>VFQO010000979.1_pt1 | contig 25388 bp, 19 predicted proteins | sample 3512331 | NCBI WGS metagenome assembly VFQO01 (sample SAMN10412371, study PRJNA504923) | tailings metagenome | isolation source: Replicate 3 from Balatoc abandoned mine | place: Philippines: Itogon, Benguet | collected 2017-08-28 | reverse complement strand
CACGATACGATAAACTCGCCGCCAACTACATGGCTGGCGTTTTCCTCGCCGCCGCCCTGACCTTCTGGTGCAATTGAGTCCGGAGCCTAGGGCGTCGTGCCGATCTGCGCTGGCCTGCTGCTTGGCAGCCGCGCCCGGGCGCGTGCGGGCGTCGGGGTTAAGAGAAAGCTATGGCGGCCTCTGGTTGAACACCGACACGCAAATCGACCGCCACCCCTGGGCTATTCCCGTTGCATAGCTTTTCGGCTTCCTGGGGGTATTCAAAGCTCGGACATGCGCGCATAGGCTGCGGCCATGCACAAACCGGCCCAAACCCCACAGCGGAGCATGCCCGGCGATCGCGAGATGGTGGTCATGATGGCGATGGTGATGGCGCTCAACGCGCTCGCCATCGACGCGATGCTGCCCGCCTTGCCCGCCATCGGCAAAGGGCTGGGCGTCCTGGTCGCCAACGACCGGCAATATGTCATCTCGCTCTATCTGCTCGGCGTCGGCTTTGGCTCGCTGGTCTATGGCCCGCTCGCCGACCGGTTCGGGCGCAAGGGGGTGCTGGTCCCGGCGCTGCTCGCCTATGTCGTGTTTGCGATTGGCTGCGGACTGGCGACCAGCTTCCCGATGCTGCTCGCGCTGCGGTTCGGGCATGGGCTGGTCAGCGCGGCGCTGGGGGTGATCGTCGTCGCGGTGATTCGCGATCTGTTCGCGGGCGACGCGATGGCGAAGCGGCTGTCGCTGATCTTTTTGGTGTTCATGGTCGTGCCGATCATCGCACCGACGATCGGCGCCGGGGTCGCGGCGCTGGCGGGCTGGCGCGCGATCTTCATCGTGCTGGCGGTCATGGGACTGGTCATGATTGCGTGGCTGCGCCGCCTGCCCGAAACGCTCGATCCCGCCGACGTCCGTCCGCTCGACTGCCGGACGATGGTCAGCGGCTGGGCGACGGTAACGCGGCATCGCCGCGCGGCGGGCTATATGATCGCGTCGGGGATGATGCAGGGCGCGCTCTATGGCTATCTCAACAGCAGCGAGCAGATCATCGCCGAGGTATTCGACGCGCAGGTGCTGTTCCCGCTGATCTTCGCTTGCGTCGCCGTGGGGATCGCGATCGCCAATTTCTCGAACGCCGCGATCGTCGAGCGGTTCGGCGCGCGCCGCGTGTCGCAGACCGCGGTGTTCGCCTTCATGGCAAGTTCGATCGCGCAGATCGTTGCGGCGCTGAGCGGCGCCGAGACGCTCTGGATGTTCACCGGGCTGATGATGGTCAATATCGGCCTGATCGGCTTTATCGGCAGCAATTTCGGTTCGATCGCGATGGAGGATTTCGGCCATATGGCCGGGGTCGCCTCGTCGTATCAGAGCTTTGCGAAGACGTTGTTGGCGGCGATCGTCGGTGCGCTGATCGGGCAGCAATATGACGGCACCACGCTGCCGCTGGCCTATGCCTTTTTGATCAGCGCGGCGGTCGGGCTGGCGCTGGTGCTGTGGGCCGAGCGCGGCAAGCTGTTCACCCGGCCGGGAACGGCGCCGAAAATCCCTTATTGAACCAAACAAAAGGGCCGCCGCAGCGGCTGCTGCGACGACCCTTTTGTTTGCGGCGTTGCGCGTCAGTTGATCGGCGCGTGCGGCTCGAGATCATCCTCATGCACTTCGACGATGCCGCGGCCCAAATGGCTGCGGCTACGGCTGTAGAGGAAATAGATGACGAGGCCGATCGCGCCCCAGATCGGCAGCACGAGCATCGCGTCGAGCGGCAGATTGAGGAACAGGAACACCGTCCCTGCGATCGTCAGCGGACCGATCAGCCACAGTGCCGGGGTCTTGAACGCGCGCGGTGCGTCGGGCGCGGTCCGGCGCAGAATCATCACCGCAATGGCGACCATCATAAACGCATAGAGCGTCCCGGCGTTGGCAATATCGGCGAGCTTGCCGACCGGCAGGAAAGCGGCAGCAAAGGCCACGGCGGCGCCGGTGATCGCGGTGATGATGTGCGGCGTCTTCCACTTCGGATGCACCTTGCTCCACGATTCGGGGAGCAGGCCGTCGCGGCTCATCACGAAGGCGACGCGGGTCTGACCGAACAGCAGGATCAGGATCACCGACGGCAAGGCGACGAAGGCGGCGATGCCGAGCATGTTGCCGACACCCGACCAGCCGATCTGGCGCAGGACGTGCGCCAGCGCCTCGTTCGAGCAGACCAGCGGCAGTTCGTTGGCGGCAAAGGTGGCACACTGGCGCGCCAGTTCTTCGGAACCGGCGGGAAAGGGTACGCCGTTCGGTCCCATGATCGGCTGACCGCCGACGGTGCCGACAGCGCCCGCGGCGACGAGGATGTAGAAGACGGTACAGAACAGCAGCGACCCGATCAGCCCGATCGGCACGTTGCGCTGCGGATTCTTGGTTTCTTCGGCCGCGGTCGAGACCGCGTCGAAGCCGACATAGGCAAAGAAGATCGTCGCCGCGGCACCGACCGCGCCGATACCCGAACCAAAGCCGCCGAAGACGCCGGCGGGAAGGAAGGGGTTGAACTTGTCGGTCGAGAAATAGTCACTGGGCAGCGTCAGCACGATGAACGCGGTCAGCGCGGTGACCTTGATCGCCACCAGGATGGCGTTGACGCGCGCGCTTTCGGTGGTGCCGATCATCAGCAACCAGGTAACGAGCAGCGCGATGACCACTGCGGGCAGGTTGATGAACCCGCCCTCGACCCCGCCGAGCGCCAGCGGGGCGCCGGACAAAGCCGCGGGCAATTGTATGCCCAGGAATTCATTTAATATCGTCCCGGTGAAATAGCCGGACCATCCGACCGACACTGCCGACGCGGCGACGGCATATTCGAGGACGAGCGCCCAGCCGACGGTCCAGGCGAGAATTTCGCCCATCGTCGAATAGGTATAGGTATAGGCGGACCCGGCGACGGGGATCATCGCGGCGATTTCGGCATAACAAAGCGCGGCGACGATGCATATCAGGCCGGCGATCGCAAAGGCCAGCATCAGGCCAGGACCGGCCTTCTGCGCGCCCGCGGCGGTCAGCACGAAAATGCCGGTGCCGATGACGCAGCCGATACCGAACAGGGTCAGCTGAAACGCCCCCAAGGTTCGGTGCAGCGATTTCTTCTCGGCTGTCGCCAAAATGGCATCTAACGGTTTTACCCGGTCCAATAGCATGAATTTTCCCCTTGTGGCGGCTGGTTGCCGTCCGTCTCCAGGCTGTGCAGACTAGCCGCTTCGCGCGCCAGCGCAACTTAATTTCAGGGCTGTGACAAGCGCTTCATCGCACCGTAAAGCGTACCCGGTCGATCATCCGCCCGCCGGGATCAACGAGGGCCAGCATGTGGCTGCCGGGACGCGGCAGGATCTGCTGGCCGGCATCGGCATCGCCGAGAGGCTTTTTGTCGAGGATAAGGCGGTAGCCGGTCACCGATCCGCTGACCGTGACCGCGAGCCGCTGGCGATCGATCGGGATGTCGGGGTCGAGCGCATAGACGCTGCCGCTGACCGGGCTGGTGATGCGCGGGCGGCGCGCGGCTTGCGGCACCGCGGCCATTTCGCTTTGCCCGGTCCTGCCGAGGAAATATTCGCGGCGCGGCGGTTCGCGGGTGCCGGGCAGCGCGATCTGGCGGGTTTCGACGCCCGCGGGCATCGTCGGCGGCTTGCCGGGACTGCCGGCGTGGAGCGCGAGCATCACGTCGCGCCAGACCGGCGCGGCGCCCGAGGTGCCCGAAACGGCGCGCATCGCATCGCCCTCGAGATTGCCGACCCACACCGCGACGGTGAAGCGGTCGGACCAGCCGATGCACCAATTGTCGCGCATGCCTTTCGAGGTCCCGGTCTTTGCGGCCGCCCAGAAGGGGAGGCGGAGCGCGCTGTCGGCGCCGAACGCGTCGGTGCGCGCGGCGGCGTCGGCGAGGATGTCGCCGACGATGAAGGCGGCGGCGGGGCTGACGACCTGGCGCGGCGGAAGCTGGCGAAGGTGCCGCGCAGCGTTGAAGGTGACGGGCGACCACTTTCCCATATTGGCGAATATTCTGAAAGCGTTAGCTTGTTCGACGAGGGAAACTTCAGCCGATCCGAGCGCCAAACTGAAGCCGTAGTACTCGCCGTCCTCGACGAGACCGTGATAACCGAGCGCCCAGAGGCGGTCGCGGAACTGCTGGACGTCGTCGATGACGAGGGCGCGGACGGCGGGGACGTTGAGCGAGGCGGCGAGCGCGTGGCGGACGCTGACCGGTCCCTTGAAGCTGCGGTCGTAGTTTTTGGGGACGTACAGCCCCGACGCGGTGTCGAGCTGGACCGGGCTGTCGTCGAGGATCGAGGCGGCGGTGAGCCAGCCGTGCTCGATCACCTGCGCATAGAGATGCGGTTTCAAGGTCGATCCGGCCTGGCGCCGCGCATTGGCACCATCGACCGACGCGGCGGTCGATTTGAGACCGACGCCGCCGACATAGGCGAGCACTTCGCCGGTGGCGTTGTCGAGCACGACGACCGCGCCGTCGCGGACGCGGTCGGAACCAAGGCCCGAGAGCTGGCGGCGCAGCGCGACGATCGCCGCGGTCTGGATGCGGCGGTCGATGGTGGTGGTGACACGCTTGCCGGGCTGGTCGAGCAGGCGGACCGCGAGGTGCGGGGCGAGGGCTGGGTCGAACCGCGCGGCATGTTCGCCCGAAACGAGCGTCGCGGCGGCGGTACGGATCGCGGTGCAGTCTTTGGTTTGCGCGGCGCGGCAGGCGCGGCGACCAAGTGCCTCGGCGCCCGCGGCGGGGTTGGGCAGCAGGCCCGCGAACAAGGCGGCGTCGGTGCGCGTCATGTCGGCGGGGCGTTTGCCGAACAGGCTCTGCGCGCCCGCGCCGATCCCCTGCGCCTCGCCGCGCAAGGGCAGGAGGTTGAAATAGGCCTCGAGCATCTGGTCGTGCGACCAGTCCGCCGCGAGCGCCCGCGCAGCGCGCATCTGGCGGAGCTTGGTGCGCCAGTCTCGCTGGCCTGGCTGGGCGAGGGCGGGGTCGAGGAAGGCGGCGAGTTGCATGGGAAGGGTCGAGGCGCCGCGCGAGCGGTCGCCGGTGCCCCCGATCTTGAGGCGCGACCGGACGGCGCTGGCGACCGCGAGCCAGTCGACCCCGCCGTGCGACCAGAAGCGGCGGTCCTCGGCCTGCACCACGGCGGCGCGGACGGCGGGGCTGATATCTGTCAGCGGCACCCAGGCGAGGCGGCGGCGCTCGAAATTGACGCGCTCGCTGTCGAGGAGGCGGCCGTCGCGGTCGTAGAGCCAGGCTTCGCTTGGTTGCCAGTCGGCGCGCACGGCGGCGTAGGTCGGCATGGGGGGTGGCTTGGTGGCGAGGTGGGCGATGGTGGCGAGGATGAGCAGGGCGAGGGCGGCCCACGCGAGGGCTTGGGGCCAGCGGCGGCGCCCTGGAGATGGACTATTCACGTATCGTCATCCCGGCGAAGGCCGGGCTCGCACCGTGGCGTTGGGACGCGCCGTTGAGATCCCGGCCTCCGCCGGGATGACGATCCGATTGGGGATGGTCATCCCGTCCATCACCGCGTCATTGCGAGCGGAGCGAAGCAATCCAGAGCGGCTTGTCACGCCCTGGATTGCTTCGCTCCGCTCGCAATGACGGAGATGGGGTGGGGTGGGTTTGGGGATCACTGCCCGACACTCGCCACCGTCAGCGTGCCGTTCGGCCACTGGCCGCGGATCGCGGGTGAATACATCGCCTCGACGCGTGTCTGCGGCAGGTTGAAGCGGCCCGAGCCGTTCAAGCGCACGACATATTCGACCGCATGGGTGCCCGCGGGCATCCATCCGAAATAGCCGCGCCAGCTGTCCTTGCCGCGCTCGACATAGCTTGGCTGCGCCCCCGATCCGCTGGCCTGTTCGGCTAGCATTTCGGACTGGCCGCCAAGGTTGCCGACGATCGTCGCGCCGGGGGCGATCGGGTCGTTAATGACAACCCAGGTCCGGCCCGCGGCCGCGACGACCTCGATCCGCACCTTGATCACATCGCCGCGGGTCAGGCGGTCCTTGTTCGCCGCCTTGACGATGCTGACCGAGCGTTTGATCCGGTAGCCCGCGTTGAGCGGTTCCTTCAATGGCACGGCGGCTTTGACGCTGACCGTCGCCCACGGGGCGCCGGTGCCCTGATGGTTCAGGCTCATCGTCGCGGCATTGAGCGCGACGCGCAGCGGCGAGGGCGCTTCGGCGGGAAGCGGCCAGCTTTGCGAGGCGGTGGCGCCCGCAAGGCCGATGTTGGTGACCCCGGTGATCGCGCTCGCCGGATAGAGGTCGGCGAAGCGGCGCACGGTGACCGCGCCCCAGGCGTTGGCGGGGGTGGTGTCCCAATGGCCCTTGCGCTGGCGCTGCGCGACCCCGACCATCAGCTTGCCCGCATCATCCTCCCAGCCCTTGCGGCCAAGCACGGCTTCGAGCGCCTTGATCGCCATTTCGTCGCCGCTGGTCATCATCCACCAGGGCGCGCGGGCGTCGTCGACCAGATCGAGGCGGGTGCCTTCGTAAACGAGGCGCTTGCGCAGCTCGGCTTCGGCGGCGGTGCGCAGCGCGGGGGCGCCCCGGACCCCCGGGGTGCGTTCGATCGCGACCAGCCAGTCGGCGAGGGTGCCGGTCGCCATGTCGATCGGCGACACGTCGATCGCGGCGACGAGTTGCGCGCTCGACGCATTGTTCCGGGCGAGCGCGGCGAGCGCCGCGATGCGAACCGGGCGGATGTCCCACGGGCCATAGCCCTTGCGGGTCAGGCGACCTTCGACGACCGCCTGCAGCGCCGCCACCATTTTGGCCTTCGACGCCTCGGGGATCGCATAGCCGTTCGCCGCGGTGATGCTGAGCACATAGGCGGTGAGCTCGATCGAGCCCTCCAGCCGCTCATTGGGCCAGTAGCGGAGCAGGCCGTCACTATCGAGATAGGTCGGCATCGCTTCGGCAAGCGCCTGCCAACGGCCAAGATCGCCGAGCGCAATCGCGCGCGAGGTCGACTGTTCGAAGCAGGTGTAGGGGTAAGCGGCCATATAGTCGCGCACCCCGGCGAGCGGCGGCGCCAGCGTCCCGGCGAGCGCGACGTCGACATAGCCGCCGGGCAAGGCGCCCGCCGGGATGGCGATCGGCAGCGTGGTGGCGGGGCCGACGCGGAACAGGCTGGCGGCCCAGGTTTCGACCGGCACCGCGGGTTCGACGACCTGCGCAAAGACCAGCCGGTCGCGCGCCTTGCCGCCCTTGGCCACTGCATCGACGGTCCATTCGATCGGCCCGGTCTGTTCGGGCGCGGTCATCGACCAGCTGATCGGCAGCGCGCCGCCCGCCGGGATGGTGACGGTCAGCGGCGGCGCGGTGGCGACGGCGGGCGACAGCGTCGGGGTGGCGGTGACCTCCATCGGTCGGTCGGTGCCGTTGCGCAGCGTGAAGCGCGCGTCATAGCTGTCGCCGGTGCGCACCAGTTCGGGCATCCCGGCGAAGATGCCGAGATCCTGCACGGTGCGGACGGTCGTTTCGCCGGTGCCGAAATATTGCGATCCGTCGGTCGCGATCGCGACGAGGCGGAAACCCGAGAGATTGTCGGACAGCGGCACGTCGACCGTCGCGCGCCCTTTGGCGTCGAGCGGGACATTGCCCTTCCACAAGAGGACCGGGCGGAAATCCTCACGGGTCAGCCCCGACAGGTCGCCGCCGCCGCCGCCGCCGGGTTCGAGTGCCTTGCGGCCATAATGACGCTTGCCGACGACCTGCATCTGCGCGGTCGAGGTGAGCACGTCGAGGGTGCGTTCGCCCATCATCGCCTCGATCAGCTCCCAGCTTTCGTTGGGGGCGAGCTGGAGCAAGGCTTCGTCGACCGCGGCAAAGGCGACATCGGCGTTTTTGGGCGCCTTGCCGCCCGGCGTCTTGACTTCGATCGCGACCTTGGCGGTTTCGCGGACGGCATATTTCGCCTTGTCGGCCTTGACCTTGACGCCGAGTTGATGGCCTTCCCAGCCGACCTTGATCCGCGCGATGCCCATGCGATAGGCGGGCTTGGCAAGGTCGACCAATGCCGTGGGGGGAGCACCCTCGCTATTCTCGATCTTGAAGCCGACCGCGCGTTTCATCTGGCGGAACCAGCTTTCGTTGCCGGTGACGCGCCCGCGCACCGCCATCACCGAGACATAGACGTCGGGGGCGTAAGTGGCGGGCAGCTTGACCTTGACCACCGGGTTGGTGCCCTTGAGCGGCACGACGAAGCTCGACAGCACGCCTTCGCGCTCGACGGTGACCAATGCGGTGGCTTCGCGGAACGGCATGCGGACCTGGAAGCTGGCGGTGTCGCCCGCCGCATAGCGCGGCTTTTCGGCGATCACGTCCATGCGGTCGCCATTGTCGCCGCCGAACCACCAGTCGTCGTCGCCCGCGAGCCAGACCGAGCGGACGGCGCGCGCTTCGTTGCCGTCGGCGTCCTGTGTTGTCGCGACGACTGTGACTTCGCCCGAAATGCCCGGCGCCATCGCGCAGCGCGCGCGGCCGAGCTTGTCGGTGGTGGCCGAACAGGTCGCGGCGAGGCGCGTCGTCCGCATCTGGTTGTCATAGGCATAGAAGCCGCCGATCAGGCGGCGCCGCGCGGTGATGATCTCGCGGTTGTAGAGCGCAACCGAGACGCGCTGGCCCGCAATCGGCTTGCCGTCCAAGTCGAGCGCGATGAAGTTCAGCTTGAGGTCGTTGTCGCGCATCAGCCAGCCGTCGGTCTTGAGTCCGAGGCGGACGGCGGAGGGGTAGAGGGTGATGCGGCGGCTGGCGGTCAGCGTTTCGCCATTGGCATCCTCATAATCCATTTCGGCGGCCATGACCGTCGGTTCGGTGATCGGCTGGTCGACCGTGACATTGGTGGTGGCGCCGCCATTGGCGTCGAGCTTGAGCGGCACCGAGCGCGCGAGCGGCAGCTCGGCGGCGGGTTCGTCGCCGCTGTCGTCGAGCTGGATGACGCCTTCCTTCACCGGCTGGCCGTCGAAATCCCAGTCGCGATAATCCTCGGGCGGTGACCAGCTGGAGCGGAAATTGGTGCGCAGTTCGACGGGGATATTGGCGGCGGGGCCGCCCGACAGATAGCCGACGAACAGCGACAGCGGCACCGCAGCGGGGCGGACGAGCGCGGTTTTGGGGCCGGTGACCGCCGCCTTCATCGTCGGCAGGCGATATTCGTCGACCTTGACCGACTGGCCCGACCAGATCGTCTTGTCCTCGCCATCCTTGTCCTTGGTGACGAACACCAGTTCATAATCGCCCATCGGCGCCGAGGCGGGGACGTTCCAGACGCTGTCGCCGCTGCCGGTCGCGGCGATCGCAAAGGGCATTTCGAATTCGGTGTCGGAGCCGCGGTGGACGAGGCGAAGTTTGCCCGCCAGCGGCTGCGGCGTCATGAAGCCGGTGCCGACGGGGCGGCGCAGGATATGCTTCATGTGGACGGTCTCGCCCGCCTTCACCAGCGCGCGGTCGAAGACGGTGTGGAGGATATCCTCGCGTTCCGACCAGCCATAGGGGAGGTCGAAATCATAGGGGCGGATGCCGCTGCCCCAATCGGTCAGGGTGAAGCTGAAATCGTCGCCCGACCGCGCGCTGACCATCAGCGCATGGCCCTCGCTTTTGGTCGGATCGGGGGATTCCTCGCAGCTCGAGTAGGTTTCGGGCTGCGGCAGCCCACCCGCAAAGGCGAGGCGCCCCGCCTTGTCGGCGGTGCCGCGCGCGAGCAGGCGGCCGGTGCAGCTGTCGGTGACGCGAATCTCGGCGCCGCCGATGGGGAGGCCGGTGTCGAGCGCGGTGACCCAGGCGAGCGAGCCTTCGCGGCCCCATTTGAAATGTACCGCCATATTGGTGACGAGCGCCGCGGTCGCGACATAGCGCGTCGCCTTGCGCCCGAGCAGCGCGGCGCCGAGTTCGGGGCTGGCGATTTCGACGACGTGGAAGCCTTTTTCGGTGAGCGGGATGCCTACGACCTCGAATTCCTTGCCGCCGCCGGGCGGGGTCAGTTGCAGGTCGCGGCGCTCGCCGCCGGCGGGGGCATCAGCGAACACCGATTTGCTGCCGGTGTAATTGACGCGGACCTCCTTGCCGCTGCGGTCCTTTTCCTCGCGGTAATCGGTGTTATCGGCGTAATCGACGCGTTTCAGCCAGCGCGCGATCGCGGCATCGTCGTCGCCGATCCGGAGCGCGGTGGCGGGCATTTTGAGGTTCTTGCTGACCATCGTCCCTTCGACGCCGCGCACGGTGACGGGCAGGACGCCGCCTTCGCCGGCTTCGAGGATGCCGAATTCGGCGGCGAATTTGACGAGCGGCGGGGCGCGATCGATGTGGAATTTCAGCGGGAAATTAGACTGGTTCTGCAGTTTGCGGCCGCTCTGGTCGGTGACATCGGCGGGCAGGGTCAGCGTCGCATCGACATTTTGCGGCAGCGGCCCGGCGAAGCGGATGCTGGTAAGATACGCGTCATTCTTGTCGTCGTCGTCGACCCTGGGGGTCAGGCGCTTGCCGTCGGCGGTGGTCAGCGTCGCGGCCAGCGCGGTGTCGCGCGCGACGGGCGAGGCGAAGCTGAGCGTGACATCCTTGACCGGATTGCAGCCCGCCTGCGGATTGACGCGGCTGCACGACATTTTGGCGGTGAAGGCGGGGCGGACGTCGAAGTCGAAGCGCTGGTCACGCCCGGCGGTGCGGCTTGGCACCCCCACCTGCGATATACGCGCGTCCCAGACCAGCGCCATCTCGCGCCCCGGGGGCAGCGGGCGGCGGCATTTGACCGCGACGACGCGGTCGAGCGCCGCCTCGCGGTCGGCGCCCGCCGCGGGCAGGCGCAGCGGCAGTCCGGCGTCATAGGTGAACGACTGGCGCGACCAGTTGGCGTCGCCAAGCCCGGTCAGGATTTCGGTCGCGGTGGTGCGCGGCAGGACGTCGAGCGGGATCTTCTCGCCGATGCCGTCGACCGCGCAATAGCCGAAGCGGCCAATCGAGGCGCGGTCGGCGGCGACGTTGGTGGCGACGAGGAAGATCTGTTCCTCCTCGATCCCGTCATAGATCCCGCCCGCGAGGATCGCGCGCGCCGACGGGCCGCCGGTATCGAGCGCGAAGCGTTCGTTGCCCGCGACCGCGATACCGCGCGCGGTTTTGAGACCATTCTTCAGCTCGATATGGCAGCGCAGCCCGCCGGGGAGCGGCTTGTCGAATTCGAGCACCCAAGTGCGGGTATCGACCCAGCGACCGGTCGCGGGTAATTTGCAGTCGTTGGTCGCGGGCGCGGCGGCGCGGGGATCGCCGAGCGGCACCATGTCTTCGGAAAAACGCAGCGTGAAGCGGGTGATCGTGCCGTCGCCGGTGCCGCTGCTGCCGGGGGTGGCGAGGGTGACCTGCGGCACCGTATCGGCGGTCGCGGTCGCCGCCATCGCGAGGGTGAGCGGCAGGAGCAAAGCCAGTTTTGCCTTGCCGCGGAGCCATGTCGCGAGCCGCTGCCACCGCATTTCCATCGCCCCGTCTCCCCGCCTTGATCCGCGCGTCTATCCTGCTGGAAACGGGGGCAGCTGTCCACCCGTCGCCGCGTACCGGGAACGCTTAGCCGCGGTTCGGGAAAAGGCTGTGACCGCGGTCATAGACGACCGCGAAAAGTCAGCGCGCGAGCATCGGGCCGAGCTTTTGACCGGCGAAGATATGGACGTGGAGGTGCGGGACTTCCTGATGGCTGTCGAGCCCGGTGTTGGCGAGCAGGCGGTAGCCGGGGGGGACGAGCCCCGCATCGCGCGCGACCTGCCCGACGGCGCGGACGAAGCCGGCGATTTCGGCGTCGCTGGCGCGCGCCGAAAAATCGTCCCAGCTGACATAGGCGCCCTTGGGAATCACCAGCAGGTGCAGCGGCGCCTGCGGATTGATGTCGTGAAAGGCGAGCGCATACTCGTCCTCATAGACGGTTTTCGACGGCAGCTCGCCGCGCAGGATCCGCGCGAAGATATTGCTGTCGTCATAGGGCTGGGTGGCGTCGATCGGCATGGGGTGGTCCTTACGGCTGACGGCTGGCTTTTTCGGCGTGGCCCGAGGTGCCGTGGCGGCGGCCGAGTTCGGCGGCGATCGCGTCCCACGTCAGGCCGCGTTCCGCGAGCAGGATCGAGAGATGGAAGACGAGGTCGCTCGCTTCGCCGATCAGCGCCGGATCATCCTCGCTGACCGCGGCGATCACCGCCTCGACGGCTTCCTCGCCCAGCTTTTGCGCGATCTTGCCGCGGCCCTTGGCGGCGAGGCTGGCAACGTAAGAGGCCTCGGCCTCGCCCGCGGCGAGCCGGTCGTGGATGACGGCCTCGAGCCGCCCCAGCGCTTCACCCATTGCCTTGCTCATCCGTGCGCTCCCTTTGCGAGCGTGACTAGCGGCGCAGGCGCGCGGCGACAAGCGTCGGCGGGTGCGGCGCAAAGGCCGCGGGCGCAGATTTTTAAGCACCGGTAACCATATCGAAACGCGGTTTACCGTATCTTTTCCGCGCCGGGGGGCGAGATCAACTCTTACGTTCGGAAAAACATCATGAAATCAGACACCCGCCCCCAGGTGTTGCTGGCCGCCACGGCCTCGGCCATCGCCTTGATGGCCACCTCCGCCGCGGCGCAGACCGGCGAGGACGATATTATCGTCACCGGATCGCGGATTGCGAAGAGCGAATTTACCAGCGCCGACCCGATCCAGATCATCGACATCGAGAGCGCCAAATTGCAGGGGCAGGTCCAGCTGGCCGAGATCCTGCAATCGGCGCCCGCGGCGCAGGGATCGATCCAGATCACCTCGGCGCTGTCCAACCGCGTCATCGCCAATGGTGGCAACGACGTGCAGAGCGTGTCGCTGCGCGGGCTGGGCGCCGAGCGGACGCTGGTGCTGATCAACGGCCGCCGCGCGGGTCCGGCGGGCATCCGCGGCGCGGTCGCGCCGTTCGACCTCAACGTCCTGCCGCTGTCGGTCGTCCGCCAGGTCGAAGTGCTGAAGACCGGCGCCTCGTCGATCTATGGCTCCGACGCGGTCGCGGGGGTGGTCAACATCTTGACCCGGAGCGACCTGAACGGCTTCGAGGTCGGCGGCTTTTCGTCGATCACCGAGCATGGCGGCGGCGAAAGCTACGGCGTCGAGGCGAGTTTCGGCAAGACATTCGACCGCGGCCATTTTTTCGCGACCGTGGACTATTTCCGCCAGCAGCACCTGACCCGCCGCGACCGCGGCTTCCTGTTCTGCTCCGAAGAATATCTGAAGCGCGAAGCCGACGGCAGCCGCGCCGACATCGTCGATTTCCGCACCAGCCGCCCCGCGTGCAGCAGCACGCTGGGCAATGCGATCGTCTTCGGCGACTTTGCCGGAGTCGACCCCAGCGGCTTTCCGACCTTTGGCCCCGGGCTGATCGCACCCAACGGCCAGACGATCTTTGCCGGTCAATATGGCGCCGAGTTTGCCGGGGTCGGCATTCCGCTGAACGCCTATAATCCGATCGGGGTGTTCGGCCCCGCCAATTTCTTCGGGCTCAATTTCGACGGCCCGTCGACCGGCGCGCTCAACAAGTTCGAGCCGGTCGAACAGGATTCGGACGTCTTTTCGGGGGTGAGCCGGATCAGCGCCTTCGCCGATGCCGCCTATGACATCACCGGCCGCATCACCCTCTATGGCGAGGCTTTGTTCAGCAACCGCAAGTCGCGCAACACCGGCTTTCAGGTGCTGACGCTCGACCAGTTCACCGGCGCGTCGATGCTGCCCTTTTTCCTGTGCAATCCGGCGGCGAACAATTGCGATCCGTTCGACATCGGCGATCCGTTCAACGGCGAGTTCGGCGGCAACCTCATCCTGCGCCCGCGGGTGCTGGTGAAATCCGAAAGCCAGGCCGACGTCGACTATTATCGCGGCGTGCTGGGGCTGCGCGGCACATTGGGCGGCGGCTGGAAGTGGGACGTTCATGGCCAGCACAGCCGGTCGGACGCCCGTTATACGCAGGATGTGGTCTATCAGGATGCGCTCGCGTCGCAGACGCTGCGCACGCGCTCGTGCGTCGGCACCACGACCGCAATCCGCGGCGTACCGTGCATCGACATCGATTTTACCGACCCGCGCGTGCTGCGCGGCGATTTCACCGCCGCCGAGCGCGCCTTCCTGACCGGGCGCGAGACCGGGCGGACGCTGTTCCAGCAGACTTCGGCGGAGGCGCTGCTGACCGGCAAGCTGCTCACCCTGCCCGCAGGACCGGTCGGCGCGGCGTTCGGCGCCAGTATCCGCCGCGACGAAATCAATGACACGCCGGGCGAAGCGACGCTGGCGGGCAATGTCGCCAATTTCACCACCTCGGGAATCACCGCGGGGCGGACCGTGGCGAAGGAGCTGTTCGGCGAAGTCGAAGTGCCGTTGCTCGAAGGCGTGCCGCTGATCGAGCGGCTGACGCTGTCGGGCGCGGCGCGCTATACCCATGTCGAGGCGACGCGCCGCGACGGGGTGCAGGACAATTTCGGCGACACGACGTGGAAGGTCGGCGCCGACTGGGCGGTCACCGACTGGCTGCGCTTTCGCGGTACTTGGGGCACGTCGTTCCGCGCCCCGGCGCTGTTCGAACTGTTCCTGGAAAACCAGACCGGTTTCGCGAGTCAACAGGACGTCGATCCGTGCATCCAGCGCGCGACGCGGCTTGCCGCCGGCGCGATCAGCCAGCGCATCTTCGACAATTGCGCCGCCGACGGCATCGGCCCCACTTATGCGGGCGGGATCAGCCCGGTGACGATTATATCGGGCGGCGGCATCGGGCAGCTGAAGCCCGAAACATCGACCGCCAAGACCGTCTCGCTGATCCTGACCCCCGACCTGTCGGGCGCTCTGTGGGGCGGGCTCAGGACGCGGCTCGCGGTCGATTATTTCGACATCGAGGTTAGGCAAGAAATCACCCTGCTCGGCGCGGGCAATATCGTGCGCGGCTGTTATGATTCGGACACCGCCGACGAGCCGCTGTGCGGCCTGTTCACGCGCTCGACGACCGCCGGACCCGATGCACAGAGCATCGCGGCGGTGACCGACCGCTATGTCAACATCAGCCGCCAGCGCAATCGCGGCGTCGACCTGTCGCTGGCGATCGATCAGGATCTGGGCCGCCTCGGCGCGCTGGCGTTCCGGGCGCAGATGACCTGGCAGGTGAAGGACAAGGTGGCGCTGTTCCCCGGCACCGAGGTCGACGACAATGGCAAGATCGGCAATCCGAAATGGGTCGGCGATTTCAATCTCGGCTGGATGAAGGGCGGCTGGACCTTGTTCTACGGGCTCGATGTGACGGGCGCGGCGTCGAACGAAGCCGACCTGCTCCGTGCGCAGGGCGGCGATCCGTGCCGCACCTCCAGCTTCCGCCCCGGCGGACGCTTCTGCCCCGACGTCAGCGTGCCCGCGACCTTCTATCATTCGCTGTCGGTCAGCCGCGACGTCGCCGATCGCTTCCGGATCACGCTGGGCGTCGCCAACCTGTTCGACACCCCGCCGCCGCGCGTATCGACCGTGGTCACCGCGACGCCGCCCGTGATCGGGCAGGCGCCGGCGTTCGGGACGCAATATGATTATCTGGGCCGGCGGGTGTTTTTGAATGTGCGGGGCAAGATTTAGCGGGGGTGCGGGGACGCGGCTTTGGGGTGGAGAGCGGACCTAAGGATCCTCCCCATCGACTTGCGATGGGGAGGGGGACCGCCGCCGTAGGCGGTGGTGGAGGGGTGGCGACGCCGCGCCATTACCCCTCCGTCAGCGCTTCGCGCTGCCACCTCCCCATCGCAAGTCGATGGGGAGGATCAACGACCGCACCCCGTCGCCCGCCGCCACTCCCCGCCTTCCGCAACACCCCCCGAACCCGCGCGCGCTTAGCGCAATGATTAGTGCCGTTGCCCCGCGGGGCGCGGCATAATCCGTCGGGCGCAGGGCAGCCGCTTTGCCGACAGGTCGGAATAAGGGAGGGGACGATGGGCTTTTCGGGGCCGCTCGAGGATCGGGTGGCGCTACGCGATCTGCTCGACAGCTATGCCGACGCGGTGTGCTGCGCCGACGCCGCCGCGTGGGCCGCAACCTGGGCCGAGGCGTGCGAATGGGAGCTGCCCGGTTTCGGGACCTTTTCGGGCAAGGCGGCGGTGGTCGATACCTGGACCGCGGCGATGCAGGGTTTCCCCGGCCTGGTGTTCCAGGCGTGGCCCGGCGCCATGACGATCGACGGCGACCGCGCGGCGATGCGCTCCTACACCGCCGAAACCTATCGGCGCGGCGGCGTGATCCATCGCGATCTGGGCGAATATGCCGATCGCTGCGCCCGGATCGACGGGCGCTGGTATTTCGTCAGCCGCCGTTTTCGCGCGCTGCATCGTCAGGAGGGCGCGGCATGAAGATCATCATCGAGGCGAAGGTCGATCTCGATCCGGCGCGGCGGGCGGAGGCGTTGGCAGGGGCGCGGCCGTGGATCGCGGGCGCGCAGGCGCAGCCGGGATGCCTCGGCTATTTCTGGACTGCCGATCCGTACGATCCGGCGCGGGTGCATGTGTTCGAAGAATGGGACAGCGCCGCGGCGCTCGCCAGCCACCTCGCCGGGCCGCAATATCGCGGCATGCTCGCGCATGTCTCGGGCTTCGGACTGACCCACGCGGTCAGCCGCAAATTTGCGGTCGCGCAGGAAGCGCCGGTCTATGACGATGCGGGGGTCGCGACCGCCGAATTCCCTGCGGCACGCTAGCCTGCCGCCCCGGCCTAGGCGGCGCGGTGCTCGCCGCGCACCCAGCGGACGGTGCCCGACGACGCGCGCATCACCACCGTTTCGGTCGTCATCACCCCGTCGCGGCGGTGCTTGACGCCGCGCAGCAGCGATCCGTCGGTGACGCCCGTCGCGGCAAAGATGACGTCGCCCTTGGCCAGATCTTCGAGGTCATAGACGCGGTCGAGATCCTCGACCCCCCATTTGGCGGCGCGCTTGCGCTCGTCGTCGTTGCGGAACAGCAACCGGCCCTTGAACTGGCCGCCGACGCAGCGCAGCGCCGCGGCGGCGAGGACGCCTTCGGGGGCGCCGCCGCTGCCCATATAGATGTCGATATTGGTGTCGGGGTTGGTCGTCGCGATCACCCCGGCGACGTCGCCGTCGGGGATCAGCGCGACGCCGCAGCCGAGCGCACGCAGCTCGGCGATCATCGCCTCGTGGCGCGGACGGTCGAGCACGCACACCATCACCTCGGCCGGCGAGCAGCCCTTTTCCTTGGCGACGGCTTCGACATTCTGGCGGATGCTGTTGCCGAAATGGACCACATTGGGCGAATAGCCGGGGCCGACCGCCAGCTTGTCCATATAGACGTCGGGGGCGTTGAGCAGGCAGCCTTCCTCGGCGATCGCCAGCACCGCGAGCGCGTTGGGACCGGCCTTGGCGGTGATCGTCGTGCCTTCCAGCGGGTCGACCGCGATGTCGATCTTGGGGCCCTTGCCCGGCGCATTGCCGACCTTTTCGCCGATATACAGCATCGGCGCTTCGTCGCGTTCGCCTTCGCCGATGACGATGGTGCCGTCCATATATAGCGTGTTGAACGCGGTGCGCATCGCTTCGACCGCGGCGGCGTCGGCGGCTTTCTCGTTGCCGCGCCCGATCAGCTTGGCGGCGGCGATCGCCGCGGCTTCGGTGACGCGCACCATTTCGAGCACGAGCACCCGGTCGAGGTTGCTGCCGCTATTCGTCATGTCCGCTGCTCTCCGTCTTTTGATCTTGCCTTGCCGCCCGGGTCGGGCATGGTGCGCGCCATATGGCCGGTCGCATCGCTTGTCGAGGACGCTTCGCCCGAATCGGAGCCGCTTTTACGCTGTTATGCGTCGCCGCCGTGACAGCGGGCGCGCCGGTTCGGGCGCAGGTGCAGGGGCCGCCCGCGCCGCCGCCGCCGCGCGATGCCGAAACGGCCGCGGCCAGGGCGAAGGAACTGGTCGACCCGATCCGCCGCTGCAAACCCGCCGACGACGGGTCGATCAACGTGTGCGGCACCGACACCGAACTGCACCGGCTGACCCCCGAATTGCGGGCGATTGCGGGGGTGGGGCGCGACGCGCCGCCGAAGCTGCCGCGCGCCGAGGCGAGCGCGATGAGCCTCGACAAGCTGCCCTATAATTGGGTGTCGATCGGCGGGCGCTATGCGCCGGGCCCCGAATATAATGCGCTATACGAACAGGCAAAGCGCGCGACCGATCCCGAAACCGGAACGCCGCCGCCGCCCGAGCCCGAGGATTAGGCGAACACCTCGCTGGCCGCGACTTCGGGTTCGCTGGCGCGGTAAAGCCCGGCGGGGATCAGGATCTGGCCGAGGAAGTAGAGCGCGAACAGCAGGATCCACCCAAAGCTCATCAGCGTTTCGATCCAGCCGCCCGGCGCGCTGCTCAGGATCACCGCACCGTGGGCGATGACGAGCGCCCCCGCCGCAATGCCATAGGGCAGGCCATAGAGCAGGTAGAAGCCGAACAGCCGCCACTGCGCGGTGCGGGTGCGCCGCCACGATTCGATGAACGCCGCCACTGGCTCCAGCTTGGCGCGCCCGCCCATGATCGCCCCGGCGAGGCACAGGCGCGCCGCAACCCAGCTGCCGGCGAGCGTCACGAACAGGCGATAGAGGCCGATCGCGATGTCGAGCGCACTGCCCGTACCGAACAGCGCGTCGGGACCGAGCGCGAACAGCGGCAGCGCCGCGAGCAGCCCGAAGCCGATCGCCAGCACCAGATTGGCGAGCAGATAGGCGGTGCCCGCGACCATCCCATACATGATCTCGGACAGAAATCCCTCGCGCAGGTCGGCGAGGAGGCCGTTCCACGCCGCCAGCATCGCGCCCGCGACGACGACCGCGACGATGCCGAGCAGATAGAGCGGGCCGGTGATCGATCCGCCGACGCGGTACGTCCAGGGATCGGACAGGATCGCCATGACCGCGCGCAGGCTGAAGATCGGTTCGCTCGCCAGCAGCAGAAAGGGAATGATCACCCCGATCGCGACATAGAGCGCCAGCATGGCTTGATGCGCGCGCGCCAGCGCCCATGCCTCGGCCAGCCCGCGCCGGATTTCGATGTCCATATCTGCTCCCTGCTTCCCCCGTCACCGGGGTAACGAAGCAGCGGGCAATTTCAAGCGCGGTTAAAGCGCTAGTATCGGCATCAGCATCGGCGTGCCGACGACATGGTCCGACCCCGCCAGGATCGCCAGCGCCGCATGGATCGCGCGCGCCGGGCCGGCATGGGTGACGAGCACGATGACCACGCCATCCTCTTCATCAGTGCCGCGCTGGATGAAACTTTCGATCGACACCCCGGCATCGCGCATCGCGGTCGCGATTTCGGCGAGCACCCCGATGCGGTCCTCGACGATCAGGCGGACATAATGTTTGCCGACCCGCGCGCCCGCATCGGCGACCGGCGCCGCATCGAGCGATTCCACCGGCATCGCGAAGGCGGGTCCATATTCGTCGCGCGCGATGTCGATGATGTCGGCGACGATCGCCGAGGCGGTCGGCCCGGCGCCCGCCCCCGCCCCCTCGAAGAACAGCCGCCCGACGAAATTGCCCTCGGCCACCACGGCGTTGAGCGCGCCAGGGACATAAGCGAGCGGGTGGTCGGCGGGGACGAGGCACGGCTGGACATGCTGGTAGAGCCCCCCATTGGCGTCGGCGCCGTCGCGCTCGGCCATACCGATCAGGCGCACGCGATGCCCTAATGCTTCGGCCTCGCGGATGTCGGCGGCGATCAGGCCGCGGATGCCGTTCGCGGTCACCGCGCCGATGTCGAGCCGGGTGCCGAAACACAGCGCGGCGAGGATCGACAGCTTGTGCGCGGCATCGATGCCATCGACGTCAAAGGTCGGATCGGCCTCGGCGTACCCTTCGGCCTGCGCCGCGGCGAGCGCGTCGGCGAAGCTCGCGCCGTTCCGCTCCATTTGCGTCAGGATATAATTGCAGGTGCCGTTGAGGATGCCATAGACGCGCGCGATCTGGTTCGCCGACGCCCCCTCGCGGATCGCCTTGATCACCGGAATGCCGCCCGCGACCGCGGCCTCATATTTCAGCGGCGTGTCATGATCCTCGGCGAGCCGTGCCAGATCGAGCCCGTGATGCGCGATCATCGCCTTGTTGGCGGTGACCAGCGCCTTGCCCGCGCCCAGCGTGTGGCGGGCGAGGGTGAGCGCCGATCCGTCGGCGCCGCCGATCATCTCGACCACCACGTCGACATCGTCCGCCGCGACCAGCGCGTCCATATCGTCTTCCCAGCGATAGGGCGCCAGGTCGATGCCGCGGTCCTTGTGGCGGTCGCGCGCCGACACCGCGACGATCTCGATCGCGCGCCCGGCGCGGCGGGCGATCAGGTCGCGGTTCGTTTCCAGCAGCCGGACGACGCCGCCGCCGACAACGCCGATCCCGGCAAGCGCAACCCGCAGCGGCGGGCGAGGGGCGGTCGGGGCGGGGTGGGGCGACATGCGGGACTCCATATGGCAGGCGCGCGCCATCGCCCGCCCTCCCGTCTCGCCCCTATCGGCTTTTGCCGCGGAAACAAGTCCGGCGCGGCTAGGGCGCGCCGAAGCAAATCTTTATCCCGCCGGCGGCTTGCGGGTGCGGGTGCATTCGCCGAGCGCGCCCAGCACCACGCCATAATCCGACGCCGCCTTGCGGCGATCCTCGGGCGCCGTCCCCGCCAGCTTGTTCAGCGCCAGCTGGCGCGGCAGGCCGCAGGCGAGTCGATACCAGGCCAGCGTGCCGCGCGCCGGCACGGCCGCCGATCCATCGACGATTTCGCCGAACGCGGCGGCCCAGCGCCGCGACCCGTCGGCGGCGGTCAGAATGGTCAGCGACACCGGCTCGCCGGTGCTGGTGTTGAGAAACAGCTGCGTTTCGCCTTCGCCCGGCAGGGTGCCGGGGACGTGGAAGCCGTTGGCGATACCGGTGATCGCGGGCGGCGCGCCGGGCTTGACCAACTCGGTCAGGATCGCGCGCAATTGCGCCTCGGTCGCCGCATCCCACGGCAGCTGGGCGTCGGGCGCGATCAGCCGGACGCTGCCGGTGTTGCTGCTGCCCGCTGCGGCACCCGCGACCGGACGGGCGAACAACAGGACCGCCTGCTTCTTTTTGAGCTTCACCGGCTTGCCCTTGGCATCGAGCGGCAGGTCGACGAGATAGGAAATGCGCGACGCCAGCGGGCCCGACCCGCGAATCAGGCTGACCACATCGGCCTCGATATAGAATCGGCTGTGTCCCGCCGCGACGCCCGGCGCTTGCGCCGCTTTCAACGCGACCGCGCTGTGAATGCGCGCGTGCAGCGCCATCGGCGCGGCGGTCGCCAGATCGGCAATATCGGCATAGCTATACGGGCTCGCCGCCGCCGTCGTCGCGGCCGGTTGCATTGCAGAAACGCCAACGAATCCAGAGCTTAAAGCCAAAATTCCGGCGATCGTTGCCGACAAGTACACGCGCATGGTCGATTGACTTTCCATCGTAGTTGACACCGGTAACGGTGCGCCGGTCCCCATCATGGGACAGGCCACATTAACCCCTGATAAAGGGTTTGCGAACTTGCCGCCACCGCGATAGGACGGGCGACGAAGCGTCCGGCCAGAACATAATAAGCCGAACGTAGCGCCGCCGGGTCTCGCACAACGCATCGGAAATCATCCGGGCATTTGGCAACCGAACCCGTCGGCAGGGAATTGGTGTCAGGATGATCTAGCAAGGAGCGTCGTCCCTGAATGGCTTATGGTGATAATGTCGACCCTAAAAACAGGGTAGTGGCGATTGTCTTGGTTGGTTTGCTAACGGCAGTGCTGGGCTATGGCCTGGTCAACGGCCTGAATATCAGCATCGTCAAGAAACTCGCCGAAAAATTGGACGTGGTGGACATCGAAGAGCCGCCGCCGCCGGAAGAGCCGCCGCCGCCGCCGCCGCCGGATAACCAGCTGCCGCCGCCGCCGCCGGTGGTGACGCCGCCGTCGCCGATTCCGCCGCCGGTGACGACCAACACGATCCAGTCGGTGCCGAAGGCGCCGCCGACTCCGCCGCCGCCGGTCTATACGCCGCCTGCGCCTCCGGCACCGCCGCCCGCGCCTGACCTCAGTCAAGCGGGGACGCCGCGTGGCAACCCGGGTCGCTGGGCGACGAACGACGACTATCCGGCCCGTGCGATGCGCGAAGAGCGCGAAGGCACGACGGGTTTCCGCGTCACCTATGGGGCCGATGGTCGCATCACGTCGTGCGATGTCACGTCGTCGAGCGGTCATGCCGACCTTGATGCCGAAACCTGCAAGCTCATCCAGCGTCGTGGCCGGTTCAATCCGGGCAAGGACCGGGCGGGCAACCCGACGGGTGGCAGCTACAGCAATCGTATCCGATGGCAGATCCCGCGCTGATCCGGCGCGCGGCTGTCTGTTTCGAATTTTACCGAATTTCTTGAGAGGGAATATCCAATATGTTTAATCTGATCGCAAATGCCGCTGCCGCGGCACCGGCACATGATGCAGGGCTCAGCCTGATGCCCGCAGCGATGTGCGTCAAAGAAGAAGGCGCCAGCCCCTACGGCATGATCCCCGCGCTTTGCGAGGGCGGCATCGTGTCGCAGGTCACCTTCCTGGTGCTGCTGATCATGTTCGTCGGCACCCTCTACATCCTGTTCACCAAGCTGTTCGAACAGAATAAGGTGATCAGCCAGGGCAAGGCGGTCGATGCCAATTTCTGGCGCGCCCCGACGCTCGCCGAAGGCGCCGCAAAGCTGGAAAAGAACAGCGCCTATCGCCAGGTCGTCGAAGACGGTCTGCGCGCCAACGAAGAGCATAACAAGCTGACCGACCCCGTCGAAGCGCATGACTGGATGCACGGCACGCTCGAACGCTCGCAGAACCACATCAACTCGAAACTGAACAGCGGCCTGGCCTTCCTCGCGACCGTGGGTTCGACCGCGCCGTTCGTCGGTCTGTTCGGTACGGTTATTGGTATTCTGCGCGCTCTCGTGAAGATCGGCGCGTCGGGTCAGGCTTCGATCGACACCGTCGCCGGTCCGGTCGGTGAAGCGCTGATCATGACCGCCATCGGTCTGATCGTGGCGGTTCCCGCGGTGCTCGCGTTCAACTGGCTGCAGAGCCGCAACAAGGCGATTGCCCGCCGTCTGTCGACCTTCTCGAACGACGTTCTGGGTTCGATCATGTCGAACGGCCAGGTGAAGCCGGCGGCGCAGGCGCCCAAGGCTGCTGCCCCCGCCGCGGCACCGAAAAAGGCCTGATCGGCCTGAATGGATCCCTGCCTGTCGCCGCTGGCGGCAGGCGGGGTCCGCTGGACAGGGCGATACGCCGGTGGCGCGCCGACCCGATGTCCGTGACAGAAATTTTGTGACAGGATACTGATCCTATGTCGATGAGTGTAGGCGACAAGGGGGGCGAAGAGGCCCCGATGTCCGAGATCAACACGACTCCGCTCGTGGATATCATGCTTGTGTTGCTCATCATCTTCCTCATCACGGTTCCCGTGGTGCTGGAGACGGTGAACCTCAAGCTGCCCGACGTGGCGTTCGAGGTGACGACGACCAAGCCTGAAAATGTGCTGCTGTCGATCCGTTCGGCCGATACCGACGGCGATGGCGAACCCAATCCCGACAGCACCGCGTGCGAAGTTTACTGGGGCCAGACGCCGGTCGATTCGAAGCAGTTGCTGGAACGCGGTCAGGCGAAACTCGAGCAGCTGCTTGAAGATATCGGCGGTCCGCAGAACATCACCGAAGAAAATTTCCCCGAAGTGCACATCCGCGGCGACGTCAACACGCCGTACCAGTGCATCGGCGGGGTGATCTACACGATGCAATATGCCGGCTTCCAGAAGATCGGGTTCATTTCCGAACCGGCTCCTGGCTCGGGCACGGTCGGCCGCCTGTAAGGGCGCCGACGTTTAGGAACGAAGGAATAATCGCATGTCCATGGCAGTTGGAGAGCGGGACGACAACGAACCGATGATGGACATGAACACGACGCCGTTGATCGACGTCATGCTCGTGCTCCTCATCATGTTCATCATCACCATCCCGGTCCAGACCCACGCGGTGAAGATCGATCTGCCGGTGCCGACCGATGCGGCCAGCAATGTCGATCCCGAAAAGAACAAGGTGATGATCGACCCCGCCGGGACGATCACCTGGAACGGGACGCCGGTCGATCTGGCGCAGCTGGCGCAGTATCTGGAACAGACCAAGGCGCTGCCGGTCGAACCCGAACTGCAGGTCCAGCCCGATCCGTTCTCGCGCTATATCGTCGTCGACAATGTCATGGCGGTGATCAAGCGCAGCGGCGTCGGCAAGCTGGGTTTCGTCGGCAACGAACAATATGCCCGCGTGTTCTGATCGCTGATCGACGCCGTGTGGCAGAAAATAGGGGGCCGCGAAGCAATTCGCGGCCCTTTTCTTTTGCGCTGCGTCGGCGGCTCACGACCGGGAGCGGACGTTGAGACGGGCAAGCCCCTCCTCTTCAGAGGAGGGGCAGCGAGACTTACGAACTTGTTCGTTAGTCGCAGCGGGGTGGTGATTGAGGCTGGGCGTGGCGGCGCGACGACCACCCCGCTCGACTAAAGGCCCGGCTGCGCCGGACCAAGTCTCACTGCCCCTCCTCTGAAGAGGAGGGGATACGCAAACGTCCGCTCTCCGTCCCACCGCCAACATCACCGCTTGGAAGTTGCCCCGAATGCGGGCATCGTGGCCGCGACGGGATCGAAAACCGCGGCAGCGGCGTTATGGTCCCGAACCGTCAATCGGGGAGCTGATGATGATCAAGGGTGCGCGTTCGATGAAATTACCGTTGCTGACCGCCGCGATCGGCGCGCTCGCGCTGGCAGGCTGCGCCGGAATGGGCAAAAAGTCGGCGACGACGCTGCCCGCGCCGGACGCTTTTGCCCAGCTCTATGACAACAAGGGCACCGATCGCGGCCGCGTCGACATCTATCGCGACACCGACGGGCTGCGGCTCGAACTCGTCGCGCGCGGTTTCGCGCCGGGGAGCTATGGCATGCACGTCCATGCCGTGGGCCAGTGCAACGCGCCCGATTTCGCCAGTGCGGGTCCGCACTGGAACCCGACCGGCGTCCAGCACGGCCGTGACAATCCGCTGGGGGCGCATCATGGCGACCTTCCCAACCTGGTGATCGAACCCGACCAGATCGGCCGCGCGACGCTGCGTCTGGTCGGCTCGCGGTTCGAGGGCGACGGCGGGCTGCTCGACGCCGACGGCGCGGCGTTCGTGATCCACGCCGGCCCCGACGATTACAAGACCGACCCCAGCGGCAACAGCGGTGGCCGTGTCGCGTGCGGGGTGATCGCCAAAGACGCGGCGAACTAGGTCACCGACTCATTATGCCGCAACCAAATCCTGATTGAAGCAAGTTGGACA
>VFQO010000978.1_pt1 | contig 25390 bp, 17 predicted proteins | sample 3512331 | NCBI WGS metagenome assembly VFQO01 (sample SAMN10412371, study PRJNA504923) | tailings metagenome | isolation source: Replicate 3 from Balatoc abandoned mine | place: Philippines: Itogon, Benguet | collected 2017-08-28 | reverse complement strand
GCCCCTATGGCGACAATCCGGAGGAGTGCATCCACGAGATCATGTTCATGCTTCCCGTGGCCAAGGGCCAGCCGCGCCCGGCGCCGGCCAAAGTGCACTGGCTCGATTTCGACGACGACTATTGCGACGCACCCGAACTCGGCATGCTGGCCAAGGTGTTCAACCAGGACGTGGTCAACCTGCCGCACGTGCAGAAGGGCATGAAGTCGATCAAGTCGAAGGAGATCGTCTTTGCCAATTACGGCGAGACCAAGATCCGGCACTTCCACAAGCTGCTGAACGAACACCTCTCCCGCTAGACGGGCGTGGCACGGCTGCGGGCATGACAAGTGTCCGCGGCCACCCTTCGTGGCGCCTATTCGTGGCGCAGCGCGTCGATCGGATCGAGCTTCGAGGCGCGGCTCGCCGGGTAGTAACCGAACACGATCCCCATGCCCGCCGCGAACAGGAAGCTGACGAGGTTGATCACCGGATCGAACACGAAGGGCACATCGATCAGCGTGGCAAGCCCGATCGATGCGCCGAAGCCCAGCGCGATGCCCGCCAATCCGCCCAGCGCGCACAGCACCACCGCCTCGGTCAGGAATTGCAGCCGCACCTCGCGTGCCAGGGCACCGATGGCGAGGCGGATGCCGATCTCGCGCGTGCGTTCGGTGACGGACACCAGCATGATGTTCATGATCCCGATCCCACCCACCAGCAGGCTGATCGAGGCGATCACCGCCACCATCGCGGTCAGCGCGCCGGTCGCCGCGCCGAGCGCCTGATTGACCTGCGCGGTGTCGATCACGTTGAAGTCGTTGGGCTGTTCGCCCTGCAACAGCCGACGTTCGCGCAGCAGGCCGACGAGCGCATCCTGCACCACGGGCGCGGCATAGGCGGCATCATATTTGACCACGAAGTAATCGAGATTGTCGTTACCCTTGAAGCGCCGCTGCACTGTCTTCAAGGGCATGTAGACCGCATCGTCATCATCCGCGCCGCCCCCGCTCTGCCCGCGCTCCTCGATCACGCCGATCACCTGGCACGAGATATCGCCGAGCCGCATGCGTGCGCCCACCGGGCTGGTGCCGGGCACGAAGATCGCCTCGCGCACCTTCAGGCCAAGCAGGCAGACATTCTTGCCCGCTTGCTCCTCGTCCTTGCTGAACGGGCGCCCTTCCTCGACCGCAATCGACTGGGCTTCGAGGAAAGCGTTGTTCACCCCCTGCACCCGCGTGTCCCAGTCCTGCCCGTTGTAGAAGGCGGTGGCGTTGGCGCCGACATTGCCGGCCGCGATGGTCACCCCGGCGATCTGCTGTTCGACCGCGCGCACGTCGGCCTCGTCGAAGGGGCGGATCGTGCCGCGATCGGTGCGCACCGGAAAGACAATGAAATTGCTCGCCCCGAGCGAGGAAATCTCCTCCTGCACCGAGGCCGTCACGCCGTTGCCGAGCGTCACCATCGTCACCACCGCGGCCACCCCGATGATGATGCCGAGCGTCGTCAGGATCGAACGCAGGATGTGCCGCCGGATTTCGCGCAGGGCGAGGAGGATGGTGGTGCCGAGCATCAGGCGGCGCTGCCTTCATCCGCGAGGCTGCGTGCGCCCCGCTCGATCCGTTCCACCCGCCCGTCACGAAACCGCACGATGGTCTTGGCGTAGGCCGCCATTTCCTCTTCGTGCGTCACCATCAGGATAGTGATGCCTTCGCCGTTCAAGCGCCGCAGCAGTTCCATGATCTCGACCGAACGCTCGCTGTCGAGATTGCCGGTCGGCTCGTCGGCGAGCAGCACGTCCGGCCCCGTCACCAGCGCCCGCGCAATCGCGACACGCTGCTGCTGGCCGCCGGAAAGCTCCGCCGGGGTGTGATCAGCCCACGGCACCAGACCGACCTGATCGAGCGCCTGCATCGCCGCCGCGCGCCGCTGCGTCTTGTTCTCGCCGCGATAGAGCAGCGGCAGTTCGACATTCTCCAGCGCGGTGGTGCGGGCCAGCAGGTTGAAGCCCTGGAACACGAAGCCGAGATAGCGGCGACGCAGCAGACTGCGCTGATCGCGGTCGAGCTTCTGCACTTCCACCCCGCGAAACCGGAACACGCCTCCGGTGGGCACGTCGAGGCAGCCGAGGATATTCATCGTCGTCGATTTGCCCGAACCCGACGGCCCCATGATCGCGACGAATTCGCCGCGCTCAATGGTGAGGTCGATGCCCTTCAAGGCCTGAAACGCCGTCGGCCCCGACCCGAAGGTCTTGGTGATGCCCTCCAGCTGGATCAGCGGCTCGGCTGTCACTTTGCGGCTGCCTTGACCCCGGTGACGACCTTCATTCCGGCCTTGAGCTCCTTGGAACGCACCACCGTGCGTCGCCCGTCGCTGCGGCCGGTGACGACTTCGATCGCCTTGAGCGAGCCGTCGGCTTGCAGCACCTGCACCTGCTGGCGGCTGCCTTCGCCGATGGTGGCCTGCTGCTTCTGTTCCTCCAGCCCGATCTGCGGCTGGAACACTCCGCCGCCGCCTTCTTCCTTGGCATCGGGGCGAAACCGCAACGCGGCATTGGGCACCAGCAGCGCCGAGCCGGTGTTCTGAGTGGCAATCGTGGCAGTCGCCGTCATGCCGGGGCGCAACAGGCCATCGGGGTTCTGCACATCGAGCCGCGCTTCGTAGCTGACCACCGATCCGCCCGCGCCGGCCGATGCCGCGCTGCCGCCGGACTGGCTCTGCACGGTGTTGCTCGACGCCAGATCGATCCGTTCGAGCGTCGCAGGGAAGCGGCGGCCGGGATAGGCATCGACAGTGAAGCTTGCCTGCTGGCCGGCCTTGACCTGTCCGACATCGGCCTCGTCGATCGAGACGCGCAACTGCATCCGCGCCAGATCCTCGGCAATCACGAACAGGGTGACGGTGTTGAAGCTGGCGACCACGGTCTGGCCCGGCTCCACCCGCCGGGCGAGCACCACGCCATCGACCGGCGCGCGGATCACCGCACGGGTGCGGGTGGTGAGGTTGCCCTTGAGCAGGGCCTCCGCCGCCTCGATATTGGCGCGCGCCGAGGCGACCGCCGCCTTGTCGCGCTCGACCGCGGCCTTGGCCTGATCAAGCTCGATCTGCGAGGGCACCCGCCCGTCCGACAGGCGACGCACCTCCTCGAGCCGGGCAAGCTGCACCCTGTCGATATCGAGCGTCGCCTGCGCCTGTGCGAGGGCGGCCCGTGCGGCATTGAGGTTGGCGCGCGCCTGGGCAATCTGCTGGTCGATGATCTCGGTATTGATCACCGCGATCACCTGCCCCTTGGTCACGCGGTCGTTCACGTCGACCAGCACGGAATCGATCGGCCCGGTGACTTCCGCGCCGACTTCGACCTGATTGGTCGGGCGCAGATTGCCGGTCGCCGTCACCGACAGCGAGAGCGATTCCTGCGCCACTTCGGCGGTGATGTAATCGGGCTTGGGCGGATCGGCGGTGCATTTCGCGATCACCAGCACCAGCACGACAAGGATCAGGCCGGGCAGCCAGAACTTCATCCACCGCCGCCACAGCGGACGCGGCTTGGTGCCGAGGAATTCCTCCACGCTCGGCACCTCTGCCGGATTGCTCGCTTCGTTCACTCGGTTGGCTCCCTCGCCGCAATATCCTCAAGACCGGCACTGTCCGGCACCGACCACCCACCGCCCAGCGCCCGTGCCAGGCTGATGAACGCCAGCGCACGCGCGCCTTGCGCATTGACCTGCGCCGTGCGTGTGCTGAGCAACTGGCTCTCTGTCACCAGCAGGGTCTGGAAATCGATCAGCCCGGCCTGATACTGGCTGCGCGCCAGCAGCGCCGCGTTCTGCGCACCGTCGCGCGCTTCGGTCAGCGCCGTGACGCGCGCCTTGCTGGTTTCCAGAGCGACCCCTGCGCTTTCAACTTCCTCCAGCGCCGTCAGGATCGCTTGCCGCCAGCCTGCGAGCGAGGCGTCGGCCACCGCCTGCGCGCCCTCGATCTGCCCGCGCACTCTGCCGCCATCGAAGATCAGCTGGGTGAGGCTGGCAAAGACATTGCCGGTGACGATATCGAACAGATCGCCTGCATCGATGGCGCTTGTCCCGATGGTGCCGGACAGGCGCGCCAGCGGATAGAGCTGCGCGCGGGCAACGCCGACCCGGTCGAGATCGGCGGCCAGCTGCGCCTCGGCGGCGCTCACATCGGGCCGGCGGCGCAGCATGTCGGCCGGAGCGGCCAGAGCAACGTTCTCGGGCGGCGCGGGAACGGGGCGCGGCGTTTCGGCGAGTGCGCGATAGACCCGGCCCGGCGGCTCGCCGATCAAGGTCGAGATCGCATTGGCCACCGCCACCAGATCGCTTTCCAGCTGCGGGATCGCCGCCGCCGTCTGCGCCCGCTGGGTGCGCGCCTGCTCGACATCGAGGCTGTTCACCAGCCCCGCCTGATTGCGCCAGCGCGCGATCTGCAGGTTGTCGTCCTGATTGGCGAGCGTGTCGCGGGCGATCGCCAACTGAGCCGCGAGCGAGCGAGCGGTGACGACCTGGCTTGCCACTTGCGCCACAATCACCCGCTGCACATCGCCGAGCGAGTAGCCCGCTACCGACACATCGCTGCGTGCGGCATCGACAGAGGCATCGATCCGCCCGAACAGGTCCGCCTCCCACGCGGCATCGGCACCGACTGAAAACAGCACATCATTGCTGGCAAGATCGCCGACATCGCGGCGCGCACCGCCGCTGGCGTTGACGCTCGGCACACGCGCCGCGCGGGCCTGCCGCAGCCCCGCCCGCGCTGCGCGCAGCCGTGTGGCGGCCTGCGCGAGATCGAGGTTCTCCGCCTGCGCCTGCGCGACGTATTCCGTGATCAGCGGATCGTCCAGCAACTCCCAATAGCGATCAAGCGGGATGTCGGCCCCGGCCGGTTCGGCCAGCACCCAGCGATCTGGGATCGGCTGGACGCTTCCCATGGGCGGCGGATCGCTGCGCAGCGTGCTGCATCCCGCCAAGGCGAATGCAGCAAGCGCACCCGCCAGACCCGCGCGCGAAATTTCCGTCAACGACCGCTTGCCGATGGCCACTACGGGCGGTCCTGCCGCTGTTGCTGAACCATCATGTCCGACCCCCTCGCGCCCTTGATTATCGGCGTTTTCCGTCTGTGCGCGCTGCTCCCTCCAGCACGGCAGACTGCCGCTCATCGCGTGGGTAGCATCACGAACAAGCCGGAACAATCGAGTTGGTCGGCTTACCGACAACGCTTGTCGAACAAGCGATTAGCGCTTAACGAGCCATCAGCATCGCATCAGCATTGCTCCAAATGGACGCACGCCCGTCGGGACAGGAAATTTCCCGTCCCTAATTGCCCCTGATCACCGCGATGTCGGCGGCACTGAGGGTCAGTCCGGTGCTCAGCTTGCCGGCGACAGCATTCGGCCCTTCGGCGACGATGTCGAAATCGAAACGGACCCCGGGCTTGAGCAGGGCCAACGCCTTCTGGCCGAGCGTGAATTGCGCGCCGCCACCATTGCCGAGCAGCGGCGCCTTGACCCCGGGCTTGACCACCGGCCCGACCGGCGCGGTCTTGATCGCCGGCGTGGTTGCCGAAGTCAGCGTGACCTGTGCCGGGGTGAGTTGGAAGGCGGCGTTTGCCAGCGGGCGCGGCTTGGCGAGGTGCGCCGGACATGATCCCGTGCCGCGATTGGCCATGGTCAGGCGCAGCCCGCCCGGCGCGGCGGCGACCGCGAACACCGGATCACACCCCCCAGCCGCCACGGGCGCGGCGTTGACCGTGACCGGAATGGACTGGGACTGTCCGGCAAAGCTGATCGTGACGTTTCCCGTGCTGCTTTGTGCGAGTGCTGCAGGCACCAGCACGGCTTCGGCGCGCAGCGGGGTGAAGCGCGTGTCCCAGATGCTGCGCGTTTCCGCAGGCGTTGCGGCGGGCGCATTGGCAAAGCGCCCGAGCGCAGCGGGGGCCAGCCGAAACGTGACCGGCATCGCCGCTGTCCCGGGAAGCAGCGGGGCGGGATGCTCGGCCCGCAGCGACACGCTTGCACCGGGGCTGAGCGGACCGGCCGGGGGGACCACAGTGAAGGCCGGCAGCGGCGCGACATTTACCGTTACCGGCAAGCCGCCCGCGAAGTCCTGTGCCAGCACGAGCTTGAGCGCATGGGCCGTGCTGCGCTGGGACGTTCCGGCACGGATCGGGATGCGGAAGCTGGCTGTGTCAGTGCCGGAGCCGGCAAAGCGCAGTGCGCCTGCCAGATGATCCATGACGCTCACCTGCCCGGCAACCACCTCCATCCCGTCAAGCACTCTGGCGAGCTGTTCGGACACGATGCGATCGTCGGGCCTGCCGCTGTCGCTCGCCATGGTCAGGATCAGCGGCAGGCGGCAGTCACGCGGAATGACGCTGTCGAACTGCACGTCGATGCGCAGCCAGCCCAGCGTCGCATCGCCGCCCGTGACACTCGCCTCGCGAGCCTCGCGCAAGGCCCCTGCCGGCGCCGGATCGGTGCCCTGTCCCACTGCATAACGCAGGATACGCGGCACCGGACGCCGGTCGGACGAGAGGTCCGCCGTGCCGGACACCGTACCGGTGCGGCAGGAAAAGGTTGGCGCCGACTTGGCCTGGGCCGGTGGCGCCAACAGCGTGCCCGCCGCCAACGCGGCAAGCAGCGCGGGAGCGCAAGGGACGGAACGAACCGGCAGAAAAGCGCGCATGACAGGTCATCCTCTGGGCAAGGCAAGATGGCTTGCAGGCTAGGCCACGGAGCGCGGGGCCGCCATCGCCCATGCGGACTAGCCCATCGCCTAGCCCGTCCGGGGAATGGGCACCCTCCTTGCGCCCCGGCACACTGAAGCGGTTCGAGGAGAGGACACGCCCATGACCCTTAAAGCATCCGCTTTGCGCGCCACGACCGCTCTCGCCCTGGCCGCTGCTTTTGCGACCTTGTCGCCGAGCGCCCACGCCCAGATCAGCCCCGCCATCAAGCCCGGCACCACGCCGATCAAGGTCGGTCCCTCCGTCAAGGCAGTCCGCATCGACCCGCAGGTCCATCGCATCGCAGGGCGCGCCACAACGGCCTGCGGAACGCTCGGGATCATCTTTGAAAAGGGCGTAACCCCGGCGCTGACGCTGGCACCGACTGCGGCGGCAGCCAAAGGCGTGACAGCAGGCGGCCAACGGCCTGCACCTGCCATCCAGACGGGTCAGGTCGCGCCCTATGCCGAGGTGCTGGGCGGCGCCAATGGCGATATGTCCGCGCTCCAGTTCATCGGGCCGATGATGGAAAACATCCGCCGCGCCGAACTGATCATCGGCAATGGCCCGGCGCGCGAGGTCCCGATCATTACCCGTCACCTGCCCTCCGGCCAGTGCGCGGAAACCTTCGGCACCAATAACGGCGCAATCACAGTAAGCCTGCCGCTGCCCGACGTCAGCGTGCAAACCAGGGCAAAGGTCCGGCTCTTCGGCTTTGGCCGGACGCTGGCAGAAGGAGCCGCTGGCGGGCGGCTCTGCTTCCTCGATCCCAGCCTTGGCATCCGCGAGGCGGTGCCCTGCGGCAACATCGGCGATCCGTCCGGCCCCGTACCGCTGGCTCAAGAGATCGAGCTTGTCATCAAGCCCCACCCCCGCATCCAGCAGGTGATTGCCCCTTCCAGCCAGACCTTCACCGGCAGCAATGTGCGGGTCGGCGGGCGATTGCAGGTGCGCGGCGTCAATTTCGAGCAGGCCCTGTTCCCCGATCAGAGGGGCGATCTGTTCTCTTCGGCCACCCAGATCAGCCGTACCGGGACGGAATGGACCGGCGATGTCTTCCTCGATTTCCCGTCAGGCGCCGGCATCAGCGATGTCAATCTGACGGTCAAAGTGCCGTTGATGCGACGCGACAGGCGGACCGAGGTTGAGTTCTGGGACACCGCGCTTGAAAACAATGGCCGGATCTACCGCACCACCCGCAGCATCCGCTTCGAACGGCGCGGCGCAGCGCAGCCGCCACCGGCACAGCCGCCAGCCGCAGCGCAGGCCACCATCGACGGTTTCGATCCCGGCAACCTGCTCTATATCACCACCGGAGGGACGACGACTGTCGGCAATCGTCCGGGCGAGAGCGATCAGGTCCTCACGGCACTCGCCAGCCAGCAATGGTGTGCTGCCGTGCCGCAGCCGGCGCCTGCAGCAAATGGTGATCGCACCGTGGCGCTCGGGCAGACGGCGCTCGGGCCGATCAATTGGGGGATCCGCAACCGCGGCAACGCAGCCTTCAATGGCGCTGTCACGGCAGAGCTGCGGCTCGGCGGTCAGACCGTTGACCGGATGACCTTCAACGGCGCGCTGCAACCGGGCGAAACCCGCCAGCAGGCCTTCCGGCGTCCCACCGCGCAGGCGCGGGTGGCACGGGAGAGCCTCGGCCCCGTGTGTTACCACGTCGGCCTCGATAGCGATCCGGTGGTCGAGAACCGGGGCTACACCATTCACATCGTGACGCCCGGTAACGAAACCGAGCGCCTGCAATCGCGCAACTGATCACCGCAGCATCGGCCAACCCGTGGAGAAAGGGCTTTTCCCGATGAACCGCTTCCCCGTGACCTCGAGCCTTGCGACCTGTCTTGTTGCGGGCGTGGCTTTCCTCGCATTCGGGCAAGGCGAAGCAGCCGCACAGGCCGATGCTGCCGCCCAGCTGCGCGCCTTGCAGGCGCAGGTCGATCAGCTCTCCGTCCGAGTGACGGCGCTCGATGCGATGATCGGCAAGCAGAACCGGGTGATCACCATTTCCGGCGCCCGAGGCGATAATGACATCCTCCTGCGCGGCAATCCCGCTACCGCCCATTCTCTTACCGTCGGCGACAAGGACGCAGTGCTGAACTTTCGCCGCATCACGCTCACCGCCGACGAGATCGCGCTGGCGGGCAAAAAGGCCATCACTCTCAAGGCCCCGGCTATCACGCTGGATGGCAATGTCGATGCTCAGGGCAGCAACGACATCACGCTCAAGGGCCTCAAGGTGAGGGATAACTGATCGTGGCGGGCGCGACATACCGCCTGATACTGGCGCTCGGCGGGATGCTTGCCGCACCTGCATCGCTTGCCGCCGCTCCGAACCCGCCTGCCCGCGGCGTCGCCCCGGTGTGTGCGGTCGCCAGCCACGAGCGGCTCATGCTGCGGACCGGACGCGACATCTGCGCGCCGACGCTCAACCGCTCGGGACGGCCGACGGCAGCCGGCTTTCTGCCGACCGCCTGCCCCCTCTCCTCGCAGATCTACACCATCGATGCCGCCGGCCCTGCCGATCGCTGCCTCCACCCGCCCCACAAGGAGAAATGATCATGCCCACCCCGTTCCGCCCGGCGCTCGCGGCGGTGCTTGTGCTGGCTCTGGCCGTCCCGCAGGCAGCTGAGGCCGGACGCCAGCGCAAGCAGGACACCCCGGCCGACCTTTCGCTGGTGGCCGCCGACACGCTGCTCGAACGCGGGGTCGCGGCCTTGCGGGCCAATGATCCCGGCGCAGCGGCGCAGCTGCTGTCCGAGCTGGCCTCGCGCCAGCCGCGCAACGGCACCGCGCAGGCGCTGCTCGGCCTGTCCTACCAGTTGCACGCCGATCGCGATCCGCAGGCCTATGATCTGGCGCTGGCCGGATACGACATCGCGATGCGCAACGAGCCCGGGCTGTACTGGCCGGCAGCCATGGCCGGGAAAGCAGCCTTCGATCAGGGCAAGTACGAGGACGCCCTGTCGTTCTTCTCGCGCGCTGTACTGCTGCGCCCGAACGATGCCGCAACCCTGTCCGCCGTTGCCGCCTCCGCATACATGAGCGGCGACACGGCAATGGCGAGCCTTGCAGCGAGGCGCGCCGCGGCACTCGATGCCGGAGCGAACGGGGAAAACCTCCGGCTCGCTGCGCTGGCGGCAGCGGCCAACGGCGAAGCGGCATCCGCGCGCGAGCATCTTGCCGCACTGGCGCAAGCCTTTCCCGAAGCGGCCGAGGCCACCTCGGGCCGAGTCGATGACCTGCTCCAGACCGCCGCACTCGACGATTTCACCGCCGCACAAGGCGAGGAATCGGCCCCCGCCCTCGCCCCCGATCAGATCTCGCTCGATGTCGCGATCATCCTGTCGCAGAACACGCGGCAGGAGCGCACCGGCTTCAATTTGCTCGACGGGCTCAGCCTGCAATATGGCAGCTCGCGCACCGCGACCCGCACTATCACCAGCGAAAGCGGAACGCGGCTCGGCAACAATTATCAGCGGGTGCTGACCGGCTCGATCTCGATCCCGCAGATCAACTACAACCTCAACCTGTTCAACCGCGGCGGACAGTTCTACTCGGTGGTCGCGCGCCCGCAGCTGACCGCCTATCGCGGCGAGCAGAGCGAATTCTTCGTCGGCCGCACGCTCAAGGTGGCAATCGGCGGGGTCAACGCCGCAGTGCTCGAACAGGTCGACGTCGGCATCGACCTCAAGGTCACGCCGGTCGAGATCACACCGACCGGCACCCGCGTGCGGATTGAGGCGGGCCGCAGTTTCCTCACCGCCGATCCCGCAGGAACCTTTGCCGAGGCGCTCACGACCTTCCGCCAGCGGGTGGTGGCGACGGCCGAAATCGGCTTCGGCGAAACCCTGCTTCTGTCGGGGCTCAATGAAGCGGTCGAGGACAAGACCTTTTCCAAGACGCCGGTGCTGGGCGACATTCCGCTGATCGGCAATGCCTTCAGCGAGCGCAACACCATCGCACGGCGGGATTCGGTGATGGTGCTGGTCACGCCGACGCGCCCGATGGTGGCACCGGGACGGCCCTGGGCGCGCAGCGATGCCGCAGCCAGCCTTGCGCGGCTGTGGACCGAGGTGATCGACCCGGTCAGCGATGCCAAAGCAACCGCAGAAGCGCTCAGCCGGGTCAGGCTGTTCACCCGCATGCAGCGGGGCGACGTATCGAGCACTTTCCCGGACACGCAGCCGGCCGCACAGAAGATGATCGAGGAACTGTTCGTGCCCGGGAAAAGCTGAAACTACGCGCCGGGGCCGATCCCGGCATCAGCCAGCGCGGCCAACAAGTCGGCCTCGGAGACCGGCTTGAGCAAGAGCGGGCCGCCGGTTTCGGCAACCTGCCGGCTGGTGGCGAGGTCGGCATCGCCGCTCACCACCACTGCGGGCGCGCCGGGAGCATGGCGGCGGACGATTTCGACCACCTGCGCGCCGCAGTCGTCGGTGCCGAGGTGCCAGTCGGTGATCACCACATCCGGGCGCAGGCCCCCGGCCAAGGCAGCAGCAACCGCCTGCGCGGAGGCGAAGGCGGCAACCTGCGCGCCGTTACGGATCAGCACCGCAGCCATCGCTTCGCGGGTGTCGGCACGGTCTTCCGCCAGCAGGATGGTGCATCCCTCGAGCGGCAGGCGCTCGACTGCCGGGGACTCCGCCGTGGGAGCCTGTGCCTCCGCTCTGTCCGCTTCAGGCAGGGCGAGCACGAAAGCGCTACCGCCGCGCCAGCGCGGATCGAGCGTCAGCGTGCCATCCATCAGGTGCGCCATCTCGCGGGCGATCGCCAGACCCAACCCGGAACCATGTCCCAGACGCCGTGTGCCTGCCCCTTGCCTGTACGGCAGGAACAGCTCCTCGGCATCGCCCGCAGGAATGCCGACGCCGTCATCGATCACCACGATTTCGACCCTGGTCCGCCGCCGCACCAGCACCCGCAGCCGCGTGCCGCGCGAATGCAGAACGGCGTTGGTGACAAGATTACGCAGGATCCGGGTCAGCAGCACCGGATCGGCGCTCACCGCGACGTCGGTTCGCGCCATCCGCATGGCGATCCGCCCGCGCCGCGCGGCTGGCGCGAGTTCGAGCGCCAGCGTGTCGAGCACGCCCGCCAATGCCACCCCGCGACAATCGGCCTGCAAGGCACCACTTTCGAGCCGCAGATGCTCGGCCATGCCTTCAAGCATCACCATTGCTTCCTCGAGCCCGCGCTCCACCCCATCCTCGGCCTGAGCGCGGCGCACGGGATCGGCGACTCGCCTCGCCTGAGCGAAGAACAACATCGCTGCCTGCAGCGGTTGGCGCAGGTCGTGCGAGGCGGCAGCGATGAAGCGGGTGCGGCGGTCGCGTTCGGCCTCGGTCTCGGCCAGCGCGAGGGCCAGCTCCTTCGAAATCGCCTCGGCCCGCAACCCCTGCGTCACAGCCGAACGGATCGCCTGTTTGAGCACCAGCGCGGTGCCCACCATCAGCGCGCCGAACGCCAACAGGAAGATCGCCAGCGAGGTCGCATAGAGCGTTTCGGAATCGAGGAAGAACAGCGCGGCCGAACCGAACACGGCAATCACCCCGAAAATGATCGTGCCGATCGATTCCGCCGTGGCGATCACCTGCCCGCTGATCGCGGCCGAATAGAAGATCACCATCAGCAGTTGCAGCGGTTCCGAGGCGTAGGGCAGCAGCACCCAGACGCTCGCCGCCACCGCAAGATCGAACAGCACCGCCACCACCTTGCCGAGCGGCGACCAGAACCGCGCAATTTCGGCCGCGTCGGGCTGGCGCCGGTAGAACAGCAGGGGGACAAGGATCATCAGCGCCGTGACGAAGGCGGTCGAGCCTGTCCACGCCCACAATTCGCGCGTCGGCACAAGCGGGGCAAACAGCGAGTGGACATAGGCCAGCGTGCCGCCGACCAGCAGCGCCAGCAGTCCGGCCAGCCCGAATTCGATGCGGGATTCGGTCGCCCGCACCTCCTGCCGGATGAGGCCGTCAGCCTCGCTCAAATCAGGCCCTTCCGCCGGGCCAGATCCACGGCCTGGGTGCGATTGCTTGCGCCCAGCACCATCAGCAGCTGGGCCACATGCGTCTTGACGGTGTAGGGCGAGATTCCGAGCAGGCGGGCGATCTGCTTGTTCGCGGCGCCTGCGGCCAGCAACCGAAGGACTTCGACTTGCCGGTCGGTCAGTTCCATGCCGGTGTGAACCTTCCGAAGCCCCCCCACCTCGCCGTCCTCATGGCCGGGCGCATCGGCGCCATGCCCCGTCAATGCCATCATGCGCACTGCATCAGGCAAATAGCGTCCGCCCGCCAGCACCAGCCGCAGCGCCGCCTCGATCACTTCGGGGCGTGCCGATTTGGGCATGAAGCCGTTGACGTCGAGTTCCAGCGCCAGCCGCAGATGTTCGGGATCTTCGCTGCCGGAAAACACCACGATCGGCGTATCCGGGCAGGCGCTGCGGGCGGCGCGCAGATTGCCTGCCGGATCCTCGCCCGGGATATGCAGATCGAGCATCAGCAGGTCGAACGGACCGGCACTGCGCGCCTGATCGAGCGCAGCGGCGCAGGATGTGACGATGTCGACCCTCGCATCGAAGGTCGTCTCCAATGTCATCCCGAGCGCGGATGCGACGATCGGATGGTCATCGCAGATCAACACCCGCATACAGCACTGTCCCCCCAAGCCCCCGCCTAAGGGTTATTCCGGATGAACCGGCAACACAAGCCGCGTCAGCAAGCCGCGGGACACGCGGACTTTGGCCGTCCAGCCCCGTTCTGACCGAGCGAGAATACCGCTGATGGCTGAAATCACCCCTTCCGATCCGGCTTCGGGCAGCAGTCAAACCTGTTCGCTACTTCCTGCAGCATAGCGCAATTCGGCCACCAGCCCCTTCGCACCATTCGTCAAGGTCAGTTCGATGCCCATGCCATCGCAAAGATCCTCCGCGATCGGCAGCCCCAGCCCCGATCCTGCGACGTCGGGATCAAACCGGGTTCCCACGCCAAAGGCCTCGCCGATCAGGTGCTCGGGAATGCCCGGCCCATCATCCACGATCCGCACCGTGCACGAGGCGTCCTTGTCACATGCGAACGAGAGCGAGACATGGCCGCGTGACCACTTGCCGGCATTGTCGAGCAGGATCGAGAGTACCTCGGCGTAATCGACCGGATCGAGCGGCAGCACCAGCCCTTCGCAGCTTGTCGCATCGAGCGAGAAGTGCTTGTCGGGGTGCAGCCGCGCCATTGCCTGCAGGATCGGAATGGCAACATCGGGCACCACCACGCCGCGCCCTGACGGCTTCTTGCCAGCGGCCGAACGGGCGCGAGCGAGCTGGTATTCGATCTGCTGTTCCATGGCGCTTGCAGAATCGAGCAATGCCGTGCCCGCCGCGCGGTATTCGTCGCGCTCGGCCAGCCGCTCGGCCTCGTCGGTGATGATCGCAAGCGGGGTGCGCAAGCTGTGGGCGAGATTGCCCGCCTGCACCCGCGCACGCGCCACCATCGCTTCGTTCTGGTGGATATAGGCGTTGAGATCGGCGGCGAGCGGCGCGATCTCGGCGGGGTAATTGCCTTCGAGCTTGTCGGTCTCGCCGTGGCGCAAACGGGCAAAGGCCAGCGATAGCCGGTCGAGCGGCTTGAGACCGAACGAGATAATCGCAAAACCGGTCGCCAGCAGCAGCGCGGCAAGGCCGGCCAGCCATGCACTGAGATCGCGGGTGAAGCTGCCGATCAACCGGTCAAGCTCGCGCTGGTCGGTTGCGATCACGAAATGGATGTCCTCGCCCGCCGGCCCCTTGCGGGTGAAGCCGTAGGTTATCGCCGGACCAGTCGGGCCATTGTCGAGCCGGTGCAGGATTTCAGGCGAGTGGGCGATGCTTTCATCGAGGCTGCCGCGCGTCATCGAGCGCGAGCGCAGCGGTGCGTGCCCGGCGGCAGTGACCTGCCAGTAGAACCCGGAAAGCGGGATGGAATAGCGCGGATCGGACAGCGGACGGGTCAGCACGATCGCGCCATCCGTCGCGATCTCGGTCAGCCCGCCCAGTTCGCGGACATGGACTTCGAGCTCCTCGTGATAGGATTGTTCGACATGCTGGCTGAAGATGCGCACCGCCGAAAACCAGATCGCGCCAATGCCCAGCAACACCCACAGGGTGACAGCAAGCAGGAAACGCAGACGCAGGCTGCCGGGGACAGGAAGGCGCATCACTTTTCGAACCTGTAGCCCGAACCGCGCAGCGTGGTGATGCGGGTCCGCCCGATCTTGCGCCGCAGACGCCCGATCAGCACCTCGACCGTGTTGCGCTCGCGTTCGTCATTCAGCGCGTAGAGATCATCGAGGATATCGGCCTGCGACAGCACCTGCCCCGCGCGGCGAACGAACAGGTGCAAAAGGCGGAACTCCTGACGGCTGAGCGAAAGCGGCACGCCATCCAGCGTCGCAGAGCGGGCGAGCGGGTCGAGCGCCAGGTCGCCCGCCGAGATTGTCGTCGCGCGGGTTCCCTGCTGACGGCGGAACAATGCGTTGAGCCGCGCCAGCAGTTCCTCGAAGCGCACCGGCTTGACCACGAAATCATCCGCGCCCGCATTGAGCCCTTCAACCTTGTCCTGCCAGCTGCCGCGGGCGGTGAGGATCAGGATCGGAGTCTCAACGCGCCGGTCCCGCCAGTGCCGCAACAGGTCGAGCCCGCTGCCGTCAGGCAGGCCGAGATCGAGGATCACCGCCGCCATGCGATCGACGTCGGGCCAGTCCTCGGCTTCCGAACGGCTGGTGGCGAGCTCGACCGCGAAATCGGCGGCGCGCAAACGCTCGCTCAGCCGTCGGCCGAGTTCGGGATCATCTTCGATGACGAGCAGGCGCATGGCGTGCCGGTTCCTTTCCGCCGCCGGTGATGGACCGTGAAACTGACAAGAACCTGCCAGACTGGCAAGTTTCTGTCAGCTTGACAGGGCAAAGGGGCGTGCATGACCACGCACCTCATCGCCCGCCTCGCCGCTTTCGCCGTGCTCGCCGCCTTGCCCGCCTGCTCCTCCCCCCCTTCGGAACAGCCCGGCGATCCGGCAGCCAAGGGCGATGCGGCCAAGGGACTGGCGATCGAGTCCGTGGCGGCGAAGGCGGTCGACAATGTCCCCCTTGGCAGCGTGCCCGGGACCATCACCCTCCCCCCGGAGGCCCGGGTCGCGGTCACTGCGCCTTTCGCGGGCGCGGTGGTGCGGGTCTATGTTATCGAAGGCCAGCAAGTCACGCGCGGCGAAGCGCTGGGGCTGGTGCGCGCGGCCGAGCCGGTGCAGATCGGCGGCGACCTGGCCCGTGCGCGTTCCGCTGCGGCGCTGGCCGAAGCGCGGGCCAAGCGGCTGGCGCAGCTCGCCGACGAAGGCATCATCGCTCAGGCCCGCGCCGATGAGGCCAAGGCCGAGCTGGAGCAGGCCCGCGCCAGTGTGGCGCAGTTTTCAAAGATGGCATCGCTCGGAAATGTCGGCGCCGATGGCACCATGACCTTGCGAGCGCCGATTTCAGGACGGGTGGCCCATGTCGGGGTCGAAACCGGCGGCGGGGTGGATACCATCACCGCACCCTTCGTGATCGAGGCGGCGGGGGCCAATCAGATCGAACTGCAACTGCCCGAACGGCTGGCGCAAGCCGTGCGGCCCGGCATGGCGGTCGAGGTGGCGCTCGGCGGCGAAGACACGAAGCCGGTCGGCGGGCAGATCATCGCGGTCGCCCCCTCGCTCGATCCGGCCACCCGCTCGGTCATGGCGCGCGCGAGCATCGGTGCTGCCCCCGGGGTGATCGCGGGCCGCAATGTCACTGTCACCATCCTTGGTGAAGGGCGCGGGATCGCTGTGCCGGATCGCGCTGTCACCCGCATCGGGGACAAGGACCATGTCTTCGTCCGGAAGGGCAAGGGGTGGGAAAAACGCGCCGTCACCGTCGCCTCACGCGCAGGCGAGCTTGCGGTGATCTCCAGCGGTCTGTCCGCAGGCGAGGTGGTCGCAGGCTCCAGCGTCGCCGAACTCAAAGCCATGAACGCGGAATAGGCGCGGGCCATGCTCAACACCCTTGTCGAACGCGCGCTCAATCTGCGGCTGGCGGTGCTTGGCCTTGCGGCCTTGCTCGCGGGGCTTGGCGGCTGGTCGTTCCTCAACCTGCCGATCGATGCCTTCCCGGATATCAGCACCACACAGGTCAAGATCATCCTCAAGGCGCCCGGCATGACCCCGGAAGAGGTCGAAAGCCGGGTTGTCACCCCGATCGAGATGGAGATGCTCGGCATCCCCGATCAGGCGGTGCTGCGCTCGGTCGCCAAATACGCGATTGCCGACATCACCATCGACTTCACCGACAGCACCGACATCTACTGGGCGCGCCAGCAGGTGACCGAGCGGCTCAATGCGGTGATGGGCGATCTGCCGCGCGGGGTCGAAGGCGGGCTCGCGCCGATTTCGACGCCCTTGTCCGAGATGTACATGTTCACGCTCGAAGGGCCGCAGTCGCTCAGCGAGAAGCGACGCGTGCTGGACTGGACCATCCGTCCGGCGCTGCGCACGGTGCCCGGCGTGGCGGATGTCAACGCGCTGGGCGGCTATGCCGAAACCTTCGAGGTTGCCCCCGACAGTGCGGCGCTGGCTGCGGCCGGGCTCAGCACCGCCGATCTGGCCGCCGCGATCGAAGCGAGTAACCGCAACGATGGTGCGGGACGGTTATCAAGCGGCGAGGAAGCGCTGATCGTGCGCGCGACCGGCGCAATCCGGTCGCTTGACGATCTGGCGGCGGTGGTCGTGCGCTCGGCTGGCGGCGCACTGGTGCGGGTCGGCGATGTCGCGCAGGTCCGCACCGGCAGCCTCACACGCTATGGCGCGGTCAGCCAGAACGGGACCGGCGAAGCGGTGCAGGGCCTCGTCATCGGCCTGCGCGGCGCGGATGCCGCCAAGGTGGTCGAAGGCGTCAAGACGCGGCTGGAGGAGATCAGGCCAAGCCTGCCCGAAGGCATGAGCGTCCACGTGTTCTACGATCGCTCCGATCTCATCACCCATGCGGTGGGCACGGTCGAATCCGCGCTGCTCGAAGCCACTGTGCTGGTCGTCATCCTGCTGCTGCTGTTCCTCGGGGATGTGCGGGCCTCGGTGATCGTCGCGCTGGCATTGCCGATGGCAGTGCTGCTGACCTTCATCTTCATGCGTTCGATCGGCCTCACCGCCAACATGATGAGCCTTGGCGGCCTTGCGATCGCGGTCGGCATCCTGGTCGACGGCGCGGTGGTGGTGGTCGAGAACGTGGTCGAGCGTCTGTCCGACCCGAAACACGCCTCCACCAGCAAGCTACGCAATGTCTTCATCGCCTCTGCCGAAGTGGCCAAGCCGGTCGCCTCGGGCCTTGCGATCATCGCCATCGTGTTCCTGCCGCTGCTGACGCTCGAAGGGCTGGAGGGCAAGCTGTTCGGGCCCGTCGCGCTCACCATCGTGCTGGCGCTGGTATCGGCGCTGGTGCTGTCGCTGACTCTGGTGCCGGTGCTGGCCTTCTACTTGCTCAAGGTGAAGGTCGATGAAGCCGCGCACCATCACGAACCCTGGCTGATGCGGCAGATCAGCCCGCGCTATCATGCGCTACTGGAGGGCGCTTTTGCTCACAAGCGGCGGGTGTTCGCGGTGGCCGGGATCGGCCTGGCGCTGGCGGGCGCGGCCTACAGCATAACCGGCAAGACCTTCCTGCCGGTGATGGACGAAGGATCGGTGATCGTGCAGCTGTCCAAACTGCCCTCGATTTCGCTCGATCACTCGGTCGAAGGCGACATGAAGGTGCAGCGCGCGATTCTGGAACAGGTGCCCGAAGTCGAGGCGGTGATCGCCCGTGTCGGTTCAGACGAACTGGGGCTCGATCCGATGAGCCCCAACGAGACCGACAGCTTCCTCAAGCTGAAACCGCGCGAGGAATGGCGCGTGGCGGACAAGGAGTGGCTGGTCGATCAGCTGCGACAGGTGATGGAGCAGTTCCCCGGCATCGAGCCGACTTTCACCCAGCCGATCGAGATGCGCACCTCGGAAATGCTGACTGGCGCGCGTGGCGATCTGGCGATCAAGCTGTTCGGACCGGACACCGCCGAACTGGCGCGGCTGGCAGGCGCGATCCAGACCCGGCTCGAAGGTATCGAGGGCACCAGCGAAGCGATGACGGTCGCCAACGACCGGGTCGATTACCTGCTCGTCGATATCGATCGCGTCGCAGCGGGACGGGTCGGGATGCCGGTATCGGACTTGCAGGACATGATGCGCGCGCAGGTCGAAGGCGTGCGGGCCGGGGTGGTCGCCGATGGCGTGCGCCGCGTGCCGATCGTGCTGCGCGGGGATGGCAGCGGCGGAGCAACCGGCAACGACAAGCTCGATCCGCAGCAATTTGCCGATCTCGTCTATCGTTCGCCCACCGGCCAACTCGTGCGTGCCAGCGATGTCGCCACGGTCGCGCGGGTCGAGGGGCCGGTGAAGCTCGAACACGAAAACGGCTCGCGCTTTGCCATGGTGCAGGCCTTTGTCACCGGGCGCGACATTGTAAGCTATGTCGATGATGCCAAGGCGGACATCGCCGCCAATGTGCCGCTGCCTCCGGGATACCGGCTGGAATGGGGCGGACAGTTCGAAAACCAGCAACGCGCTTCGGCGCGGCTGCTGGTGGTGCTGCCGGTGGCGATCGGACTGATCTTTGCGGTGCTCTATCTCAGTCTGGGGTCGGTACGGGCCTCGCTGCTGATCCTCACCAACATTCCCTTTGCAGCCGTTGGCGGGATGATTGCGCTGGCCGCATCGGGCGAATATCTGTCGGTGCCCGCGTCGGTCGGCTTTATTGCGCTGCTCGGCATCGCGGTTCTCAACGGCCTCGTCATGGTAACCTATTTCCGCCAGCTGCGCGAAACCGGGATGCCGCTCGCCGAGGCAGTACGACGCGGGGCCGAGCGACGCCTGCGTCCGGTGCTGATGACGGCCAGCATTGCCGCGTTCGGTCTCGTCCCGCTGCTGTTCGCCACCGGGCCGGGTTCGGAAATCCAGAAGCCGCTCGCCATCGTCGTCATCGGCGGGCTGGTGACGGCGACCCTGCTCACGCTCGTTCTGCTGCCGATCCTTTATGAACGTTTCGGCGAGGGGCCAGCCGACCGCGCCGATGAACTGCCGGAGGCCGCAGCATGATCCGCCACCTGATCTTCGCCATGCCGCTCGCCTGCCTGATAGCCGCCCCGCTCGCCGCCGAACCCGGCTTGCCGCCTGCCGAAGCCGTCGCGCAGGCCTTGCAGGAGCACCCGAGTGTCACTGCCGCCCGTGCCCGGCTGGAGGCCGCCCGCGCCCGCGCCGAGGGCCTGCGCAAGGGCTCCCACGAATTCACCGTGCAGGGCAGCTACACCCGCCGCGATGTCAGTGGCGGGAACCAGTTCGACGAATTCGACGCGCAATTGAGCCGCCCCATCCGCCTGCCCGGCAAGGCTCGGATGGACCGGGCGATCGGCTCTTTCGGCACCGAAGTCGCCGAGAACGTGGCGGAGGATGCCCGCCACGAGGCCGCGCTGCTGCTCGCGGCGCACTGGTTCGACTGGCTGTCAGCCTCGGAACAGGCGCGCGTCGATCGCGCTGCGGTTGCCAATTACGAGGCGGGGCTGGCGGCAACCGAACGTCGCCGGGCGATGCGCGACGCCTCGCAGCTCGAGGTCGATCAGGCGCAGGCCGCGCTGGCCGAGGCCCGGCGGACGCTGGAGCAGTCATCAGGTCTGGCCGCACTCGCCCGCACCCGGCTCGCAACCCATTTCCCCGCTCTCCCCCTGCCGGTCGACGCTCCGGAGGTGCCGCTGCCGGATATGCCCGACGCACGCCTGTCGCAGCTGGGCGATCTGGTGATCGTCAACAGCCACCTGATCGCCGCCGCCGAGGCGGAGAGCGCACGCATGGCCGTGGTGGCCGACCGCGCCCGGGCCGACCGGATGGCCGATCCGACCGTCGGCCTGAGGCTGTTCTCCGAATTCGGCGGGATCGAGCGCGGTGCGGGCGTGATCGTCAGCGTGCCGCTCGGCGGCGGCCATCGCAAGGCGCTGGCGAGCGAGGCCAGCGCCGGTGCCTCTGCTGCGCAGGCGGACGAACAGCTCGCCCGCTTCGAGGTCAGCGAAACCGCCAATGCCGATGTGACCGAGGCACGCTTCCGCATCCTCACCTGGCAGCGCTCGCGCGAAAGCGTGGCGGCACAGATGGCCGCGCTCGATAAGCTACGGCGCGGGCATCAGTTGGGCGAGATCGACCTTGCCGACCTGCTGCTGGGCGAGCGCATGGTGCATGATGCATTCCGCATCGAGGCCGAAGCCCGCACCGAAGCGATGCGCGCCATCACCCGGCTGAGGATCGATGCGCACGATTTGTGGCTCGCCGATTGACTGGAACAATCCCCGGGGTTCGTGGCGTTCCAACAGTCCTTTATCAACCCTCGCCGCCGCCGACCGGCGCAGATCGCGGGCGGACAAGGAGGCTTGTGCTTCAATTCTTTTGTAAGCGCAGCCTGATTACCCTGCGTCCATGAAAGCATTTTCTCTTACAGATCTCTGACTGGCGGATATTCGTGGCCGATCAAAGAAAAAGCCCGGCCGCGCATCAAGCGGGCCGGGCCTTTCGCAAAAAGACTGACGGTTGCGATCAGAAGCGCGCGCGCGCGCCGATGAACAGGGTCCGCCCGATGCCGTTCACCGGATAGGCCGAGCTGGCAATGAACGGTTCCTTGTCGGTCAGGTTGTTGACGCCGCCGGTGAGGGTGAAGTCTTCGGTGACATCGAGGCTAGCCGAAAGGTTGTGCACCCAGTATTCCGGCGCCATGCCGGCCGGGCCGAACTCCTCATCGATGCGTTCGATCTGGATCACCGAAGCGATCGCCTGCTCGCCGATATACTGTAGCTGGTAGTTGAGCGTGAGATCGCCGCGGTTCCAGCTGGCGGTGGCCAGGCCCGACCATTCCGGCGCGCCGGTTTCGCCGAGGCCCGGGTTCACCAGCGTGGTGTCGACCGGATCGAAGAAGCGGTTCAGCTTCTCGGTCCAGTTGCCGACGAGGTTGAGGTTGAAGTTGTTGCTGCCGAGGCTGAAGCCATAGTTGATCGTCGCATCGACACCCGAGGTCTCGATCCGCCCGAAGTTGATCTGGGTCTGGCGCAGGAAGTTGAAGCCGAAGGTGGTCGGCCCCGCGTTAGGCCCGTTGCGGCTGAACAGCGCGCAGAACTGGTTCGGGAAGGTCGAGTTGTCATAGCAGGTGTTGACGATGTCCTGCGCCGAGACGGCCGCGATCGCGTCCTCGATGCGGATCGAGTAGTAATCCGCGCTGAGCGTCAACCCCGGAATGAAGCGCGGCTGGATGACGCCGCCGACAGTCCAGGTGGTCGCGGTTTCTTCCTCGAGATCCGGGTTCCCGCCGCTGGTGCCCGAAAAGCGGGCGGTCAGCGGGTCGGAGTAGTTCGCAATGAACTGCGCCGGGTTCGGAATGCCGAGCGCGGTGGCCGCCGCGATGCAGTTCTGCAGGCGGTTCGGCGTGGCGTTCTGGTTGTCCTCGTCGCACGGGTCGGCCGGACGGAAGGTCGCGCCCTGCTGCGGATCGAACAGTTCGGCGATGTTGGGCGCACGGATCGCCTTCGAATAGGAACCGCGGAAACGGATATCCTCGATCGGGGCCCAGATCCCGTTGACGTTCCACGTGAAGGCCCCGCCCACGGTCGAGTAGTCGGCATAGCGGCCGGCCGCACCGATGGTCAGTTCCTCGAAGAACGGCATGTCGGCGAGGATCGGCAGCGAGACTTCGCCGAACACTTCGACAACATCGAACTGGCCACCGGAATTGAAGGTCCGGGTCTGCGCGTCGAACAGCAGCGACTGGTTGTCCGAGATGTCGCCGATGAAGGTGCCGGCGGGGCCGGCAGGCGAGCCTTCCGGCAGCAGGCCGAGCAGCAGGTCGTTGAAGCGGGTGCGCGACTTTTCCTTGCGGTATTCCGCGCCGACCACGAAGCCGACTGCGCCGCCCGGCAGGTTGAAGAAGGCACCGGTGTCGCCATCGATCAGGCCGGTCACCACCATCTGCTCCAGCCGCACACGGTCGGTCGTCGGGGTGGTGATGAAGTTCACCGCCTCGGCCGAGAGCGAGTTCTCGCCGCTCAGGATGTTGGCCGGACGGCACTGCCCGTCACCCGGAGTGAAGGTGAAGAAGCCCGGCGCGATCACAGGGAAGATCTCGCTGCCGGGATGCGGCGGGGCGGAGGGGTTCAGGGTCGAACGGCACACCGGCTGGCCGGTGACGGGATCGCGCACCACGTCGAGCGCAGCGAACAGGCGATCGTAGCGCACCGAGTTGCTGTCGGTCACCTTGGTGTTGGTGCGGCCGTAGTTGCCGACCACTTCGTAGCGCAGGTTCGGCGTGAGCTCCCCGCGTAGACCGCCGACGATACGGAAGGTCTCGCGTTCGGCCTTCGAGATACCCGGCCCGAGGTCGAGGAAGTCGCGGCTGACGCGCAGGCCGCCGGCCTCGTCCGCATCGGCCTGCAGCACCGCCGGGATGAACGGGTTATCGGGGAAGATCAGCAGGCTGTCGTAGAAGGTGTTGTAATTGTTCCGGCTGAGCGTGTTGTTGCGCGCATATTTGGCGTCCACGAACACTTCGGCCGCGGGCGAGAACTCGAAGCTCGCGCGCAGGTTGGTGTAGATGCGCTCGTTCTCGGGGACCAGCGAGGTGGCGTTGGTGCGCTCGACCGCGCCGTCGCCGCCGAACTGGTTCTGCCCGTTGGCGATCAGGCCGTCCTGGAAGATCCGCACGCCGCCGCCCGGGGTCGAGACGTAGCAGCCGCCACCGCCGAAGCCGGTCAGGCCGATGAAGCTCTCCTCGCAGTCATTGACGCCGTTGTTGTTGATGTCGGCGTTGAAGAAGGCGAAGTCGTTGCGGAAGATCAGGCCCTGGCCCGAGCTGATCGCGAAGCGCGGGTCGGCGCCGATGCGGAACAGCGGCGCGTTGGCGGCACGCTCCATCAGCGCCAGTTCGGCCGCCGTCGGGGTCTGGCCGGGGAAGAGAGTCGAGAACTGCGCCTGCGTCGGGATCGCGAAGCCGATCGGGAAACGGCCGTTGGCGGTCGAGAAGCGCTGGAAGAAGTTCGGCGTGGCCGTGGCCGAGATGTCGCCGCGCTGGAAGCGGCGATCGGGATCGGGATAGGTCGTGCTGTTGTTGGCGCGCCCGTTGTCACGGGTGAAGGGGCGATCGCGCAGCAGGACTTCATTTTCCAGTGTGTAGCCCGCCGACAGGGTCACATTGCCGCGCCCGTCGGCGAAGTTCTTGCCCCAGGTGCCTTCGAGCCGGAAGCCCGAACCCGAACCCGATGTCGGGATGCTCGCCTGGGCATCGACTTCCAGTCCTTCGAAATCGCGCTTGAGCACGTAGTTGACCACACCCGTCACCGCGTCGGCGCCGTAGATTGCCGAGGCGCCGCCGGTGAGCACTTCGACCCGCTCGATCAGCGCGTTGGGGATGGTGGAGACGTCGACGGTCTGGCTGCCGGCCACGCCCGAGACGTGCCGCCAGCCATCGACCAGCACCAGCGTGCGGTTGGCGCCGAGCTGGCGCAGGTTGAGGGTCGCCTGACCCACACCGCCCGCGCCACGCTCGATCGAGTCCGCGGTGGTGCCCGAGGAAATCAGCGCCGGGATCTGGCGCAGCGTGGCAGTGGCATCGAGATTGCCCGCAGCCTGCAGGGTTTCGGCGTTCACGGTGCTGATCGGCAGCGGCGCGACGGCGTTGGGATCGCGCGCCACGCGCGAACCCGTGACGATGATGCGCTCGCCTTCATCGGCCTCCTCGCTCTCGCCGGCCTGATCGGTGACGCTGTCCTGTGCATGGGCTGCCGCCGGTGCGAGCGTGGCGACAAGCAAGGCTGCTGCCAGCGCAGGCAACGACGAGGAATGGAGCGATGTGGTTGAAAAGCGCATGATATACCTCGTAATTTCAAAAATCTACGGTGCCTTGGACAATGTTCCGAAGGAACGGGCTCTCTCAGACATTCGATTGCCGCGCGGTTTGCGCGCGAACCGAATGAGCCATCAGATCGCCTTGATACCCAATCTTTCGTTCTTCCTGCGATTTGCGGCTTGCCGGGCTCTTGCCCTGTGTCCACGCCGGTCTCGTTATCTCTCGCCAGCCACGAAACCGGCCAACTGCCCGAGTTTAAGCGAGTTTTGCGCGCAGGAACAAGCGGCCCTCAATGGGCGGCCGTACCACGCGAGAGGTTTGCGCTCGGGGTGTCACTTGAAGGCAACAAACTTGCCCAAGTGAAACGCCGGCTCAGGTGGATCGCCAAGCGGCCATCTCCCGCGCAGACTGCGGGAGGCGGATCAGTACCATGATCTTTTGCGAACCCGCTCTTTAGCCTTAGGCGCTTTGTCCAGCGACACCTTCAACCAGCCCTTCTTCCTGCCGCACAACTGAAGGCTGCCGGACTCGCTTTGCAGCGGCCAGTCTGCAGCTCAACAGCAGAAGCCTTGCAGCGCGCCGGACATGAACGGACGATCAGTGGGCAAGTGCCGGATATATTAGGGCCAAGTGGTAACGGCGCGCCCAACCTGGTGATTTTGCAATCAGATCAGTGCAATATGGCGGAGAGGGTGGGATTCGAGTATTGACTTTATTATTCTGATTTAAAAGGATA
>VFQO010000977.1_pt1 | contig 25412 bp, 27 predicted proteins | sample 3512331 | NCBI WGS metagenome assembly VFQO01 (sample SAMN10412371, study PRJNA504923) | tailings metagenome | isolation source: Replicate 3 from Balatoc abandoned mine | place: Philippines: Itogon, Benguet | collected 2017-08-28 | reverse complement strand
GCGGCGACGCCGATGTGATGGAAGCCATCTACCGCAGCCTCATGGAAGCCTGCATCGCTTATGAACACCGCGAGTTCGCCCGTCTGCGCGAGCCCGCCACTGCCGGGAGCGCCGCATGAAACTCTTGATGGTTGACAACTAACATTGGCATCCATCAACAGCTACCTACATCCATTGAGCAAAGATAAGTTGTTGATTTTATTGAATTGATCGTCTGCTGGCCGCTACTAAAAGCTGGACAAATCCACTGCCAAAGTGTGTAATGATGTGTGTAACGGGGTAAAGTGGAGGCGTTATACACATGGCACTCAATCTCTTATCTGCTCGCAAGGTCGAGACGGCACAGGCAGGTCCGAAGGTCTACCAGCTTCGTGACGGTGGAAGCCTCTTTCTTCGCGTTCAAACCAACGGCAGCAAGCTGTGGTGGTATCGCTATCGTCTTGGAGGGGCCTCTCAAGTCTTCTCGATCGGCGTATATCCCAAGGTGTCGTTAGAGCTCGCGCGAGCCGAGCGTGACTGGGCCAAGTCCCTGGTCAGGCAAGGCATCGACCCCATCGTCGAAAAGAAGGCCAAGGTCGCTTTGCAGGTCGAGGCGTACGAACATACCTTCGAGTCAATCGCCAAAGAGTGGATCATCAGCAACGCTCACTGGAGTGACTACTACCGCGGGCAAGTCACAACCTATCTGGAAAAAGACGTTTTCCCCAAGCTCGGGAAGCTGCCTATCAGCACCATTCGAGCGCCACATCTCCGTCCGATAATTAAGGAGGTGGCGAACAGGGGTGCAAAGACTGTAGCAATTTTGATCCGGCAGTGGTGCGGTCAGATTTTTTCCTACGCTGCCGCACAAGGAATCTGTGAGTTCGACCCCGCCTCCTTACTCAAAGGATTGGTTAAGCGTCCGCAAGTCCGCCACAATCCCCCACTAACATGGGCCGAGATCCCCGATTTTCTAAATCGGGTTGATGGTGAGGGGGGTTACCGAACAACGGTCTTGGCATTAAAGCTAATGGCACTGACTTACGTTCGAACTGTCGAATTGCGCAAATCGACTTGGGAAGAGTTTGATCTTGACGCAGCGGTGTGGACTATTCCGGCTGAACGCATGAAGATGCGGCGCCCGCACATTGTCCCGCTGTCGAAACAAGCGATGGTCGCTCTGCGAGAACTGCATGCCCTGACTGGCGGTGGCAAGGCGCTATTCCCAAGTTATCGAAAGCCCGGTCAAGTAATGTCGGCTACAACCCTCAACCAAGCATTAAAAAGAATGGGTTACGCCGGTCGTTTCTCGTCACATGGTTTCCGCTCAACTGCGACGACGATATTGAGCTTGCTGGGTTATCCTGAAAAACGCGTTGATCTCCAATTGGCACACTCAAAGCGAGCCAAGGATTCTTCTCGAGCCCCCTATGACCACACAAAGTTCATAGGATCGCGAAAAATCATCATGCAGGACTGGGCAGATATCCTCGACTCGCTTCAAGCAGGCATGTCTGTCGATGATGTAACGCAATTATTTGGTCCGCTGTCCGAGCGTCGTACCGCATTGCTGCGCGTGATTGAGCGAGAATAACAAGCCTCGTTTACTGTCTATTGGATGCTGAATTCGTCTCTCATCAAACTTCTGGCAACTTCTAGATTTCTTTCCAGGTGTATGTTATCGACCTGGCTGTCTGTAAAGGTGCATCTATGAGTTTCATCTGCTCAGGCTGTATTGGCGACACGTTTCTGCGTCGGCTTATTGAAGAGGTTTCCTCAGATGACACGCCTTGCGAATATTGCGACGCGAACAGTGCAGCTGATCTTTGGACGGTCACTAAGCTGTGCGAGGAAGTTCTCGATATTTTCTTCGAGGAATCCAGCAATACTATGGCCGTCGTGCATTTCAACTACACGCCAGCTGGGGAGGATCTACCATCGACGGTCGCCCGTTTGACGGGCATGCCCCAAGAAGCCGTTGAGATAGTCGTCGAGAACCTTACAAGCCTCTGGTACGACCCTAGTTCCGGTGAGTCGCGATATGGCGACGATGAACCATGGTTCGTTCGCAAAGCCAGTATGGCAGAAGACCTTGGCCACTCTTGGCGGGAGATGGCAGACAGCCTTCGTAGCGACGTTCGCTATTTCAATCCCAAAGCGATCAAACTACTTGAGAAGATCTTCGGCGAACTTGCCAACGATCGGAACATGGAAGGCCTGCCCGTGGTCGTGCAGGCTGGCCCCGGAACGCCCCTCAGCACATTCTTTCGGGCACGGGTGTTTCAGACGGAAAGTGCATTGGTTGAAGCGCTTGAATGGCCAGAACGACTGCTGGGGTCACCCGCTACTGGCATTGGTGCAGCGGGACGAATGAATGGGCAGGGCCAGCCGGCTTTCTACGGAGCAACCTCACCTGACGTTTGCATTGCTGAAGTGCGTCCGCCAGTCGGTAGCCGAGTAGCGCTTGCCGCCTTCGACGTCATTCGGCCAATACGCCTGTTGGATCTGCGGCGGCTGGCGACGGTTGAACTGAATCCCGAGACCAGCCTGTTCGATCCGAAGACGCGTGCCGCTGCACAGCGACGCGACTTCCTCCGAACGCTGGGGGATCGCCTCTCCGCCCCTGTGGTGCCCGAACTCCAGGACCAGGACTACCTGGTGACGCAAGCCGTTGCAGACTACCTGGCCGCCCACCTTTCCTTAAACCTCGATGGCATTGTCTATGCCTCTGCACAGAATCGACGTCCGGATGAACCGCCGGCAGGAGATAACGTCGTCTTGTTTCGCAAGGCCAGTGATGTGAAAGACGCTCATGGCAATCAAGCCACGGCCGAAGTCGCGTTATGGGAATACGAGGAAGAAGGCCCTGAACGCTGGTTTCACCCCTGCATCCTCTATCCAGCGCGTGAAGCTTACTGGCACGGGCCAAAGCCTCAGAACCCAACTCTGTCGCTCAGAAGAGACTCGATCGTGATTCACGACGTACGTGCCGTGCGCTACGAAACAACGCGCCACGAAGTAGATGTCGTGTCGAGTCTCGACGATCGGCATTACGGTTGATCGGGCTACAGGAATAATGATCGAGATCTGAAATTGAATCTCTCTTCGTCAAACTGTGGTTTGCCCAGAACACCGGTCTCAGGGTCAACAAAGCAGCCAATGCATAACAAGTTAAACAATCGCATTGGGGCACTGCTTCCTGGCGATTGACTACCCGTTGCAGCTGATTTCGTCTACACCCCCTTGTCCATAGCCTTGAACTCGTCGACGCCTTCCGAGAGCTCATTGGCGGGCAATGTGCTCTGCCTCAAGAACGCCTGCTCATTCCTTGAGTTGCAAATATCGATTGGAAGATTCTTTGCCTTATTGACCTTGAGGCTGAAGACGTCAAACCGGTTGTAGTAGCCCACTACGTCATGAATGCGTTTGACAGGCAAGGCCTTGGCGAGATCGATCTCGGCCACGCAAAGACCTTCATCGGATTGCATCACGTCAGAGATCGGTTTTCCCGATGGATCGGTGATCATTGACACGACGGGCGACCCGTGGTCGAGCAATGCGAGCCTCTCGACGCCGATGCGTTCGAGATACTTGCGCGCAGTTGCATCAAACGGGGACCCAGCAACTATATTGAATACCTTCGCTTCAAAGGAGTGTGCTGCCGCGCGGATGCGAATACCGTCCTGGATGTCATAACCACCGGTTCCATCCGGATTCAGCGAAGGTGCAACAGACGGGTAGCTGGAAATATGAACCTGCTCCCCCTGCGCCATTAGTGCATAGCGAGCCAGCGGATTGGCATTTTCGCCGCAGATCAGCATGCCGATTCGGCCGAGCGCCGTCTGGCTCACGTTCAGACCCGAACCATCTCCATTCGCCCAGAATAGCTTCTCCACATAGGTAGGCACCAGCTTGCGGTGATGGTTGAGAAAAGCACCATCACTGTCGATCAGCACATTGGCGTTCCAGAGACAGCCCACACTCGCATCCGTGCCTTCGTTGAAGCCGATCGAGACCACCATTTCGTGCCGGCGTGCCGTGTCACGAATACGTCCAATCTCAGGTCCATCAATGCGCAGTCCCCTGGCGCACATGTCTCCGAACATGGCGTCGGTCTCGATGGGAGCAACGATGCGGCCCCAGTGTGGATAGCCTGGAATGAAGCTCTCAGGGAATGCCAGCAAGCGAATGTCCTGTCGTGCAGCCTCGGCGATCAGGTCGCAGGCCTTATCAACTGTCTTCTCGATGTCGAAATATACGGGTGCGACATGGGCGGCAGCAGCCTTGTAACGAGGGAAGTTGATCATCTGTCGGTTTCCAATTGAAGTTAAGGCAAAGTGTGCTAAGTGCCACGCATGCACGCCAGCGAAAACTAGGAAAAAGCAGCTTTCCAAAAATTCATTCTCGTGACTTATTTTTGTCTTCCTCTTGGTGGTGCTGTTTCGTCAGCCAAGCTATGAACTGATGCTTGACCGGCTCGGCATGTACGGACGCGTCATGACAGATCACAACCTCGAACTGCGGCCCCTCCACCTGCAGCGGGGCTGTAACAACTCCTGGCGGTAACGGGTTTGGTACTGCGACACTGGGAACAACAGCGACTCCTGCTGCCTGCTGGAGTGAGCGCACAACGCCATCGAAGGTGCGCAGACGAAGTCGAACGTCCCGCGACGGGTCATGATTTACACGAAGATCGTCCACGAGTTCTGCGGGAGGGGACCAAATGACCTCGTATCCGCGGACGTCCTGGCTCGTGATTGTGGGTAGCGCCTCCAACGCGTGACCTTTGCTCATCATCACACTGAGGCCTGTGCGGCGATAGGGACTGAGCTGTAATCCGCTCATGCTCGCATTGCGGACCGCCACCCCTACGTCGACCTCGTTGCTCTTTACTGCGTCGGCAACTTCAACGCTCGAGCCTTCGGATATCTGAACGCGCACAGCACCGTGTTGCTTGCGAAACTCCTCTACGTCCTCAAACAGACCAAGAAGAATGGCCGTGGTATTCGCCATTACCTTGATCTCGCCTTGCTGCCGGGCAAGCAAGGCGCCAATCTCACGAGTCATTTCTGCCACGCGGACCATGATGTCATCGCATGATCGCACCACGATCTCGCCAGCGGGGGTGAGGGTCACGCCCCCCCTGTCGCGAACGAGGAGCGATGTTCCAATGCGTATTCCACGCGATGGCGGACACGATTCCACGCTGATGGCGGACAGAGTTCCACCGTCATGGCGGACACCGTTCCACGGTGATGGCGGACAGCATTCCATTTTGATGGCGGACACCTGAGGGTGTTCTGAGTGACCCAAACGAGGCATACGCTGACCGGTTTTTCGACCGGAACCAGCTATGCCCACACCCAGGGTCACCATGAGCAAGATACGACACACACTGCAACTGCTGCACGCCGGGGCCTTGAGCACCCGCCAAATCGGTGCCGCTCTCGGCATCTCCAAATCCACCGTCGGCGACATTGGCAGCTATGCCCGCGCCGCCGGCGTGGACTGGGCGCTGGCCCAGAGCCTGAGCGACGAGGAACTGCTGGCCAGGCTCTACAAGCCGCCTGTGGCGCGCGCGTCCCGGCACCTCGAACCCGAGCACGCCCACATCCACCGCGAGCTGCGCCGACCCGGCGTGACCTTGCAACTGCTGTGGGAGGAATACCAGCAACAGCACGCCGGGCAGGCTTACAAGTACAGCGCCTTCTGCGAGAAGTACAAGGCCTGGGCCCGGCGCCTGCAGCGCTCCATGCGCCAGACCCACACGGGCGGTGACAAGCTCTTCGTGGACTACGCCGGCCAGACCGTGCCCGTCGTGGATGCCGACACTGGCGAGATACGCCAGGCCCAGGTCTTTGTGGCCGTGCTGGGCGCATCGAACTACACCTACGCCTGCGCCACCGCCAGCCAGAAGGCCGCTGACTGGGTGGCCAGCATCATTGCCACGCTGGAGTTCATCGGCGGCGTGCCCCGTCTGCTGGTACCCGACCAGCCGCGCGCCCTCATGGCCCGCCCCGACCGTTACGAGCCCACCGCGCACCGCCTGCTCGAAGAACTCTCGGCGCACTACAGCCTGGCCGTGATGCCAGCGCGCCCGGCCAAGCCACGCGACAAGCCCAAGGTGGAGGTCGCCGTGCAGGTGGTCGAGCGCTGGATTCTGGCCAGGCTGCGCCACCAGACCTTCTTCAGCCTGGCCGAGCTCAACCGTTCAATAGCCGCCTTGCTGGTGGACTTGAACCAACGAGCGTTCAAGAAGCTGCCCGGCAACCGCGCCAGCGCCTTTGCCGAGCTCGACCGGCCGGCCCTGCGCCCCCTGCCGGCGGTGCGCATGCCCATCGCGCGCTTCAAACCCGCCCGCGTCAACATCGATTACCACGTCGAGCTCGATGGCCACTACTACTCGGTGCCCCACGCCCTGGTGGGCGAGCGTGTGGAATTGCGCATCACGACCGGTACGGTGGAGGTTCTGCATGGCAGCAAGCGCGTGGCCGCCCACGCCCTCAATCCCCGCCGGGGTGCGCACACCACCACGCCCGAGCACATGCCAGCTTCGCATCGGGCGCACCTGCAGTGGACGCCGGCCAAGCTCATCGCCTGGGGCGAGCGCGTGGGTGCGGCCACCGCCGCCGTGGTGCGCTGGCAGATGGAGCACCGCCAGCATCCCGAGCAGGGTTACCGCTCCTGTCTGGGCCTGATGCGACTGGGCCGTGAGTACGGCCATCAGCGGCTGGAGGCCGCCTGTGCGCGGGCGCAATCGATTCGCTCACCGTCCTACAAGAGCATCGCCTCCATCCTGGGCTGTGGCCTGGACCAGCGGCCGCTGGATGCGCCAATGGCCGCACAGGCAAGCCTGCCGCTGCACGAGAACGTGCGCGGGCCGAGCTACTACCACTGAGCTCCAACGCGCAAGCGAAACCAACAAGGAAGAACCATGCTCAACGAACAGACCCTCAACCAACTGCGCGCCCTGCGCCTGGACGGCATGGTGGCCGCCCTCAGCGACGCGGCCACCCACATCACAGCCAGCGAACTGCCCTTTGAACAACGCCTGGCGCTGCTGGTGCAGCGCGAGGTGGACTGGCGTGACAGCAAGCGCCTGGAGCGCCTGTTGAAGGCCGCCCGCCTGAAGGTCTCCAGTGCTTGCCTGGAAGACATCGACTGGCGCACCAGCCGGGGCCTGAGCCGGGAGGTCATCACCAGCCTGGCCGGCGGGGACTGGCTGCGCCATGGCCACAACGTGCTGCTCACCGGTGCCACCGGTTGCGGCAAGACGTGGCTCGCCTGCGCACTGGGGCAGCAGGCCGCGCGCCTGGGCTTCTCGGTGCTCTACACCCGCGCGCCACGGCTGCTGCAGGAGCTGCACGTGGCCCATGGCGATGGCAGCTTGGGCAAACGGCTGGCGCAACTGGCGCGGCTGGACCTGCTCATCCTGGACGACTTCGGCATCGCGCCGATTGCCGCGCACGAGCGAAACGACCTGCTGGAGTTGCTGGACGACCGGGTGGGTACTCGCTCGACACTCATCACCAGCCAGTTGCCGGTGACGGCCTGGCACGCCTGGCTGGACGAGCCCACGCTGGCCGACGCCATCCTGGACCGTATCGTGCATGGCTCGCACAAGATGGCCCTCAAAGGCGAGTCCATGAGGAAGGTCGCCAGGGCCGCCTGAGGCTACCGAGCAGCCACCCGTTCCATGCTGATGGCGGACACTTCGGCTACGATTTGCTCGTCACTCAGGACACTCGCGCAGCGTGTCCGCCATCGCATGGAACGCTGTCCGCGATGGGAATGGAATCACTGTCCGCCATCAGTGGAATGCGCATTCCAAAACGCAGCTCCAGTTCAGCAATGCGTTTGCTGATCGCCGAAGGCGTCATGTGCAACTCCGTCGCTGCGCGGGTGAGGCTTTTTGCCAAGGCCACCGCAGCGAGCACTTGCATGCTATGTAAGTTGATCCGAGCCATGGTTGAAATCCTGTACGCCAGAGTGTCTGCCCTCTTCCCCAAAGCATACATCCAGTAACGATCTGCCCCTGATCTTCCTTCATCGGTATTGAAAAAACGGAAAAGGTGCCTGTCTGATTTCTCCCTTGTCCCAACTTGTCAGTAGGTCGCTTAATGCCACAACTGACAAGAAGGAGACACGATGGAACTGGGACTGAGCGGGAAAACAGCGCTGATTACTGGCGCCTCTCAGGGGATAGGAGCGGCGATAGCCGAAGCGCTCGGAAAGGAAGGCTGCCATCTGATTCTTGCTGCCAGAAGTTTGTCCAAGCTGGAACACCTAGCAGATCGAATTTCGGGGCAGTTCGAAGGAAGAGTTCAGATCATCGCTATCGATCTGACTGGCCCAGACGCCTGCGATGCGCTTATGCAGCAGGCGGGCACCATCGACATCCTGGTCAATAACGCGGGCGCGATTCCGGCCGGTGCACTGGGGGACGTCACTGGCGATGTTATGCAACGTGCCATGGGACTCAAGCTGTTCGCCTACAAGCGCCTGGCGGAGCTCGCCTACGAGCAAATGAGGATCAACGGCAACGGCGTAATTCTCAACGTGATCGGCACTGCGGGAGAGCGCGCTCGTGCAGCCTACGCCTTGGGCAGCATGGTCAACGCGTCCCTCATTGCAATGACTCGAGCACTGGGTCTGCAGGCTTCGCCGTACGGTGTACGTGTGGTCGGCCTACACCCGGGAGCCACCCTGACAGCACGCAAGCTGGAACAACTCAAGCAACGCGCAACTGAACAATTTGGTGAAGAGGAGCAGTGGCCAGCCCTAGCAGCCCAATACCCATTTGGCCGGCTTGCTAAAGCCGAAGAAATTGCGGTGTGCGCTGCATTCCTATGTTCGACCGCAGCCTCCTACGTGAACGCGACGTGCCTAACCGTCGATGGCGGGACGACGGATTCCATCCTCTGAAGAACCTTAAGGAAGATTGACCATGACTACTTCGATTCGATTCGTGCGCGTTCCCAGGCGGATGGTGATGGCGGCCTGCGCCGGATTCATCACGTTTGCTATTGCCCCTTCGCTTCATGCCCAGCCGGCTAGCACTTATCCGCAAAAGCCAATCACCATCATCGTTCCATTCTCACCTGGTGGACCATTCGACCTCATCGCTCGGGCTTTGTCATCGCCACTTGCCAAAGAACTCGGCCAGCCGGTAATCGTGGAGAATGCTCCTGGCGCTTCGGGCATGATCGGAACCGCGAAAGTCGCGCGAGCCAAAGCAGACGGGTATACCTTGCTACTGGGCTCGTCAGGCACACAGGCGCTCAACCCTAATGTATTCCAGAAAGTCCCTTACCGGTCACCACAGGACTTCGCAGCTATAGCCGAACTCGCCAGTATTCCCTCTATTCTCATGGTGCCGGCCAATAGTCGCTTCAAAAGCGTTGATGAACTAGTGCAACACATACAGCAGAACCCAGAAGGCGTAACTCTGGGCAATGCAGGCGCAGGAAGTGTCTCCAACCAAGCTGCGCTCACGTTTCTGGGCTCCTTTGGTGGGAAGATAACTCCCGTCGCCTATAAGGGGACCGCCCCGGCGATGGTAGACCTTATCGGTGGGCAGATCGACGCACTCTTCGACGCTGCAATCCAAGCGCTTCCTCAAATCAAGAGTGGAAAAGTACGTGCGCTCGCCGTAACTTCACCCGATCGTATTCAAAGCCTTCCCGATGTTCCCGCCCTTGCCCAGAGCTGCTGCAAGAACGCAGAGTTGATGATCTGGTACGGCCTGTTAGCGCCGACTGGGTTGCCCAAGGAAATCCAGGAAATCCTGCAGAAGGCGGTCATCAAAGCTCGTGCAGACCCATCGTTTATCGGAGCCATGCAATCTGGCGAAGCGCAGCTTCCCCAAGCTAATGCTGGCTCTGCCGAATTCGCCGACAAGATCTCCGCAGACGTCAAGCGCCTGGCTGATCTGGTTCAGGTCACAGGCTTTCAAAAACAGTAAGCCGAATTCTCACACCACAACCTCTCATCCGAAACTTCTTATGGCACGCAATACTCAGATCAATGCAGACAACAACGCTCCTCCGATCACGCGAATCCTTGCGGAGCATGTGACACGTCATCCTTCTCAGGGGTGGGACGACGCAGTGGAGCACGAAGCCCACCGCACCTTTCTGAATTGGCTAGGATGCGCCATTGGTGCAGCGCGCCACGAGACTGCGGACATCACCCTTGCAGCGCTGACAGAACTGGCAACGTCCCCTCAGTGCACAATTGCTGGGCGCACCGAACGGGTGGATATGGCTGCCGCTGCTTTGGTCAACGGAGTCACATCACACACCTTCGATTTTGATGACACGCACCTCAAGACCATCATCCACCCTGCTGGTCCGGTAGCCGCTGCAGCGCTGGCGCTGGCAGAGCATACAGGAGCTAGCGGCCGAAGCGTCATTGATGCCTTGGTGCTCGGCATTGACGTGGCTTGCCGGATCGGCAACGCGATGTATCCGGACCACTATGACCGTGGCTGGCACATTACTGGTACAACGGGCACGCTTGGCGCAGCCGCTGCGTGTGCGCGCATTCTTGGTCTTGATGTGCACCAGACACAGATGGCCCTTGGCATTGCGGCCTCTCAACCGATCGGCCTACGCGAGCAGTTCGGAACGATGACGAAGCCCTTTCATCCTGGAGCTGCTGCACGTGCTGGTGTTTTGTCGGCCCTGCTCGCCGGGAAAGGCTTCACCGCAAGTGAAAGAGCATTGGAAGCACCTCGCGGTTTCCTTCAGGTGGCCTCGGACAAGGCAGATTGGAACGAAGTCACTGATGAGTTGGGGAAACGTTTCGAGATATCGTTCAACACTTACAAGCCGTTCGCGTGCGGGATAGTGATCCATCCAAGCATCGATGCTTGCGTCCAGCTCCAGCAGCGGGGCGTTCACCCCGAACAGGTCGAGCGCATCGAGCTGCAAGTCCACTCTTTGGTGCTGGAACTCACGGGTAAGAAGGAGCCCGCAGACGGACTCGCTGCGAAGTTCAGTGTATATCACGGTTGCGCAGCAGGGATGATCTTCGGCAAGGCCGGCGAAGCGGAATACGACGATACCGTCGTGCGACGTCCCGACGTGGTCAATCTGCGTCGTAAAGTGATTGCCACCGTCAACTCGAACATAGGTGAAGCTGCTGTCATCGCAACTGCTGTCTTGCGTAACGGTCAACGTATCGAGGTAGCGGTGGAGCACGCTATTGGCTCCCTGCAAAGGCCTATGTCGAACAGCGATTTGGAGCGCAAGTTCCGCGACCTGTCGGACTCGGTGATCGGCGCCGAACGAACGACTGAACTCATCGGCGCCTGCTGGGCGCTCAGCACCTCGATGGATGTCCGCAACCTTTGCATGCTGATGCAGCCGGGCTAGAGAAACGCATAAAAAGACCTTTCTGCAATCGCTGCAATAGTGCTATTTGAGGCCAGTGCGGAGCCAGTATCCGGAGCGCGAGAAGTTCCTGTTGCAATATCAAGGGCGGACTGTGCATATAGAGAGTCGCGAAACGTTCGAAGGCGGTCCGCCCGGTAAGTCCGTTGTTGCCGTTCGTGCAGGCGGCCAGAATCTCAAGGAATTCGGACTCGTCAGCTCCTTGAGAATGCTGATTGTGAGATTGTCCAAGTGCAGATAGCCCTGAACAACTTCGATCAGCGGACTGCCGTCGCTGCCCTGGTTTCGCCGGACCATCTTCCGGCCCACGATCGCGCGAGTGTCGGCAGTAGCAAGTACAACCTAGTGCGCGGTACCTGAGAATCTCACGCTATTAACCTTTCCTAAACGAGACCTGCCGTCATTCCAGTGTCCAGCGCAAGCCTTACAAATCCCCTTACCTCCGCCCTCCAGGGCTTCTTTGGCGTCAAGAGGTAGGTGATCAATCTAGACTTTTCACCACACCTACACAGTGGCTTGGCGACCACGCCTGAGTGTTGCGCAGGTGAAATCCAAGAGCAGCCTGCAAGACCAATTCCAAGCCCCGACGCCACAGCAAAGATGAGATAGGGAAAACTCGGTGCATACGCCTTAATCCTTGGCGCTATCGAACTCTCTCTAAACAGCGTCCCAACATGCTCATGCATCTCCCAAGAATCTCCTGGATCCCACGCAACAACGGGGTGATCATGAAAAGCCGACAGTGGGATGGAAGAATACTTGGCCAGCGGATATTGGGCGGGAAGGAGAACATCTAAGTTATCCTGCCAAAGTGGCAGTGAGTCGAGACCATCTGTGTTGATTTCTGAGAGTGAAATCCCGAGGTCATATGTACCTCTCTGGAGTCCCAGCAGCTGCTCCGCAAGCGAGACTTCCGAAAGCTGGATTGGAACGTCCGGCTCAGCAGTTCGATGCTGAACAAGCAAACGAGTCAAATAGGGGCCCATCGCTTCCTGGGATACCGAAAGCCGGACGGGAGAGCGCTGCATCCCGGAGGTCACACTGGCGTCCTCTAAACAATCATCGAGGCCCATTTTATCGCATAAAGAGTTATTTTTAACGTGGTTTGATTGGGAGTGATCAAGCAGGCTTCTGTTATGCAGAAGTCCACTATTCAGAGAGGTCGTCCCATTGGCGCAAAAACGTTCGAGCAAGAGCCTGCTCTAGCGTTTGGTCGGGTGGTTCGAGACGCCCGCACCCAACAAGGAATCGCTCAAGAAGCCCTAGCGCAATTAGCAGGCATCGAACGATCTCACATGGGAAAAATTGAACGCGGCGAACACACGCCGAACCTCATTGCAATACTCAAAATCGCGAGGGCCTTGAACTGCAGTGCTGGCGATCTCTTGACAGCAACAGAAGACACATTGACTCGCACGCAAAATTCATCGGAGTAATCTCCAGGTCACTTTCACAGATTCGATTAGAAGAATTCTGGCGATTATCAGGGCTAGTTCACCCAAGCCGATCAGCAATCCGGTGAAGCTGCGGCGACCTGTTTTTCTCTAAGTAGAGAAGATAAGTTTTCAGTACAGCACGACCTTCTTCCAAGATGGGGCGAATCACCACATCGGAACGCCTACAGACAGAAATTTGCCCGGCAGTGACAAATCCGAGACCATAACCCGCACCGACTAGCGTCAACATCATATCCAACGATGTGACATGCTCTACCGTACTCGGCTCAAGATCCATTGAGTGAAACAGTCGCATTATCTGCTGACAATAACCCTCGCATATCTTAGGATCCCCTGCGACTATTGGATACCTAGTCAATTCATTTAATGGAACCTGTGGATGCGCGAGTACAGGATGGCGTGCCGGGATCGCCACCATTAGTTGATCCTGCCAAATCGGTTTAGCGATGATTCCTGACCCGACATAATCAGTTCGAGCGAAGCCAGCGTCGAATCGTCCCTCGTGTAAGCCTCGTAGCTGCTCTGCCAGAGGAACTTCGAAGAGGCGAACTTCCAGCTCAGGCTCTTCTTCCCTGCAGCGGGCAAGCCAAGTCGATAGCCTAGGTTCAATCGTTCCATCGGATGACGCCACCCGAAGTACGCCTCGAAAACCTGCGGAAACAGCCTTCACGTTCTCTTTTGCCTGTTCAAGCACGGCGAAAAGTCGGCTTATATCATTAAAAAAAATCTGTCCACTTATCGTCAGGCGTGTCCCACGCCGATTCCTATCAAACAAAGCAATTCCCAGTTCGTCCTCTAAATCCTTAATGGTGCGGGACAAGGGAGACTGTTCCATGTGTAGGCGTTCGGCCGCACGCGAGAAATGAAGCTCCTCGGCCAGAACTAGAAAGCAACGTAAGTGCCGCAGGTCCATGTTGTGATCTACACGTTAGAGTCCATTCTTATCAGCCTGAAGCAGTTTTATGATATCTGCGGTCAAATCCGCTACCGGCATCCCGTACTTAGAGTAGAGTCGGAGTTTTCCTTGCGTATCATAGATATATCCTCCGGCCGAATGATCCATGGTGTATGTCCCCTCGGATTGCCCTGGAACCTTTTGATAAACCACCTTAAATTCCCGGGCCATTTCAGCTAATTGCCCTGAATTTCCGACCAAAGCGATGGCGTTTTCGTCGAATGCGCTTACATAGGCCCGCAGGATTTCCGGTGTGTCTCGGTCAGGATCTACCGTGACAAAGATCACTTGGAGCTTCCGACTGTCTGCCCCCAGATTCTTTTTAACCTCAGCTATTTCAGCCATCGTCGTAGGGCAAACGTCGGGGCACTGCGTATAGCCAAAAAAGACGTATACAACCTGTCCCTTGAATTCATCTAAGGAACGCTGCCGGCCTTCTGCATCAGGCATGGACCAAGTTCTAGCGTAGTCGGCGCCGGTTACATCAATGGAGTGAAACTCAGATGTTTCTGACTTGTTGCATCCGCTTAACCCTAAGAATATCAGGGTGCACATAGCAGCCCCTATAAACATCCTTTTATCAATTCTGATCGCCATCTTTTGGTACCTCATGTCTCAAAGAAGATAGTGGTCAAGCAGCAGGCTAAAAAAGACGCCTGCCAAGTACCACAAGGACCATCTGAATGTCTTGCGCGCCAGACGATCTGAATAGTTTCTCCAGAGCCGATACGCGTGAACGCAGAAAATCGCACTCAGGACAGACGCCGCGATCAAGTAAAGCCATGAACTCATGCCAAACATCACCGGCAAAACTGAGACAATTGACAGGGCGATCGTATAAAGAAATATGTGGCGCGTCGTGTACGCCATACCGTGTGTCACAGGAAGCATGGGTAAACCGGAGCGTCGATAATCTTCAACTCTATACAGCGCGAGCGCCCAAAAATGAGGTGGCGTCCATATAAAAATGATCAAAAAGAGAAGGAATGCATCGAGACCAATAGAACCGTTTACCGCTGCCCATCCGAGCACTGGTGGCATCGCACCCGAAGCGCCTCCAATCACAATATTTTGTGATGTAAGTGGCTTCAGGATAAGCGTGTAAATGAGCGCATATCCGATCAGCGTGGCAAGTGTTAGCCACATTGTCAGTTGGTTGACGTATGTGGCCAGGAGCAGACAACCACCAACACATAACGCGGCCGAAAAAAGTATTGCCTGCCAGTTCGGAAGCGCGCCGCGGGCAGTTAGTCTCCATGACGTTCTCGTCATACGCGCATCGATGGATTTCTCAAGAAGGCAGTTGATCGTCGCTGCGGAGGAGGCTACGAGCCATATGCCAACGGATGCCAATATAATCAGCTGCCATTGGCCTACGGTCGGCCAATTCGGCAAGGAAAGCAGCATTCCGATTAATGCGCAAAATACAATCAGCTGTACCACACCAGGCTTGGTGAGCAGCCATAATTCGCGCCAACGTGATACGGATGGCGCTGGCAGCATAAATTCATTCATACGCATATCCTCCACGGCAGAACGCGCCAGTGCTATGGCCACATCCGTCAAATTCTGTCAGCATCGGGGGCTGCTCTACCGGCACTGGTCAGCTACTCATCATGTAGAAATGCATGCTCCAAATAATCCAGATCGACAGAGCGACGATGATGAACAGGATCACCAGCGTAAAAATAAAGCTGATGAGATTCCATCCGCCCTCGGAAGACCGATTCATGTGCAGGAAGTAAACCAACTGGATCACGATCTGCGCCACCGCGAACGCCACCAGAATCAAAAGTGTCGTAGGGCGAGAAAATACCGGATTCATCACGAGCGCAAAGGGAATAACCGTGAGAACCACGCATAGTAAAAACCCTGTCAGATAACTCTTTGAGCTTCCATGAGCCTCTCCGGCTCGTGTCGTTGTGATATCGGACATCATCAAAAGGCTCCGAACAGGTAAACGAAGGTAAAGACGCAAATCCACACCAAGTCCAGAAAGTGCCAAAACAGACTTAGGCAAGATAGACGCGTCACATTGTTGTCGGTGAGTCCACGTCTTTGAACTTGATGCATCAAGACTGCCATCCAGATCAAACCGGCAGAGACGTGAAGACCATGGGTTCCGACCAAGGCGAAGAAGGAGGACAGATAGGCGCTTCGTGTCGGCCCAGCTCCCTCGACAATCAGGTGATGGAATTCGTAGAGTTCCATACCAATGAAGATTGCACCGAGCAAGAAAGTGACGGAAAGCCACCGCAGCACAGCAGTCTTCTCGTGACGATGCAGGGCCAGCATTGCATACCCGTACGTGATGCTGGAGAAAAGCAGCACGAAGGTTTCGGTCAGCACAAAAGGAAGAGAGAAAAGCTCTCGGCCTGTGGGACCGCCCGCGAAGGCGCCGCTGAGTACCGCGTAGGAAGCGAACAATGAACCGAACAGAATGCAGTCGGACATGAGGTACACCCACATCCCCAAGACTTTCATTCCACCTTGGCTATGTGAGTGGCCATCCTCGTGTGCCTGATGCGTTTCCGCGCTCCCATGCGAGGCTTCAATTTTCTGCGGATCGTTATATGTGATCGTGGACATGTTCATCCCTTGTACTCAAGCGCGCTGATGTGCTGTGTCTCAATACGTCTAACCTCTTCTGCGGGGACGTAGTAGTCCGTGTCTTCGTCGTAGGAACGTATGATCAAAGTCACGATCGTGGCGACAAAACTGACGCCGGCGAGCCACCAGATATGCCAGACCAATGCAAAGCACAGTGCCAAAATCCAAATGTTCAGAATGAACGGTATGCCTGAATTACGCGGCATATGGATCGGCTCGTATTTCTGCGGTGGCGGTGGCAAACCGCGCTTCTTCGCTTCATGGAATTCATCGATCGAATCGACCGTAGGGACCACGGCAAAGTTGTAGAACGGTGGCGGCGAAGGCGTGGCCCATTCCAAGGTCCGGGCGTTCCATGGATCCCCAGTCAGGTCACGATTGTCTTTCCGGTCCCGAATGCTCACGACAATCTGAAGCAGCAGGAAAATGATGCCGGCAAGAACGAACAATGCACCAACAAACGCCACGTTCAGGTACGGCTCCCAGGCCGGGTTGTCATGCTGATTCAAACGACGGGTCATGCCCATGAAGCCAAGCATGTAGAGCGGCATGAACGCCAAGAAGAACCCGATAACCCAGCACCAGAACGAGTAGCGACCGAGCCGCTCGTTGAGCTTGAATCCAAACACTTTCGGGAACCAGTAGTAAAGTCCGGCGAAGTAACCGAACAAGGCGCCTGCGATAATGGTGTTGTGGAAATGAGCAACCAAGAACAGGGTGTTGTGCAGCACGAAGTCTGCGCCCGGGATCGCCAACAGGACGCCCGTCATGCCGCCAATCGTGAAGGTCACTAGGAAAGCGATCGTCCACAGAATCGGCACCGTGAATTCCACTCTGCCGCGATACATCGTGAACAGCCAGGTGAAGATCTTCACCCCGGTTGGCACGGCGATGAACATGGTCATGATGCCGAAGAAGGCGTTCACGTTTGCGCCTGACCCCATCGTGAAGAAATGGTGGAGCCAGACTACGAAAGACAGGATGCCGATCGCCATCGTCGCGCCGACCATGGAGACATAGCCGAACAGCTTCTTACGCGCGAACGTCGCCGTCACTTCGGAAAAGATGCCGAACGCTGGCAGAACCAGAATGTAGACCTCGGGGTGCCCCCACGCCCACACCAGATTCACATACATCATCGGGTTGCCGCCGAGGGTGTTGGTGTAGAAGTTGAAGTCGAGATAGCGATCCAGCGTCAGCGCGCCCAGGGCCACCGTCAAAATCGGGAATGCCGCAATGATGATCACACTGGTGACAAACACGGTCCAGGTAAAGATCGGCATCTTCATCAGCGACATCCCGGGTGCGCGCATCTTCAGGATGGTGATAAAGAGATTGACGCCAGTCAGCAAGGTCCCAACGCCTGATGCCTGTAATGCCCAGATGTAATAGTCGACCCCTACACCTGGACTGAATTCGATACCGGACAACGGCGGATACGCCACCCAGCCGGTCATGGCGAACTCGCCAATACCCAGCGAGAGCATCATGAGCATTGCGCCGACAACGAAGATCCAGAAGCTGAAGGCATTCAGAAACGGAAACGCCATGTCCCGTGCACCGATCTGCAGCGGAACAACGATGTTCATCAGACCCACGATAAAGGGCGTCGCAACGAAGAAGATCATGATCACACCGTGGGCGGTGAAGATCTGATCGTAGTGCTCTGGAGGCAGAAAGCCTTCGCTGCCCGGCCCGGCCATCGCGAGCTGGGCGCGCATCATCAACGCGTCGGCAAAACCGCGCACCAGCATGACAATGGCAACAACGACGTACATGATGCCAATACGTTTGTGATCCACTGTAGTGAACCAGTCACGCCAGAGACGGCCCCACTGCTTGAAATAGGTGATCGCCGCCAACAGCGCCGCTGCTCCCAGAATCATGGCGAGTAAAGTCACCACCAGGATTGGCTCGTGCAGCGGGATCGCGTCCCATGTCAGTTTTCCGAGCATGATTGCTTACTCCCTTTCTTCTTCGGCTGTTTCGGAGCGCAGCGAGACCTGCGGCGCGGCGTTTTCCCCAACCCCGATAAATTGATCGATAACCTTCTTGAAGAGGCCAGGTTCGACCTTCGCAAAATGTACGATTGCGTTGCCCTGTGACGGCTTGGCGATACGTTTAAACGCTTCGAAGTCGAATGTGATGGGCGCATTGCTGCGCACTTGCGTCACCCAGCGCTGGAAGTCTTCCTCGGAAGTCGCAGTGGCAATGAAATTCATCTGCGAAAACCCATGACCGCTATAGTTGCCGGACATTCCCCTGAATTTTCCTGGTTCATTGGCAATGAGATGTAGCTTGGTGCGCATCCCGGCCATTGCGTAAATCTGTCCGCCCAACTGAGGGATGAAGAACGTGTTCATCGTTGAATTGGACGTGATGTCGAAGGCCAGTGGGCGATTGGCGGGAAAGTTCAATTGGTTGATCGTTGCAATGCCGAGATCCGGGTAGATGAAAACCCATTTCCAGTCGGTGGCAATCACTTCAATATGGAGTGGCTCGCCGGCAGCATCTAGCGGCTTATAAGGATCGAGCTCATGGGTCGATTTCCAGACGATGACTGACAGGACGGCAATGATCAGAATTGGTATGCCCCAAACCACGAGTTCGATTTTTGTCGAATGGGACCAATCAGGCGCATAGGTCGCGCTCTTGTTGGTGGATCGATATCGCCAGGGGAAATAAAAAGACAAGACGATTGCCGGCACGACGACAATCATCATGAGCGCTATACAAAGGATGATCAGGTCGCGCTGGGCGATACCTACCGCCCCCTTTGAATTAAAGAGTACCCAGTCGCATCCGGAAAGGCTCAGCACGGCCAACGCTGTGAGCGGATAACGGATACGGTGCCAGCAAGTTTTCATCATGCCCAGACCTTCTCGAAGTGATGTGCCACCAAACGTAGGCGTACATGTCGGCTTGAATGCGCCTGTACGCGGTATTGCATGGAAGGTAAAATCAGTCAGTTGAGGCCGCTCTTGCGAGCTCGTATCCATACAACAATCCAGGGACATCCATGCAACGACAGTATTGTATGGTAAGTTTGCATGGATTGGAACAAAAAAGGGGCAAGATTTCACCCATGAACAACAATCCGCAGTTAGGGCGTAAGCTCAAGAAGGCGAACAAAGCCTGGATCCAGCCTTTCCAGGACGGGGCCGGGGCGCGCTACCAGCAGATAGCCCGCCAGATCCTTGATGCGGTACGAGATGGGGTGTTGCGTCCAGGAGATCGGCTGCCGCCGCAGCGAGACCTCGCGCAGACGATGGGTGTTGACCTAACAACCGTGACGCGCGCATACACCGAAGTGCGTCATGCGGGGCTGCTTGATGCCCACGGGGCTGGCGGCTCTTACATCGCCAACTCGTTGGCCGAGAGGGATCAAACCGTCGACCTCGGCATGAACATCCCCCCTCTGCTGGGGAGCGATGCATTTAGACGGATGATGCAGACGGGCATGACCTACGCCCAGGAACAGCTCAGTGATGGCACCTTGATGAGCTATCACGTCGGTGCCGGTTCGAAGACGGATCGCGAGGCGGCGGCAACTTGGCTGGAACCAGTGCTAGGGCGCATCAGCCCCGACAGAATCCTGGTGTGTCCAGGAGCTCAATCGGCACTGAGTGCGATTCTGCTAGCCTACTCGCAGCCCGGCGACGTGATAGCCGCGGAGAATCTGACGTACCCCGGACTCTTGGCCGCTGGCCGTGTGTTACAGCGCACCGTTGTCTCGGTGGCTGGGGATCACGAAGGCATGCGCCCCGACGACCTGGACAGGGTGTGTAAAACGCAGAGTCCAAGGTTCATCTATCTTGTACCCACCATCCACAATCCAACCGCCACGACCATGTCCGCTGAACGGCGCGAGGCGATCTACGCAGTTGCCTCTCGATACGGGACAGCAATCATCGAGGACGATCCGTACTGGCTCCTCGCAGGCGATGCGCCGCCGCCGCTCGCAACGCTCGCGGGCCGCTCTGCGAAGGCGGGGGTCTTCTATATCTCTACGCTCTCGAAATGTTTGGCACCTGGCTTGCGAACCGCCTACGTCGTCATGCCAGAGGCAAGGCCCATGGAGCCAATGCTGGATGCGCTGCGAGCCATTACTTTGATGACTAACCAGAGCATGGTTTTGATGACCACCAATTGGGTTCGAAATGGTCAGGCGCGAGAGATGCTACAGAAGATTCGGCGTGAGCTTGAGCAGCGCCAAAAGCTTGCCGCCCGAATTCTGCCAGGCATCCTGCATGCGCATCCGCATGGTTTGCATCTCTGGCTTGCCTTGCCCGAGAAGCTCGCTCAGTACCGCTTGATTCAGACCGCGCAAGAACAAGGATTGGGCGTGGCTAACTCCGATGCCTTCTGCGTACAAGAGCCGGCATCCAACGCCATTCGCCTTTCCCTTGGAGGCGCCAGCGATCAAGCGAGCTTGACGACAGCGCTGGAAAAGCTGTCTGAAATTCTTGGCTTCGCAGACGTGCCTACTGCAAGGTCTGTGATCGTCTAACGAAATGCTCGACCTCAGAGTTAAAGCCTGAACATTCAGCGTTGCCCATCATGCACTGAAACTTCGTCTTTCCTCAAGCCCCCCAAGCGGGCGTGCACGCGACCACCGGTGCCCATCAGAAGAGCAAAGAGGATTTCGTTAGGGCGCGGTGCGTCCTGGATACCGACTTCCATGCTGTTGAAGTGGCTGCGTACGTAAGCGGCATGGATGTAGTGTAGCGGGGCCATCAGGCGGTAGCCGGTGGCGGCCACAACCTTGGCCGAAGGCACGATGGCCTTGGGCTCTCCTAGTGCCTCTCGCATCGCCCAGCCTCCTGCTTCGTGCCAGACGGCTCCGTGCTCCATTTCACCGTTTACACCAACGATGGCGGCCTTGCTATAGACCTCGACTTGGTCGTGACCCAACGTGTCCACTAGTTCTTGGGCGAGCGTCAGACCGAGCGAACGAAGCTCTGTCATGAAGGGAGTGAGATCAGGCTCGTAGCGGCCTGCGTAAGGGTTGTGAATTACCGCACAGGCGACAGCCATCTTAAGCGGCACATCGACTACTGGGCCACCTTCATGATAAGTGGTTTCGATCGTCAGACTACGTTTGCGGATTTGGATCAGCGACATGGAAAAGTGCCTTGCGTTTTGGAACTGTCAGCCTCTGAGGGTCGGGCCGGGGGGGTGTGGCTTGTAGGGAGAGGCTTCGTGGGATGCCGACTTCGCCGTCCCTAGCGAAAAACATACAAACCTTGAATGTATGCCATAATTATATTAAATGTATGGATTTGGAGCAACATCAATGCCCACCACAGACCCTGTAAAACGAAAGTTCAGACGGGTGATGAGCCTGTGCGGTCTCTTCATCATCGCCATGCTCGGAAGCTTGATCTACGTTTGTTCCAGACCCCTGACTGCGGAAACGCAGGCGGCAGAAAGACGCGCCATCATGGCCTGTAGGCAACAAAGCGAGGAGGTCACGAGAACCGAGATTTTCCGTACTGAGCGACGGAAGGCGTGTGTGGAGATGGAAAAGCAATACATGCACAAGTTTCAGGACCGCCCTTAGCAATGGATCAATCGAATGAGCATTGAGGTTTATCTAGCCAGGTTGGGGCCGTTTATAAAGAACCATTCTCGGAAGGTTTTTATCTCTCTCGGTGTATTGGCCATATTTTCCATGGGAACCGCTCTATGGAATTACTTTGGCTTTGGGGGACTTAGCAGTTTTTCTGAACAGGCGATCGTTTTCGACGATTCCGGCCTGCGCCTCCCAGATAACCTAGCGGGACCGACTGGACGAATTCGCCTCATTCATTTCTGGGATCCGGCCTGCAAAGTCTGCAATCGAGAGACCGGCGCTCATTTGAGCTACTTGATAAGTATGTATCGACGCGCAAACATCGACTTCTACAGCGTGAGGAAACCTGGGACAACCGGGGAACTTCCTTCGTTTCTCAAAGATAAACTGATACCGCTGGATGGAATCGAAGGAATGGACAAGATTCCTGCCAGTCCCTCAGTGGCAATATGGGGTGCCGACGGACGTTTGGCTTATGCAGGCCCCTACAGTCTCGGTATGGTATGCACATCCGCAAACAGCTTTGTTGAGCCGATCATAGACAAGCTGGTTGCAGGGCAAACGGTTGAGCCATTCGGCATGCTGGCTGTTGGCTGTTACTGTCGCTGGAATGAATAAAAGAAAACGCTTGGCTTCAGCTTCAAGTCATTCGCACCGCTACAGCATGGCTTGCGCGCTTTACCAGTACCAGACGTGGTCATGTTGCGCGAACAGACGTGGCAATTCGTCAGAGCCCAAAGCCGATACTCCGCTGACCAGTGGCAATTCCGCATTAAGTCCCCGATCTCGGGCGTCTTCGCTTACGTAGCAAACCTTCACTCCCTTGGCGACGAGCGACTCGATATCCTTGTCAAGGCGGGGCGGCTGCGTTTGCTTCCATTCTCCAAACGACAGTCCCGATGCGTCCTGCCCGCGTACGATGTAGTTCACCGCGTTTGCACGCAATAAAACGGTCACATCCTCGCCGGTGCCTTTGAAGACGTGACTGATCCACAGGATGGTGTCGTCCTGTTCCTCTATTGTCCCGCGGTAGGCCGACTCGACGATATTCAGAATCTTGGTCATTATCGTATCCTTTCCCTCTATCTCGTTCCGACGACAAGTGTATTGTCAGATTCCTTCGCGAATTTGAGGAAGTCTGCAGGAGAGCCCCTCCTTACACCTGGGACCGCGTCAAAGGCGCCACGCTCATCGACACAGAGCCCACAGTTCACCCACTCTAAGGTGACAGCTTGGGTTTGTGCCAACTCAAACAGCGAGGCAACAACCACGCTCGCCACAAGGTGGTTCTCCTCTTCAACGTCACGCCCGTGAACCGCGTTCGCATGTGGCTTCTGGGCAGCAAAAGGCAAATACACAGCGCCCTCGTAAGCAAAAACCTTGACGTGATATCCCCTGCGCAGTGCTATCTCGATCAGGCGCAGCACCGTAGTCGAGCGTTCTGTTTCATATGGCGGGTCCATCAATGCAAAAGTCAACGTCTTCGTGCTAGACATATCAATACTCCCGTTGTTAATGCCAAAGCGTGCGAGCGCCTGACGCTAACCCATCAATCACCACGTCTAGCTGTGCAGGTTGCGCCCCCGCTATCGAGATATCATTCGAGATTGCGCGCTCTCGTAGCGAAAAATCATCTGCCAGGATCGTGACGCCGTTCGACGCTAGCGCCGCCAACTTAATCGAGTGTTCGCTGGAGCGTAGGGATAAAACGGCGTTCTGAACGAGAAACAGCGTCACCTCATGACCATCGCTGATCAGCCCGGTGGCCAGGGAGCGAAAAAAACCGACATCGTTGCTATCAAATGGGTCTCTTGATTCGATTAGAAGATATCGTGTCATACGAACTCCTTCAGAGTGTGTTGGTTTTGCATTCACATACAAATTAACAATGCATGGCTTTTATTTCTTCTTGTCTTTAAATATGCATCTATATGTATGGATTTCTAAGTGAACAATCGGAATATCTATATGAGGAAAATCAACGCATCACTCGTTGCCATTAATCGCCATGCCCTTGAAATCAGACGAGTCTCATTCATCACGATCACGTTGACCGGGAGCTTTACTTCCAGCCAATCAATTGGACGTTGACCGATAACAATCCCAGATTGCGCAGATCAAGTGCGCGAGCATGTCCGGGCTGGGGTTCTCAAACCCAGAGACATCCTCAAGGACCAGGCAGAGCGCGTCAGCGAATTCTGCACGCGACAATCGCGGTCCATGAGCTTGCCGAACGAAATCTGCCAGTTCGTCACGCTCTCTCTCAGTTAGCGAAGTGAGCGTGCTCGCCTGTTCGGCCGACCCATCAGTCATTTAGAACGGTCCGAGCCCGAGCAAGCTCCACGAACTTCTGCGCCTTCGTTGTCACGGAGGCGTAGTCTCCCGCGGCCGCAGTTGAGGTCAGATAACCCCCGACACCAACCGCCAGCACGCCCTTGACAAACCAATCGTTAAAGTTCTCCAGGGTCACGCCACCACTCGGTAGAAAGAGCGCCTGTGGCAATGGCGCCGCAATGCTCTGAATATGGTTTGCACCAAGTGTGCTCGCAGGGAATATTTTTATGATGTCTGCACCTGCCAGCAACGCGGTAACGACTTCGGTCGGCGAGAACGCTCCCGGTATTGATACGACTCCATACTGTGAGCACATGCGGATCACAGCCGGATCGACCGCAGGTGACAATAAAAACGCTGCGCCTACCTGGATTGCTGCTTTGGCGGTTTCAGAGTCCAACACAGTCCCGGTGCCGACCGTCACGTCTTCCATCTTTGCCAGACTCTCAACGATGTCAAGCCCGCAAGGGGTTGTCAGGGCAATCTCTAAACAACTGATGCCGCCTTCGACGCAAGCCATCGCAGCTTTGAAGGCCACATCTGGGTCATCCTCTCGAATGATCGCTACTATCTTTGAAGTACCGATGCGGTTAAGGACGTCTAGTTTGTTCATTGGAGTCAACTCTCGTAAGGGTAGAAAAGGCATGCGCCTGCGCATCGGATCTTCACGGCGGTCCGGTCAAAAACATACGCTCTTAATATGTATGGGTTTAAATGCGCCTTGTATGTTAATTATACATATCTTGTATGCATGAAGGCGCAATATCTGCAACGCAGAGACGTTCTCATACGATCGCTCGCGAACCCAGCCGACGATCCTCTTTGAGCAGCTTCGCCACTTTGGTGAGCGCCAACCTCAGCGTGGCTTGGTTAGGTGCTCCCCCTGTGGAGATGCGGATGGCATCGCAAACCTTGGCCGACGCGTTAAAGGATTCCGAGCAGGCTACCGCCACCCTTAGGTCCTCAAGCGCATGGGCAAACAGGTGTTGGTTCCAATGTGTTGGCAACGGAAGCCAGATGTGTAGGCCCGTCGGATGGGCGTAGGCTTCCTCAGGCAGAAGAGATCGGGCGAGCGTCTGACGCGCCCGCGTCTCGCGCTGAATTTC
>VFQO010000976.1_pt1 | contig 25423 bp, 23 predicted proteins | sample 3512331 | NCBI WGS metagenome assembly VFQO01 (sample SAMN10412371, study PRJNA504923) | tailings metagenome | isolation source: Replicate 3 from Balatoc abandoned mine | place: Philippines: Itogon, Benguet | collected 2017-08-28 | reverse complement strand
AGTTGCCGGATATCTTTAAGATTGAAAAATGTAACTATTTGGCCAAAATAAGGGTATCTCTTGAGAATTTGGGTTCTTTCTTTGATTCTTTGAACTTGAATTTTCGCATATTTTTTTGAATCCCTACTGATGTATAGGGCGATTTCTTTCAAATCTGAAACAGCTTGATTTGTCCATTTTATTTGAACCATTTTTCTATTTCACTGTCTAATTCTTCTTCAGATATGACCTTTCCCTCTTCTGAGTCTTTTAGACCTTTTTCAATTTTTTGAATTAGGATTAATTGGTCAACCAATTGATCCAAAGTGAATTCTTCAGGTAGTTTTTCAAGTTGTTTGACAACCTTGGCTTTCGTCAGCATAGAATTGATGTTTAATCAAATATATCGATTTAAACTTTTTGATTTTGTTTCCTCAGAAATCCAAATTGAAAAGTAGCTCTTCATCCACCAATTCAGGCACAGTCACTTTCAATCCCGGAGTCCGGTCCATTTCTCGCTGAATCGCTTCCAAGGACCCTTCATTTCTCGCCCAAGCTCTTCGCGCTATTCCATTGTTCACATCATAGAAAAGCATGGATTTTAGCCTACTTTCAGCCTCTTGACTTCCGTCCAAAACCAGCCCAAATCCACCATTGATCACCTCACCCCAGCCGACTCCGCCACCATTGTGAATGGATACCCAAGTCGCTCCACGGAAACTGTCTCCAATCACATTGTGGATGGCCATATCGGCAGTAAATCGACTCCCATCGTAGATATTGCTCGTTTCACGATAGGGGGAATCGGTTCCGCTCACGTCATGATGATCTCTGCCCAAGACAATCGGGGCTGAGATTTTACCGGATGCAATCGCATGATTAAAAGCGGTTGCGATTTTCGTCCGACCTTCTGCATCAGCATAGAGGATTCTAGCCTGTGAGCCCACCACTAAGTTGTTTTTCTCGGCTTCCTCAATCCAAGTGAGGTTGTCCTGCATTTGTTGGGAAATGGATGCAGGGGCATTTTTAATGAGTTCCTTCAAAACCGAAGAGGCAATCTGATCGGTTTTGCGCAAATCCTCGGCTTTTCCGGAAGTACAGACCCATCGAAACGGTCCAAATCCATAATCAAAACACATCGGTCCCAAAATATCCTGCACATAGCTAGGATAGCGGAAATCAATTCCGTTTTCTGCCATTACCTCTGCACCAGCCCGAGAAGCTTCCAGCAAAAAGGCATTGCCATAATCAAAAAAGTAAGTTCCTTTGGCTGCGTGCCGATTGATCGCAGCGGCCTGTCTACGAAGAGATTCCTGAACTTTTGCTTTGAAGGCTTCCGGATTTTCTGCCATCAGTTGATTGGATTCTTCAAAAGAAAGCCCAACGGGATAGTATCCACCTGCCCAAGGATTATGCAAGGAAGTTTGGTCTGACCCGAGTTCAATAAGGATGTTTTCGGTATCAAATCGCTCCCAAACCTCTACCACATTGCCTAAAAAGGCAATGGAAACCACTTCTTCTTGAGCTTTTGCTTGTGTCACCCTTTCGACCAGTTGATCTAAGTTATCGACCAACTCATCTACCCAACCTTGTTCGAATCGTTTTCGGGCAGCAGCGGGATTGACCTCCGCACATACGGTCACGCAACCGGCAATATTCCCTGCCTTGGGCTGCGCCCCACTCATGCCACCCAATCCGGCTGTGAGGAAAAGCTTTCCTTTGGACGATTGACCTGCCCCCAATTTTTTCCGAAAAGCATTCATCACGGTAATGGTGGTACCATGGACGATTCCCTGCGGCCCGATATACATGTATGAACCCGCCGTCATCTGACCATATTGGGTGACGCCGAGGGAGTTGAATCGCTCCCAATCATCGGGTTTGGAGTAGTTTGGGATCATCATGCCATTGGTGACAATGACCCGTGGTGCCTCGGGAGAGGAAGGGAAAAGTCCCATGGGATGCCCTGAATACATATGGAGCGTTTGCTCATCAGTCATCTCCGCGAGGTATTTCATGGTCAGGAGATACTGCGCCCAATTCTGAAATACTGCACCATTTCCCCCATAGGTGATCAGCTCCTCGGGATGCTGCGCAACTGTTGGGTCTAGGTTGTTTTGGATCATCAGCATGATCGCTGCAGCCTGTTTGGATTTGGCAGGATATTCGGAAATCGGCCGGGCATACATGGGGTAATCAGGCATGAAGCGATACATGTAGATGCGACCGTATTCCTTCAGTTCTTCTAAAAATTCAATAGCCAGTTCGGAATGCCATTCTCTTGGAAAATAGCGCAAGGCATTCATTAGAGCCAGTTTTTTCTCTTCTGGAGTAAGAATATCCTTCCTCTTTGGCGCATGAGAAATAGTAGGATTCCTTCCCTTCTTGGGAGGTAAAACTGCAGGGATTCCTTGTATGAGTTGATCTTGAAAAGACATGGGATTTACGATTTTTGAATTACGATTAACGACATTCTTGTGGTTCTTGACCCAAGAACAGAAAGTAATATGCTGTTGGTATTCTCATCGGACATCGGTCATCCGACACCGGACATCAAAGCCTCCCAACCTCCTTGCTTCCTTTCTTCCACACTTCCACCGGCTTCATCTTCCCTTGCTGGTACAAAATCTCCCGATAATCCGAGGCAGGAAAAAGGATAAAATCAGCCAATTGACCAGCGCTTAATTTTCCCCGATCATTCAAGCCCAAGGCAGCCGCTGCTCGAAACGTAATTCCTGCCAACACCTCTGCGGTGCTGAGTTTCTCAAACGTGGCTAGGATGGAAGCCTGAGCCATCAAGTCGCCCATGGGAGCCGAACCCGGATTCCAGTCAGAAGCGATTGCCAATGCGGCTCCTTGGTCCAGGAGTTTTCTAGCAGGCGTAAAGGCACAGCCCAATCCGATGGAAGCACCCGGAAGCGCGACAGCAATGGTGTTTGATTGGGCTAAAAGCTGGATTTCTTCGTCTCCGGAGGCTTCCAAATGGTCAGCAGACAAGGCGCCTGATTCTACAGCAACTTTGGAACCTCCAACTGAAAATTGATCTGCATGAACTGTGAGTTCAAAGCCTTGCTCTTTTGCAATTTGAAAGTAGGGTGCGATTTCTTCAGGGGAAAAGGCGCTTTTCTCCACAAATGCATCGATGCGGTTGGTCAACTTTTCTTTTTTCAGAATAGGGAAAAGCCTTTTTGATATCATTGACAAATACTCGGAATTGGAGCCCGTAAAATCTTTGGGCTTCATATGTGCGGCCAAGCAAGTGGGGATCAAATCAGCTGAAGTGGATCGATTTGCCGCTTGAATGGCCCGAAGCATTTTCAGTTCTTCCTCAATAGAAAGTCCATACCCACTTTTCACTTCGATGGTAGTCACTCCTTCGGAAAGGTGTCGATTGGCATGAGTTGCTGTGATTTGAGCCAATTCAGATGGGCTGAGTTTTCGGGTTTGGGTGACCGTATCCCAGATTCCTCCTCCGGCTCGGGCAATTTCAAGATAGGATTTACCGGCATTTCGCATTGCAAAATCCTTGGCCCTCGACCCTCCAAAACAAATATGTGTATGACAGTCGACCAGTCCTGGCATGGCTACAAAATCTCCTTTCAGTTCATGGATTTCTGCTTTTGGGAAATCTTTGAGGAGTTTCTCCCATTTTCCAACCAGCCGAATTTTTTCATCTTCGATCAGAATACCAGCATGTTCAACGATTTCTAATTTATCATCCATCAAAGCTCCTTTGAGCGGGAGGTGATCCAAGGTCAGGACTTGGGTAATTGGGCCGATTAGTTTTAGCTTTTTCATAGTTTGATTTCCCGCTGATCACCGCTGATAAATTCGCAGATCGGCGCAGATCAGCGGAATTTTCCGCGTTAATCTGCGGGAGCTTTTTTAATAACTAAATAGTTTACTCCATTCCGTTTCGAAAGCCAATCCTTCCCGATCAGCCACCTTTTTGGCTAGACTTACCAACTCTCCGCTTTTCACCAAGTCGATAGCTGTCTCCATATCCTCGTACAAAATCCGATCAGAAACCACTGGTTCTATTGCCCTTCTTACCCGCTCATAAATGGCGGTCATGATTTTACCAGACTTCAATGGTGCATGATAATCCATGGCCTGTGCGGCGTAGAATAATTCGATTCCGAGGATTTTTTCCACGTTTTCTATCACACGAAGGGCCTTTCTGGCACTGATACTTCCCATGCTCACATGATCTTCCTGTCCCAGTGAAGTCGGAATGGAATCGGCTGAAGCAGGAAAGCATAGGCCTTTATTCTCTGAAGCCAAAGCCGCTGTGGTGTACTGAGGGATCATCAATCCTGAGTTGAGGCCGGTTTCTTTGAGCAAAAGTTTTGGAACTCCCGGGGTGTCCCCTTCGATGGAAAGGTAGATTCTGCGATCGGCAATATTCCCGATTTCCGAAGCTGCAAGAGTTGCATAGTCCAAGGGTAAAGCAATGGGCTGTCCGTGAAAGTGGCCTCCGGAAATGGTGTGCGTTTCATCAAAAACCACCGGATTATCCGTTACCGAATTGATTTCGATTTCGAGCGTTTCCTTCAGATGAAGGTATGCATTCCAACTTGCCCCATGAACCTGTGGCATGCATCGAAGGGAATAAGGATCCTGAACCCGCGCACAATGAAGATGGGATGCGACGATTTCTGAGTCTTTCAATAGATTCAGGATGGTCTGTGCCACGTGTTTGTTGCCTGAATAGGGCCGGAGCTGATGGAGTTCGGAGGAAAAAGGTTTTACTGAACCCATCAATCCTTCGATCATCATGGCACCTGTGATGCTGGCGTGGGTGAGCAGATTGTGCAGTCGCTCCACCACTTTCACCCCATGGGCAGCCATAAATTGGGTTCCGTTTATTAAAGCCAAACCTTCCTTGGGACCAAGATGGAGTGGCTTTTTGTCGAATCGGGCCAGAACGGTATCGGTGCGCTCTATTTTTCCATGGAAGTGAACTTTGCCCAACCCGATCAAGGGTAGAAACAAATGGGAAAGAGGCGCCAAATCTCCAGATGCCCCAACCGAGCCCTGAATCGGAACCACCGGAATGATGTCATTTTCCAACATCCAGATAATCCTTTCTATGGTTTCCAATCTGATTCCTGAAAAACCCTGTGCCAAGGCGTGGATTTTCAGTACCAACATCAGTTTGGAAATTTCCAGATCTACGGGTTCTCCGACTCCGACCGCATGGCTTTTTAGGAGATTTTCCTGAAGGGTTTTGGTGTCCGCTGCCGAGATTTTGGTGGTGCAGAGTGGTCCAAAGCCGGTGTTGATACCATACACGATGGCTTCGCCTTGGGCGATTTTTTCTACTGCTTCGGCAGAATCTTGGATTTTTCGAATGGTTTCCGGACTGAGTAGGCCTTTGATCTCTTTTCTTGCCAATCCAAGTGCAAGTGAAGCAGTGAGCGTGTCTTGTCCGTAGCGGAAGGTTTTCATGGTCTGTGTAACCTTTGGGGTTTCTAAAAACCCCGAAGGTTTAGTTTAAGAACTTAATTTATTCCGGTCTGTGAAGACACAGACCGGGGCTTTTTTGAGTCAAACCTTCGAGGTCTTGAAGACCTCAAAGGTTGTGTAAAATTACCCCTTTGGTTTGATGCTTTTTGATACTATTATTGTCAATAAATGATAACTGAAAAGCATCAATGGAACTGAGACATCTGAGTTATTTCCAAGCGGTGGCAGAGGAATTGAACTATCGGAAAGCAGCCGAACGCTTGTTTATTTCCCAACCTGGACTGAGTAGGCAGATCAAGCAGCTAGAGGAGGAGTTGGGAGTTCAGCTTTTTGAGCGGGACAAAAAACATGTAGAACTGACCGCTGCAGGGGCTTATCTGAAAGAAGAAGTCGATTTTGTCCTGAATCATTTGGAAAGCACGAAGCAGCAGTTGTTGGAAATTGCCGCGGGGAGAGAAGGAGAGTTGCGAATCGGGTTTTTGGGTTCGGCTTCCAATCAAGTGCTGCCTGATTTATTGAAAAAGCTCAGCCTGAATTTTCCAAAAATCACCACAAGCCTGGAAGAACTCAGCAATCAGGTGCAGGTAGAAATGATCCAAAAAGACAAGCTGGACTTGGGATTTGTTCGTTTGGCTTCTGTGCCTGTTGACCTGAAAATGAAAGCAGTTTATCGGGATACGTTTTCTTTGGTGGTTCCCGCAGATCATTCCATTCAGTCCAAGGATTTCAAAAGTATCGCACAGTTTGCCGCAGAGTCATTTATCCTTTTCTCCTCAGATTACTCCAATTTTTACTACGAGCAGATCATGGGGATTTGTCGGGATGTGGGATTTATGCCGAAGATCAAGCACAAGTCTGTTCATGCCTTGACGATTTTCCGATTGGTGGAAAACGGTTTGGGGGTGGCCATCGTTCCGAGTTCTCTTAAAGAGGGCTATGATCTGAATGTCCGGTTTATGGAAATTCCGGGAATCTCACAGTTTACGGAACTTTCTGTGATCTGGAAACCTGCAAATCGAAATCCGGTTTTAGGGAAGGTCTTGGGAATGATTTGAAAGAAAAAGATCCAAGAAAAGCCCAAAAACCTATTTTTGAGCAAATGCCGTCCAAATGTCGGGTCAATTCCGCCTTCGTTTCGGCCTTACAAAAAATCTAATCTGAGATCTTGCCATGGTTAAATCACAAACACTATTCACAATGAAGCAACCAGAATTAGGCAAGAAAATCTCAGAACTGAGAAAAGCCAAAGGGCTCACGCAAGAGGAGCTCGTCGAAAAATGCAACCTGAATGTCCGTACCATTCAGAGGATCGAAGCAGGAGAAGTGACTCCGAGAAGTTACACGGTCAAGGCGCTTTTTGAGGCCTTGGATTTCCAATGGGAAGAGGTGAAAAGTAGCTTTACCGATGAGGAGAGAAAAGTACCATCCTATCTGTATTTTGCTTTTGCATCAGGTTTACTCTATTTCTTTATCGCCTTTTTCGAAATCGGGATGGAATACGAATGGATCGAAGATGGAACAGTGGTCGATCAGGCTTTCTTTACCTCGGTGAAAATCCTCACTTTCTTGAGCTATGTTGGTTTTTTGGGAGGCCTTTTGGGCCTACAGCGATTTTTTCCCAACAGGTTTCTCAAAGTAGCGCTTTGGGTAATGATCGGGTTTAATGTGGTCTTGTATGGTCTGGATATGGTCGCACTCCATACGACCTTGCTGCATATTCAGGATTATTATTGGATCAAATTGGAGGTATTCGGAATTGGCTATGCCTTTATGGGCGCGAGCTATTTTGGGTATTCCAGAGTGAAATATGGCATTGCTCAGGTGATTGGAGCATTGGGCTTGATCGCAGGTATTTTGATTTTCTCAGGAATCGGAGTTGTATTTGGCCTATTGCCCCTTACTTTTTTCGAGATTGGACAATTGGGCTTGATGATTTATTTCATACAAAAAATCGGGAGAAACACTTCTCCCGATTCCACACTTCCTGCTTAATCAAAATTTCAGGATAAACTCTTGCAGATTTTCTGACCGCTCGAGCTGGATTTTTTTTCGCAACCTATACCGGGCTATTTCTACTCCTCGCACGGTGATATTCATCAGATTTGCGATTTCTTTGGACGAAAGATTCATCCTGAGATAGGCACTCAGCTTGATTTCCTGCGGGCTGAGATCAGGGAATTCCACTTTGAACCTCGTCATAAAATCCCCATGAACTTCGTCAAAGTGCATTTCAAATTGCTCCCAGTCTTTATCTCCGGCAATATTTTTTTCTATGCTCGATATGATTTTCTTGATTTCATTGATCACATCCTCGTTTTTACTCTTTTTGATGATGGTGTTGAGATGTGATTTGGTGTGTTCTATAAATCCATTTTTATTGATCAAATGCATGGTGGCAGAAGCCAACTCTTTGTTTTTGATCTGGATTTCGGCCTGCAGGTGTTCTGTCCTCAGTCGCTCGATCTCCTGCTGGGATTTTTGCAGGTCACTTTCTTTTTGCTGAATGACCTTGGATTGGGTTGCCTTGATCCTGGCAGCTGTTTTTTTCATTTTTTGATCAATCCATCTGAAAAAGAATAACAACAGGATCAATCCCAAGATCGCATAAATCGCGTAGGCCAAAGTACTTCGGTACCAGGGAGGCAAAATCTTGAATGAAAAACTGTCTTCCTCCGAAATCTGTCCATAAATGTCTTGGCTCCTGACATGAAAAGTATAGTTCCCTTCGCGTAGGTTGGTGTAGGCTTTGTCTCTTTTGGTTGTCCATTCTCCGAAATTTTCCTCCATTCCTTCCAACCAAAATTGATATTGGGTGGTAAACTCACTGTTGGGAATCGGATTGCTCGCTTCAAATCTCAAATTGCCATGTGCGTATGCAAATTCGGGTATGTCATTTTGATCCAAGTTCATCCCCGGATATTTCCCTTCCCAAATCAGCGAATCGGCGCTACCGGTCATAAATACAGACCTGATCTGAGTCGGATAGGCTATGGGCGCGGTGATTTCCCGCTCGAGGCGATACCAAATGAATCCCTCGTTGGCCGCGAATAAAACCTCATTGGGACGGATCAGAGAAATATTCTGAAGATCATCGTTGAGGAATGGTTTGATTTTGTTGAAGATTTGATGGTTTTTTTGATAGGTCCCGTTGATTTGTCGTTCCAAAACTCCGACTTCATGGTCTCCGATGTAAAAAATATTTCCCAAGGGATCTTCCACCATGCTGGTAGCCAAAAATTCCCCACCGAAATACGGCTCAAAAAGAGGATCTTTTTCCAGTCGGTCTGTAGTCGGATTGTATCGATAAATACCCGCCTCCGTGGAGAAAACAATCTGATTATTAAGCTTCCAAACACTATTGAGCAGGGTAGTGGGTAGCCCGGACTCGACTCCATAAAATTTACTTTCCACTTTTTTCAGCGTTTCGTCGATGCGAAGTCGGTAGATTCCTTTGTACCCGTGACCAACCCAGATATCCCCATTGCTGTCTTGCTCTAATAGTCGGGCAGATTCATCGTATCCCTCCAATTTTCGAAGAAAACGAACATCCCCACCTGTGTTTTCAAATAATAGCAAACCGCTATAGCTACCTGCAATGATTAGATTGGGATAATCTCTGAGCGCATGAAAATTCCATATCCCCTGAGGTCCGTTTATGGGCTTGGCCACCCCATTTTCGATGACAAAAGCACCGTCATTTTGAGCAGAGAGGATCAGATTTTGGATCGGGGAAATCTGATACACCTGTCCATCTCCACCCCGAATCGGCAAAATCGTCTCTCCATCCTGACTATCTTGATAAAGCCCATAGTTGGTTCCATAGAGAACACGGCTATCCGAAAGAAAGGCATCATATCCGGTGCCAGGAAGATTGGAAAACTGGTCCACAAGCCTAAATGGTAAGCTCAGCTCGAGGAGTGTGATGCCGTTGTTGTGTCCGATCCAGAGATTTCCGGAGATATCTTCAAATAGTGAAAGAACCGAATTATTCCTTAACCCATTTTCCTTATCCATCCGCAATATCAGACCTCCATCTTGATCAAGGATCAAAATTCCATGTCGCTGACTGCCGATGGCCAAGTTTCCGTTTTTTAGTCTTTTTACAGTATTGATTTGGAGATTTTCCGGAAGCTTGGCTACCCATGAGCTGATTTGAGTTGGTGTAATCTCATACACGCCTTCGTTTCTGGTAAACACCAACTGTCGATTGGCTGTCAGATCAACCAGCCCAGAGACCAATTTATTTCCAAAAAATTCCCCTTGCGGAAGGGCTAACAGTTTTTCGTTTTCCAAATAATACAGGCCAGTCTGGGTTCTATTCACGAAGAGGTTGTTGCTCGCAAAATGTCAGCTTTCAAAAGCCTCTCCTGCATCAAGAATTAAGGAAAGCTTCATCCCCTTGTCAAAAATAAAAACCTCATTGAAGGTGCAGAAAATGACCTTGTCGCCCACAAAAAGAATTTTCCAAATCTCCTCCAAACTGCGACGATCCTCCGGTAGCTGATCCAACAGAGAGTGATAAGTGAGTTTTCCCCGAGAATTGGGAAGAAAATAGCCAAACTCAGCCTGTCCGGATACGAAAACTACTCCGGCATCATTGATAGCCACGTCCCTGATTTTGGTGCTATTGGGAAGGGAGTATCGTCTCCACTCGCTGCCGTCATATTCTAAAAGTCCAAAATTATTGGCTACGTAGATCAGTCCTGAACTGCTTTGGGTAAATGCGAAGTTTTGGATTCCCCCCTGATAGTCGTGTGTAGAGTAATATTTTGAAAGAGGAATTCCTCGATTTTGGCCAAACACAGGTAGGGTGATGAAAAATAGAATTATCCATTTTATCCAGATTTTCATACGTCATTTTGGGTTTGATTTAAAAGTAACTAAAAAATAATATGATGTAGTGCTAGAGATAGCGTGATTCCCGGAAATGTGCATTAAAAATCAACAATTCGTTAATTTTTGATGCATTATCAGAACTGATCTGCTTCCGTCGAGAAAGTAATTTCACCAGATTGATGAAGTGGCGTGTCCCATATTTTGGCGAAAAACTCCTTCCAAAATCATTGTGAATTTTTTAAAACCTCGACTGGATTCCTAAAAGAAATACTGAAAAAATGATGCAAGCCAACTCAACCAGGCAAGAGTAGGGAAAGAACGAAGTCAGGATTCCAAAATCTTATTGATTTCTGCTTTTACGCTTGTAAGGATTTGGGCATTATTTGCACTTTCCGTTTGGATTTCCAGGATTCTGGGTTTCACACCCGGAGTGAAAAGCTGCTGAAGCTGCTCCTTGAGCTCACCTTGATTTTGCACCAACGCATACGCAAAGCCAAATTCTTCGGCTAGTTTTTGGGCAGTGAGCACTTGCTTAGTTTCAAAATACTCTTCCAGTTCGGGCTGATTTCTAGGTCCATCGATCAATCTAAAAATCCCTCCCGCATGGTTGTTCAGCAGGATAATTCTCAGATTTGGCATGGCATAATTGTGCCAAAAGGCATTACGGTCATAAAAAAACGCCATGTCTCCAGTGATCAGGGTGACGGGATCTTTGGTCGTAAACGTGCACCCAACGGCGGTGCTGTTACTACCCTCGATTCCGCTCGTGCCCCGGTTGCAGATGATTTCCTGATTTCTTTTTCCGAGAAAATTCAAATACCGCACAGCCATCGAATTGGCAACATGGATCTTGGAAAACGGGGGTATTTTTTTCAATACTGAATGCATGGCAACATATTCACCAAACTCAGTCGATTCAAAAATCTGAGGGAGAGCCTCCTGAACTTTTTTCTCCAGTCCGGCCCATCGACCTGCAAATGAAGACTCCTGTGGGGGAAGGTTTTGAGAAAGCCAAGTCAAAAATCCAAGTGGCGAACAAGCTAAAATCCGCGTCAGGTGTTGAAAGGTGTCTTTGGCGATTCCTTCGGATTGGATATGCCAATGCGAGATTTGCTGCTTACGGAGAAACTGCTTGAGTGACTTGGAAATCAGTGATTTGCCAAATGAAATCACCAAATCAGGTGAAAGTGCATCGTGGAGATCTTCTTTACCCAACCAATGATCATGGAGCGTGATACTGTGTTCCCCTTGTAGATTGGAGATGGTGTCAGCTACGACCACGACGTGTTGGTTTTTGGCTAATTGATCCAGAATATTCTGAAGCACCGGATTGGGACGCTGCTGACCGGGTATGATCATCAGTCGCTTGACTTCTTTCAGGCGGTTTTTGATGTGCTTCAGACTTTCCTCACTGAGTTGAGTTTGGCTACTGACTATGGTAAACTCCCGCCCAAGCTCAGGAAATTCAAACTTTTCTCCTTCTGATGGATAAAAAGGCTCCCGCAAAGGAATGTTGATATGAACAGGGCCTGCGGGGCTTTGCCGGCTTAGGTTGATGGCTTCATTGACGATGCGACCGGCATGCCAGACTTGGTCTTTTTGCTCAAAAGTATCAGGAAACCTAAAGGTTTTTTTCACATGCTTACCATAGACTTCCTCCTGATAGATCGTCTGTCCATCCCATTGGTCTATCCACTCAGCAGGCCGATCCGCGGTCAGAATCAGCAAGGGAATCTGCTGGAAATAAGCCTCCGATATAGCCGGAAAATAATTTAAAGCTGCAGATCCTGATGTACAAACCAGCACAACAGGCTGCCCCAACTGCTGTGCCATACCCAAAGCGATAAAGGCGGCAGATCGCTCATCCGAAATCGTCCGGGCATGAATCTCCGGATGCCGGGCAAAGGCCAACGTAAGTGGCGCGCAGCGGGAACCCGGAGAAAGAATGGCATTTTGGATGCCCTTTTGGGCACAGATTGCCACCAGATCGAGAATAGGCTGAATGATCAAGCGCTTGGTGTTTTAATGAATTTGCCGATGATTTCGCACTTCAGCTCAGTCTCTTCCCATTCATTTTCGGGATCAGAATCTTCAGTGACTCCAGCTCCTGCGAAAAGAATGACTTGGTTACCTTGGAAATTGGCCGTGCGAAGGTTGACATATATCGAGGTCTCCGAGGCAATATTCACCGGGCCTAGAAATCCCGCGAAGAAACTCCGGTCAAAGCTTTCATTTTCCTGTAAAAACTCGTGGGCTTCCCGTCTGGGCATACCGCAAACGGCTGAGGTGGGGTGTAGCAAATCGAGCATTACGGTTCCCAACTGCGGAAAACCTGTCGCTTTCATATTGACTTTGAAGTCGGAACGTAAGTGAAGGAGGTTGCCGGCCATGACCGTTTTTGGGCCATGCTCTTCATATTCACGAAGCCTGATTTTCTTGAAGCAATCGACGATATATCGCCTGACCAAGGCTTGTTCTTCAATTTCCTTTTGAGTCCAAGCGGCGGATTTCATGGGATTGTCACCTTTGGCAGCCTGCGTTCCCGCCAAAGCCATAGTGTAAAAAAAGTCACCTTTTGTCTCTATCAACACCTCTGGAGAAGCCCCCAGCCAGGTGCCCACAGTAGGAATGTGAAAGAAATTGACAAAAGAATTGGAGTAGGAGTCAATGAGTTTGAGAAAGGTTTTTCCCAAATCAAATCCTTCGGGTAGATCCAGGTACTTGGTTCGTGCAGGGACTATTTTTTCTAAAATACCACCAGATATCGAATCAATCCCAAGATTCACGAGCTCGATAAAGGACTCTTTATCAGAGCCTAGGAATTGCTTTTTTGAACCTGAGGTAGAGTTGAATCTAAGGAGTCTTTCGATCGCTTTTGTGGGATCTATAGCTTGATTTTCTCTGAGAGTTTTACTCAGTGGAAGCTCGTCGATGGCCAGTGGCTCCTTGAGGTTAAACTTGAAATAGTGTGATGCTTGAATGAAAAAACCTTTTTTGTCTGCTTGATCAGCAAAAGGATGCACGACAAATCCAGCCGGTAATTCTTCCAAGCTGAGCTCCACGCGGCTTAGTTCCTGCCTTTCATCTAAGACAAATTCTATGGACTGAGTGCGGGGCTTTCTCCACAAGGCAAAAGACCCACCTGACTCTAATCCCCGTAGCAGAAGCTGATTGACTGCTTCCTCCTGATCTATTGAGGTGATCGTCTCCGTCAAATTCATTTTTTATCCAAAATCGCCATCGTAATCCGGCTGATGCAGCACAGTTGACCGGCTTCGTTATAGATTTTTATTTCCCAGACCTGGGTGGTTTTGCCAAGGTGAATAGGCCTGGCAATACCTTTTACCCTTCCCTCACGGACTGATTTGAGGTGGTTGGCGTTGATTTCCAAGCCTACACAGATCTGCTTTTCCAAGTCCAAGGTGAGCGAGGCAGCCACACTTCCCAGTGTCTCAGCCAAGACTACATTCGCACCTCCATGTAACAAGCCATAAGGCTGTATGGTTCGATGATCGACAGGCATAGTCGCTTCCAAAAAATCCTCTCCGATGTCAGTATATTCGATTCCCAAGTGATCGACCATGGAGGCTTGCCTTGGGGTATTCAGCTGGGCTAGGGTGGGTTTGGTGACAAAAACCATTAAAATCTGAAGTAAATGAAGTTTCTTTGAGCCTTAGACAAAAATACAGAAACTTGAACCGAAAAAAAATTTACTTAGTCAGACACGGCCAGACTGATTTCAACTTGCAGGGAGTGGTCCAAGGCAGCGGAATTGACGCGCCGATCAACGCAACCGGAAGGGCTCAAGCTCAGGCATTTTTTGAAGCGTACCGTGATGTTCCTTTTGATCAGATTTATCATACGGCATTGATTCGGACCCGGCAGTCTATTCAGCAGTTTATTGATTTAGGGATTTCTACCCGAGCATTGCCCGAGCTCAATGAGATCTCTTGGGGTGACTATGAAGGCACTCCCATGACTCCGGAGGAAGGAGAATACTACCGTCACATGCTTCATCAATGGCAGCAGGGCAATCTAGATTATGCCATAGCCGGAGGAGAGAGTCCCAATGCAGTGGCCATCCGAATGAAAAGAGGAATAGAGCATATCCTTAACGGCCCGGGAGAGACGATTTTAGTCTGTATGCATGGGCGTGCCATGCGAGTTTTCTTAAGCCTGATTTTGAGCTATGATCTGCGGTATATGGATCAGTTTGAGCACAACAACCTGTGCCTGTATCTCTTGGAGCAATTAGCCGATGGAACTTTTGTCGTGAAAAAATTTAACGATCAAAATCACCTCAAGGAGCTAGACTTGAAGTAGCGAGCTTGTTTTGCTTCTTTTTTGATGAGGCTTCTGAATCGAAAGCATCGAGGTAATCAGCGATTAGCTTTTGATTGTCACTCAAGTCATAGAGGCGAAAGGCCACTTCTTGGATTTGTATTTTTTGATTTGCTCCTACGTCTACCAGGAATTCACCCAAAAAGCAAGCATCAAAATCACAGGAAGGAATCTCCAGCAAAAGAGCCAATTCGGAATTTCCCTCGTAGGATTTAGTGGAAAAAAAAGGGGAAAATTGGGATTCGATCCGATGAAGAGATAGTTGAAGTTCTTTGAGTTCTTTGCTTTTAAAAAGGAGTAAAAAGGTCTTGGTCTCCGGGTCTTTTGCAAGGCCGGCCAAACTAAAGGAAAGAATGAAAAATAGTGTAGCTAACGATTTCATGGCTTTCAATATACCCATAAAAGTTGCCCAAAGTCAAAAATGTTTAAACAAAAAATCCCCGAATTCGGGGATTTTTTGTTTTTGTATGATTTGAAAGGAATTAAGCTTTTGAAGTTTTTCGCTTTCCTTTTACTACTTCTTCTTCGATTTCGTCTTCTACACCAGCAAGGATTCTACCGCAGTGTTCGCAAACAATCAATTTTTTCTTTTCTCGGATATCTGCCTGACGCTGAGGTGGAACTGTGTTGAAGCAGCCTCCACAAGCACCTCTTTTTACCATGACTACCGCTAGACCGTTTTTGGCGTTTTTGCGGATTTTATCATAGGACTTGAGCAGACGATCTTCGATTTTCTTAGAGGCTTTATCCCGATCACCCATTAACTTGGATTCTTCTGACTCGCTTTCAGATACGATGGTCGAAAGTTCATCCTTCTTCAGATCAAGATCTTTCTGACGATCTTTCATCAAGTTGGATAGTTGGTCGAGGTCGGCTTTCTTGTTATCAATCTTGAAACCAGTCTCTCCAATTTTCTTTTTCGAAACTTGAATTTCAAGATCCTGAAGCTCTAGTTCTTTGGTGATAGCATCATACTCCCGGTTGTTTCTCACGTTCATCTGCTGCTCCTGATACTTTTTGATCAGTTTTTCAGAATCTTTGATATTTTCCTTGAGTCTCTTGATATCCTCCTCAAAAACTTCAATGTCTTTCTGGAATTTTTCGAGTCGGGTTTCGTAGCCTGCTATCTCGTCTTCTAGGTCTTGAACCTCTTCAGGAAGTGCTCCCCTTACTTTTACGATGGCATCTAGTCTTGAATCTATGAGTTGAAGGTTGTAGATAGCTTCGAGTTTTTGTGCTACTGTACTTTCCATGTACTATCGGTAGGATATGGGATTAGTGACTACTTTTGACAAATAGAGTGCAATATTAGGAAAATTTTGGGACAAAAATTCGGCAATTAAATCTTTTGTGAAAATTTCGCTCTCGTAATGACCGATATCACAAAGGATCAATTGCTCCTCTGTATCAAAGAATTCATGGTACTTCACATCGGCGGTCACATAGATATCTGCACCGGCTCGCTTGGCATCAGAAAGCAAAAAAATACCCGCTCCGCCGCATACAGCCACTTTTTTTACGGGTTTGTTTTTCAAAGCAGTATGCTTGATGACGCGCAAATTCATTGACTCCTTGAGGTGATCCAAAAATTCCCCCTCGGTCATAGACTCAGGTAGATTACCGATCATCCCGGCCCCAATCTCCTGATTTTCATTTTCTAAGGTGCTGAGGTAATAGGCCACCTCTTCGTAGGGGTGATTTTGCTTCAGCGAAGCAATTATTTTAGTACTAAGGTGAGTAGGAATCAAAACTTCCACTCGCACTTCCTCCTCATATTGGGGGACTCCTCGCTTGCCGATGTGCGGATTTGCCTGATCTGATGGTGTAAAAGTCCCCATACCGATCAATTGAAATGAGCAGTCTTTGTATTCTCCAATTTGACCTGCTCCGGCCGCAAAGATCGCGTCAATCGCTTGATCCTTTGCATTTCTTGGGACAAAAAATACCAGTTTGCTCAAAATCTGCCGCTTTGGCTGCAGGATTTTGGTCTGGACTAGTCTGAGTCGATCACAAATGCGCTTGTTGACTCCAGTTGCGACATGATCCAAATTGGTGTGGATGGCATAGATGGCAATGTCGTTTTTGATCGCCTTGATTACCGTACGCTCCACATAGTTTTTTCCGGTCAGGCTCTTTAGCCCTTTGAATACGATCGGATGATGGGCTACGATCAGGTTGGCGCCAAGCTTAATTGCCTCATCGACGACTGCCTCGGTGCAATCCAGCGTGCAAAGGACTCCCTGTACTTCCCAGTTTCTATCTCCAGTGATGAGTGTGGCGTTGTCATATCCCTCTTGATAGGCTGGTGGTGCCCATTGTTCCAGCTTACCGATAATATCCTGAATCCGTTGTCCCATATTTTTCTTTTCTTTGATCAAAATTAGTAATTCTGCCCGATGCCTTGGTACCTATTTCTGCTCAGTCCACTTGCTTTTTGCTTTGACTTGGTGACTAGGGTAAGAAATTTTTTGTACGATCAGGGCATTTTTAAGAGTAAAAAATCCCCAATCCCAACTTTGGTGGTAGGCAATCTTTCGGTAGGTGGTACTGGCAAAACTCCCCATGTGGAGTGGTTTCTGGAAAGTTTGAAAGACGACTTCCGACTGGCTTCCCTGAGTCGTGGCTATGGTCGTCAAAGTCAGGGTTTTTTGCAGGCGAATTTGGGTTCTACGACCCAAGTCTTAGGTGATGAGCCGCATCAGATTTATCATAAATTTCAAAGGGAAATCCCTGTTTTTGTCGGAGAAAGTCGTGTGCTGGCCTTGGAAAAGATGCGCCAAATTGACCCTAAACTGAATTTGGCGATATTGGATGATGCTTTTCAGCACCGTAGCTTAAAAGGTGATTTTTATGTTTTGCTCACACCGTTTCGGTTGCCTTTTTTTCGGGATTTTCTGATGCCACTGGGGAGGTTGAGGGAAAGTCGATCAGGGGCCCGACGTGCCGATGTGATCGTAGTGACCAAGTGTCCTGATTCGATTTCTGAGGCGGAAAAGCAAGCCTACATTGCTTCGGTTCGCAGCTATGCCGGGCAAAAGCCGGTTTACTTTTCCGCTTTACGCTATGGTCATCCTTATCCGGTTTCTTCGAAAAGCACCTCCTTTAGCGCTGAAGTGATCCTGGTGTCTGCACTGGCGGATGACAGCCTGTTTCGAGACTATGCAGTTCAAAACTTTACAGTCTTGGAATCGATTCACTTTAGGGATCATCATCACTATTCTTGGCAGGATGCGGAGAAAATTACCCTCTTGGCGAAAAAACATCCTTCTCGCAAGCCCGTTATTTTGACCACCGAGAAAGATGCACATAAACTTAAATCCCTAGCAGATCAGGGTTTTTTGGGGGAAATTGCGATTTTTGCCCTGCCTATCACGGTCAAATTGGAACCAAACGAAGAGGAATTGCTACTGTGTATCATCCGGGAAAAATTCAATACCAAGTGAATCTAAAATCAATTTTGCTGGGGATTTCCCTCTTGATCCTTCTTTCTCAGTCCGTTTTTGCGCAGCGTCCCGTAATTCAGCCCGGTCAGCAGTTTCCCGCTCGAATCCCACAAGGAGAGCGTCAACAGCGGCAACCCGTCAATCCTGATGAAGAAACAGACGAGCTGAGCAGACGGACTCTCCTAGATGATAGTACCCGGCAAGTCTATGGCCCTAAGACTTCCCTGATATTTTTCGAAAAGGACCTAAAGCGAAACAGACTTCAACTATTCGAGCAGGATACTTCCCTGACCAATTTTCACAATTATGATGTGGTAGCCAAAAGCGGCTGGAAGTACCAAGACCTTGGCAATATCGGTAGCGCTGCCAAGCCGGTCTTTTATGAAGCCCCCGATCTGATAGGAACTTCCTCGGGCCTTCATGCTTATGACATTTATTTTAAAGATCCTGCCAAAAGGAGGTTTTTTGATACCAAATCTCCCTTTACGGAGATGTCGGCATTTTTTGGAGGGGGAAATAGAAACCTACTCGATATTGCTTTTGCGCGAAATGTCAATCCCAGATGGAATGTGGGATTTGAGTACAATACCTACCGAGTCCGAAAAACCCTGAATCCCATCAATCGGGATGACCACATGGCCAATCAAAATGCCTTGGCTTTCCATACCAATTACCGTTCAGAAAATGGTCGGTATTGGATCTTGGCGGCCTTTTCCAGAATGATGCATCGGGTAGATGAAATCGGAGGCATCATCCCGCCCGAAGTAGATTCAACCTCGATTTATTTCACCTACGAAGACGCCAAAGTCTGGCTCCAAAATTCCAATGCCCGGGACTTGAGACAGGATTACCATATCTATCACGAATACAAGCTGGGCAACGGACTTCAACTTTATCATGTGTTTGATCGCAAAAACCAAAACGTCGCCTTCTTTTCCAACCTAAACTCCGCAGATTCTTTGTTTTACCCCAAAGCAAGATTGATCAATCCGGATACTTTGGCCATGCGACAGGATTTTGCCGAATGGAGAAACGAACTCGGAGTGAAGGGCTCGTACAAGGGATTTTATTACAATGCATTTGCACGATTTAGAAATGCCCGCATGATCAACTCTGTGGTGGCAACAAGAAGCAATTTCAATGAAGTCTATATAGGAGGGGAGCTGATCGGGAAAATCTCCGAAAAATGGTCTGTAAGCGCCGACGGGGAATATTTGATCCCGGGAAATTACCGGATCCACGGACTCTTCGTTTCCCCATGGATTGATCTCGAATACACCAAGTCACTGTATAAACCCACCGCAATCCAACAGCAGTTTTCGGGAAATCTATTTGAATGGAACACCGACTTTTCGGATACAGGAATGGATCAGATCAAAGGTACCGCCAAGATCGATTTGGGTGAGATAAGACTTCGTCCCACCCTGACTTTCAACCGGGTCAATAATTACGTTTATTTTGATACTGACTTTTTGCCAAAGCAGACCTCCAGCAGTGTAGTCATGCTGATGCCTTCGCTCCGGGCCCAAGTGCCTGTAGGACGGAAATTCAAATGGGACACTGAGGTAATTTTTACCTCCCTGACCGGTGCTGAGCGGGATGCATTTCGGATACCTCAGGTCTTTGGGAATACCCGCTTTTACTTCGATGGGCCCGTCTTTGAAGGGAATGCCTTTGTCCAATTGGGTATCGATGTCCGGTATAGATCCAGTTATTTTGCAGAGGCTTACATGCCTGCCTATCAGCAGTTTTATCTCCAAAATCGATTTGAAGTCTATGCCTATCCGGTCGCGGATTTATTTTTGGATGTCCGCATCAATCGTACACGAGTTCTCTTCAAATACAATCACCTAAATGCTGGCTTGCTCAATCGGGAGGGCTACTTTGTAACACCTGACTACACCGGCTATCGGTCTTTTCTTGACCTGGGAATTACCTGGTATTTGTTTGATTAAACAGTAACTCATCCAATACTTCAAAATAGTCAAAAACGAACCGCTTACAACTGACAATTGATTATGTCTTGGGAAGATTCTACACGCCAAAAAATGCTTCACCTGAAGCTACCCACCGATCCACGCTGGGCCAATATCGCGCAGATGCAAATCGAGGATATCTTGACTGATCATGCCTACTGCGAGCAAAAGGCCGCCTCATCTTGTATCAGCCTGATCGTGAGGTTTAACGATCTCGATGGGTTGGTCGATACACTCACACCCGTGGTAGCCGAGGAGTGGGGGCATTTTGAGCGGGTTTTGGATCAGATTCGCAAGCGAGGGATGAAATTTGGCATGCAGCGAAAGGACGAGTACGTAGCCAAACTCAATGATTTTGTCCGAAAGGGCGGTAGCCGAATGCAGCAGCTTACCGAGCATCTACTGCTCAATGCGCTGATCGAAGCCCGAAGTTGCGAGCGGTTTAAGCTCCTTTCTCAGCAAATAGAAGATGAAGAATTGAGAAAATTCTATTACGAACTGATGATCTCAGAAGCGGGACATTATGTGACCTTTATCGAAATGGCCCGAACCTACAATGACCCCGAAAAAGTAAATAAACGCTGGCAGGAATGGCTGACCTTTGAAGCTGAGGTCTTGAGAGAAATGGAAATCCGCGGAGACCGAATGCATTGATTCCGGAGAAAGCCGGGATGTCCGTACAGAGAATATTCGTAAATCAATCTATTTTCTACTGCTTTAAGTTAAAAATTCCTGTTGCTGACCTCTTCAAAATTCTAATTTGATTATACTTAGAGTCTTTTTGACGAAAACTTTAACCAACCTGTTCTAAAAACGAACACCTCATGAATCTGATCGAAAATGTCCGCGAGGCGCTCACTTCTGTAAAAGTAAATTTACTCCGGACGGTGCTCACGGGAGCTATCATTGCCATCGGAATATCCTCACTAGTCGGGATGCTGACTGCGATAGATGGTATCAAAGCTCAAATTGCGGAGAGTTTTGCAGGTTTGGGAGCCAATTCCTTTGATGTGCAAAACAAGGGATTTTCCGGTAGGCGAGTAGTCCAGGAAGGTAAGACTGAAAAAACTTATCCCTTTATTACCTTTCGCGAGGCATGGAAATTCAAAGAGGACTATGCCTCGATCGGGATTTCTACAGTATTTACTTCAGTCACCGGAGCTGCAGAAATCAAGCGCGGTTCTAAAAAAACAAACCCCAATGTGCGGGTGCGCGGGGCCGATGAAAATTACCTTTCGATCAAAGCCATAAAAGTAGAGGACGGAAGGAACTTCAGTCAGATGGAAATCCGATACGGAACCGCCGTCGCGATCATCGGCAAGGAACTGGTGGAGATACTTTTTGAAACCAATGAAGAGCCCTTGAATCAGAAAATTACTGTTTTTGGCAGACCTTATACCATCATCGGTGTACTCGAAAAACAAGGCGGAGTGGGGCAAGATCAAGGTGCAGATCGGCAGATTCTCATCCCTATCGAAAACGCCTCCCGTCTCGATCAGCGTGGCACATTCAATTACCGCATCACAGGAGTAGCTTCCGATCCGGGCAAACTGGACTACGAAATGGGTCAAGCAATCGGCATCATGCGCAAAATCCGGCAGGACAAAGTCGCCCAAGAGGACTCTTTCGAGCTCACTAAAAGCCAATCCGTAGCCGAAAGCTTGGAAGAAGTAGCCGGCTATCTGCGTATCGGAGGGTTTGGAATCGGCTTTATCACTCTGCTAGGAGCATCCATAGGGTTGATGAACATCATGCTGGTATCAGTGACTGAGCGTACACGGGAGATCGGTATCCGAAAAGCGCTCGGCGCCACCCCACTCCGAATCCGTCAGCAGTTTCTCATCGAGGCGATTACCATCTGTATGATAGGAGGAATATTCGGAATGATCTTAGGGATTGGCATTGGTAATATCATCGCCAATTTTATCGGCCCTGGGGGATTTTTGGTGCCATGGCTTTGGATGATCATATCTTTTGTCATCTGTATCATCGTGGGGCTGCTTGCCGGATATATTCCTGCCTTCAAAGCGAGCAAACTCGATCCCATCGAGTCTTTGCGCTACGAGTAGCGAGCACCTCTTCCTATCTAGATTAGCCTGAGTCGTTTATACCAAATGACTCAGGCTTTTTTTATGGGTAGTTTTCTCTTCTGTCCTGCTTGGGTCAAAAAAGTATTTTTTATATCCTTTTAGGGAGGCAGGGGAAATATTGATTCCTTTTTTATTAGGTTTTCGAAAAAAAATTCACAGCATACTTGCATTGATGAAATTTTTGAATTACAATTACTAAAATTTCGTAACTAACTAATTTGAATTACTATGAAAGAGTTGAATCAGCACGAAGAACAAATCATGTCTTTATTCTGGGATCAAGGGGAGCTTTTGATCAAGGATGTCCTCGAACAGCTACCTGATCCAAAGCCAATTTACACCACATTGGCCTCCACGATTCGCAATATAGAACGAAAAGGATACCTCACTCATCGCATGTATGGCACGGTGAATATCTATAAGCCTGCCGTTTCCAAAGATGCTTACAGCAAAAATTCGATCAACCGCTACGTCGATGTGTTTTTTGGCGGATCGATTCGCAACTTCCTTTCTTTTTTGGTTGAGGAAAAAAACATCACCAAAAAGGAAGTCAAAGAACTCCAGTCGCTCATCAATCAAATGGATACTCCCCAAAAGTCATGAAAGAAGTCCTACAATACCTTCTGGAAGTCAGCGTTTGCCTAGGGCTTTCGCTTTGGATATACCGAATCCTACTTAGTGATTTGACCTTTTTTGCCTGGAATAGAGCCGTCTTGTTGGGGATTTTGGGTTTTTCATTCTTGATTCCTTTACTGAGTTTCGAGGGTACACCCTTGACTCAGCAAGTGGTAGGTGAGGTGATCCTCCCGGTCTTTGAGGTGGGAAATGATTCTACCGAAGTAGCCAGTACCTGGACTTGGCAGAAGGTCCTGATCACTGTTTACTTTATCGGAGCAGGTTTTATGCTTTTGCGACTTTATTTGGGCTTCAGAATGTCCCAGAAACTGGTGGATGAATCCCAATTGAAAAGATTCTCCGGGCAGTGGGTAGCTATTCATCCCCGATTTATTCCGGCCTCATTTTTTGAATACATTCTTGTCCCTGAGTATGACCCATCTGATCCGCAGCAGCGGCAGATATTAACCCACGAAAGCGTTCACGTACGCCTGGGACATAGTTGGGATTTGGCGGTCTTGAGTATTGCCAAAATTTTCCTGTGGTTCAATCCATTAATATTTCTCTTTGAGAAATCACTTCGTGAAGTGCATGAATATCAGGCAGATGAAAAAGTGACCCAACGTGTGTCACGAAAGGAATACGCCACCCTCTTATTAGAACTGATTACCCGGCCAAACAGCTGGCAGTTATCCAATAATTTCAATCAATTTCAAACCAAAAAACGGATCCTTATGCTAGCCAAATCCAACTCTACCCCAAAACAAAAAGCCCGGTTTTTCGCACTGATACCGGCCATCGCACTTCTGGTCGGTGTATTTTCATGCGAAATGACTCCTCAGGAGGAAATCGATGGTCCCACCATGATGGGTAAAAAACAAACAGCCATGGGACCTAGCAACGCCATGGCTAGAATCAGCAGCCTTGCCAAAGACGGTGGGGAGGTTTTTGACGTCGTCGAAACTCCACCCATGCCTCCCGGTGGAATGGCCGGCTGGAATCAGTACCTCAGCCAAAATCTCCAATACCCGGCTGAAGCCCGACAACTCGGAATCGAGGGGACTGTAATTGTAGTCTTCGTGATCAATTCGGACGGCTCGATCTCTGATGTGGAAATCCTCAGAGGTATTGGTGGAGGTGCGGACGAAGAAGCAGTTCGCGTAGTCCAAAATGCACCAAACTGGGAACCGGGAAAGCAACGCGACAGAACAGTCAATACGCGCATGAGGTTGCCGATCCGATTCAAACTGGGTGATGGAAACCCAACCTCTATTTTGTTGAATGATCAATTTCCGAAGGTCATCGAGGTTCCTCAAAACTCCAATAAGTGATCGCTCATTTCCTGAAAGATCAAGTGCTTTCCTAAATCAAATTTCATTCATTAGAATACCTTAACAAACTCAAATCATGCAAAAGAAAGTCATCCTATTTGTTCCTTTTCTGCTCCTTTTGGGGATGCTCTTCTTCGTGGTAGAAAAAGAGGGTCATTCCCTCCTCGCCTCTGAGGGATTGAATGTTGAGGGTCAAATACTATTGAATAATGGCGATAAGGCTATGGGGACAGTCATTCTGATCAAAGGAACGACCACCGGAACTGTTACGGATATCAATGGGAAATTCTCCATTAAGGTACCTGCTAAAAACTCCATCCTGGTGATCTCTCATTTCAGCATCGAAAAAAGTGTCGAAATTTCAGTCGAAGGCAAAACCAAACATGTAGTACGCTTACCGGCTGAATAAAGGATAATCCGATCAATTCATAATAAGGTTACCTAAACCAACTACTGATTCCTAAACCGCATTTGCTCAGCATTTGCGGTTTTTTCTTGGTGAAAGTGTATAAATGAAGGTATTAATAGAGATCACTAGCGCTCTTTTTAATTAGCTGTTTTGGATTTTCGATAATCCCCTTAAATCAGTGTGAATGCCTTTTGCTTTAATGAAAAAAAGCCGCCAAACAGGGTGTTTAGCAGCTTTTTATAGATTTCAGATTTTAGATTTCAGAATTTAATCCATATTGTCCCCATGGAAAATGGCATTCAAAAAGAGCTTATTGGTACCATACCAAGTTCCACGGAAGTTGGGACTGTCGAAGAAATGTACCACACGGCCTTGCCCAACAGGAGAGATCACCACTCCGGCACTTTGCTTGAGCTTTTCCAGATTCGTTTTTGAAATATAGCCTCCTAAATGAGGATTTGACGTATACTTGATCGGTGTCAGGTATTTGTCCGCTGATTTGCAGTGTATTTGATCGGAGTCAGGTATTTGTCTGCTGATGGTTTGATGAAAATGTCTGTATTTCTGTACACCGGCAGATTTTTTCGATGATAGCCATAAGCGATCGGATGAGTCAAATCCATTTCTGCCAGATAGATACTTCCACCTACTTCTTTTGCTCCTTCAAAATCATTTCTGCTGCTGAACGGAAGTGCTGAAGGTTCTACTTCTTCTTTATCAAGTTTGACAGCTTCTTCTTTGGTGATACCAACTCTATTTAGCCAAAGTGAAGCACTTTTCATGGAAATGATGGTTCCTCCGCGATTTACCCAGTCTTTCAGGTGATTGATTTGTCCTTCGGAAAAGGAACTGTAATTGCCAGAAGGAAGAATAAGTGTATTGTAGTTATGAAGGTTTACTCTTCCAAATTGCTCCATGTTCACTTTGGTGATCG
>VFQO010000974.1_pt1 | contig 25445 bp, 32 predicted proteins | sample 3512331 | NCBI WGS metagenome assembly VFQO01 (sample SAMN10412371, study PRJNA504923) | tailings metagenome | isolation source: Replicate 3 from Balatoc abandoned mine | place: Philippines: Itogon, Benguet | collected 2017-08-28 | reverse complement strand
GAAGTTGGTCTACCGCGGTATTGGGAGACTCGTCTAATGTTCTGCCGACTATATTTCTGGATGAAGTGGCCGAGTCCCCCGCTGAGGTGCTTGGCGCGATCATGGGCGGTCTCAAGAATGGCGTCCAGGTGCCCGAGGGCGACATGCTCCATGGGCACTTCGACAGGAATCGGACTGCCGGCGGCCAGCGTCCCTTGCTATGAACAACCGTCAATACAAGGTCTTCGAAGCCCCTTTCCTTGCTGTTGCTCGACCGCTCATAGAGCAGTTGCGGAGCGCGCTTCAAGAGCGCGGCTTCGAGGCTTTGAGCGAGATCGTTCCGGTCGACCATGACGTCTCCCGTGGAATCGGTTTTGTCGTCACGACCGACGACGATCTCTACGTTGAGCTCATGCTCGAGGATGGCGATGCCCACGGCTACGAGGGAGTTGCTCCAGTGCTGAATTGCTCAGTCTTCCTGAGTGGCCAGGTCTGGGCGCCTGAGAACTTCACCGAGAACGTCGGTATCACGAGGCCGGAAGGTATCGTCGAACGGTTCCAGCACTTCGATCCGTATGAGGTCGCACATCGGGTTGCGCGCGAGTGGGATCGTGTCAGGAATGAACGATCACGGATCAGGGAGATTGCATGAGCCAGGAAACGTCAGAGGCCCAAGCTTTCTTGAGCGAGAACTCAGCACTTGCCTACGACGATGCGACCGAGTCGACGTTCTGGGACAAGGCTCACCAGGTGGCTACGCGCATTGGCGGTGGCTACCGGTTCGATGATGGGAGCGAGCTCTTGGTGGACCCGATGAGCTGCTCCATCGAGGCCACGAGTCCGGCCATGGCTCCGAGGCCTCGAGAGCGGGGCTGAACGCCTGCTTCAGATCAAGCGCTCTTGACGCGGTCGCGCCACGCTCTCGGCAGTGTTGTACGTCCTGGTGCTGGGTTGCGCAGCAATGGTCTTGAGCTGGCGCCCGAGGAAGTTCTTCACGCCGAGGGGGATGTTTCGGAAGATCGTCTGGGCGGCGCCGCTCTGGGCGGTCCCGTCCAGCTCGCCGAAGCCGCGTTGAACGAGGTCCATCTCTGCTAGCTTGTACCCGTCCAGGGTCTTGGCGACAGCCTGCAGTCGCTCGACGCTGCTTGCCGGTGTCTTTGCCATGTCCTCGACCACCATCATGAAATATCCAGTGCCTCCGTTGCGAGCAAGGCGGCCACGGAGTTGGTGCAACTGCGAGATGCCAAAGCTGTCGGCATCGCGCACCGCCATGAAATTGACCGAGGGGATGTCGATGCCGATCTCCAGGACGGTGGAGGCGACGACGATCTGGCGCTCACCGGTGCGCAGCATCTTGATGTTCTTGCGCATCTCGTCGTCGCTCATCTCGCCGTGCAGCATCACGCACTTGCCTGGGAAGGCCTTGTCAAAGGACTCAAAGGCCCGGGTGACTGACTGCGATTCGGAGCCGTCTGCGGTGTTGACCTTGGGGTAGACCATGGCGGCGATGCCACCGTCGCCGATCACCTGGCGGATGCCCGCGATGACCTCGCCGCGGGTGCTCATGTCCATGACCTCGCTGTAGATGGTCTTCTTGACCGGGCACTCCCTCAGATTGAGGATCTCCATGCCCTCGTACAGCGCGGCCGCCAAGCTTCTCGGTACCGGCGTGGCGGAGACCTCCAGCACATGCGTTGCGGCGCCCACCAGGGCTTCTCTCGCCTCAGCACTGAACTTGTGCTGCTCGTCGCAGACCAGGAACTGGGGGACGTAGCCCTCTCGTTCCGCAGTGGATGCCAGGCCGGTCGTGCTCACGAGGATGGCGGTCGGATCATTGATGCGCCCACCGGTGGACACCCGCTCGACCTTTGCCAGACCATCCCAGCGAAGCAGCTCGTTGGCAATCTGGTCGGCCAGCAGGGTTCGCGGGGTGATGATGGCGACTCGAGCACCGGCCAGATGGGCGGCAATGGCCGGGATCAGAAAGGTCAGCGTTTTGCCGGTACCGACGTCGCCGGATAGCAGGCCGTTGAGCGGCTTGGGCTGGGCAAGTCGCTCGATCACCTCGTCGACGATGTCGCGCTGCCCCTTGGTAAGTTGCTTGTCCAGCATGCCAAGGATGCGGGTGAGGTCGGCTGGGTTGATGGCCAATGGCGCTTTGGGGTGCGGCGCGCGCTTGTGATGACGAAGGGCGGCTGCCTGGATGCCGATCGCGCTGATGCGCTTGGCATATTCCAGCGCAAGCTCTCCTTGTTCCACGGATGCCGGCTGATGCAGGGCGCGCAGCATGTCGATGCTCGAGGCAAACCCACTGTCGTCCGTCGTTCCACAGGCTGCCATGAGTTCGCCGTCGTTCATACCCGTCTCGCCGAGCATCGTCGCCACGCACTTGCGCAATGCAGACTCCGAGCCGACGCATGCGTTGACCAGGATCTCGATGCGCTCGCCCGCGATCTGCCCGGGGATTCCGGCGTACTGCGGCCAGATCTTGCCGATGGCGCGATCAGGAGCTTCCTTGTTGACCTCCAGGACCAGTTTCGACCCATACCGCGCAAGCTGGCCCAGCGCGAGGACTTGCTCCCCAGCCCGGCGGTCAGCCCACTCGCGTGGGACGCGAAAGAAGCTGATCACCACCAGGCGTCCGGCAGCATCGGTCATTTCGATGTCGGTTCGCTTGGTGGCCTTGATCTGAGGCCAGCGCAGGGCGCCGAGATGGGGGACTTGCTCTGACGGCATGCTCCAGAGCACGCGCTTGTCTGCGCCGAAGCCCGTTGCCCGGCCGGTGTAAGTCAGCTGAAAGAGCGCCGGATCCGGGCTGGCCATGTGCGCGCCGACTTCGGTGACAGGAGAGCGGCAGTCGATGTAGGTGGCAGGCGGGCACAGCAGTGCGAGCTGCGGATCTTCCAGGCGGAGCACCTCCAACGCGCTCTTCTTTGGGCGCTTGGCCCCCGTCCCGGACTTCGTGCTGGCGCTCTTGGCGGCCGGCGTTGCGATCCGTGTGCCCGGTGGGAGTGGTCGTGCCTTGATGGCCACGGCCTCGTCATTTGCTCGAGTTACGAGTCCCATGGGGCTTGATATTGGGGATGAGTTTTCGTGCTGTGTCGTAGCCCAGGAAGTTGGCGGCACCGAGAGCGATGCGCAGACCCAACTCTGTGTCGCCGTCGCCAAGTTCGGTGGCGATGTCTGCATCCTTGGCAGACAGGGGGACCAGGTTGAGCTGCTTCAGATCGGCGCTTTGACGACGTGAAGCAGCATCCAACTTTTGGCTGAGCATTCCAGTGCGGATACGCCGCAGGAGCGTGAGCATCTCCACTCCGCTGAACTGGCCCATGCCCTCATCTTTGGCGAGTGCCTGAAGCGCGTCCAGAAGCTGCCGGAGTTCTCTGAGGCCACCTCGCGAAGTCGCCTGCTCGACGGCAAGGAGGTTCAGTGCGGCTCGAACCCCCTTGGGCAGCTGGCCCTCACCCAGTTCGGTCGCGAGATCGCGCTCGGCGTCGGTCATTCGCACCTGGACGGGTTTGCCGATGCTGGGTCTACCGCGGGGGCGAGGGACGGCGCCATCGGCCGGCACCTTCGGGGGTGACGCCGCTTGGGCTGTGGAGAGGCTGCGCTTGGCCGCAGACACGGGGGTGTCTGCTGCTCGTTTGCCGCCCCCCGAGCCGCTTTCGGGGTGCTGCTTTGACATGGGCTTGCTCGTGTTACCTGGGACAAGCGTAGCAGCGGTCCGGATTTAACGCAAGCTTAAATGAATAAACGACAGCGGATATTAAACCGCGCAGGACTTCAATATACTTTGGGAGACAACACAACAGGAAAGTATAAATGAGCACTACCGACAAGGTCATCTACCTGAATCCGGCGCAGGAGCCGCTCATGTCGGGCGCCTTGGCCAAGGCGGTGGATTCTTTGCCCGCGAAGTTCCAGAAGGCGCCGGCAAAGGAGTGGATCAACACCCTCAAGAGCCTTGTCAGCAAGGGTTTGGTGAAGCAGGCCGAGGTGGACGACAACGAGATCGTCACCTGGTTGAACACGCGCACGGAGAAGTCGATCGAGCGCGCTGCTGTCCTGAGCGCCATTCGCGACCGGGATGTGACGATCAAGGAGGTGACGCTCGGCAGCCCGATGTACCAATCCTTCTCGCATGCCGCTTTGGTCCCGGGCGCAACGTACAACGAGGTGCTGTTCATCGCCAACAGCCAGCGAGCCAACGTCGAGGACCGCATCGAGGAGATCGACTGGGAGCTTGAGCAGTTCAACTTCGACATCGGTCGGCTCTCTGAAGATCCGGAGGCGCTGTTCCGATTGACCGATGAGCGGGCATCGCTCCTGGTGAAGGCGTCGACCGCCTACGAATTCAAGTGGACCCACTTCGTGCGCCAGGACCTCGGGCGACACGGCAAGAACCTGATCGTGCACGCCCGCGAGATGCACAACGACAAGACTTTCCTCGTCGAGGAGATCCAGAGCGATTGGGGCCAGCGCGGGCGCATGAGTGAATGGCGGGAGATCCAGCGCGGCCCGTTCGTGACGGACACCAAGTTGTGGGCCGGACTGGCCATGCGCCGCATGATGCAGCGCGCCGCCATGCTGCCCAACATCGAGCGCTTCTACTGGATCCGCGGCAGCATGCGCAACGGCGGGCGCCAGGTGACCAAAGACAACCTGGACGAGTTCTACCTCAAGGTCATGTCCGGCATCGTTGACAAGGTGCTGGCTCCAACCGGACAAAAGTGTCGCCTTGACACGCTGAGGATGGGCGATACCGCATTCGCGGACGTTCCCTGCTTTGACATGACGCCCGAGGTGCGAGAGGTCCTGCGCAAGACGCTTCCCTTGTATTCGTTGAGCGACCTCCTTCCGCGCCCGCGCGTGATCGCCGATGACGAGAAGGCCTCCCTGATGGCTTCTGCGGCCCGCATGCTGGGCTCTGCGAAGAACGTGCGTCTGGTCTCGCATGTGTATGACATCGCACTTGGCCGGGAGGTGGCAGGCAGCTACATCAACGGCATGGTGCAGACCAGCCTGCGCGCAGCTGATCTGCCTGGTGTGCTTGATCACGAGTGCTTCCACTTCGGCATGGACAAGCTGTTCTCGATGGAGGAGCGGCGTGTGGTGGAGGCTGCGTTTGCTCCGGGAGCGGAGCTGAACACCCGGATCCGTCGTCAGCTTGAGCGCGCCGGCGACGTGGCCGCAGCGCGCCAGTGCGATGAAGCGGAAGAGGCGGCAGCTTATGCCTTCGCAGCGTGGAGCCAGGGGCGTTTCAGCGTAACGCCTGGCCCGGTGCACGGCATCTTCCAATCGCTGCGAGATGTCGTCGCTGAAGGACTTTCCTGGTTCCGACGGGTGGTGCTGCAGGAGAATGCAACAACGGTCGAGCAGGTCTTCGAGGCGTTCGCACGGGGGGACTATGCCCAGCGAGGTGCGAGGTTGATCGACAAAGACACGAGCCACCGAGAGGTGACCATCCGTCGAGAGACGGCGCGTGGATAAGCAGGGGGTCATGACCTGGCCGGCCGCGGTCAGGATTCCCCTTGGCCTTGCGCTTGGTGTGGCTGTTGCCGCGCTCCTGGGCCACATGCTGCTGGCCTCCCTGCGGGTCCCTCAGGCGGATCTGCCCCTGCTGCCGATCACGCTTGGCGAGCGGACGGTGATTGTCGAGGTGGCAAGCACTCCGAAGCAGATCTCCAAGGGGTTGCAGTTTCGCGAAGGCCTCGAACCCGATGGCGGGATGCTGTTCATCTTCGGGCGTCCCGTATCAATGTGCTTCTGGATGAAGAACACCACCGTCGCTCTGGACGCGGCGTTCGTGGGTGCGGGTGGCCAGATAGTCCACATTGCCCAGATGCAGCCGCTGAGCGAGGCGTTGCATTGCCCCTCAGTCCCGGCGATCGCGGTGGTGGAGATGAATCAGGGGTGGTTTCGCCGCAACGGCGTTGGTGCGGGTGCGGCGGTGGTTCTCCCGGCTGGACTGCGCCTATAGCGAGAGCGCTCCGGTGAGCGGAGCGGTGGTCCTAAGCTCGCTCGCTCAGCGTGCTGGCCCGATCTTCCTCTGAGCTTTCTCCTGCCCAGGCCTGTACATCGCCCTCGCGCAAGCCGTGCCGCACCAGCGCGCCGATGTTGCCTTCTCGCAGCAGGTCGAGCTCCTGCTCCACGTAGAAGCGAAGGCGAGGGATGTCCTGCGGTGTGACGTCGCTTGGGAGCGTGCAGTCGCCGTCAAGCACCACGGCGCGCACGATTTGCTTGATCACGCTGCGGTAGCGGACCTGGACCGTGTCGGGTGACGCTGCGCGCCGCATGATCTCGAAGCGCTCGGTAGAGTGCATGTAGCCGTCGACAAACACTTCGGAGAGAAGCGTGGTGTTGTTGCGCTCGTAGACGCCGATCAAGCCCGTGCTGTAGTCGCTGGGGTTGACGTCCATCCAGGACATGGGGACGACGCCAGAGCGCAGAAGCGGGATGTTGCAGGCTACGCGCGACGTGCGCTTGTTGCAGTCCTCGAAGGGCTGCAGGTAGGGTAGGTGAACCAGCAGGAAGAAGGCCTGCTCGAAGGGGTCCTCGATCTGCTGTGCCTTGTCGCAGATCATGGCCAGGGCGTGCTCGATCGCGTCGTGCAGCGCCAATGGGATGTAGGCCGATTGGTTGATCTTGACTGGCGCGTGTCGCACCGCGCCGCACATCGCCGGGTTGCGCAGCAGGTTCGTGGACAGCAGGCCGTGCAGGCTCTTTATGTCGCGAACGCTGGCGATCACGTCGTTTTGCTGGCTGGGATAGCTGATGTTCTCCACCAGGTACTTCACCGCCTCGTGGTGATTGATGACCATGGTGGTCTCCTCGGGGGTCGCATCCTCCTTGGTCAAGCCATCGACGAGCAGCTTCTCGGTTGAGATGAAGTCGTAGCGGTTGCCCTCCATGGCCGATGAGGCGTGTGACAGACCGCACAGGAAGAGAGACTGATCTCGCGACGAAAGTGCCGTGAACTTCGCCGAACCGACTTCGCTTTGCCTGTGCATGCGTTCCCGATCAGCGGGGGACAGGTAAAACGTCTTGTTGGGCTCGTACTCCTCCAGAAAGCTCTCCTGGTACGAGATCAGCGGTCGCTTGGACAGCGGCGCATCCAGCTGCTCACGCAGCACGGTTCGGCGCATCTCCTCGGACGCCGTCCATGTGGAAGACTTCTTGTCCCCGTGCATTTGCACCAGCCCGGCGTCTTGGGCGGCCTTGAGCCATCGCCAGATCGTTGAGCGATGAAGGTTCTCAAGCCCCATGTCCGCGACAACGGCGCGCAGGGTCTGCGGACGGGAGCGTTCCGCCAGGTGCCGGGCGATCAGAAGCTCCATCGAGTTGGAATCGGTCATGGCTGGTCTTGATTTGCTTTTGGGCGGTGGAGGCTGCAAACTCCGTGCAATTCATTTTGCAGCGGTACACAACCGCAAAGCAAATCGACCAAGGCCCGCAACATGACCAGTGAAGTGCTCTCCCGTCGACACCCGGGGTTCCTCGAAAGAGGGTCTCGATACGCCACGGCCGCCGAAGCGTACGAGCCTGCGGCGACGCTCGCCACCGGGAGGCTTCAAGGCTTGCTCTGGGGTGTGCGGACCTCCTTCGAGGAGCTCCAGTACATGGTCTACAACCAGAACTGCACCGAGGTGCTGGCCTCAGGGCGAACGCCAGAACTCGCGGCCTTGTCGGCGCACCGCCGACTGGAGCGCGAGGAGCGCCTGCCGCAGAGCTATGAGCCGCGGCTGCTCGGGTGCACGTTCTCCAAAGAAGTCGAGCCAGGCTCGAACTTCGTCTTGCACAGCGTGGTGTCTCCCACGGGCGAGGTCTTGGGGGCAAGCGAAGACGGTCGGGACCAGGCCTGCGAAATCGCCGCCCGCGCGTTGATTCAGAGGGTCGATGCCGAGGGAGTGACCTTCGAAGAGTTTGCCGGCATCTGCCATGTGATCAAGGTCGAGCGCACGCGAATGAGGGGTCATCCCTGGGCACTCTTCGATGATGAGGATGGCCGTGCCCGCCTGAGAAAGCAGTTGGCAGAGATCTGGCGCGCAGATCCCCGTGCTCGAGGGGAGGGTGAGTCTGGCGGTTTGCTGCAAGGCAACCCGTCATTGGACAAGTTCATCCGAGGCGCAGAAACGACGCTGCTCGATGCAGCAGCAAAGATGGGCGGCCAGGTTTCCTGCATTCGACTTGGCTTCTGCGGTGATGAGCGGCAGGTGTACCTGAACTTCTCTTCCGCCTCCGGACTGTCCTCCATAGACATCAAGAGAACCGTCTACGGCGCCTACTGCGAAGAGGTGCAGGAGCGCCGCGAGGCGTTGAGTCCGCGTGCACGCGAGGCCTGACATGAGCGGTCTCGTGGGATACCGAGTGACGAACCAGGTAACTGGCCAGCACGGCATCGTGGTGAGCGCTCGTCAGGGTGGTGCATGGCGCGGAGCCGGTACCGCCTACGACATCATCTGGGATGACCGCTCCTGCTCGCTCAAGGTGAGCATGGACAAGATGGCGGCCGAGGGTTGGAAGCTGGGCGAGCGCAAGGTCTCCGCGGAGGAGTGCAACCGACTGTGGTGCGATTACCAGGTCGAGCGTGCACGCCGTCTTGAGCAGGAGCACGTACGTGTTGCCCGACGCCATCCGAATCCCATCTCCATCAACCGGAGCGATCGAGTTCGCGATCAGCAAACGGCGAACGTCGTGAGAATGGAGAGGCGCCGTGATGCGATTCATGCGCCGGATATGCCCATCGAAGAGGTGGCCAAGCCCGCCTCCTGGCATGCCAGGAGGATCCTGGCTCAAGCAATTCCCGGAGTGGCGTTTGCCCTTTCGGTAGAGCGCAAGAAGCTGTCGGTGGGATGGATCGATGGCCCCGCCCAGCAACGCGTTGAGCAGGCTTTGCAAGGCCTCGTCGTTGAAGGACGTGTCGAGCGAATCGCCGCACGCAGAGGCGTCAACGAGACATTCGTCCAGGCGGCGATTGCACTGGTGCTCGATCGCATCTGGGGTCAGGACGAATCGGCGCTCGCGCAGTCCGACCGAATGCGCATCTGTGCAAGCGATTACCTCTCAGGCTCTATGCCGCCAATCATGACGCCGATGTCGAGCCCTGTCGGTGCCGTGCCGTATGCGCACCTCATTCGATGCCTGATGGAAGGGTGGGACTTCGAGCAAGTGCGCTTTATCGAAGTCGAGCGCACGCGCTATCTCCGCCAGGAGGTCAGTTTCTTGTTCCCGTATGGGCTGCAGGCAGCAAGCAACGAGTTTCAGGGGTTTCTCGCGAATGCTCACGACCACGTCCAGAGCAGTCTCGACGTTCTGTCCAGCGTTCCTCATCTCGATCGCGCACGCGGTTGAGCACCAGAAAGTGTCATCTCAAATGAGCATCACGAAAGAACTCATCAGTAAAGCTCGCGAGAGTCATGAGCTGCTTCCCGACCGTGAGCGAGGTGTTCTCGAAGAGCAATCCCGCGTGGTTCGGGCGTTTCATCGTGCTATCGATATTGAGCACGCAGACCTTTGCATCCTCGGCGTCAAGGGGCTGTCTGGCGATGACAGTCGATTCCCTTCGCTGGCGAGCATCAAGAGGCCCTTTGGCCTGTCCTTCGACCTCGGCGCCGATTCCATTCAGCTTCACGTGATTCCGCGCGGTCGTAGCGGAACGCAGGATGCCCAAGGCTGCCGTGTCGATCTGCTGGTGCTTGAGGGCGCGAGCAAGGTCCTCGTCTATTCGAGCGGCCCCATGTTGACGTCCACTGATGGGGTGAAACTGCAAGGGGCTCGTGCACTGGACACTCCCGGTTCGGGGGAGTGGATGGATCTGCACGCGCAACTGGAGTGGCGCAATTCGCCCGGAGGTTTCCCTGTTGAGAAGGCGCCTTCGATGGACGAGATCCTGCGTACTGCGCTCCAGCTCGTCGTTGAGCGCCTGGATGTCGTCTCGGAAGGCGGGGCGCAGACCAATGCCCCTCCGAACAACACGGCGACGCTGGAGATCTATGGGCATCGGTTCTTGCTGAGCGGGTCTCCAGGTCTTGGCTGCAGCATCGAGACGCAATGGGCGCGTCCATTTGAGGACGATGCCGATCGACTCGCGCACCTGGTGATCGAGTCGCAAATCCTGGCCGCCTACCAGGCCGGCGCGTTGTGGCGTGGTGGCGACTTCGATCCCGCACTCGTGGAGAGCTATCGCGCAACGATGGACGCATTCGTGCCGATCATCGAGTCGCTCGATGATGACCCAGCCGATGTGGCAACACATCGCACGCGCATCTGAACTTGGGTTCCATCATGACCAATGCCGACACCTCTGCGCCGATCATCCGGGCTTCGCTCTACGCGTCATGCTCGCCGGGCGGGGAGCGCCATCTCACCCACGTCTTCGCGCTCAACCTCGATGACCGCTCCTTCTGGACGGAGCTGCAACAAGAGTGCGAGAAGAAGCCCAACTACTACGTGCTGAAGATTGGTCGTGCTGACCTCGTGTTTGCACCCGATGCGGCACTTGGCACCATGAGTGAAGCGGCGCAGCGCGCACTCAACGCCGATCTCCTGGCCCGATTCTTGCCGCAAGCCTGGATCAACGACTACGCGATCGAGATTGACGGTGCGGTCGATTTCAATGTGCTGCCGGCGGTGATCAAAGCCGGGCGCGAGGCCCTGCGGTCCGCATTCAATGGCAACGGTGATCTCGACTTCCTCGCCGAGGAGCTCGAGGCAGCTAAGGCCCACAGTGGTCCTTTCGAGGTCGTGCTCGACGAGGAAGCGGTTGTCCGCATGATCCGGCTGATGAGCAGCCGAGGCCCCATGGGAATCAGTGATCTGTACAGTTTTGACACGATCGACCAGATGACTTGGAACGCCTTCGCGAACACGGCCGAGGCGATTCTCAAAGAGCAAACGCGTGTTCGATCTGGCGATGCTGCGCAGGTCGACGCCTCAGGGAACCCCTATGGCGCCGAGCTCTTCGCCACTTTGATCGTTGCTGGCAACACGTTTCGTTTCCTCAACTCGCCCGGGGGCGGCCGCATCATGCGCGCAGAGTGGGCAGGCGGTGAGGCAGTCGATGCACCGACCCATCTGGCCAGGGAGGTGATCGAGGCCCACCTGCTCTCGTGCTTTCATGCTGGCGTCATACAGGGACCCGGAGGCAACAACGCTGCATTCGAGCAGGCGCTGTATGGCACTTTCGAGCGACTGGGTGCTGTCGTTGAGCGGCACCAGGCGGCAGAGCGCTCCAACCCGGAGCGCCCGCGATGAGCCGCCCGGTGCCGCTGCACGAACGGATCACCGTGGTCGAGGTCTGCGCCTCCACGACACAGCACTCCTTGGCCATCTGTCTCGATGGCAAGTCGGTGGTCGCCGTGGACAACTCCTGGCGTGGGGGCTTCGGGGAAGGCGGTCGTCCGTATCGTGGCGACTACACCGACTGGATGCTGCATCGCTCTCATGACGTCAGCGACATGCTCAAGGTGTGGTTTGTTCAGCGCTTCATGCGCTTCACGACCGCCAGCCCTGGCGCCTTCTTCGAGCGTGATTTCGATCGTGAGGCGGCACGCTTGAGCGCAATCGAGCGTGCGTATGGTGGGATCTTTGCCGATGAGCCTCAGCAGGAACCTGAGGCTGATCGTGAACGCGTGCGTGCCTGAACAGATGCCCATGAAGGTGGACATCGTTCGCGATACCGGCCACCCCTGGGATGGCCGCCCTGGCTTCGACCTGCTGGACATCCAGTGCGACACGCAGGCTGAGCTGGAGTCGGCTGTAAGTCTTGCCGCTGAGAAGTTCTGGGCGCCTTGGATTGTCGGCTTCACAGGCGACGGGAAGCGCCCGGCTGGGCTTCTCTACAAGCCCAGTCGCATTGGTGTCGCATGGGTCGACACGCCGCAACACCCTCACCCTGGTTGCCGCGAGGGCGTGCCCCTTGGTCCCCAGGGTGAATTGAGCGAAGAGCAAGTGGAATCGAACACGCGTCGGGCGATCGCTCGGCAGCGCGGAGGTCAGTGATGAAGGACGTGTGGATCAAGAAGGTGGGTGCCCACCGCGGCAGCCCTCGCATCTATTTCGACGGGCTTCAGGCCGTTCGAGCGGGCTTCGCCCCGGGCGAGCGCTTCGATGTCGAGGTGGACGGAAAGCGGGTGGTGCTGACCAAAAACGATGACGGCAGCCGCACGGTCTCTGCAAAGAAAAAGGGTGAAGCCGACCTGCCTGTGATCGACATCAACTCTGCCGAGCTGCTGGCTGTCTTTGACGGCATGGACGCCATTCGGGTTGTGGTGGGCGAGGGGCGGGTGTTTCTCCTCCCCCTCGCGTCCGAGGCCCGAAAGGTCGAGCGAATGGGTCGACTTCGCGAGAAGCTTGCCGCGGGCGAGCCACTCGCGGCAGGGAGCATGGCTCACGGCGGGGGCGTTCTGGCGCATGCAGTTCACGCTGGGCTGCATGATGCGGGCATCGCCTGCGACCTGAAGTTCGCCAACGAGCTGCGTGACGATCTGCTGCTGCAGGCGATGGAGCACAACGACGCTTGGGGTGATGACACAGCAGCACTGGCCGTTCCGATGCAGGAGCTTGCTCAGGACGAGTGGCTGCTCTCGAAGCTGCCCAAGCTGGAGCTGCTCGAGATGGGGTTGCCCTGTTCTGGCGCCTCACTGGCCGGCCACAGCAAAAAGGGCCTTGAGAAGATGGAGGACCACGAGCAGGTGGGGCACCTCGTTTACTCGGCCCTGGTGGTGATCAGCAAGACCAACCCGGCTGTCGTCCTTCTGGAGAACGTCGAGCGCTACGCGGCGACGGCCAGCGCGCAGATCCTGCGCCACCAGCTGCGCGACATGGGCTACAAGACTCATGAGGCCGTGCTCGATGGCGCTGATTTCGGCTGCCTGGAGAAGCGCGTGCGCTGGTGCATGGTGGCGGTCACCCAGGGCGTGGAGTTCTCCTTCGAGGACCTCAAGCCCAACGTGCACGTGGTCCGCACGCTGGCTGACGTCATCGATCCCGCGGTGGGCGTGGACGATCCCAGCTGGCGAGAGGTCGGTTACCTCAAGGCCAAACGCGAACGAAACCAAGCCGAAGGCAACGGCTTCAAGATGCAGTTCATCGAGCCGGAGAGCCGCCACGTCCCCACGCTGCGCAAGGGGTATCACAAGGGCGGGAGTACCGATCCGCGGCTCAAGCACCCGATCGACCCCACGCTCTCTCGCCTGCTCAACGCCGGTGAGCATGCCCGCGTCAAGGGCGTGCCTGAACACCTTGTGGCCGGCCTGTCGGCGACGACGGCCCATGAGCTTCTGGGCCAGGGCATCGTCTATGAACCCTTCCGTGCGGCGGGCCGGCGCATTGGTGAGCGCCTGGCAGCGCTGCGCGAGCAGGCCCAGGAAGCGATCGACGCAGAAGAGCGCGAGTCCTCCCAGGTCAGCCAGCGCCGCCAGCGCGCCACTGGCTGAGTCCCATTTTCTTTTCCTTCAACGCCATGATCATCAACAACTGCCACCGATTCGAGAACAAGAAGGGCGTTCCCTTCGTTGCCCGCCTGGTTGCGCCTGGCATGGGCTACGGCGCTTTTCGGGATCACCAGTGGCGCACGACCAACGACATGGCCGAATGCCTCGTCTCCTTCCATGACGAGCGATTCGCCATGACCCCGCACGGCCAGCTGGTGTCGACGTACTTCCTGAGTACCCTGCTCATCAACGCCGACCGCAACGGGGGGATCCTGTTGGACACGGGCAGCCCCGGTTGGGAGATCTCTGGCGATGATGTGCAGGCGGTCATCGCCGCGCTGTCGCCGGTGGCGAGCTACTGGGATCGGCAAGCCGCGCAAGGTCTGACGGTGACGCTGGCCAACGGCGGCAATCCGGACATGGGGCAAGACCCCGGGCAGCCGCTGCTGCATGCGCCCGACGACACCCGGATCGCCGTACATACGCTGCACGAGGCCTCGGCGCTGTGCAGGACCTACATCGATTCGTTTGGTCTTGGTGCTGGCAACTGGTCCGGCGGCCAGGTGCACGACGAGGATGGCGCTCTCGTCGCCAGCGTCTCGTACAACGGCAGGGTCTTTTCGCCTGCGGATGAGCTCATGGAGGAGGCGGCGCGGCTGAGCGACTATGCGCCTTTCCCCATCGAGCGCTTTTTCCATGGCGAGCAGGATCAGTCGCAGTTGCTGCGCCCGCTGAGGCAGCTCGGGCGCGCCTGAGCGCTGAGCATCGAACCGAGCGGCGGCAGCTTCAGGCTGGGGAGGGCTATAAAATTTCCTTCACCAAGCCAGAAATCTGAAAGAAAATTGGCCTGAATTGAAAAAATCCATGGCCTCCACCAAGACCCCATCCGGACCGGTCGGCTTCGCATGGCTGCGGGACCGGCTCAACGCCGCTGACTTCCTTGCCGGAAGGGAGGCGCGGCTGAGCGGCGTAACTTCGCTCGAGTCGCGCGCGGATGGCTCTCTCTTGGTGCCTCGGCACATGGCTCCCGGCGACTCGATTCTGGAGCATGTCCTGTTCGCGCTCAAGCATGAAGGGGTCAATCTCTACCTGCTTGCGCTCGCCTTGCGCGCCGTCGACCGCCAGGCCATGGAGCACGCCTACGCGAACACGCCAAATGGCGCATACATCCGCATGGCTTGCTACCTGTGGGAGCAGTTCCGCGGCGAGGAGCTTGACCAAAGGGCGGCCTCCCCGAGCGCGCCTTACCTTCCTTTCTTCGATCCAGCTCGCTACGTCACTGGCCCGAGCAGACGCAGCCCGAGGTGGCGCATCGACTTCAATGGACTGGGGGACCTTCGGTTCTGCCCGACCGTGAGGCTGACGCCATCGATCCAACAGCTCCTCGCAGAGGACCTGTTGGGCCAGACCAGGGCGTTTGCTGAGACGACTGACAAAGCAATGCTCGATCGGGCGTTGTCGTGGGCCTACTTGAGTGAGACCGAGGGCTCGTACGCGATCGAGGGGGAGATTCCTGCGCAAAGCAAGGCAGCCGCCTTTGCGAACCTGCTCAAGCATGCGAGCGAGCCGCGAAAGTTGAGCGAGGAGCATTTGTGTGCGCTGCAGAACGTGACGATCACAAACCCCTTGGCACGAGAGCATGGGTTCCGCAGCGAGCAGAACAGGCTGCAGAAGGGTGCCGGGGCCGCAGGTGTGACCTATGTGCCTCCGCCGCCCGATCTCACTGGCGAGTTGATGGATGGGCTCCTGACCATCGCCAATGAGCGAGGCCCATCTCTGCCCGCGTTGGTTCATGCCGCGGTGGTGTCATTTGCCTTCGTCTACATCCACCCCTTCATGGATGGCAATGGTCGCCTGTCGCGATTCCTGATTCATCACTGCCTGGGTCAGTCTGGAGAGCTTCCCAAGGCCTTCGTGCTGCCTGTTTCGGTTGCCATGAAGCGCAATGAAGAGGGGTACCTGGGCGCACTTACATCGTTCAGCCGGCCGGCAAGGGATCTGTGCCAGGTCACGTGGATCTCGGGCGATGACTACATCTACGACTGGAAAGATCAGTCTGATCTGGCGTTCCGCTACATGGATGTCACCGAGTGCGTCGACTTCACGCTGTTGATGGCGAAGGTTGCGCTTCAACATGACCTGCAGCGCGAAACCGAGTGGCTCGCGGACTTCGATCGAATCTACAAGTCGATCAATGATCGGTACGACTTGCGCAGTCAGGATCTGTCGAGCCTCATCGTCTTTGCCTTTGATCAGGGAGGCAGGCTGTCCAACAATCGGCGCAAGCAGTACGCAGCCCGTGTGCCAGACGAGATCTTGAACGCTATCGAGGCCGAGGTTGCTGGTTGCATCAACGCGCGCAACCAGGAGCAAGAAGCTCTTGTGGCCGCTGTCGATTCGCCCCAGCGGGAGCGCTGAGGGAAGGCGGCCTATGAGAGAGGCCGCAGCACCAGGAACTCGTGTTCGCTTTCAGGCTGGATCAGCCCCTTCTCCAGCATGTGACGCAGGTAGCTCACGCGGTGGGTGCCCTCGATAAGGTGGTAGGGTCGGCCGTAGACGCGCCAGTCCCTGTCGATCAGGCCTGAAGACTCGATCAGGACCGGCGGGAAAGGCGGCGTGCCGGTGCGGCGCATGGCCTGGAACACCAGGTAGTCCTGGTCCTTGGCCTCGAACTCTTCGAACTGCAGGCCCCACCAGTCCATGGGTGCGTTCTTGAAGTAACGGATCTCATCGTAGGCGCGGCGAGCCGACCAACGCTCGATGGCCATGCGGTGCGCACTCAGATGGAAGTCTGGGTAGTGCTCGTTGAAGTGCTCATGGTGGTCGTAGACCACCTGGCGGAAAAACTGCCGGATGGCCTCATTTTCCGGGAGCCCAAGTCGCTCAACATAGGCGTCCCAGGATTCCCGGTGGATGGAGCCGGAATCGATCGGGAGAAACCGTTGGGGAAGCATGGTCTCGACTCTATCCCGCCGCAAGGGAGCCTTGGCGATTTCTCCAAAGCAGTGCGCGCGTGTATATTTGCGCAAAGTGAGTAATTCCCCGGCCTGCTTTTCGTTGCTGGCCAGCCTGGCGCCATGCAACTGACCATCGGTCGACACTTCTCCCACGAGAAAAACCCCCTTTCCGGGCAGCCCTTCACCTGGCGCCCCGACGAGCTCATCAACGCCCACATGGTCCTAACAGGGGACTCAGGCAGCGGTAAGACCCATCAGCTGCGGGAGATGTGCCGCCAGATGGCGCGCACTGCGGGCGCAGGGCTTCAGCGGATCCATCTTCTCGACTCGCACGGTGACATCGAGGTGCCGTCTTCCCACGTGCAGTTCTCGCAGAGCACGCCTTACGCTTTCAACCCCCTGGAGGTGAACCCCGACCCTCACTTTGGCGGCGTGCGCCGCAGCATCAGCAACTTCCTGGGGATGTTGCAGCGGTCCTCGCACAAGCTGGGCACGTCTCAGGAGAACGTGCTGCGCAACTTGCTGATGGACGTGTACCAGATGCGCGGCTTCAACCCGGACAACCCGGCCACTTGGAGCCTCGATGGGGGCGGGGATCGGCCCGAGGGTGCCACGGCAGGGCGGGTCTACCTCAACGTGCCATTCGAGGAGAAGGAACTCGCCAAAGAGGTGGCGCGCCAGGAAGGGCTGACCTTTCGCTTCGACGCCAACATCCACCCCAAGTGCTGGTGGGTGGATCGGCATGAGGGCGGGATGCTGCGCTGGCCAGAGATGACCTGGGGCAAGCAGTACCCGACCATTCACGACGTCATCAGCCTCGCGCAGTTCAAGCTCAAGCAGGTCTTTGTCGGAACCGATCAGAAGGGTTTGCTTGCCCTCGAGGGGTTGTGCCGGGCCCAGGGGGCACTGGTCAGCAAGGTCAAGAGCACCATCAAGCGCGCGGCCGTCGAGGATGAAGAGGTCCTGCAGGCCGAGCGTGACAAGGCGGCCGAGAAGGCCATGGTTGCGATGAAGGTCTTCGTCGAGCGCGTGGCCACCGGTACCGAGCTCGACGACCTGATCCGCTACGAGAGCGCAGACACGCTCAAGAGCATCCTCAACAGGCTGGAGAACCTGCGCGCAACCGGCGTGTGCCGCTCGGTTCCACCGCCCTACGATCAGAACGAGGTTGTCTGGCGCTACGGGCTGCGAGCCTATGGCGACGACGAGAAGCGCATCTTCGTGGAGAACCTGTTGGAGCGTATCTTCCAGGCCGCCGTCGCGCGCGGTGAGGTTGACAGCATCACCGATGTCGTCGTAATCGATGAAGCGCCCAAATACATGGTCGACGACACTGGGCACATCATCACGCGCATCATCAACGAGGCACGCAAGTTCGGGATCTCGCTGATCCTGGTGGCGCAGAGCCCGACGCAGTTCCCGGAGCAGATCCTGGCCGGTGTTGGCTGCAAGGTCATCCTCGGCCTTGACCCCATGTACCACCGCATGGCTGCGACGAAGCTCGCGCTGGATCAGAAGTGGATCGAGAAGATCCAGCCGCGCAAGTTGATCTTTGTGAACCAGAAGTTCAAGGGGTCTGTTGCGAAGTGGATGCCGGTCGATCTGGGGGCGGCATGAGCCCTCTGGATTCGCATGCAATGGGGGTATGCGAAAAGCTTGCCGCGACGTTCGGCCTTGAGAGCCCAGCTACCGAGGCTTGTACGCCTGGCCGCGTGTCGATCGGCGTTGAGATCGAGGTTCCGTGGAGCAGCTACTTCCCCGACCTGTGGGAGAAGTACCGTCTGGCCGAGCTCCGTGTGGGCGATCTGCCTCCCAGCGAACTGGACGCATTGCAGGCGGACTGCTTCGAGATCGAAAAGATCCTGCTGCCCAGGCTGCAGGCGACCGTGGAATGCGGCATCCCCCGCGGCAACGACCGCTACTGGGAGTTCGCTTTCCGCCCAGTGTATGAGACCTCTCTGCTGGCGCGCCAGGTCGAGTTGTTGACCCAGGCCGGCCTGCTGCCGCGGGACAAGCGTCACAGCTTGCAGGTGACCATCGGCGGTATTGCGCCTTGCAGGTCGCTGTATTACCTTGCGATGGTGCTGGAGCTGTTCCATGTCGACCCATCGCGTGTGCGCTCAGGGATCGCAAAACGCCAACAGATCATCCACTCAGGCTGGATGCGAAAAGGGCGCGCCGGCATCCATCGCAAAGAGGCTGACGAGCTGGAAGCGGGCGCGCAAGTTGCGTCAGAGCTGAGGCTCCTTCAGCTGCCAACGGAAGCGGTTGAGTTCGCCCAACTCATGAAGACCGTCCAGTGGGGTGCGAACGCGATCGCGGATCTTCAAGATGACCTGGAGTCAGATCGCACTCAGAACTGGAAGGCCGTCGAGCTGGCGTGCTCGCAGTCTCTGGTGCGCAATGGGCTGCCGGATCAAAACTGGGGGGGTGCTGGCCAAGACTGTGTCTGGACTGCATTCAGCGAGCGCATGCCCGCGATCCGGCAGTCCTTCGTGGCATGCCTATCAGGTGTGGACCTTGCCGGGGATTCGCCGCTGGTCGACTATCTGCTCCCTGAGCAATCTGTGCCGGTGGGTGCACGCCGCACAATGGCCGAGCAATGAACGAACTTCTCACACCCGAAGCCACGCAGGAGCTGGAGCGCTTGGTGAACAAGATCGCCGAGCGCAGCGAGCATCTTTTCAACACCCGTGGTGAACTAGAGCCAGCCGTTATCGCCATCGCGTTGACCCCCAGCGGCGAGTCGGATGTGCGATTGCTGGAGGGTGGATCGCGGTTCTTCTCCGGCTATGAGGGAAAGGATGCACTCAGCATGGTGGTCGAGCACATCCTGAGCAGCGCTCCACCCAGCGTCACTCAAACCGTGCTCATCGTCTCTGAGGCCTGGGCAACCTTCGGCGTCGCTGCCGAGGAACTGGCGGCTGCGGGTGGCTCGCCCAGTATGAGCGACAAGCGCGAGGAGGTCATCTCCTTGAATCTGGTATTGCCGGGCGGGATTACGTTCCTGCATTTCCTGCGCATCGACGCGTCTACACGAAAGACCCTGCCAGCGCCGCCATTTCGCATCGAGGTGGACCCGGGGTATGAGGCAAGGTCGCGCTTTGCCCACCGTCCCACGCAGCACTGAGCCGGTGGGCTGAGTGCTCAGCCCGATTGCAAGGGCCTCTGTGGCGCTCGATCGCGGGTCTGAAGCTCATCGAGCAGGTGATCTGGCACCCATTCGCCCATCTGAATCGGCACACGCCCGTTGCGCTGTTCGCGAAAGCGCGTGGTGCTCGCCAGGTGGCAATAGGTGGTGCCCTCACGCTTGGCACCCGTGCCGAGCAGTTTCCAGGTGTCGCCATTCAGGCTGAGGAGAAAGTTGCTGCTCAACGCTTCTCCACCTGCAGGATCTCCTCACTGTCGGTTCCCGGTGCCCGAATGCTGTCCCAGCAGCTGATCAGGAAGGCCAGGTACTGCGTCGGCGTGATCGCACCCCTGTAGAGCCCTATCGCCCAGCCGTCGTTGACCTCTACAACGGCCGTGCGTCCGTCCGCAAGGACGCCAACGTCCAGCGCGAAAGGGCGTTCGCCACGCATGGCCACCGTGCACGCCTCCAGGACTTGCTTGGACGGCTGCGGCGCATCATCAGCGCCGTCGGCGTCATAGCGGGCGCCGCCGAGAATTGCGCCGTCCTGCACGTAGTAGCGCCATTCGGAGAGGAATTCCACGACTTCGCTGGTGTAGACCCAGGTCGCGCCAGGCAGGCTCCGCACCACCTGGTCTTGTTCGCAATCGTGAGGGCTGCTCGGGTCTGGACCCGCGGCCGGATCGAATACGAAGCCGGTGAACAGTTTGGTCGTGGCCGGTTTGATGAACGAGCGCTCGCGCAACTCGTCGAGTCGGACGGTTTTCACCTCCCTGTGAAGCCATGGTTGCAGCTGCTGGGGGTAGGACCGATTCTGGGGTTCGGCAATCCCCGCGAACGACATTGCCCTGCGAACGAACTCCACGCTGCCGACGGGCAGGGCGCCCTGGCGCAGCGTTTCTGCGAGCGCCTCAAGCGAGACATCGTCGGCGTTGCGAACGAAGAAGGCAGAGCTCTCCGCAAGAAACGTCGCTTGCCGCACCGCGGCCGTCTCCGCGGTGGATGGGATCTGCAGGAGCAGCGTTCTCGCCTTCGATGGGCTCATCGCGCGCACCCGTCACCCTGGTTCAATTGCGTCTTGCGCCATTCCCAGGGCGGTGTCTGACCGGGCGCGCTCCAGAGCCCGACACGTGCCCGTTGGGCTCGTGATTCGGCGGCAGCCACCTCTTGGTCTCGCAGGTAACGCGGGTTCGCGCGATTCGCCCAGGCAAGGCCCGATTCAACGAGCGCGCGGTTGGCTGTGGTGCCGTCGACCAGGACATCGCAGATCTGTCGGCCGTACCTGTCGATCTCGGTGCAGGCGAGGCCTACTTGGCGGCCCTTGACCATCCGCGTGAGTGCGTTCTTGCTTTGAGTCGCCCAAGGTTGCGTCGGCCTGCACCGCCCACCGCCAGTCTCGGGGGCATCGATGTTGGCCAGACGAATGCGGTATCTCGTGTTCGACTCATCGAGCACGGTGATGGTGTCCCCGTCGGCGACATCGATCACTTTGAAGGGCGTGATCTGCGCCCAGGCCGGCAGAGTGGCCAGGGCCACCCCGAGAAAGATCCCGGCTGTGAGGAGGAGGCGCTCGATGATTCGAAGTCTCATGGGCGTTTGTGTCATGGCGGATTTGCTAGTTCCCTATTTACGGTTTACGCTAGTATGTATCGGCAAACCGAATAAAAGCAAACCCAGCCAACCCCATGTCAGCCAGCTCCGCCGCTCTTCAAATGGACCTCTTCAATGCGGTCCTGACCGTCTACCAGGACAAGGGTGATGTGTCGAACGCCGACCTCTATGGCGAGCTCATTGCCCGAGGCGTGGTCGAAGGAGCCGAACTGCGCGCGAAAACGCCCGTCGGGCGCGACGGCAAGCTCTACAGCCTTGGGCTGCGCAAGATCCGCTGGTACCAGCAGACTCTCAAGCAGTTGGGCCTGATCGAGAAGGTGCCGGGTACCAGGGGCGCCTGGCGCGCCAGCATGAACCTTCGGGAGAAGGACAAGCTCACGCCCGCGCCGGCCGGTGTCGCCCTCGTCGCATTCAGCACCAAGCTGGGCGTGGCGATCTGGGGCGACTGTCGAACCGTGTTCCAGTCCCTGGACGAGCCCATTCACCTTGCGCTGACTTCGCCCCCGTACTGCCTGGCGCAGCCGCGGGCGTACGGCAATCCGACCCAGGCCGAATACGTGGACTTCATCTGCGAGTCGTTGGAGCCCATCGTGCGCAATCTTGCGCCGGGTGGATCCATCTGCCTGAACGTCAGCAACGACATCTTCGATCCGGGGATGCCCTCGCGCAGCCTGGTTCGCGAGCGTTTGGTGCTGGCGTTGCATGACCGCTTGGGCCTGCATCGCATGGACGAGTTGATCTGGGTGAACGAATCGAAGGCCCCGGGCCCGATCGCTTGGGCCAGCAAGAAGCGCGTCCAACTGAACGTCGCCTGGGAGCCCATCTACTGGTTTGCACTGAATCCGGACCTTGTCCAGTCGGACAACCGGCGCGTGCTGCAGCCGCACCGCGATCGCCATCTCAAGCTGATTGAGCAGGGGGGCGAGAAGCGCAGCGCTGTGTTCGCAGACGGCGCCAACCGGATCAAGCCAGGCGCATTTGGTGCGCCCACCGCCGGACGGATTCCTCGCAACGTGATCTTCGCTGGCCACCGGTGCGCTCGCCAGGCGCCAGCACGCAACGCCGCGAAAGCCGCGGGCATTCCCGTGCACGGTGCCGCCATGCCGTTCGCCGTGGCCGACTTCCTCGTGAAGTTCATGACCGAACCGGGTCAGCTCGTCGTGGACAACTTTGGGGGCTACATGACCACTGCCGAAGCAGCAGAGGTCAACGGCCGACGCTGGCTGAGCACAGACATCCACTTCGAGTACCCCTGGGCCGGAAGCCATCGCTTCGAGGGCGCCGAGGGCTTCGAGCGCTTGCTGACTCTTTAAGGACCTGAACATGAGCAGTACAGCTCGCACTTGGGGGTGCCACAACCGTGAGCCCTTCCATCACCGTGTCCTCGTCCAGTCGGGATGGACTGCAGCAGGGGGCCGCAACATGGTCGAGATCCCCAGCTTTGGCTCGCGTCAGTGCATGTATGACCTCAAGCGCACTGATTCGCGGTGCGAGTCTTGCCGCTGGGTCGAGACCGTGGACGAGGCCGCCCTTGCGCAACTCAATGGAGTCACGACGTGATCGGCACTTCAGACCTTCGAGAAGGCTGCTTCAAGTGCGGCCCCGACCACTCTGCCGGCGGGCACCGCCCGCGGCTGGTTCCCCGTGGCCCCTGGATCGTTTGCGAGAAGTGCGGCGGCAGCTATGGGGAAGCGACCCCGGAAAACGTCGAACACCTTGCTTCTGCCCCGCAAGTGCTCAGCGATGAGGCCCGTGCGCGCGCATCTCGCTGCGGGCTTTCCCCTGCCTTGCTCGTGATCTGAGCGGTCAACTTTTCAAGGTGCCGCCAAGCTGGTGCCGTCATCAGGAGTGCATTGAATGCTGTTTCCCAAGGGTAGCCGAGCCAACACCCACGCCTGTGAGGCCAAGGGCTGCATGTGGGCCACAGAGCCCCGCCTGCCGATGTGTGCGAACCATTGGCTGCGTGTCCCTTCCCGCATCCAGGCAGATGTCTGGAACGCCTACCGCGCGATGCCCCAGCGCACGCCCACGAGGGACGAGCTCATGAGTGATCTGGGCTATGTCAGCGCCGTTGCCGATGCCATCGAGCATCTGGCTGCGGCCGACGGCCGTGATCCCTCGAACCGCTACCGGCTCGCAGCTGACCAGATCGCCGAGGCGCGAGCTGGCGAGCTGGTGGTGGCCTGAGGTGTTTGACACCGAAGAAAACTGAAGCGCAACCAGGAGTCCTCAATGACCGCGGCGATCACCAATGCGCCAACCGAGGCGACGGGGGATTTCTTTCCGAGTGCCCCTGCGTTGCTCGCCCTCCTGGCCGCGGGAGATCAGGTGGGCGCAGCCAGGATGGCGAACCTGCTCGCATGCTGGATCAATGCCCATGCGCTTCCGCGCGCCAGCACCCGATCAGCGCCCGATGGATGCGTCAGGGTGCGGCACCGCCTGCGCGACGCTGAGGTAAGCGTCCATGTGGGGCCTTCGGCGTCGGCTCCGCTCGTGTCCATGGAGACGAGCGGAGAAGCGTGCCACATGACACCCGCCCAAGCGCGCGATCTTGCCTATGCGCTGCTGGTCGCATCTGATGGCGCTGAGCAGATGCACGCCCTCATGCGCCCCTCGTCTGGGGTGCCGGCGTCCAATGCGTCGTGAGACATTTCGCGCCTCGCGCGGATCTTTCTTGTTTGAAACACGGTACATCCGTAAACTGAAATTCACTCCCTCACTTTCGAGCTGTCCATGAAAGTCCTCCCGGTCATCCACCATATCGACCACGAAACCACCCTCGAGCAGGCGCGCCTCGCGCATGAGGCCGGTGCCGACGGCGTGTTCCTGATCAGCCATGGTGGTGAAGACCACGTACTGCCAGGCCTGGCTACGCGGATCAAGTCCGCCTACCCGGGTCTGCAGGTGGGCATCAATCTGCTGTCTGCCTCGCCTCTGGAGGCGTGCGCCGCGGCGGCGAACCTTGGACTGGACATGGTCTGGGCTGACAACATGGGAGTGGACTCCAGCGGCTTGAACGCCCTCGGCGAGCAGCTGAGCCGGTTTGCGGTGGACCACCCCGAGATCAAGCTTTTCGCGTCGGTGGCGTTCAAGTACCAGCCTGCCGAGAGCGACCCGCCGCGCGCGGCGCTCAAAGCCCAGGGCGCAGGCTTCATCGCGACCACCAGCGGTGACGCTACGGGCCGGGCTCCTGACGTGTTCAAGGTCGCCTCGATGTCGGTGGCCTGTGCAGGCGACCTGGCGGTGGCGAGTGGCCTGACCCCCGAGAACATCGAGCAGTACGCGCCCCTGATCGAGTACGCCTTGGTGGCCACCGGCGTTTCGCGCGACGAGCATCACTTCGATCTGGACAAGCTCCAGTCGTTCGTGGCCGCTGTGCGGCTCGCTGCTTGAGCGCCGCGCCCTCCAAGCCATACCACCTCTACCTGCTGGAGTGTCGGGACGGCTCGTTCTACGCCGGCATCGCTGTCGATGTGGCCAAGCGCTTCGACCAGCACATTGCGGGCAAGGGCGCTGCCTACACCCGCTCGCGGCCGCCGCTGCGCATCCTGGGCTCGTGTGAGCTTCCAAGCCGCAGCGATGCCTTGAAAGCCGAATACGCCGTCAAGCAGCTGCCCAAGGACCGAAAGCTTCAGTTCATCCTCTCCCGGGCCGTCCAATGAGCCATCGATCGATCCTTGCCGCCGCCATGGTGCTGGCGAGCCTGTCCCATCATGCCGGCGCCACCGGTACAGCAAGCCAAGCAGGCGCCTCGAACCCGGGGAAGAACTGCATCACCGTGCTCGACCCTGCAACGGGTCAGCTCCGCCAGGAATGCAAAGGCCTGGACCTGGACGCGCTGAAGCAGTCCAAGGGGGGGAAGCCGCAATTCACTCGGACTGGAGACTGCCCATGAGCATGCGAGTGCTGCTGTGCGGTGTGTTGGCGTTGTCCGTATTCAGCACGCAGGCCGGCGTGTTGCCGAAGCCGCGGCTGCCGGCGCCTTCGAAGGCGCTGATATTCGGTGTTGGAGCTGCTGCAGCTGGCGTTACTGCGAGCGTTGCTTTGAAGGAGCACTGCACAAAGCATCCCGATCAGTGCCAGGCCGCGGGCGAGGCGCTGAATGGTGTTCAAGAGAAGGCGGTCGAGACTTTCAAGAAAGCCGTTGGCAACCACAAGCTGAAGAAGGCGCTCAACGAGGAGCTTGGCGCTACCGGCGAGCCACCAAACCCGAAGGGCTGCGAAGCGCACCACATCGTGCCAAGGGGTGAGAATCGAATGTGGGCGCGTGAATTCGCCGATTGACATCCTCCCCGGCCTGAAGGCCGAGGATTCCTACTGCTGCGGTCTTGGTGT
>VFQO010000972.1_pt1 | contig 25475 bp, 22 predicted proteins | sample 3512331 | NCBI WGS metagenome assembly VFQO01 (sample SAMN10412371, study PRJNA504923) | tailings metagenome | isolation source: Replicate 3 from Balatoc abandoned mine | place: Philippines: Itogon, Benguet | collected 2017-08-28 | reverse complement strand
AGGCGCCGGCGACGATGAACAGCACGTTGGTCGTGTCGATCTGGATGAACTCCTGATGCGGATGCTTGCGCCCGCCCTGGGGAGGAACGCTCGCGACCGTGCCCTCGAGGATCTTCAGCAGAGCCTGCTGCACGCCCTCGCCCGAGACGTCGCGCGTGATCGAGGGGTTCTCGGCCTTGCGGGCGATCTTGTCGACCTCGTCGATGTAGATGATGCCCGTCTCGGCGCGCTTGACGTCGTAGTCGGCGGCCTGGATGAGCTTGAGGAGGATGTTCTCGACGTCCTCGCCCACGTAGCCCGCCTCGGTGAGTGCCGTGGCGTCGGCGACGGCGAACGGCACGTTGAGGCGCTTCGCGAGGGTCTGCGCGAGGTAGGTCTTGCCGCAGCCGGTCGGGCCGATGAGCAGGATGTTGCTCTTGGCGATCTCGATGTCGTCGCCGAGCTGGTCGGCCGCAGTGAGCGTCTGGCGGGCACGGATGCGCTTGTAGTGGTTGTAGACGGCGACCGAGAGCGAGCGCTTCGCGGCCTCCTGCCCGATGACGTACTCCTCCAGGAAGGCGAAGATCTCCTTCGGCTTCGGCAGATCGAACTCGGTGGAGGCCTGCTCGTTCGACTCGGCCAGGCGCTCCTCGATGATCTCGTTGCACAGCTCGACGCACTCGTCGCAGATGTACACGCCGGGGCCGGCGATGAGCTGCTGAACCTGCTTCTGGCTCTTCCCGCAGAACGAGCATTTCAGCAGGTCGGCGCTTTCCCCGATGCGGGCCATGAGCACCCCTCCTCCCTGGTCGCTCCCGAGCCTAGCCCGATGCGCCGACGTTCGTGACACGCCGCACCCCGGGGGGTGTCGAGCGGGCCCGGAGCGGGGATCCGGCCATCTGTCAGCGAGCGTTCGGGGGCGCCACGCCGAACACAGCTCGACCCGCGGGCGCGGGCATACCTTGGAAGGACTCATGAGGATGCACGCCGATCTCGCCGCCCGACGCACGCGCGTCGCCGCGTCGTGGATCGTCGCGCTGGTCGCGACGGCCGTCGCCGCCGGGGCCCACATGCTCGCGGGGGGCGCCGCGCCTCACGCCGTCGCCCTCGTCGCCGCCGTCTCGATCTCGGGATTCGTCGGCGTGCTGGTCGTCGCCGGCCGACGCTCCGGCCGGCTCTCGCGTGCGGGCGTGGCCGCCGCCGTCGCGATCGACCAGGCGCTCTTCCACCTCGTGTTCACCGCGCTCGGCGCCGGCGGGCCGCTGGGCCCGTCGACACTGCGCTCGGCGACGGGCGCCGACGCGCACGCGCTGCACGGCCCCCTCGGCTCGGCGGGCCTCGGCACCACCGCCGCCCCGCTCGCCGAGACGCCTGCCTTCTCGATGGGCGCCCACCACGCGATCGCGGCCGTCATCGCCTACGGGATGCTGCTCCGCGGCACGTCCGCCCTCACCGCCGCGCTCACCGCGCTCGGGCTGCTGCTCGCGCGCCTGCTCGCGCCCTCGCCGGCCCCCGCACCCATCCCGGTGCGCCGAGCGGCGATCGGCGGCGCAGCCCTCGGCCTCTCCCCCGCCGTGATCGTGCTCGGCGGCATCGGGCGCCGCGGACCGCCCGCGTTCGCGTCCGCGCGCTGACCGCGCCGGGCATCCCGCGACCCCACCATTCCTCGCGCGAGGGCGACGCAGTCGACCGCGCGCACCCAGCAGAGAGCACCCATCATGATCATTCGCACCCTGACCCTCTCGGCGCTCGGCGCCGCCGCCCTCGTGCTCGCCACCGCCTCGCCGGCGGCCGCGCACAACTACGTCGTCGACTCCACCCCTGCCGAAGGAGAGACGATCACCGACCTGCCCGCCGAGTGGAGCATCACCACCAACGAGCCGATGCTCGCGCTCGACGGCAACGAGGGCGCCTTCGCCATCGTCGTGACCGACGCCGACGGTCTCTACTACGGCGACGGCTGCGTCAACGTCGAGGGCGACACGATGACCGCCCCCGCCGCGCTCGGCACCGCCGGCAACTACACGATCGCCCTCCAGATGGTGTCGGAAGACGGCCACACGCTCTCGGAGGAGTTCGACTTCGCCTACGCGCCCGGATCCGACGCCGTTGTCACCGCGGGCTCGGCCGAGGCTCCGGCTTGCGGCGGCTCGGCTGTCGCCGACGAGGCGGCGGTCGAGCAGACCTCCACCGCGGGCGACACCGAGGGCGACGCCGTGCTCACCGCGGTCACGTGGGTGCTCGGCGGCATCGTGCTCTCGGCTGTCACCGCCGCGATCGTGGCGGCCCTGCGGCGACGCCGGGCCGCCTGAGCGAGCAGCGGCGCGCGAACGACGCGGGCCCCGCATCCTCAGGATGAGGGGAGATGTGGGGCCCGCGGACGCGCGCTGTGCTGCTCGAAGAGCCTACGAGGCCGTGAGCGCCGGGAGGGTCTTGCGGCTCGTGAGGACCTGGTCGATGAGGCCGTACTCGAGGGCCTCGGACGCGATGAGGATCTTGTCGCGATCGATGTCCTTGTTCACCTGCTCGACGGTGCGGTTCGAGTGCTTCGACAGCGTGACCTCGAGCCACTCGCGCAGGCGCGCGATCTCCTTCGCCTGGATCTCGATGTCGCTCGCCTGGCCGCGACCCGCGTCACCGGTCGCCGGCTGGTGGATGAGCACGCGCGCGTTCGGCAGCGCGAGGCGCTTGCCCGGCGTGCCGGCGGCCAGCAGCACCGCCGCGGCCGACGCCGCCTGGCCGAGCACGACCGTCTGGATCTGCGGGCGGATGTACTGCATCGTGTCGTAGATCGCCGTCATCGCCGTGAACGAGCCGCCGGGGCTGTTGATGTACATCACGATGTCGCGATCAGGGTCTTGGCTCTCGAGCACGAGCAGCTGGGCCATGACGTCGTCGGCCGACGCGTCGTCGACCTGCACGCCGAGGAAGATGATGCGGTCCTCGAAGAGCTTCGCGTACGGGTCCTGGCGCTTGTAGCCGTAGGCCGTGCGCTCCTCGAAGCTGGGCAGGATGTAGCGGCTGCTCGGCATCGCGAGCGGGGTGCCGCCGAGGTTCGGGGTCTCCATGTCTCTCTCTTCTCGTCTCGCGCGATCAGCTGTGCTCGGTGCCGCCGCCGCCGACCACGTCGGAGGCCGAGGCGCGGATGTGGTCGACGAAGCCGTACTCGAGCGCCTCGTCGGCGTTGAACCAGCGGTCGCGGTCGCCGTCCGCGTTGATCTGCTCGACGGTCTTGCCCGTCGCCTCAGCGGTGATCGCGGCGAGACGATGCTTCATGTCGGTGATGAGCGCGGCCTGGGTCTGGATGTCGCTCGCCGTGCCGCCGAAGCCGCCGTGCGGCTGGTGCAGCAGCACGCGGGCGTTCGGCGTGATGTAGCGCTTGCCCTTCGTGCCGGCCGTCAGCAGCAGCTGACCCATCGACGCGGCCATGCCGATGCCGACCGTGACGATGTCGTTCGGCACGAACTGCATCGTGTCGTAGATCGCCATGCCCGCCGTGATCGAGCCGCCCGGGCTGTTGATGTAGAGGTAGATGTCCTTCTCGGGGTCCTCCGCCGCGAGCAGCAGCAGCTTCGCCGCGATCTCGTTGGCGTTCTCGTCGCGCACCTCCGAGCCCAGCCAGATGATGCGGTCTTTGAGGAGTCGGTCGAAAACGCTGTTGGGCATTGCCGGTTCGGCCATGGGGATGAGCTCCTGTTCGTCTCGTGCCTCGAATCTACAGAAGCCAACCCGCGCGCCCGGCCGTGTTCGCCGTGGGCAGAGCAGGTGTCGAGCGGGCTACTCGTCGACCACGGAGATGCTGTAGTTCGAGCCGTCGAACTCGGTCACCGTGGCGATGAGCGTGCCCATGAACGAGGCCGTCTCGTAGCCGCAGCGCACCTCCTGCCCGACGAAGATCTCGATGTCGGCGGTGCCGCAGTCGACGGTCGCCTCCTCGCCGGTCTGGTCGGTGACGAGGCTCGCCACGAGCTCGGTGAACGCGGCGGCCGACCCCAGGGCGGGCTCCGGCGCGGCCGGGTCGCTCGGCTGCGCCGCGCTGCCGACGACCTCGATGCCGTAGTCGGCGCCGTCGACGCTCGTGATCGTGACCGTGTACGTGCCGGAGGTCTCGCTCGCCTCGTCGAACCCGGCGCACTCGACCGTCGTGCCGACCTCGAGCGGCACGTCGTCGGCGCCGCAGTCGATGTCGACGTAGAAGCCCTGATCGGCGACGACGCCCTCGGCGGCGGTCGCCAGCTCGTCGGCCGTCACCGAGGTCGGCTGATCGACGCGCACCGCGCCGCTCGTGTCGACGTCGGCGGCGCATCCCGCGAGGAGCGGCGCCGCGAGCAGTGCAAGGAGGGTCGGGGCGATGATGCGAGCGTTCACGAGGGGCCTCTCGAGGGGTGGGGCGAGGGCGGTGCAGGACTGCTCGCACGCTACTCCTGCGCGCGATACCCGGCAATGCGCGGCGTGCGGCCCGGCGGGCTACCGTGGCGGCATGGTGCGCTTCCGAGCTCCGATCGCCGCCGATCTGCCCGCCCTGTATCGCGCGTGCCTGCTGACCGGGCGCGCGGGCGACGACGCGAGCGCCGACCACGACGACCCCGACCTGCTCGGGCACCTGTGGGTCGGGCCGCAGGCGACGTTCGACCCGGCGCTGTGCGACGTCGTCGACGACGAGCGGGGCGTGGCCGGGTACCTCGTCGGGGTGGGGTCGACCTCCGACTTCGAGGCGTGGTGCGAGCAGCGGTGGTGGCCGGGGCTGCGTGAGCGGTATCCGCTCGGGGTCGCCCGGCGCGAGGCCGACGCCGCGCTCGTGCGCAGCATCCACCGCCCCGAGGTCACGCCGGCGGCCATCACCGAGGTCTTCCCGGCGCACCTGCACGTCAACCTGCTGCCGCGCGCGCAGGGGCAGGGCATCGGGCGGATGCTCATCGAGCGGCTCATCGACCGGCTGCAGCAGCGCGGCATCAGCGGCCTGCACCTCGGGGTCGACGCCGACAATGCCCGAGCGATCGCGTTCTACCGGCATCTCGGATTCGCGGAGGTCGCCGTCGAGGACGACGGCGGGCTCATCCTCGGCCTGCGGCTCTGAGGCTCGCGGCGCTGCGGCTCTGAGGCTCGCGCGCGGGAGCGCCCGCGCGGCGCAGGCACCGTCGCGCACGCGAACGGGCCCGGAGCGCGAACGCTCCGGGCCCGTCGTGCGACTCCAGGGTCGACTAGTGGTCGTGGCCCTCGTGGTCGTGGTCGTCGCCCTCGTCGTCGACGACGACCGACTCGGCGACCGGCGCCGTCGCGGCGGCCGTGAACGCCGACAGGTCGACGGTCTCGCCCTTGCTGTCGACGACCTTCGCCTTGCTGAGGGCGATCGAGAGCGCCTTCGAGCGGGCGACCTCGCCGACCATCTGCGGGATCTGGCCGTTCTGGTCGAGGATCTTGATGAACTCGCCCGGCTCCATGTTGTACTGCGCGGCGCCCTGGATGAGGTACTGGGTGAGCTCCTGCTGGCTCACCTTCACCTCCTCCTTCTCGGCGAGCGCGTCGAGGAAGATCTGGTTGACGAACGTCTTCTGCGTCGACTCGGTGACCTCGGCGCGGTGCACGTCGTCCTCGAGGCGGTTCTCGTTCTCGAGGTGACGGTGCACCTCGGTCTCGACGAGCGCCTCCGGCACGGGGATCTCGACCTGCTCGAGCAGCTTCTCCAGCAGCAGGTCGCGGGCCTGCGCGCCCTGGCCGAAGGCCTTCTGGCGCTTGACCTGCTCGCGGATGTCGTCGGTCAGCTCGCCGATCGTGTCGAACTGGCTGGCGATCTGGGCGAACTCGTCGTCGGCCTCGGGCAGCTCGCGCTCCTTCACGGACTGCAGCGTGACCTCGATCTGCGCGGTCTCGCCCTCGTGGTCGCCGCCGAGCAGCACCGACTCGAAGGTGGTCGTCTCGCCCGCGCTGAGCGAGTCGAGCGCCTCGTCGATGCCCTCGATGAGCTGGCCCGAGCCGACCTCGTACGAGATCGAGTTGGCCGTGTCGACCGTGGTGCCGCCGACGGTGGCGACGAGGTCGACCTGCACGAAGTCGCCGCTCTTGGCGGGGCGGTCGACGGTCACGAGCGTGCCGAAGCGGCTGCGCAGGTTCTCGAGCTCGGCCTGCACCTCCTCGTCGGTCACCTCAGCGGCGTCGACGGTGAGCTCGATGCCCTCGTAGGCGGGGATCTCGAACTCGGGGCGGACATCCACCTCGATCTCGACCTTCAGGTCGCCGGAGAAGTCCTTCTCGCTCGGCCACTCGGTCACGTCGGCCGAGGGGCGGCCGAGCGTGCGCAGCTTGTTCTGCTGCACCGCGTCGCGGAAGAACGTGTCCAGGCCCTCGCTGACGGCGTGGTTGATGACCTCGCCGCGGCCGACGCGCTGGTCGATGATGGGCGGCGGCACCTTGCCCTTGCGGAAGCCCGGGATGTTCACCGACTCGGCGATGTGCTTGTACGCGTGCTGAATGCTGGGCTTGAGCTCGTCGGGCGTCACCGTGATGGCGATCTTGACCCGCGTGGCGCTGAGCTTCTCAACCGTGGACTGGACCAATTGGGGTTTCTCCTGAAGGTTCTGGGGCTGGTGGGTCTGGTCGGGGCGACAGGATTTGAACCTGCGGCCTCCCGCTCCCAAAGCGGGCGCTCTAGCCAAGCTGAGCTACGCCCCGATGACTGGCGACCATCGACCAGTTGGGCGGAAGACGCGAGGTCGAACGCAAAACGGCCTCGGCAAGTCTAGCCGAGGCCCGGGCGCGCGCCGCCGGGCCCGGCGGGGCGGCCGAGCCGATGCGATACGCTGGCACCCGCACGCGGCCGGAACGGCCTCGTGGGGATGTAGCTCAATGGTAGAGCCTCAGTCTTCCAAACTGATGGTGCGGGTTCGATTCCCGTCATCCCCTCTGTACTAGTGGGTTGACCGCCGCTCCTGCGGCGATCGCCCCGTTGCGGCGGATCGAGCGCCCAGGCGCCGGCGATGCCGCCTGCGCTCGGGCTCGACGCGAGCCGGGGCCCGCACACCACACTGTTCACGGCACAGCACACGCTCGGCGGCGCAGTGTGTGCGCGAAACGGTGGTGCGTGCGGCGCTTACTCCTCCGCGGGCAGCGGCATCGGCTCGATGCGGTAGTCGATCGGCTCGGGCAGGGCGATGACGCCCTCGACGAGGGAGACGACCGAGCTCCACCAGCCCTCCTCCATCGGGTAGGCGTAGCCGGGGACGAGCCAGGCGTTCCCCTCCGAGTCCCACATGAGCAGCAGCGTCGCCTCGGCCTCGTCGAGCGTCACGACCTCGACCTCGGGCGTCGGCAGCGGTTCCGGCGTAGGCTCGACGATGGGCTCGCTCGGGTCGATCTGGCTCGGGTCGACCGGCGGCTCGCTCGGCTCGGCCGGCTCCGTGGGGTCCACGGGCGCAGGGTCGGTCGGCGCCGGGTCGATCGGCGCAGGCTCGGCGGGCTGCTCGGGCGCGCTCGGCTGCTGCGGGTCGACGGGCTCGACAGGCGCGGGCTGCGGCTCGGTCGCACCGCCCTCAGTGCCGGCGGATCCGTCGACGCCGCCCTCGGGCATCCCCTCGCTCGAGACCATGCCGTCGCGCGCCATCTCGGCGATGCCGACCATGCCGCCCTGGTAATCGGGGCCAGCGGCGCCGAACCAGCGGCCGTCGGCGAGGCGGGAGACGGCGTCGCGCTCCGAGACGGTGCCGAAGTCGCCTCGGTCGACGACCTCGACCGCGTGGCCGTAGGCCCACGCGATCTCGCCCGTCGGGCCCCACGCGATCGACCAGTCGAGCGCGGTGGTGACGCCGTCGACGACGAGGTTCGCGCTCGCGACCGTCTGCCAGTCGTCGGCGGAGACGCGGATGCTCGATGCCTCGACGTCGAGTCCGGTGGCGGCGAGCAGGTCGGCGGCCTCTCCGCGCGCCTCATCCTCGCTCGGCATGACGCCGTCGGCGGGCTGCTCGGGCTCGCACTGCTCGGTGATCGGCTGGTCGGCGGGGGCCTCGGCGGCCTCCTCGCCGGTCGAGCCTGCGGTGCTGCACGACCACCAGCCGCTCGCGGCGGGGTCGTTGTACCACCAGCTCGCGGTGCCGGACCAGGTGATGGTGAGGGCCGGGGCGGTGCCGTCCTCCGGGCCGACGACGTACGAGGGGTACGCGTCGTCGTAGTAGCTGGAGCGCTCGGCGTCGCCGGTGAGCCCGAAGACGTCGGCGAGCTCGGCGAGCGTGCCTTCCGGCGTGCCGCGGCGCTCGAGCGCGTAGACGCCGCCCGAGCCGCCGCTGGAGCCGAGGCCGTCACCGGCGACGTACTCGTACTGCTTCCACACGCCGATGCGGAGGTCGGACGACTCGGCGGCGGCGCCGAGCGTCGCCTGCTCGGTCGCGCCCGCCGCGGTGAACAGCGGCGCTCGGGTCTGCCACGGCTGGGCGACGACGAGCGCGCCCGCCGTGACGACGGCGACCGCGGCGACCGACACACCGGAGGCCCGCAGCACACGACCGTGGTTGATGAGGCGGGGGGCGCGGCGCGCGGGCGCCTCGGTCACGAGGGACTCGGACAGGGCCGGGGCGTTCTCGCCCCCGGCCACGGCCCGGCGCAGACGGGCCTCGACGTCATCGTGCGGAGTGCTGTTCATACCCGGTCTATGTCGGGCCGGGGTCGGATCTTTCGCGCACGGTCGCGATCAGCCCGCCGTGCCGCCCCGGGCATCCCCCGGCGTCTCGTCGGTATCGCGCGCCTGCGCGCGCTCGAGCGCCTCGGCGAGCGCCTTCTTCGCCCGATGCAGGCGCACGCTGACGGCGTTGGGCGTGATCGCGAGGGCGACGGCGATCGCGCTCACCGGGATGTCTTCGAGCACGGCGAGGGCGAGCACCTCACGGTCGCGGGGGCGCAGCTCCTCCCACGCCCGGGCGAGGGCGAGGTCGCCGAGCACGATGTCCTCCGTGCTCGGGGCGGAGTCGGGCGCGGCGAGGATCGCGAGCGCGCTGAGCCGCGAGGCGGCGCGACGCCGGTGGTTGGCGACGAGGTAGCTGGCGATGCGGTACAGCCACGGCAGCTCTTCGCCCTCGGTCACAGCGGCCCGCTTGCGCCAGGCGATCGCGAACACGTCGGCGGCGAGGTCGTCGACGGCGTCGCGCTCGACGCGGCGCGCGAGGTAGGCGCTCACGGCCGGCAGGTAGCGGGAGTAGACGGCCGCGAACTCGTCGGCGGTCGCGGGGGGCATGGGCACAGTCTGCCGCGGCGGATGCTCCTCCCCAGGCTTTGCGCGGCGCGGCGATTCACAGCCCCTGCGCCGGGCACCGCGGCCGGGTGGTGCCGCGCCACTAGGTTGACCGCATGAGTGCCGCCCCGCCCGTGCCCCCGAGCGCCGCCACCCCCCAGCCCGCGGAGCCCGCCTCGTCGCCCGTCGATGCCGACCGCGAGCGGCGCGACCTCGACGTGCGATGGGCCGGTCGCGTGGTCTTCCCGCGCTCCCCCGCCGAGCTGCGCTCCACCTCGATGTGCCCCGCGTGCCAGGCACCGCTGCGCGACGCCCGCTGCCCGCGCTGCGCGCTCGACCTCACGCACGCGGCCGCGATCGAACTCGCCGAGGTCTCGCAGCGCGCCGCCGATCTCCTGGATGCCCGCGTCGCCCTCCTCGGCCGCATCCGCCGAGAGACCACGGCGGCGACCGCGGCCTCGGCCGCGACGGCGAGTAGCGACTCGGCCCCCTCCGGGCTCCCCGCCGCCGCGACACCGACCGAACCCGCACGCGCCCCCGCTCTCGCGCCGCCCGTGGTCGCGGCCCCCGTCGCCTCGCGCTCGGGCCGATCGGGGGTGCAGGTCGCCCTCACAGTGGTGGGCATCAGCTTGCTGGCGGTGTTCGCGATCTTCGGCGTGGTCTACGCCTTCGTCACGTTCGGCGAGGGCGTGCGCTTCACGATCATCGCCGCGGGCACCGCCGCGACCCTCGCCGCCGCAGCCATGCTCGCGCGGCGCGGCCTCACGGCGACGGCGGAGGGCGTGGCGCTGCTCGGCACGCTCGTGCTCGTGCTCGACGCCTGGGCGCTCCGAGCGAGCGACGCCGCGGGGCTCGGCGCGCCGAGCGAGTCGACCTACTGGGGCGTCGCGCTCGCCGTCATCGGCCTCGTGTGCGGCGCGTGGTCGCGCTGGGGGCGCCTGGGCGGCCCGGCGCTCGCCGCTGTCACGCTCGCGCCGTTGGGCACCGCGCTGCTGGTCGGCGACGCCACGACGTCGCTCGACGCCGCGATGGGCTCGAGCTTCGTGCCGGCGGCGAGCACCGCCCTCGGAGCAGCGGCGGCGATCGCCGTCGCTGCGGCCCACCCGCTGCTGCGCCGCACGCAGCGACCCGGGCTGGCGCTCGTCGTCGCGGCCGTCGCGACCGCCGTCGCCGGGTTGCTCGCGATCATCGGGCTCGGCACTCTCACGGCGGCGCTCGGCTCCGCCGCGGCACCGACGGTGCTGCTCGCGGCCGTGCTCGCCGTCACCCTCGCGCTGCACGTCGTCGTGCTCGGTCGTGCGGCCGAGGATGACACGACCGTGCCGCAGGAGGATCTGCCCGTGCACGCGCGCGTCGTGCCCGCCACCGCACGCGTGCATCGGGTGCTCGCGGCGATCGTCGCGGGCCTCGCTGTCGTCGTCGCCGTGCTCGGCTCCCTGCTGGGCTCCGCCCGGTGGGAGGAGCCGTCGATGGCGCTCGCGGTGCCCCTGCTGCTCGCCGTGCTGCTCGTCATCGTGCTGGAGCCCCGCAGCGCGAGCAGCAAGGCCCCGGTCGGTCGCACGGTCGGTGCTCCGATCGTGCGCGCGGGCGCGCTGCGTGCGGCGCTGCTCACCGCCGCGGCGCTCGCGGCGATCGCGGGCGGGGTGGCCGGGGTCGTGGCCCTCGGCGCCCCCCTGGAGGCTGCCCTTGCGAGCACCACGCCGTTCGCGATCGGGGTCGACAGCACGATCGTGCAGCCTGAGCCGGGCGTCGTCATCGCGATCGCCGCGCTCGCCCTCGCGGCGGGGGTGCTCGCGGCCGGCTGGGCCGCTCGAGGCCGCCTCCGCGAGCGAGCGCGCGGCCTGACACCGCTGCTCGGCGCCCTGCTGGTGATCGCCGTACCGCTGCTCGAGACGTGGTGGGCGGTCGTGGCCGCCTCCAGCACGCTCGCCCTGCTCGCCGCGGTCGCCCTCCATCGCGTGGTGCACCTGCCGGGGCGCGACGATCGTCGCGCGCTCCTCGCCGGCCTGTCCCCGGTCGCCGTCGGGGGCGCCGTGCTCTCGCTGCTCGTGGCTCCGGCGGTCGCCGGTGCGTGGATCATCGGCGTCGCCGTGGCGCTCATCACGATCGCCGTCTGCCGCGCGCTCCCGGCGCGCCGCCCCGTGCGCGCCGTCGCCGTGGCGCTCGGCGGGGGCATCGTCATCGCCAGCGCCTGGCCCGCGCACGCCGACCTCGCCGCGGCGGGGGTGTCGGTCTCGATCGGCTCGCTCGTGGTCGCTCTCGCGGCGCTCGTCGTGCTCGTCTCCGCCCTCGGCGCGCTCGTACCCCAGGAACGCCGGGCGGCGTCCGCCGTGGCGCTCGTCGCGGGCACGCTGGGCGTGGCAGCGCTCGGTGGAGGGATGCCCGACGCGGCGCCGATCGACGCCGCCGCGCGCACCGCGGGGGCCATCGCGCAGGTCATCGCGAGTGCGCTCACTCTGATCGCCCTGGTCGCGGTCGTGCTCCGCGCTCGACGGAGCGACCGGGCGGTGTCAGCGGGCTCCGACGATCGGCGGGTCGAGGCGCTCCTCGCCGCGACGCTCCTTGGGCCTGCGGCGGTGCTGCTCGCCCTCTCCTCGCTCTCCGCCGCTGACAGACTGCCCCGCGGCACCGGCGAGGTGGTCGCGGCGCTCGCGCTCGTCGCCGTCGCCGGCGCCTCCCTCACCGCGGCACTGCGCCCGACGGCCCCGACGGCCCTGTCGCGGGGTGCGCTCCGTCGCGCCGCGGATGCCGGAGTCGGGGTCACACTCCTGCTCGTCGTGGCCTCCGCCGTCGGTGCGGGACTCGGCGACCCCGGGTTCGGCACGGTGCCGAACCCGCTGCTGCCGCTCGTGCTGCTCGCTGCGGCCGTGGCCGTGCTGCTCATCGCCGTCAGTCGCGACGGGCTCGTGGGCTCCGAGTCGCGGCGTCGGCACCTCGGCTGGGTCGCGCTGGCGCTCGGCGTCGCGGCCCTGTGGGCGCAGCTCGTGCGCGAGGCGGTGCGCGAACCCGAGCCCTTCGCGCTGCCCGTGGCCGGGGCGCTGCTGCTGCTCGCGGCGTGGATCGCTCGGTCGGGGCGCGGGGCGCGCGGAGCATCCGCGCTCGTCGGCGGAGGGCTCGTGCTCGCGGGCGTGCCGATCGCGCTCGCGAGTGGCGACCAGCCGCTGCTGCGCGGCGCGGTCGCGGCGGTGGTCGCGGGTGGGCTCGCCCTGCTCGCCGCACACCGGCGCGCGAACCTCGAGCGCCTGCCGGGCAGCGCGCTCGCGGTCGCGGGAGCGACGCTGGCCACCCTCGCCGCCCTCGCCGCCGCGCAGACCACCGCGCTCGTGGGGTCACCGGTCGGCACCGACGAGCAGGTGCGCGCCGTGCTGCTCGTCGTCGTGCTCGCAGGCGTCGGTCTCGGAGCGTGGTTCGCGGCACGCAGCCTCGAGGCGTGGATCGTGACCGCGGGCGGCGTGGGGCTCGCCGCGCTCGCGGCGGGCGCGCTCGGCATCGCGGGCATCGTCGACCCCGTCGAGCTGCTCAGCCTGCCGCTCGCCCTGGCCCTGCTCGCGATCGGCACGCTCGCGCTCGAGCGCGACGAGCACACCCGCAGCGGCCGCTGGCTCGGGCCCGGGCTCATCGCCCTGCTCGTGCCCTCGTTGCTCGCCGTCGAGCGCGACCCCGAGCTGTGGCGCGTCGTCGCGCTCGGCGTCGTCGCGACCGCCGTCTTCGTCGGCGGCGTCGTGCGTCGGCTGCGCGCGCCCGTGCTCATCGGCGGCAGCGTGCTGCTCGTGCACCTCGTCGTGCAGAGCTGGCCGCTGCTGCGCACGATCGGCGAGAGCGTCGAGTGGTGGCTGTGGCTGGGGCTCGCCGGCATCGCCGTCGTCGCGATCGCCGCCCGGTACGAGCGCCGACTGCAGGATGCCCGGGCCCTCGTGCGCCGCATCCGCGACCTGCGCTGATCCAGCTCGTCGGCTGGGAGCCGCGTGGGAGTTCGCTCCACGAGCGGAGCCACCGGCCTAGCGTGGAAGCGGCGCCCCACGAGCGCGCCGACCCCACCGACCGACGAAGCGAAAGGACCACGCCATGACCGACGTGACCTCGGCCCCCGAAGCGACCACCGACCCCGACATGGTCTCGGGCGTCGCCCAGTACCTCTCTCCCGTCGTCGTCGACCTCAACGCGCTCGCGCTCGAGGGCAAGCAGGCCCACTGGCACGTGCGCGGGCCCAACTTCATCGGCGTGCACGAGCTGCTCGACACCCTCGTCGACCACGCTCGCGAGTACGGCGACACCGCCGCCGAGCGCATCGTGTCGCTCGGGCTGCCGCTCGACGCCCGCACCCGCACGATCGCCAAGAAGACCAGCGTGCCGCAGGTGCGCGAAGGCTTCGCCCGCAGCGAGGACTTCATCGCCGACGTCATCGCCTGCATCGACGCCGCGCTCGTCAGCCTGCGCGCCGCGATCGAGGGCCTCGAGGAGATCGACCCGGTCAGCCAGGATCTCGCCATCGCCATCACGGCCGACCTGGAGAAGGACCGCTGGTTCCTGTTCTCGCACATCGCGGAGGCCTGAGCCGGGCATCCGACGCCTCGCACCATCGCGAAGGGCCGCGCACCGAACGGTGCGCGGCCCTTCCGCGTGCGCAGCGAGCGCTAGGAGCGCGCGAGCTGCGGCAGCGCGGCGTGCGTCACACGGCCGCCGAGCAGCGTGAGGGCGACGGGCATCGCGCGCAGGGCATCCCCCGACGCCGTCAGCGGGTCGGACTCGACCGCCACCAGGTCGGCGCGCTCGCCGACCGCGACGAGCGTGCGGGTGGAGGCGGCGAGCGCCTCCGCGGGCGTGATCGCCTGCTCGCCGTGGAACGGCTCGCGGCCGTCGCGCGAGCGCGAGGTCGCTGCCGCGATCGCCACCCACGGGTCGAGCGGCGCGACGGGAGCGTCGGAGCCGAGCACGATGCGCGCGCCGGCGTCGAGCAGCGAACGCAGCGCGAAGGCGCGGCGGGTGCGGCCCGGCCAGTATCGCTCGGCGACGTCGCGGTCGTCCATCGCGTGCTCCGGCTGCACGCTCGCCGTCACACCGAGCGCCGCGAAGCGCGCAAGGTCGGAGTCGTGCAGCAGCTGCGCGTGCTCGATGCGCCCACCGCGGCCGAGCTTCTGGAAGACGTCGAGCGCGACCTTGTTCGCGCCGTCGCCGATCGCGTGCACCGCGAGCTCGAACCCGGCCTCCGAGGAGCGGGCCAGCAGCGGGTGCAGTTCGCACGGCGGCACCGTGAGCAGCCCGTACGGGTGCTCGGTCTCATCCGGGTACGGGTCGCAGCAGTAGGCGGTGCGCGTGTTGAGCGAGCCGTCGGTGATGACCTTGAGCGGGCCGACCGACACCGTGTCGCTCACGACCGCGCCCGAGCGCAACCCCTGCTCGATCGCGCGGTCGAGGTGCTGCGGGTACACGCCGAACTCCACGCGCAGCGCGTCGAAGCCGCCGGCGACGCGGCGACGCCAGTCGTCGAGATTCCAGCGCATCTCGAGGTCGACGACGCCGACGACGCCGCGCGACGCCGCCTCGCGCGCCGCCTCGGCGACCCACGCATCGAGCACCTCGTCGGGCGCACCGTCGAGCTGGCGCGTGACCGCGAAGGCGGCCTCCTCGCGCAGCAGCCCGGAAGCGCGCGCAGCCTCGAGCTCGGCCGGCGCGACGTCGGCGCCGTAGCGCAAGAGGGCGCTCGAGTTCAGCCAGGCGCAGTGCACGTCGGCGCTCACGAGAACGACGGCGTGATCCGGCGCGGCGGCGTCGAGCAGCGCGGCCGTGGGCGCATCGGGCCACAGGCCGTCGCGGAAGCCTCCGCCGACGATGGTCTCGCCCGGCGCGGCCCCGGCAGCGGCATCCGCCACCCGATCGGCGGCCTCGCGAGCGCTCGACGCCGTCGACAGGTCGAGCCGACGGCGGTGCTGCGCCCACTGCGTGAGGTGCACGTGCTCGTCCCACAGGCCCGGCAGGAGGAACCGGCCCTCGAGGTCGACGACGCCCTCGCCCGCGGCCACCGTGCCCGCGGGGTGGATGCCCGTGATCACGCCGTCGGCGATCGTCACGTCGATCGGCGCGTGGCCGCCCAGCGGTCGAGCGTCACGAAGGGCGCGGATCATGGAGTCTCCTCATCTCGTGGGCGAGGCCGGGGCTGGCGTAGGGGCCGTCGGCCTCGAGCTCGCCGACGATGCGGTCGACGACCTCGGGGGTCTTGTTCTGGCTGAGCTTCGCGCGCGCGTCGAAGCGCGTCACGCGCAGACGGATGCCCACCGTGCCCTTCGCGATGCGCGCGCTCTTCTCGGGGTCGAGGTGCAGGCCGCGCGGGGCGTCGACGTGCTGCTCGAAGTGGTCGGTGAGGTGGCTGAGCACGCGGAGGTTCTCGTCGTCGCTCAGGATCTCGGGGGTGCCGTAGAGGTGCGCGGTGACGTGGTTCCAGGTCGGCACGATGTCGCCCTCGGCGTACCACGACGACGAGATGTAGCCGTGCGGCCCCTGCACGATCACGAGCACCTCGTGCTCGCCGAGCTCGTGCAGCTGCTCGTCGGGGCGCCCCACGTGGCTGACGAGCACGATGTCGTCGCCCGTCGACGCCTCGTCGTCGAGCAGGAACGGGTAGTGCGACGCCACGAGCCCCCGCTCGGGCACGTGCGACACGATCGTCGCCCACGGGTGCTCGCGCACGAGGCGGCGCACCTCGTCGGGCTCGGTCATGAGGAAGTGGGGCGTGTGGCGCATGCGTGACCTCTACACCTGGCAGCTGGGGCAGTAGTAGAGCTTGCGGGTGGCGGCGAGCTCCATGACGATGTGCGTGCCGCACACCCGGCAGGGCAGCCCCTCGCGCTTGTAGACCCAGTGCCGGTCGGCGCGGTTGCGCAGGGCGAGCCGTCGGGCCTCCTCGTCGAGGCCGTCCATCGTGAGCATCTGGCCGGTGTCGACACCGACGCCGAGCAGGTAGCGCCAGTCGCGCCACAGCCCGCGGATGACGTCCTCCGGCAGGTTCGCGCCGAGCGCATGCGGGTCGAGGCGCGCCCGGAAGAGCAGCTCGGCGCGGTAGACGTTGCCGATGCCGCTCACGACCGACTGATCCATGAGCAGCAGGCCGATGGGCACGCGGCGGCGACGGATGCGCTCGAGCATGCGCTCCTCACCCGCGTCGGCGTCGTCGACGAGCGGGTCGGGCCCGAGCTTGTCGATCACCTGCTGCACGCCCGCGGCGTCGAGCACCTCGCACGCGGTGGGGCCGCGCAGGTCGGCGACGGCGCGCTCGGTCAGCAGGCGCACGCGCACAGCGCCGACCGGCTCGGGCGGGAACCCGCCGAGCGCGAGATCGTCGAGCGCGCTCTCGACCTCGGCCTCGGCCATCCGAAGCCGCGTGCGGCGGGGGGCGCCGATCGACGAGAGCGACGCCTCGTGGGCGCCGACGACGGTCGTGGGGCCCGGGTCGTCGTCAGCGGATGCTCCGCGCATCCCCGTCTGCCCCATGCGGCCGCGCGCCGCCCGCGTCGTCGCGTCACGGTGCACGTCGCCGCCGAAATCCCACGCGCCGTAGATGCCGAGGTGGACCCGCAGCCACACCGCGTCGTCGAACTCGAGGAAGAGCTGCTTGCCGACCGCCTTCGCGTCGGTCATGACCCGGCCGTCCAGCAGCGCGGCGCCGTCGGCGAAGCGGCCCTGCGGCGAGGAGGCGCGCACCCGGTCGCCGACGAACGCGCGGCCGAACTGGCGCGCGATGCGGTGGACGGAGTGACCCTCGGGCACGGCTCAGACGATGTCGTGGCCGGCGATGCCGCCCGTCGTCTCGTACTCGGCGAGCTGGGCGATGCGGCGGGCGTGGCGCTCCTCGCCGGGGAACGGGGTGGCGAGGAAGACCTCGATGAAGCGCAGCACCTCGTCGACCGAGTGCTGGCGGGCGCCGATGGCGATGACGTTGGCATCGTTGTGCTCGCGGGCGAGGGTCGCGGTCGCCTCGCTCCAGACGAGCGCCGCGCGGGCGCCGCGCACCTTGTTGGCCGCGATCTGCTCGCCGTTGCCGGAGCCGCCGAAGACGATGCCGAGCGCCTCGACGCCGGCGTCGAGGTCGCGCACGACGGCACGGGCGGCGTTGATGCAGAAGCTCGGGTAGTCGTCGAGCGGGTCGTACTCGGCGGGGCCGTGGTCGTGCACCTCGTGGCCGAGGCTCGCGACGTGCTCGCGCACCGTGCGGCTGAAGTCGAGACCGGCGTGATCGGTGGCGACGTGGATGCGCATGGGCTCGATTCTAGGCCCGCGCGAAGCGGGTCGAAGGTCCCTGGTCGGGCGCCCGCGGGCGGTGCGAAGCTGAGCGCAGATCCGATCACGAAGGAGTCATCATGACCCGCACCTACCTCGTCACGGGCTCGGCGAGCGGCATCGGCGCCGCGACCGCGCGAGCGCTCACCGACCAGGGCCACCGCGTCATCGGCGCAGACCTGCACGACGCCGACATCGAGGTCGACCTCACCACGCATGAGGGCCGCGAGACGCTCGTCGCACGGGCGCGCGAGCTCAGCGGCGGCACCCTCGACGCCGTCATCGCCAACGCGGGACTGTCGAGCCCGTCGACGGCGACCGTCGCGGTCAACTACTTCGGCGCGCTCGCCACGCTCGAGGGCCTGCGCCCGCTCCTGGCCGGCTCGTCGGCGCCCCGCGCGGTCGCGACGGCGTCGATGGCGTCGCTGTTCCCCGTCGACGACGAACTGCTGCAGGCGTGCCTCGCGCATGACGAGCCGGCCGCGCTGCACCGGGCGCAGCAGCTCATCGACGCGGGCGCGGGCGGCCAGGTGTACGGCACGACGAAGCGCGCGCTGGCCCTGTGGATCCGCCGCAACGCTGCGAGCGCCGAGTGGGCCGGGGCGAGCATCCCGCTCAATGCGGTCGCCCCCGGCATCATCCGCACGCCGATGACGGCCGATCTGACGGCGACGGAGGAGGCGACGAAGGGCCTGCTCGAGATGGTGCCGATGCCGCTCAACGGCATCGCCGACGCGCGCGTGGTGGCCGACCTGCTGGTCTTTCTGACGAGCGAGGCGAACTCACACCTGTGCGGTCAGGTGATCTTCGTCGACGGCGGCAGCGACGTCGTCATCCGCGGCGACTCCACCTGGTAGCGGCGATCGGGCGGGATGCTCGGGGCGCGCCGCGACTCAGGCGATGTAGATCTTCCGCAGCGTCTCGAGCACTTCCCACTCGGTCTCCTCGCCGTCCTCGAGGCGGCCGACCGAGCCGGGCAGCAGCTCGGTCTCCGAGCCGTCCTCGCGGCGAAGGATCGCCCGGCCGCGCAGCACGACGAAGACCTCCTCGACCTCGACGTCCGTGACGATGCCGGGGGTGAGCTCCCACACGCCGACCTCCCAGTCGTCGACCTCGGTGAGGGCGAGCGAGCCGACGTGGGGCTGGCCGTCGACGACCTGCTCGTCGTCGACGGGCTCGAGCTCGAGCTCGAGCGTGAGGGCCTGCAGCACCGTGGGCGCGTCGAGCGGCAGCGAGGTCATGAGTCGAACCCTAGCCCCACGGCGTCGAGCGTGCGCAGGAAGAGGTTGCGGCGCCCTTCGCGGTGGTCGGCTCGGTCGAGCGCCCAGCGCACCGACTGCACCGCGGGGAAGGTCGCCGGCTCGGGCGGGAACGGCAGCGGCATCTGGTTCACCATCGCCAGCGAGGTGCGCTCGGTCTCGAGCCCGGCGAGCTGGTCGAGCATGACGTTCGCCGCGAAGCGCGTCGCGGCGACGCCCAGGCCGGTGAAGCCCGCCGAGTAGGCCACGCGCCCGCTGTGTGCAGTCGCGTGGAACGCGCAGAACCGGCTCGAGGTGTCGATGACGCCGGCCCAGCGGTGCGTGAAGCGCAGGCCCTCCAGCTGCGGGAAGGTCGTGAAGAAGTGGCTCGCGAGCTTCTGGAACGAGGCGGGGCGATCGTCGTACTCGGGCCGGATGCGCCCGCCGTAGTGGTAGATCGCGTCGTAGCCGCCCCAGAGGATGCGGTTGTCGGCCGAGAGCCGGTAGTAGTGGAACTGGTTGGCGGTGTCGGCGACGCCCTGCCGCCCCTGCCAGCCGATCGAGGCGAGCTGCTCGGTCGTGAGCGGCTCGGTCATGAGCACGTAGTCGTACACCGGCACGGTGTGCAGGCGGTAGCGCTTCAGCAGCGACGGGAAGGCGTTGGTCGCGAGGGCGACGCGATCGGCGCGCACGACGCCGCCGGGCTTCGTCGACAGCAGTACGGCATCCGTCTCGGCGCGCAGCGCGGTCACGGGCGAGTGCTCGAAGACCTCGACGCCGGCCTCGAGGCACGCCCGCAGCAGCTCGCTCGCGAGCTTGCCGGGGTGGGCCAGCGCAGTGTCGCGCGTCGACAGCAGGCCGCCCTGGTAGGTGGGCGAGGCGATCTCGCGCTGCATCGCGGCGGCGTCGTAGAAGCGCTCGGTGTCGCCGTCGTGCGCCTCGGCCAGCTCGCGCACCTGGTACGGCTCGGTCGCGACGGCGAACGAGCCGACGCGCTCGAAGTCGCACCGCCAGCCCTCGTCGTGCACGGTCGCCTCGATCTCGTCGAGGTTCTGCATGCCGAGGCTGTCGAGCGTCGCGAGCTCGTCGGGGAACCGCTGCTCGCCGTTCTTCGCCCCGTGCGTCAGCGTCGCCTCGACGAAGCCGCCGTTGCGTCCGGAGGCGGCCCAGCCGATGCGGCGGCCCTCGAGCAGCACGACGCGCGTCGACGGATCGCGGCGCTTGGCGAGCAGGGCCGTCCAGAGCCCCGCGTAGCCGCCGCCGACGACCGCGAGATCGGCGTGCACCGCGGCGGTGAGCGCCGGCTGCGCGGAGCGGGTCGGCAGGTCGTCGAGCCAGAAGACCTCCAGGCGCGAGCCCTCCAGGGACTGCGCGACGAGGCGCTCGTCGGGCCGCTGGCGTTCGAATACCGTGGTCGACATATCGTCATCGTGCCACACGTTGTCCAGATGGACAACAGCCGGGCGGCACGACCGACCGCGAAGGGATGCCCGCGATGGAGCGAGCACTGCACGACACCCTGGCCACCGCCCGCCTCGCGAGCACGACCGACGCCGACTGGGCGGTGCTGGTCGGCAGGGTCGAGCGCGAGCTGCCGCGCCTGACGACCCTGTTCCGCCGCGTCTACGGCGAGAGCGAGCGCACCGAGCGCGAGCTCGCGCTGCTCGTGACCCAGCTCGCGACGAGCTGGCAGCAGCGCTCCCCCGAGCTGCGGGCCCTCGACGCCGCCCGCGAGGCCGATGCCGAGTGGTTCCAGTCGAATCGGATGCTCGGCGGCGTCATCTACGTCGACCGCTACGCGACCGACCTCGAGGGCGTGCGCGCGCGCATCCCCTACTTCCAGGAGCTCGGGCTGACCTACCTGCACCTCATGCCGCTCTTCCTCGCCCCGGAGGAGAACAGCGACGGCGGCTACGCGGTCTCGAGCTACCGCGAGGTCAGCCCCGCCCTCGGCGACATGGCGCAGCTCACCGCCCTCGCGGCCGAGCTGCGGCAGGCGGGCATCGCGCTCGTCGTCGACTTCATCTTCAACCACACCTCGAACGAGCACGAGTGGGCGCAGCGCGCGCTGGCGGGCGAGCGCGAGTTCGAGGACTACTACTGGGTCTTCGACGACCGCGAGATGCCCGACGCCTACGAGCGCACGGTGCGCGAGATCTTCCCCGACGACCACCCGGGCTCGTTCGTGCCCATGCCCGACTCCCCCGACGGCTCGCGCACGGGACGGTGGATCTGGGCGACCTTCCACTCGTTCCAGTGGGATCTCAACTACTCCAACCCCGCGGTCTTCCGCGCGATGGCAGGCGAGATGCTCTTCCTCGCCAACCGCGGCGTCGACATCCTGCGCATGGACGCCGTGGCGTTCATCTGGAAGCAGCTCGGCACCGCGTGCGAGTCGCTGCCCGAGGCGCACCTGCTGATCCAGGCGTTCAACGCCGCGCTGCGCATCGCCGCCCCGGCCGTGCTGTTCAAGTCGGAGGCGATCGTGCACCCCGACGAGGTCATCCAGTACATCTCGCCCGAGGAGTGCCAGCTCAGCTACAACCCGCTGCAGATGGCGCTCATCTGGAACTCGCTCGCCACGCGCGACGGCCGCCTGCTGCAACAGGCGCTCGAGCGCCGCCACGCGCTGCCGGCGGGCACGGCGTGGGTCAACTACGTGCGCAGCCACGACGACATCGGCTGGACCTTCGCCGACGAGGACGCCGCCGAGCTCGGCATCGACGGGTACGCCCACCGGCGCTTCCTCAACAACTTCTTCGTCGACCGGTTCCCCGGCTCGTTCGCGCGCGGCGTGCCCTTCCAGGACAACCCGAAGACGGGCGACTGCCGCATCTCGGGCACGACCGCATCGCTCGCGGGGCTCGAGGCGGGCGACGCCGGGGCGATCGATCGCATCGTGCTCGCCCACAGCATCCCCCTCTCGACCGGCGGGGTGCCGCTGCTGTACCTCGGCGACGAGGTCGGCCAGCTTAACGACTACGGCTACCTCGAGAACCCCGCGCACCGCGACGACAGCCGCTGGGTCAACCGGCCGCCGTACCCCGCCGAGCGGTACGCGCAGCGCCACGACGAGACGACCGCGGCGGGGATGCTCTACGCGCGCCTCACGCACCTGCTGGCCGTGCGGCGCGCCACGCCCGAGTTCGCCGGCAACCGCCTCATCGGCTTCGACGCCAAGAATCCGCACGTCATCGGGTACCAGCGGCCCGGCGTCGGCACGCGCGTGCTGTGCCTGGCGAACGTGGCCGACGAGCCGCAGACGGTGACGGCCCTCACGCTCTCGGGACTGCCGTCGAGCGGGCTCGACCTCATCGACGGCGGCGCGATCGACCTGCGGCGCGACCTCGTGATCCCGGCGCACGGCATCGTGTGGATGCGCGTAGCCGGCTAAAGCCGATCGCCGTCAAACTGCTACGATTGCTACACCTAAGGAGACATGATGGTTGAGCGACTGGCACACCGCGATCTGCGCAATCGCAGCTCTGAGATCCTGCGCACCGTCGCGGCCGGGGGTACCTTCGAGATCACGAACCACGGCAAGGTGGTCGCTCTGCTCAGCCCCCCTGCTCCTGATGGCTCTCTTCGCATCCGCCGCGCGAGCAGCGCTCGACCTTTCCGAGAGATACCGCGCATCCGAGCGGCCGAGCGCACGGCATCAGCACTCGAGGCGCTGCGCGACGAGGGATGAGGATTTACCTCGACACGTCGGCCGCCGCCAAGGTGCTCGTCGACGAAGCGGAGTCAGAGGCGTTGACCGCCTATCTCGACGATGAGCGCAGCACCACGGAGATCGTGTCGAGCGCCCTGCTCGAGACGGAGCTCCGTCGTCTGGCGGGGAGGCTCGGACTCGATCAATCGGCGGTCTCCGACCTTCTGACCCGCATCGATCTCATCGACCCGTCGCGCTCGATCTTCCACGAAGCGGGTGTTCTGCCCGGCCCGACCCTCCGCAGCCTGGACGCTCTGCACCTCGCGACCGCGCTTCGTATCGAAGCGGATGTCCTCGTGGCCTACGACCTCCGACTGCTCGACGCTGCGCGCGACCTCGGGCTCGCCATCGACTCCCCTGCCTGAACGAGCGGGCCGCATCTGCACTGCGCCCGGCTGGGCCGAATAGGCTGATCCCGCCCAGCCACGAGCTGAGCATTCCCCTGTGTGCCGAAGGAGGCCCCCCTGTGCCCGGAGAGAACCTGACCCGCGCCGAAGCCCAGGAGCGCTCGTCGCTCGTCCAGACCGGGAGCTACGACATCGCGCTCGATCTGACCACGGGGCCGGAGGTGTTCCGGTCGACGTCGACCGTCGTCTTCACCGCCACCCCCGGCGCGAGCACGTTCATCGACGCGATCACCCGCACGGTGCACAGCGTCACGCTCAACGGCGTCGAGCTCGACGCGGCCGCCATCGCCGACGGCACGCGCATCCAGCTCGACGGCCTCGCCGAGCGCAACGAGCTCACGGTCGTCGCCGACCACGAGTACACGAACACCGGCGAGGGCCTGCACCGCTTCGTCGACCCGGTCGACGGCGAAGTGTACCTGTACTCGCAGTTCGAGGTGCCCGACAGCCGCCGCGTGTTCGCCGTGTTCGAGCAGCCCGACCTCAAGGCGACCTTCCGCTTCACGGTGACGGCGCCGGCCTCGTGGGTCGTCGTGTCGAACTCGCCCGTCGAGTCGCGCACCGAGGAGGGCGACGCGGCCACGACCGTGTTCGCCACGACCAAGCGCATCTCCAGCTACATCACCGCGATCGTCGCCGGCCCGTACCAGAGCGTGCACTCCGAGCTCACGAGCGCCGACGGCCGCACCATCCCGCTCGGCATCTTCGCCCGCGCCTCGCTGTTCGAGTACCTCGACGCCGACTACATCTTCGACATCACCCGCAAGGGCTTCGAATACTTCGAGTCGAAGTTCGACGTCGCCTACCCGTTCGAGAAGTACGACCAGCTCTTCGTGCCCGAGTTCAACGCCGGCGCCATGGAGAACGCGGGCGCCGTGACCTTCACCGAGACCTACGTCTTCCGCTCGAAGGTCACCGACGCGATCAAGGAGCGCCGCGTCGTCACGATCCTCCACGAGCTCGCCCACATGTGGTTCGGCGACCTCGTCACGATGAAGTGGTGGAACGACCTGTGGCTCAACGAGTCTTTCGCCGAGTGGGCGTCGACGATCGCCACGGCCGAGGCCACCGAGTGGCACGAGGCGTGGACGACCTTCCAGGCGATGGAGAAGAGCTGGGCGTACCGCCAGGACCAGCTGCCCTCGACGCACCCCGTCGTCGCGACGATCAACGACCTCGAGGACGTGCAGGTCAACTTCGACGGCATCACCTACGCCAAGGGCGGCAGCGTGCTCAAGCAGCTCGTCGCCTGGGTCGGCGAGGAGGCGTTCTTCGCCGGCGTCTCGGCCTACTTCCGCAAGCACGCCTGGGGCAACACCGAGCTGCGCGACCTGCTCGCCGAACTCGAGGCCGCGAGCGGCCGCGAGCTGACGACGTGGTCGCAGAAGTGGCTCGAGACCGCGGGCGTCAACACGCTGCGCCCCGAGCTCTCGGTCGACGACAGCGGTGTCATCACGTCGTTCGCCGTGCTGCAGAGCGCGCCGGCCGACTACCCGACGATCCGCCCGCACCGCATGGCGATCGGCTTCTACGACCTGGTGGATGGCGCGCTGACGCGCACGCACCGCCTCGAGCTCGACGTCGACGGCGAGCGCACCGACGTGCCCGAACTCGTGGGCCGGAGCCGCCCCGCGCTCATCCTGCTCAACGACGACGACCTCGCGTACGCGAAGATCCGCCTCGACGAGGTCTCGCTCGCGACGGCGATCGAGCACCTCGCGGCGATCGAGTCGCCGCTGGCCCGCGCGATCGTGTGGGGCTCGGTGTGGGATGCGACGCGCGACGCCGAGTCGAAGCCGAGCGACTACGTGCGCCTCGTGCTGGGCAACATCGCGACCGAGACGGAGTCGACGACGCTGCGCACGACGCTCACGCAGCTCACGACCGTCGCGCGCCTCTACGTCGATCCGGCACGCCGCGAGCAGACGATCGTGGAGGTCGCCGACGCGCTGTGGGCGCTCGCCCAGGGCGCCGAGCCCGGCAGCGACGCGCAGTTCCAGTTCGTGAAGTTCTTCGCGAACATGGCGGCGACCTCGTCGCACGCCGAGGTCCTCGCCGGGCTGCGCGACGGCTCGATCACCCTCGAGGGCCTGGCGGTCGACACCGACCTGGAGTGGGAGCTGCTTGAGGGCCTCGCCCTCGTCGGCGCCATCGAGCCGGCCGAGATCGATGCGGCGCTCGCGAAGGACAACACCTCGAACGGCCAGCAGGCTGCGGCGCGCGCCCGGGCGGCGTTCCCCGACGAGGCGAGCAAGGCAGCGACGGTCGAGCACCTGCTCACCGACGACTCGGTGCCGAACGCGATCGTGCGCATGGCGACGATGGGCTTCCAGCACGTCAACGACCCCGCGAGCCTCGAGGGCCTCGTGGGCCGCTACTTCGACGCGCTCGTCGAGGTGTGGGAGTCGCGCAGCTACAAGATCGCCGAGTATCTGATCCTCGGCCTCTACCCGACGCCGCTCGCGTCGCTGCGCCTCGTCGACGCGACGCGCGCGTGGCTCGACGCGAACGCCGACCAGCCGGCCGCGCTGCGCCGCATGGTGTCGGAGAACCTCGCCGGTGTCGAGCGCGCGCTCGCCGCCCAGGAGCGCGACCGCGCCTAGGGCGTGTCTGACAAATAGTTCGGCGGCGCGCTGAGAGTCTGAGGTCGTGAC
>VFQO010000968.1_pt1 | contig 25515 bp, 16 predicted proteins | sample 3512331 | NCBI WGS metagenome assembly VFQO01 (sample SAMN10412371, study PRJNA504923) | tailings metagenome | isolation source: Replicate 3 from Balatoc abandoned mine | place: Philippines: Itogon, Benguet | collected 2017-08-28 | reverse complement strand
CATCCAATAACCTAAAACAAAAAAAACCGCCTCATCTTATTAATGAGACGGCCCCTTTTTTGATCATTTAGGAAACGATGGCCGGATCTCTACTTTGGATGGTAATGTTCTGGCAGGTAATTGAATTAAATCCACCACAATCTGCCCAATATCTTCGGGCTGTATTTTCCATGCATCGGCGTCGGATGGCGTATGGCCATTAAAATAGGTAGCAACGGAACCTGGCATTAGGGTGGTTACCTTAATACCTTCTTTTCGTAAATCCATCATTAAGGCTTGAGTAAAGCCAACCAATCCAAATTTACTGGCGTTGTAGGCAGTTCCTGCCGCAAAGAAATTCGTTCCAGCTAAACTAGCTACTGAAATATAATAACCTTCGCTTGCTTTGAGTGCTTCCAAAGACACTTTGGCTGTATAAAAAGCTCCTGTCAGATTGACATCAATGGTTTCTTGCCATTGCTCTATCGTCAACTCTTGTGCGGGAGCAAAGTGACCTACTCCAGCATTGGCAATGACGTAATCCAAGCGCCCCCATGTCGCTAAAATGCCGTCAACAGCAGCTTTCTGAGCAGCCAAGTCACGGACGTCCGCAACGAACCCCAACGCAGCGCCTGGTTTTAGGGCATTTAACTGAGCTGTAACTTCGGCTACCTGTTCAGCCTGTCTACCTGTGATGGCGACTTTCACATCGGCCGCGATCAATGCTTGTGCTATCCCTAATCCAATTCCTTTGGTTCCGCCTGTAATAAATGCTGTTTTTTGTGTGTTTGACATGGTTTGCTGTAATTTTATACCGATTAAACAACAATCTGCACGTGGGGAATGTTCCTCTTATGAAAATGAATCGTATGGTAAAACTTGTGGTTGCCGTAGCCCAAAACGGGATCATCGGAGGAAACAATCAGCTCCTTTGGAAATTGTCGGCTGATTTAAAACATTTTAAAGCCCTAACCACCGGCCATGTGGTGGTCATGGGGAGGAAAACCTATGAATCGATTGGCCGGCCTTTGCCGAATCGAGTCAATGTGGTGATTTCAAGGAAAAAATCCGGGCTATTGGGTCATGAGGTGACGGTCCTTTCCAGTTGGGAAGAGGCCCAACAGTGGGTGACGGATCATCATCCGGATAAAGATTTATTTGTTATCGGCGGGGGCGAAATTTACCGCTTGACATTACCTGATACCCAAATCATTTACCGTACCACTGTATTTGCCTCCAAAGAAGGAGATACAAGTTTTCCTGATCTTTCGTCTGATGAATGGCGCTGCATTTCTGCGGATCGATTTTCGGCGGATGAGAAGAATGAATTCGATTATCAGTTTGAAGTATGGGAGAGAATCCAATCCAAGTAGCTTTTCACCCCATCTACATGCATCCTCTACCGGAAGGTCATCGTTTTCCGATGGTCAAATATTACCTCATTCCCGAGCAGTTGAAGTATGAAGGAACGCTAACCGATGCCAATTTCTTTGAACCCGTTTTGTCCCCATCCATCGATCAGTCCATTTTGAAAGTGCACGATCCATCCTATGTTCAAAGATTAAAAGAGTGCAGTCTAGACCCAAAAATGGTTCGAAAAATTGGATTTCCATTGAGCGAGGCATTAATTCAGCGGGAATGGTTGATAACCCAAGGGACGCTTGATTGTTGTGGATATGCGCTCCAACATGGCATCAGTTTGAATATTGCTGGAGGAACGCACCATGCGTATGCAGATCGGGGAGAGGGCTTTTGCTTATTGAATGACGTAGCGGTGGCCGCAGCTTATGTAGTAGAGAAAGGTTGGGCCAAAAAAGTACTAATCGTGGATCTCGATGTGCATCAAGGTAATGGCACAGCGGTTATTTTTCAATCTAGGTCCGATATTTTTACTTTTTCCATGCATGGCAAAGACAATTATCCTTTGCACAAGGAGGTATCCGATTGGGACATCGAACTACCTACAGGCACACCAGATGAAGGGTATTTGCCCCTTTTAGAAAATGCACTTCACGAACTCAAAGTTCGCGTAAAGCCTGACTTTCTGTTTTATATTTCCGGTGTGGATGTATTGGGTACCGATAAGTTGGGTAAGTTAGGACTCACCTTGTCAGGTGCGTATCGTCGAGATGAGATGGTTTTGGATTGGGCCGTGGCGCAAGGACTTCCCGTGGTCATTTCCATGGGAGGGGGCTATTCTCCTCGGTTATCGGATATTGTGGAAGCCCACTGCCAAACGTATCGATTGGCAGTGGACAAGGTGATGTGGGAGTATCCTGAATCAACGGCCTTTAAAAACCGGAGAGCGCTTTTCCAGGAATGCGAGAACCCCCTCTCCGAAGTCATGACTAAATCCACATAATGTCTGAGCTTCCGCTTCCAGCTCCAATACCTCAGCGAGAGATTTTTGGGAGGATTGATTCAATACCTGTTTCATCTGACCAATCGCTAGAGTTGGGGCATTTTTAAAGTAGTCCACCTTTTTTTGAACAGCTTCATCCAGTTGGTCGTAAGGAGCCAATTCCGTGACCAAACCCAAGGATAGCGCCTCGGGCATCATGACCTTTCGGCCAGTTGAAATCAAGTCAAATGCCTTTTGCATGCCCATTAGCCGGGGAAGGAAATACATAGAACCTGCATCGGGCATCAAGCCAATTCCCACAAATAATTCGGTCATGTAGGTATCTTCCCGGGCGATGATCATATCACATGCCAATGCCAGCGACATGCCAGCACCTGCTGCTATGCCGTTTAATCGACAAATCACAGGCTTGGGTGCATTTCGGATGGCCATGATCAACGGATTGTATGTAGCTCGAAGAGTCTCACCCAAGGGTTTTGGCTCGCCTTGAAAACCAGCTTTTAAATCAGCTCCTGACGAAAAGGCTTTGTCACCGGATGCAGTCAAAACAATGACACGAACCTCGGGATCGTCAGAGGCGGCTTGAATAGCGGTACGAAGTTCGTGTAACAATGTGGCACTCAGGGCGTGATACACTTCGGGACGATGGAGTGTAAGCGTGGTAACTCCGGGAGCCGATTGTACCTGAATGGTTTGAAACATATGATTTTAGGTTTTTAGATGGATGATTGTGTCTTTCAAAAATACTTTTTTTTCTGGTGAAAAGTCAAAAAATAGCAGGTAACTAGAAACTTTAAATAGGTTCTGATACAATATCTGAAGAACCTTCTATATTTGTGCCGAAAATACTTCTCCCTCAGCGGGTTCCAAATGGATTCAAAGCATCAGTTAGACAAAGTCACGAGCGCCGGACTTTTAATCGCCATGGGTATCATTTTTGGCGATATTGGTACATCCCCATTGTATGTCATGCAAGCCATCATTGGAGAGAAAGTCATTCAAGACGAAGTGGTCTTTGGGGCCATTTCCCTGGTCTTCTGGACATTGACATTACAAACCACACTCAAGTATGTCATTCTCATGCTCCGGGCAGACAACAAGGGAGAAGGGGGAACTCTCGCTTTATTTGCCTTGGTACGCCGACATGCTCCGTGGTTGACAGTACCTACCATTATTGGAGGGGCTGCCTTGTTAGCTGATGGCATGATCACGCCGCCAATCTCGGTTTCCTCGGCTGTGGAAGGTCTTGAGATCTTATATCCTAACATACAGACCATCCCCATCGTTATTGCCATCATTACTATTTTATTTCTAGTTCAAATTTTTGGTACTCAGGTTGTAGGTAGTGCCTTCGGGCCTATTATGTTGATTTGGTTTACAACCCTTGGGGTGTTGGGTGCCGGTTATATAGTAGTGAATCCAGCGGTACTTCAGGCGATTAATCCAGTATATGGATACAAATTGTTAGCTGAATATCCAGGTGGTTTTTGGTTATTGGGTGCCGTTTTTTTGTGTACAACAGGTGCAGAAGCCCTGTACTCGGACCTAGGGCATTGTGGTCGTGGAAATGTTCGGGTTTCTTGGATTTACGTGAAGGCTTGTCTTTTATTGAATTATTTTGGGCAAGCCGCCTGGTTGGTTTCACATCATGGAGAACGATTGATGGGCCGGAAGCCGTTTTATGAAATCATGCCCGACTGGTTTCTTTTGCCTGGGATTATCATCGCCACCGCCGCGACAATCATCGCCAGCCAAGCCATGATTTCAGGATCCTTTACTATGATTTCCTCGGCCATTCGACTGAATTTTTGGCCTAAGGTTCGTGTCCATTTCCCTTCCAACGAGAAAGGGCAATTGTATGTACCGAGCATCAACATTCTTTTGTATTTGGGGTGTATTGCGGTGGTTTTGTATTTTAAGAAATCCACCAATATGGAGGCCGCCTATGGATTGACCATTACGGTCACGATGTTAATGAACACCATTTTGTTCGCTTATTTTATGTACATCCATCGAACCAATATGTGGCTCGTGCTACTTTACGTGGTCGTGTATTTTGGAATAGAAATCTCTTTCCTTGTGGCCAACTTATTGAAGTTTATGCACGGAGGTTGGGTTTCGGTGTTGATTTGTACTCTTTTGGGAGCCGTCATGGTGGTTTGGATCAAAGCGTTCAAAATTAAAATGCGGTTGACAGAATATGAGAAATTAAACAAGTACGTGGATTCCCTAAAAGAACTCAGCCAAGATATTTCGGTTCCTAAATACACCACGCATTTGGTCTTTATGAGCAATGCCTCAAGAGCCTCTGAAATTGAATCCAAAATCATCTACTCCATCTTTCAAAAGCGACCTAAACGGGCAGATGTTTATTGGTTTGTGCATGTGGACTCGGTCGATGACCCATCGACAATGGAATACAAGGTGTTGAAATGTGCAGACGATGACGTGTATAAAGTTACCTTCCGCTTAGGTTTTAGGGTTCCACAAAAAATACATTTGTATTTCCGCCACGTCTTGGAGGAAATGGTAAAAAAAGGAGAGGTCGACATCCGTTCGCGGTATGAATCCCTGAATAAACACAACGTAATCGGTGACTTCCGATTTGTGGTCTTGGAAAAATTCCTTTCCTACGAAAATGATCTGCCTTTCTTTGAAAATATGATCATGAAAGCCTATTTCTTTATTAAACAATTTACCACCTCAGAGGACAAGTGGTTTGGCTTGGATAGTAGTGCCGTGAAGGTAGAAAAAGTGCCTTTGGTCATACGTCCTATTGAAAAACCCAGTCTTAAACAAGTTCCTTGGGATTAATTCTAGATCGAATGTCAAAACGAATTTTAATTACAGGCGGAGCCGGATTTGTGGGTTCCTCCCTCGCTCTTTCCCTGAAAAAAGCCTACCCCACTTACCAAATTTGGTGTTTAGATAATCTACGCCGGAAGGGCTCGGAATTAAACTTGCCGAGACTATCCGCTGCCGGGATTGATTTTGTACATGGGGATATCCGTAATCCTGAGGACTTTCAAGGAGTTCCAGACGTGGATGTCGTCATTGAGGCCTCCGCCGAACCCTCCGTTCTGGCTGGTATCCAAGGAGGAACTCCCGATTACCTTATTCATACCAATTTACTGGGAACTGTTCATTGTTTGAATTACGCTGTTAAATGCAAGGCTCAGTTCATTTTCTTATCAACTAGCCGCGTATATCCCATAAAAACGATCGAAAAACTTTCGTTCACAGAGGAGGAAACTCGTTTCGGACTTACCGAAAACCAACCTGTGCCTGGTGTTTCTCGTCTGGGTATTGCAGAGGATTTCCCTTTGGAGGGCGCTCGCTCTTTGTATGGTACAACCAAGCTATCGTCTGAACTACTAATTCAGGAATACCAAGAATTTTACGGTTTGCAGACTGTCATCAACCGGTGCGGCGTCTTGACTGGCCCATGGCAAATGGGTAAGGTAGATCAAGGTGTCATGGTGCTGTGGATCGCTAAGCATTATTTTGATAAATCCTTGGCGTACATTGGATATGATGGTTTAGGAAAACAAACGCGCGATGTTTTGCATGTAGATGATTTATATCGATTAATCGATTGGCAAATGCATCACATGGATCAAATCAACGGAGAGATCTTCAATGTCGGTGGCGGACAAAAAGTCAGCGTATCTCTTCAAGAACTTACTGAAATTTGCCAGCGTGTTACCGGAAAAACCATTCCCATTCGTCGTGAGCTGGAAAATCGCCCCGCCGATATCCGTCTTTACTTAACCGATAATTCCAAGGTAACCCGCATGACAGGTTGGGAGCCTCAAATTGGTGTAGAGCAAATAGTTCAGGAAATTACCGACTGGATTCGCGCGAACGAAGCAGCGCTAGCCCCCATTTTATCCTAAGGACAACCTTCGCCTTTCGCCTCTCTACGGCGCTCGGCGAAGGTTACTTTATTTTCTGCCAGTGTTTGGCCTAATACCTGGAGTTTATAGCCTCCCTCCACCAAAACCTTCGTATAGCCCGTCTTACATAGTGGTCCCCAGGAAAGAGAAGTCCCCGAGGTGGCGCCGGTATGAATATAGGCAAGTTCCTCGCCGGCTATGTCCAAGGATAACCGAGGGAATGCGATACCGAATTGCATGTCCACAGGAATACCTAGAGGGGCTGAGGAATCAAAGTTTCCACCAGTTACTTCATTTTTTTTCAGTTCGCCTTGGGTCTGAATATCCCCCGATGTGTACGTAAATCCCCCGTCGGCATCCACCGAAATTTGACTTTTTGCGGATGCCGCCGCAATTTGATGGCTCATGTTAAACTGGGTGACAAAGTTTACCCCAATTTTAAGGTTCATTGGGATCGGATTGGGTATAGGTCCCGCGGGTGTCGGAAGGGTCCGAAGAGGAATAATCAAGGCAATACCGGGTAAAATTAAATTGTGTTCACCGGGTTCTCCGCCTGCAGCGGTGAGTGATACATTCATTTTCAATTGCATGGAGCGATTTTGAGAGGTGAATTCCTTCAACTGGCTATTTGCAATCGAAATAGAGGTTTGTTGTTCAGGAAGCGTGGCTTTTCCCTCACCCACGATGGCTACGGTCGCACGACCATTCACTTTCTTGGACATTTCGAACCGAAATGTGCAGGAAGTGATTTTTCCACTAGAGGGAATGGGGGATATGGTTATTTTATGGTCAATGCCTTGGTGTGAAATGGAAAAGTTGATTGGATATCCGGCTCTGATCCGTGCATTTCGAGTTTCTGAACCGATTTGGATCGAGGTAATGTCGGTCCACTCGGGTGTCATTTCCCAGGCGATTGTCCCTTCCTTCAATACATCGGGTAACGTAGCTGGGGAGGTTTTTATGACAAACTCACCTACCGAGTTTTCTTGGATGGATTCCACCTTTCCCATCCATTCTCCTGGAAACAAAAGCACCTGACCAGGAATCGGTTTCTTATCGAAGGCACTTGGCGAAAAGGTAAAAAGCCCAGAGGTGAAACTTGAGTCGATCAAACTTTCCTGAAATGATGCTTTGGCAACTAGTGTTTTCGAAGAATAAACCAGATCACCCCCTGGGGAAGGAGTTTCATTCTTTTGGCATTGCAACAGGATAAGAGCAATGCAGGAGAGAAGGAGAAAGGGTTTTTGGGACATTTAAACGGAATCATTAAGGACCTAAAGTTACCTTTGATCCTACCCGATGCCAATTACATGTGCCAAAAACCCTTGATTGTTTTATTTTGCGGATATTTACGCCTTTCTAGCTAGATCGGCGAGTAACTCCACCCAATTGTCGGAATCATTGAGGCTTTCTACGAGTTCCCAATGTTCACCGCCTTTTTCTTCAAATAACTCCTTGTATTCTTCCCCCACCTCGATGGTGGTTTCAAGGCAGTCCGCCACAAAGGCAGGAGAGAAAGCGAGCACTTTCTTGATGCCCTTTTTGGCCAATTCCTCAACGAGATCTTCAGTATAAGGCTGCACCCAGGTTTCTTTTCCCAAACGAGACTGGAAGCAAGTGGTGTAGGTTCCTTCTTTGAGTCCTAGTTCTTTGACCAAAAGTCGGGTGGTCTCAAAACACTGGGCACGGTAACAATGTTGGTTCAAAGGGGTGATTTGGTCACAACAACTGCCTAATTTACAGGTATTTTTTGTGTAATCCCCTTTTCGAATCTGTCGGGCCGGAATTCCATGGTAGGAGAAAATAATGTGGTCCCATTCCTCGTGTTCCATGTGTTTTTTGGCGTTTTCGACAAAACCTTGAATGAAACGTGGGTGGTCGTAAAAGTAGTTGACCATCGAAATCTCAGGTATGACTTGCCATTGGGTGACGATCCGCATGACCTCTTCGTACACTGAGCCTGTGGTGGCGGAGGCATATTGAGGAAAAAATGGAATGACAATGATGCGGTGAATACCTTGGTCACGGAATGCCAGTAGTCCTTTTTCGATGCTTGGACTTTGGTACCGCATGGCCAACCGAACCTCGTAGTGATCCCCTAATTTTTTTTGCAATTGAATCTCGTTGTCCTCACCATAAAACTTGAGAGGGGAGCCCCGCTCTGTCCATAATTCTTGGTAGGTTTTTGCGGATTTGGGTGCCCGAAAAGGAGCGATGATCAAGTTCACCAGCATCCAACGAGGTATGAAGGGGTAGTCGATCACTCGACCGTCCATTAAAAATTGACGAAGGTATTTTCGTACATCAGAGACTGAAGGTGAATCGGGGGTACCAAGATTCACGATTAAAACGCCGGTTTTTTTCACGAACTAATTAATTTAAAAACGAGGGTTTAGAAAAACTGGTAAAAACGGCTGGATCTACTTTGGAAAGTACTTGAATGTTGGTCAAATCCCTTGGACCACGCTCCCCAGAAAGTTTAATTTTACCATAGGTTTTGTAGTCGGCCCATGGCAAAGTAAAACGAGGTTTCTCATCCTGAAAGTTCGCGAAATAAGACCATTGGATAACTAGACCAGATTGGGGCGAAATGTAGATCCAATATTTGTTCTGCGGTGTAACTCCCACCGACTCAAATGTCAGCTGAATTTTATACGCATCTTGTTGGTCTTCGGTTTTTTCCATACCCAGGTAGGTCATTTTTACCCCGGGGTCTTGGAGTTTATATGGCATGATGAGCCAATAGGAATCGTTAATCCAGATATTTTTGGCTTGATTGACATACTTGGCTACACTGTCGGGCTGGGTGATTTCTTCCCCTTTGATTTGGATTTTTCCCTTGAGCGTGTTGATATTGATCAGATAGATTGTTGATTTATCTGCCAGGTCAATGCGTACATCGCCTGTCCATTTGTCCCAGGTTAATGTGCGAGCTCCGAAGAAATTCCAGGACAAAATTCGGGTCTGGTCCCATGCTTTCTGTCCTCCCATGCTTTCAACGACCTTTTGAGCTAATTTTTTAGGGTCAACCTCTTGGGATTGTGCCTTTGTGGCCAGGCTTACAAAAAAAAGTAAGAATAGGATGGATCTCATAGTTTGGTGGGAGATAAATGGACATCTTTGATTGTACTAACTGAGTCGACTTTCAAATTGTTCAACTCAACCTTTTTTTCTTTAATCGTTATTTAGCGAAAAACCACTAAATAAAACGTTTTGAAATATTTTGCGAAATTTCGCTTTTGTGTTTTATATTTGTATACAAATTCATTGATTACATCAACAACCTCTGCATCATGGAAGAGACCATTTCCCAGGCGGCTCAGACAAAAACAAAAGAAGTGTCAGAACCAGCTATTTTGAGCATCAAAGATTGTTTACGGATGATTGGCGTTCAGGAGATTACGGCCAATGTGTTCACTCTTCCAGTGAAGAAAAAAGTTCAGGCCACCGTATCTTGATGGGAAGTAGGCCAGGTATAGAGAACCCGGAGTGGCAAGACTCCGGGTTTTTAATTAATAGGCTCGTACCGTTTTGCCTTCCATAAAATTGACAAATGCTTTGTTTACCACTCGGTTTCCACCGGGAGTCGGGTAATCACCGGTAAAATACCAATCACCGATGTGTTTAGGGCATGCTTGATGAAGGTTTTCGACGGTTTGGTAAACAACCTGTACCTCGGCTTGGAGATCTGCAGGGCGAATGATTTGAGCAATTTTATCCGATACTTCTTCATCGGTAAAAGGATCAAATAGTTTTTTGACTAGGTTTTCTTCTAACGCACTACCGGTTTCCAACCGTGCGACGGCCTCGGCATAGACTTCTTGACGTAGATAGTCTAGTCCACGCTCTTTTAGTAGGGCAAGGACGGCACGAAAGGCTACAAATTCTTTTATCTTAGACATATCGATCCCATAGCAATCGGGGTATCGAATTTGTGGAGCAGACGACACGATCACAATTTTCTTTGGCCCTAGCCGGTCGAGTAACCGGAGAATACTTTTCTCCAGTGTCGTTCCTCGAACGATCGAGTCATCTAAGACCACGATGGTATCAATTCCTTTTTTGATCACCCCATGGGTCATTTCGTATACATGAGAGACCATTTCGGAACGGTCATCATCGTTGGTGATGAACGTACGGAGTTTGACGTCTTTGGATACTAGTTTCTCAAACCGTGGTTTGAAGTTCAACAGTTGGTCTAACGAATCCTCAGAGTAATTACCCGACATGATTTTCTCTTTCCGCCAAGAGTTAACGTACGTATCCATACCTTCAATTAACCCAAAGAATGCTGCCTCAGCGGTATTCGGAATGTAAGAGAAAACGGTATTTTCGATATCATAGTCAATCGCCTGTAAAACCTGTGGAATCAATCGGCGACCTAATTCTTTACGCTCTTGATAAATGGCAGGATCAGAGCCGCGGGAAAAATAAATCCGTTCAAAGCTACAGGAACGGCGGGGAGCAGGCGTTAAAATTTGATATTCATTGTATTCGCCCCGTTTGTCAATGATCAGGGCATTTCCAGGTTGGATTTCATGAATTTGCTCATAAGAAGCCCCAAATGCAGCTTTGATCGCCGGTCTTTCCGATGCGACCACCACGACTTCATCATTGGCGTAATAATAGGCGGGTCGGATCCCAGCAGGATCCCGTACAACAAACGATGCACCATAACCCGTTACACCTGCCATAGCGTATCCACCATCAAAATCTCGGCATGAACGATACAAAACCCGGGGTAAATCCATATTGTCTTCAATGATATCCGACAAGGCTGGATTTTCGTAAATTCCCTTGAATCGTTCAAAAACACGTTGATTCTCTTCATCAAGGAAATGTCCAATTTTTTCCATGACCGTAACCGTGTCTCCTTTGTCTTTAGGATGCTGTCCTAGTGTCACTAGCTTCCTGAAAAGTTCTTCGGCATTGGTCATATTAAAGTTTCCAGCACAGACCAAATTCTTGCTTCGCCAGTTGCTTTGACGTAGCATGGGGTGGCAGTTTTCAATTTCATTGCGTCCATGCGTTCCATAGCGCAAATGCCCGAGCCATACTTCACCGGTGAAGGCTAGATTTTCTTGAAGCCAGCGTGCATCTTTCATTTTATCTGGATCTGACTTCAATACTTGGCGGAATTTTTCGTTGATCTTGTTGAAAATATCCACTACTGGCCGATTTTCAACCGAACGATACCGGCTAATGTACCGATGTCCGGGTGGAACATCAATCTTGACGTTGGCAACCCCCGCTCCATCTTGGCCTCGGTTGGTTTGCTTTTCCATCATGACATACAGTCGGTTGACGCCGTACAAAGGGGTTCCGTATTTTTCGATGTAATAATCGAGGGGTTTGCGAAGGCGAATGAGGGCGATACCACATTCGTGTTTGATTGCATCACTCATAGGAGTAAAAAAACGTGTGCCGGGGGATATGGTTGGCGCTTCGGTTTTTAAAGTGCAAATTTCCAAAAGTTTCGGTAGGCTTGCAACCAAAGACTTAATTTTAATTCTATAGGACCTGATTTATTCGATCGATATTTAATTTTTAACGACCACCCCTTACTTTCGGAACAGCTTTTGATAGGTTAAAAGGGGTTCTCATTCTATCCTCACATGACACACAAGATAATATTTGGTTTACTCATCGGGGTTCTTTTGGTTTCCAAGACGCTTCAAGCTCAGCTTCGGTTTCAACCTTTTACCTCTTTGGAGGCAAATGTGGGTATTTCACGACTTCACAGTGATCTCTCCCCCCTGTCTAGCCTCACCCAAGGATACCGGTGGTCGGGTGGGGTGGGAGCTTACCGCCACCTCAACCCATGGTTGGCGTTGGGTGGCTCGTTTGATTGGACGCGTGTAGGGGCCGATGATTTCCATTCGTCCAATCCTGAGACTTTTTTCCGAAATCTGCACGTTCGAAATGACGTCAAGAGCATCAATGTGTCTGGTAAATTGTATTTACTTCCCTTTACTTCGGCCATAGGTCGTGCCTCCGGAACATGGCATCCGTATGTGTCAGCTGGAATAGGCTACTTCTTCCACAATCCCAAAGCGCGTAGCCCCCTCCCCGAACGAACTTGGACGGAGCTTCAACCTTTACGAACTGAAGGACAGGGCTTCGTACCCGATGCAGAAGAACCATACAAGCTTCGTGGCTTTCAAGTTCCGTTAGGACTTGGCCTAGAGCGACTGGAAGGTCGTTGGTTGTTCGGAATTTCAGCCCAAGTGGTTTTTACCGGAACCGATTACCTGGATGATGTAAAGGGGAATTATTACAATTTATCGGGTACCTATAGCCAACCTTTATCAGATCTTCAAAAAAGCATGGCTCAACGCCACAAGGAATTTGTATCTGTCCGAAACCGCAGAGACCGGATACCCGGCATTCGAAGGTATGCGGAAGAAACTTTTGGATTTTCACCCGGAAGTCCTGATTCGGACGTAATAATGGTGGCAGAAAGTATTGACTTTGGCACGAATCCAATGAACCCGTTGCTAACCCTCCGCGGAAAGGTTGCCGGAAATGACTTTTATGGAACCATTCGAGTCAAGATTGTCTATACCCTCAGGGACGGGATTCGTTGTCCGTAGCCGTTCCCATTGGGAAGGTTCTTTTAGGTAGCAATCGATTAAAATTCTGTGAAAATTGAAGACTTACACCATAGACCAACACGTTTCCACCAGCATTTCCTGTTAAAAAGAAGTTGGCATTGGGCATACTTCGTGAGTAAGCCTTCATTCGCCAGGTACCATCGGTGGTGAGCATGTAGTCGATTTCCCCACCGACTGTCAACAATCCTTGTGGGTTAATTCCCCCTACAGCGCCATTCATGTAAGCGCTTCGGCCACTCAGACGAACGCGATCATTCATTAATTTGTAGGATACATTCACTTGGGCATTATTGAAGTTTTGTCGAACATCGCCCAATTGAAGGCCTAGCTCCAGGTTGGGATCCAATTTATTGGCTAAATTCCCAATTTGATTCGATAACATATTGTTCAGATTGTCAATCAGAAATTGCTGACGTAACGCATCCACGATATTGGATGGGAAGATCTGATTAAATGCCATGATGCTACTGACATTCCGGCTCAGTAGTTGCTCGTCATCCCTCAATCGTTGTTCAAAAGCTAAGGTTTGGGACTGGAAGTTGACCGGGATTTGACGCTCATCAAAGTCGATGGAAAAACGAACCGTCGGTACCATTAATTGATCACTCAAATGCACTTTCACTTTCACCGGGTACCGGTTCATGGTTTCGGAGGTATTGGATGGGATTCCTGGAATTTCAGCCAACGATACATTGGCCGAATATACCGCATCCATGTCGATGACGGCTTCATATGGATCACCGGACCAGGTAATTTTACTTCCCTCCGTGATTTCGAATTTCCGAAGCGAAGCTAAATTTTGGAAGCTAAAGTCATACTTTCCGTTCTTTACGACATAAGGGCCGGTCAAAGAAAAACCACCTCGAGTATCGTAATCGACCGTCAATCGACCCTCACCAAAAGCCACTACGCGGTCATTATTCGCTCGGTCAAATATGATTTCACACTCGGCGTCCGGTGTAAGGGTTAGATTAAGCGACATTTTCAGGCCATTCAAGTCAATGAGTTGACTGGTCACGGGTTCTTGGTTTTCGGCAGTGGAATCAGTTGTGCTCACGGGTTTATCTTTTGAAACCAGCCTGCCTTGTTTGTCCAAAAACGGGATGGCTTCTTCCTCCACATTGACAGTTGTTTCCCCATCCAATGGAATGACCAGTTTGGTACCGCGTTTGGAGGTTAAGTTTCCGGTGATCAAGACATCTTCCAAGGGGCCAGTCAGATGAATATCACCTGTAGCCAGAGCCAAGCCATAAAAATCGGCATTGTCTTTGGCGGTGGTTTTCATCAAGCGAAAACCCTCACGGTCTTGAATCGTTCCGTGGAGATTCAATCTGAACTTTCCACGGGAGTCATACTCCACACCACCATTGATCAATCCCATATTCCCTTTTTGGGCGGCATCAAAAACTTGAAAGCCTGTTTCCTTCGTGAAAAACCCCTTTGGATTCATCACGACCTCATCCGAAAAATAAAAATCGGTTTGCAAAGCGTCCAATTTTAGGTGACCTTGTTGGATGGTCACCCGACCAGACAAAATGGGTTGTTGAAGTTTGCCCCGGATCGTCACAAACCCATTCATTTGACCTTGTAATTGACTGAAAATATCCCGAACAAAAGGCTGGAAAACGCCTAGTTCAGCTTTTTTCACGGAGGCCGTTAAATCCAGTGGATCCAAGGGGTCGTTGGAGTCATAAGTACCCGAAATGGTCAGAATTTTTTCTTTTTGTTTATCCAATTCCAAATTCAACAATACTTTATTGATTTGGGTGTCATAACGTGAATTGGCGATAATATTGCCGACCAAAAATCCTTCGTGGGTCACATCTTCAACCTGCAAATTGCTCAAAATTTGGGGAGACCCAAACGCATTGAGCAAACTGATTTGTCCGTTGGCAATTCCCGAAATATTTTCTCTGATTAAGGGTTGAAGAGCTCGAAGGTCGAAGTTTTCGATCGAAAAACGGGCAATTTTTCCTAATTGTTCGTTCATTTCACCTTCTAAACTGATCTTCTGACCGACGCCGTTCAAAGCAATTTGCTCAAATTGAATCCGCCCAGGATTCATAATCAGTCGGTTGTTTTTGGGTAGTCGCCACCGTTGATTGAGCAAATCCAAAAAGGTTTCCTCAGAATTCAGAGTGAACTCATAATGGTCGGGTTTGATAGAGGCCAGTCCTACCATTTGGAGTTTATTGGGCGATTTAGATTGTTGAACATACCCCTCCATTTGGATAGGTTCTGAGCCATTCCAACGAGCGAAAAGGTCCAACTGGTCTGTTTGGATCCAACCCATATTTTGTCGGTGGGAATGTGCTTCCAATCGAGAGGTCATGTCGGGATACCCAATGGTTTTCTGTATGGATACTTGGGCTGAATTGGTTTTAAAAAGACTATTGCCCAGTAAAAGCGTATCTGCGGTAGCAATCAACTGCACCTTATAGGACGATCCCATCGCCAGATTTCCGGTGAGATGGGTGCCGGGAGATACATAAACACCGGGAAGGAAATAGTCTAAAAACGGTTTGGCACTCTTGAATTTGATGGAAAAATCGGCTTGACTGGGTTTTTGGTACTGGACCAACGAAAAAGGAGTTTGAGGGGTTTCCGGTAATACGGGAGTCCATAATCCCAAAAAGTCCATGAAAATGGTTTCCAACGATTGGAAAAATGTGACCGGTCTGTATTCCCCAGCCAATTGAATATTGAAATATTCCGATTGGAGTGACATTTTTCGCAGACTAGCTATTTGGCTGGATCGAAGGTCGAGGGTATCAAATCGAAATAGGGCGTCTTTTTCTTTAAGAACCGTTTCTCGAAGGGAGATATTTCCCATCCAATCATTGATATCATTCCCGGACATTTGCAGGTCTAGGATCGTTTTTAGTCGAATTGGCGCCTCAGTGAGACCCAATTCACTTAAATGAGCGTAGTCGAGGTATCCTTTGATATCAAAAACATTGGAGGCTGGGTTAAAATCCACTGCTCCATGCACATCGGCGACGAGGTTGGGATCTTGAATCCGGACATTTCCATTGAAGATCGACTGACCTAGTTGTCCGTTCACGTCCATGTGTCGGTAGTTGTATCCGTTGAACTCTATTTGGTGAACGGTCCCATCCAATTGCAACTTGGCACTAGGTAGCGTGAGTCCTTGTCCTTGAATTCCTCCTGAAAATGAGATTTTACCTAATACGTCCTCTTGATGAACAAGTTTCCCGAGGGCTAATTTTTGAATATCTACTTGGCCAGAATAGGTTGACTTTTCTGGGGATTCGGACAAGGCAAAGTCTAGGTTTCCTTTGGCCTTCCCTAAACCAGAGGAGTTTATATCAAATTGAGTGACGAAATTGGTGTAAGTACCTTCAAATTGGCCTAAGAAATCTATTTGGCCAACCTGCTGTACATATTCTTTGTAGGTATTGGGACCGGCATATTGGGCCAAATCGGATTCGAACCACCGGGAGGGCGATAGGTCAAATTTCATGTTGGCGGTCAAGTAATCAGGTAAACCTTGCCACTGAAGTTGTCCGCGAACGAAGCTTTGTTGGCCAAAAGATAAGGCAAAGTCATTCACTACGAATTGGTCTACTGTTCCCGAAAAATACCCAGAGAGTAAGTATCGATCTCGGTAGGCATACAAACCTGGGGCAAATCGTGCCAAATCCTGAGCTTGGATATCACAACCATCCAAGCGGGCATCCATCCAAACCAAATGGTTGAAGTCATCGAAATCAACAGGCTCTCGGTAGGTTAGTTCTATTTGGTCTCGGATATGAGAATCGTTGATGTGGGCTTCTAGCTTTTTAAGGCGCAGGTGTTGCCTGGAGTAAAAAAAGTCAGTTTCCAAGGATTTTACACGGAGGTCGCTTCGGTAATCCACGGCTTTGATTCGCTCACCTTGAAAGGTGATGGTATCGCCCTGAATGAAAAACTGATTGATTTGACCAGAAATTTCGTTGAGTGTAAAATTACGATAATCAAATTCTTCTTTGGGAAACCGGGCCTTTCGAGGGTCTGTAAGGGATAGTTTACCATCCTGAATGATGGCTTCGTCGATGGTAAACGGGATATTATTTTCCGGAGCTGTGGTGTCAGGATTGGGGTAAGCGAGGTGCTGGATTTGAGCAATCCATCTGTCAAAGTTAAAGTCTCCATCCGCTTCCCGAATGAGTTTGACATTCGGCTCGCGCAGGAGGACATAATCTAAATTGTTATCAAACCGTACGAGATTCACTCGGTCAAATTGAAAATTGGTTTGAAAGTTAACAAAGACTTCGGCGACCTCGATCATGGGTCTTTTTTTGAGATCCAAGATCCGAACTCCTTCCAGCGATATATCATCAAACCACCTGACTTTCACACGATCAATCTGAATGGGTCCTCCAATTTTGACAGAGAGCCAGTCGGTTGCTTCTCGAGCTAACCGTGTCTGAATAGACGGCAGTTGAATCAAATATAGGCTAACCACTAAGACAACCGCGAGTCCTAGGGAGGCAAGGCTTGTGAGCCGAATGAGTATGTTAAGAAGTCGGCTTACCAAATAATTTATTTAAATTTGTCTATTCACTAACGAGTTATTGACCATTTAGCGTATGTTGACTTCCCCCACGATTTTAGCCATTGAATCTTCCTGCGATGAGACCTCAGCTGCTGTATTGGTAGGTGAGCGAGTGGTGTCAAATGTGGTGGCAGGGCAAGTCATTCATGAGCGTTACGGCGGAGTAGTTCCGGAATTAGCTTCAAGAGCTCACCAACAACACATTGTTCCGGTGGTAGCTCAAGCTCTTGACGAAGCAAAGATAACAAAAAAAGAGCTTGATGCAGTGGCCTTTACACGAGGTCCTGGTTTGCTAGGCTCCTTATTGGTTGGAACCTCCTTTGCCAAGTCATTGGCTTTGGCCTTGGACATCCCTCTGATCGAGGTGAATCATATGCAAGCCCATGTCCTAGCACACTTCATTGAAGAACCAAGACCACCTTTCCCCTTTTTATGTTTAACGGTGAGTGGTGGGCACACGCAAATTGTCCTCGTAGAGTCTCCCTTGGTTATGCAAGTGATTGGAGAAACTCAGGATGATGCGGTGGGAGAAGCCTTTGATAAATCGGCGAAGATGTTAGGTTTGCCCTATCCCGGCGGACCCATGATCGACCGCCTGGCTGAGGAAGGGCGAGCTGATGCATTTTCTTTTCCTTTGTCTGAAATGCCAGGTCTCCATTTTTCGTTTAGTGGAATAAAGACAGCTATTGGTTTGTTTTTGCAAAAACAGGAACAAAAAGATCCAGGGTTTACAGAGCGGAACCTGCCGGATCTTTGCGCTAGTGTTCAATTTACTCTGATTCAAATGTTGATGCAAAAAGTAAAACGGGCGGTTCGCGAAACCGGTATCCGGCATATTGCTCTGGCAGGAGGTGTTTCGGCCAATCGAGGACTTCGAAAAACGCTTACCCAGTGGGGAGAGGAGTCGGGGCATTCCATTTATATACCTGATTTTCAGTATTGTACCGATAATGCCGGTATGATTGCCATGGCGGCCTATTACAAATTCCAGGCAAAAGAATGGGTTGGGCAAGATGTGAGTCCCATGCCGCGCATGGCTTTGTAAGTCAAATAACAGATGGTTATTTTTGAAATTGAAATTTTATAAAACACGACATGAGTCATTTTGGTGAGCGTTTTTTAGCCTCTGGCCGTTATTTTTCCATCATAAGTTGGATTTATAAGGGAGCACTTTTGGGTTTAGGCGGTTTGGTATTTTTAATCCTGGCAGTGAATCTGAATTTTCTGTGGCTATTCGGTAAAATGCCAGGTGTGGAGGATTTGGATAATCCCAAAAGTGAGATCGCCTCTGAAATCATCTCAGCTGACGGCAAAGTGATCGGTAAGTTTTTCTTTGAAAATCGTAGCCCAGTCGATTTTGATGAACTCTCTCCTCATATCATCAATGCCCTCATCGCCACCGAGGACGTTCGCTACACAAAGCACGCGGGTATTGATGCACGAAGCATGTTGCGTGTTTTCACAGGACTTTTAACTCTTAATCCAAAAGGGGGAGGAAGTACCATCACACAACAGTTAGCCAAAAACCTGTTTCGGATGCGAAATGATGAGACGTATGAAGGACCTCTCTACCACATTCCGGGCCTGCGTACGCTGCTAATCAAGGTGAAGGAATGGATCATGGCCGTGAAACTCGAACGGCGGTATACGAAACAAGAAATCATGAAAATGTACCTCGATACCATCGAGTTTTCCAGTGGTGCCTACGGGATCAAGTCGGCAGCGAAAACCTATTTCATGAAAAATCCCGCTGACTTGACCATCAACGAGGCTGCGTTACTCATCGGGATGATTCAGAATCCTTCTCGTTTCAACCCTCGGGTTCGTCCTGAGAATGCGATCATTCGGCGGAATACCGTTTTGGCTCAAATGGTGAAGTATGAAAAAATTTCGCAAGAAGAAGCCGACCAATTTGCCGCTCAACCCATTGCCCTAAATTACTCACCTGAAAGCCATAACTCGGGACTAGCCCCTTATTTTCGAGGATATTTAAAGGATTTCCTGAAAAAACAGTTGAAAGATGCGGGCTATGAGGAGTCTGACCTGTACACCAAAGGGTTTAAAATCTACACGACTTTGGACTCACGCATGCAAGCTTATGCCGAGCAAGCGGTGAATGAACACATGAAAGACCTTCAAAAGAAATTTTATGCCCACTGGGGGGGCAGAAATCCATGGGTGGAAGAAATTGGAAATACTGGGAAGTACCGAGAAATGCCTGGATTTTTGGAAAAAATGGCCAAACGAACGGGGTATTATCAGCAGCTCAAACGTGAATTTGGAGACGATGAGGTAGCTATTAAAAAAGCCATGAATCAGAAAATTCCGATGCGGGTTTTCACTTGGCAAGGTGAGCGAGACACCCTAATGTCGCACATGGACTCCCTAAATCACTACAAGCGTTTCTTGAACATGGGTTTGTTGGCGATGGATCCTCGAAATGGCCATATCAAAGCTTGGGTGGGTGGAGTTAATTATAAGTATTTCAAATACGATCACGTCGCCCAAAGTAAGCGCCAGCCGGGCTCTACATTCAAGCCATTTGTGTACGTAGCCGCTATCGATAATGGTTTTTCCACCTGCGACCGCGTGACAGATCAACCCGTTTCCTTCGGACCTGAAGATGGGGTCTATGGATCGATTTATACCCCCAAAAATTCCGATGGAAAATTTTCATACCAGGCTCTCTCACTCCGAGAGGCGTTGGGGAGGTCAGTCAATTCGGTGAGTGCCCAATTGATCAAAACTTTTAAACCCTCCGAGGTTGTCAAGTACGCGCGTCAGTTGGGTATCCAAAGTGAGTTGACCGAGACGCCCTCGTTGTGTTTAGGGGTCAGTGAGGTTTCTTTGATGGAAATGGTGGCTAGTTATGGTGTTTTTGCCAATGCTGGAAAATACACTGAACCCATTTTTGTCACACGCATTGAAGATAAAAATGGACAGGTGATCAAAGAATTTTTGCCTGATCAAAAGGAGGTTTTAAGTGCAGAAACGGCCTACAAAATGATTCACCTCATGACAGGAGCTACCTCTTCCGGTGGTACATCTTTGGGCCTTGCGCGGTATGGTGTATTGGCAGGTAATGAAGTGGCTGCTAAAACCGGAACCACCTCCAACTACTCAGACGGTTGGTTTATGGGCCTGACGCATTCATTAATTGGGGGTGTGTGGTCGGGAGGCGACGACCGAGCGATTCACTTCCGGACCATCGATATGGGGCAGGGGGCCCGTATGGCGATGCCTGCTTGGGGTCTTTTTATGCAAAAGGTGTATGCCGATGCCAACCTAGAATACAAGAAAGGGCGATTCGTAAAACCTGCGAGCGTTGTCGTCCGAGGAGATTGTGTAACGAGTATCAACGAAGTGTTTGTCGGCGACTCCACCCAGCGCGTCACGCCCACCAAGATTCGTCCTACCGATGATGATGAACTTTTGTAGAGGGGAAATAATTTAGGTGATGGCTGGCCATTAGGTTTGTTGGTTGACTTTTGCGTGGGGTATGAACACAATTCGCTGTATTTCTGTCTATATTTTTCCGATGAAATTTCCGTTTTAGTGCGTACAAATTTGTTGAACTGCAGTTACAAACTCTCCGAATGAATCATTCCATTTGGCTGCTCGACTGTAATCTTTATTCAGACCATGAAGAATGCCTAAATTATCCTTGTATTCATTGTATCTTCCATTGTAAGCTTCTAACCTTTGTTTTGGTGCAGTTTGTTCTGCTATTGATTTGTGGTCAGGAAACTTGGGACATAGATGATTTATACTTTGGAAGTAATTTGTAACACCTCTTCCGTCTGCTATAAGCCAACTTTCAAGAATTTCGTCAGATCCTTAGTCTTGGCATTCAAATCCTACTGTTTATTATATTTATCATTTTTCCAATTGAAATTTATTGTTTGCAATATTCCAGTATTCGTTCTGGATTTGATTTCTGTCTTTGATGCTTAGGTCTTTAAAGGTGTCCAGCACTTGCAGCATTTCCTGCTCGGTTAAACCGTACAAATGGAAAACCAAAGCATCAATTTTATTTTCATAAAAAGAGCTATCTAAGTTCTCTCTACGAAGTTGAAGAATTTTCTTGGTCAACTGCTCAAACTGTTTTTCTGCTTTAGGATCAATTTCCTTTACCGGAATTTCCTTCATGACAAATCCTTTTATCTCTCTTGAGTTGCCTTGTAATTCCGGGAAATTATCTTCAAAACAATACCTGAATAATTTTGAATTAAAGAAAGAGACCAAATATTGAAGACATTCTCCATTGAGAATGAAGCACTTATCATTGAGATAATATCCTTCATCATCAAAAGTAAAAGACAAGTCTTTTACCATGTTGGGGTAAATGATTTTCGGCTTTTCAAAGTTTTGCCAGTATCCTATCTGGTCTTGTGTTTCAAACCATTCATTTCCTGTCTTCTTTCTTGCATTTTTTTCACCTGATTGTGCGAGTTTGTCCTGGCCAAACGACAGAAGATGTTTTTTAACTGCGGGGTATTTATTTATATCAAGTTTAAGCGTTGGAAATGTGCCAATGAGCCAAAGGTTCGGACTTTTAAATGAGTATCTTCCTAAATCTCTGCCTCTTAAAAGTGGTTTGATGATTTCCGCACTTTTGGGGTCTTGATTAATCAGTTGTTTTCTGGTTTCATCAGCTATTACAAAGGCTTCATTTAACCCAGTCTTAATACCATAGTTTATTTCAATCTCCCAATCCTTTAGTTTTTTGCCTTGCTTACTTACTTTTTGCTTAATGTGCTGTTTAGCCGCATCGGCTATTACCCAAGCGTTTTCTGTTAGGTCTTTTAATACGGTGTGGTTGTTATCAAAATTGCTTGCCAGGGCTTTTATAAATTCCTGGTTCTTTTTGGTTAAACGCAAAGCTTTAAGTTCACCTTGATTTTTCTCTTTTTTGAAAAGGTGAATGGTAGTTAGAACGGTTGCTGATTCAAAAACCTCTGCGTCCGAAAGGTCAATCAAAATCTTTCCATTTGTATTATTCAGAAAAAAATTGCGAAGCGACTTTCCGTAATTACTACGCAACCATGCGCTACCCGTAATGAAAACCAAATTACCCTTGGCCTTTAGATATTTATACCCCTGTTCAAAGAAAAGCATATAAATATCACCGGTGCGTTCAAATGTTTTGAAGTTCGCTTCTTTAAGCCTATCAGCATCTATTCCCATTTTTTGAAGCTGGATATAGGGCGGATTCCCGATCACAATATCAAAGCCGCCTTGTTCAAATACATCCATAAAATACAGGCTCCATAAAAAGTAAGGCTTATCATGTCTCCTCAGCGTAAGCAATTTTTGCTTACTTTCTGCTACTTTTTCCAATTCCGCCCTTAATTTTTCTATTTCCTTGGCGTTTTTGCTGGTGGCCAACTTTTGCCTCATGGCCTCGCTAGTAGCCTCGGCCAGATCCAAGCGGAAATTTTTTTCTTTTGATTCCAGCAGTTCTTTGATTTCCTCTTCCTTATTTTGAAGTTGTTCGCTAATAAAATCTTTTTCAATCTGGTCAATCTTCCTGCGTATTTCTTCTTTTTCCTCGGCATCGTTGCTGTTGAAATAGGTATTTTCGAGATCAATTATGTCAAATTCATTGGAGTCTTGTTTTCCTTGTAAATAGTCCGTTAAACTCATTTGAGGCTCGTTTACTTCTCCAAACAAGTTCCTTTGTTTTTCTACTCTTACATCAAACTTCGTTCTCTCAAACTTTAAATTTATGCCTTCAAAGCTTTCCAGTAAGCTATTGCCCTGCATAATTTTGTAATCCAAGTTTGGCAAAGGCTGTGGCTCTGTTTCATCCACCACCAATGCTAACCAAAAACGCAGACGGGCAATTTCAACCGCACCGTTTTCAATGTCCACTCCATAGATACAATTTTGAATAATCAGCTTTTTTGTTTCCGCATGGTCAAGAGTTAAATCTAAAGCGGTCTTGGCTTTAAAAATTTCCTGCAACATGCCCATAGGAAACGCACCTGAACCAATGGCAGGGTCACATATTTTTACTTTATCAAGCAGTTTTTCAATACGCTTGGCTTGTTGTACGACAAAGTTTTTCTTATCGTTTCTTTCGCCAATTATCCCGTTTCGTATAAAGTTTTCAAGTACTTTAGTAGCTGGGCTTTCGTCTTCCGTGCATTCGGGTAAGTGGGTTCGCAAATATTGTATCAAGCTTTCCTGACACATGTAGTGCACAATTTCTTTCGGAGTATAGAACGCCCCTTTCTCCCTGTTTTCTTCCAGTAAGTTTTCAAAAATGTGGCCTAACATTTCGGGGTCAATACCCACTTCGCTATCATAGGGGTCGTTCTCATCAATTGTGAAATTGTACGATTCAAAAAACTCTAAGAGATTTTTAAATAGGTCGGCAGGGAAATCAATGTTGTGGTAATAGGAAATATCCTTGTCAAACAAACCACCATTTAAATAAGGTAATTTAATGTTATTGCCTAAAGCACTTGGGGCAAGATGGTTGCTTCTTTTTTTATTTAGTGTTTCAAAGAATAAGCTCTTAAGGGCTTTACTATGAAAATATTCTTTATTGGTGTCGTTTAAAAATAGATTTTGCAGAAATTTGGCATCACCACCGGTCCATTGTTCATTGCTTGCGGGAACACCCATCCAGCCTTTTTTCTGAAGAAATTGCAGAAAGACAATCCTTCCAAGGAGCTTTTTACTAAAATCTCGAATTGATTTAGCTTCATCATCTCGCCATCCATTTTCCAGTTCTTTATTAGAACCAAGAGTTAACTTTCGATAATCGTTATTTGAAGCAAGGTGATCACTGAATTTCTCAAAAAACTCTTTATAGGTTTTAAAGAAGTCCTTATTTAGTTTTTCAACGCTAAAGGCTTCAAATAAATCATTGAGATAAATAGGTTTTCCCTTTAGCTTATCAAATCGTTCGGCTGCTGTTCGGCAACTTTCACCTTCACCAAAAAGATAAGTATAGCGTTTTGGCTCAGTTTCTTTTTTACCATCTGCTGTTCGGATTTCACTCACATAACTGAAACGCCATTTTTTTTCTTGGATGTACACAATTAATGCAGCATCTAGGTCGTAACGGATAACAGATTTAAAAAGGTTTCTTAATCCAACACGGTTACGCTCTATCAGTGCTTTATCTGTCAGCTTCACCTCATAAATACCAACAATGCGTTCATCAGCGGTATAAAAGCTACCCAACTCAACGGCACTATGAGCAATTTCATTGCTTGGTAATGAAACAGGTTGTGGCTTTTGGTGAAATTTCTTAGCACCAAAATAATCCTTCATTACCTCCAACCATTTTTCAGGTTGATAGGCGCATTCGAGTATGCTGCTTTGAAATGTCTTCTTATCCATTAGTCAAAATCTTCTTTAGTAAGTTGTTCCACCAATTGGTGAAGTTTGTTGGCCAATACCGTTTTCGGAATCAGCTTGGTTTCGTAATCGGCTATGATGGCTGGTGAGGTGTTGCGAGCCATCGCATATTCTACTACCTCGCTGTCTTTTCCTTTGCAGAGAAGTATGCCAATGCTTGGGTTTTCAAAAGGTCGTTTTATATCGCGGTCCAATGCCTCCAAATAGAAATTGAGTTTACCCAAAAACTCGGGTTCAAATTCTTGTATTTTCAGTTCAAACAATACCAGGCATTGCAAATCACGATGGTAAAACAGCAAGTCGGTAAAATAGTCTTTATTGCCCACCTGCAAGCGATATTGATTTCCCATGTAGGTGAATCCTTTGCCTATTTCCAGAATGAATTTTTGCAGGTTAAGGATTAATGCCTTTTCAAGGTCTTTTTCAGAATGCCCATCGGGTAAATCAAGAAATTCAAAAATATAAGGGTCTTTAAAAAGGTTTTGAGGTAATTGTGACCGCAGTGCGGACACAATTGGATTGGAGAGCATAACTCTTTCAAATTGAGCAGAATTTAATGCCCTTTCCAAGTCACGGCTGCTATATCTTTCCTTAATTGTTGTAATAAGGTAATAAAATTTCTCCTCTGCTGATTTTGTTTTTGAAAGGATTAAACGGTGATTAGTCCAGCTAATTTGTGAAATACTTCCTTTAAACTGGACAGCTACTAAAATTTGTAACTTAGTAGTTAAT
>VFQO010000967.1_pt1 | contig 25519 bp, 25 predicted proteins | sample 3512331 | NCBI WGS metagenome assembly VFQO01 (sample SAMN10412371, study PRJNA504923) | tailings metagenome | isolation source: Replicate 3 from Balatoc abandoned mine | place: Philippines: Itogon, Benguet | collected 2017-08-28 | reverse complement strand
AACCCGGGTCACTTCTCGATGAAAATCCCGGGTCAAATCTCAACGGAAATCTACAAGCAGGCTCCTATGCGAAGGTAAAAACCTGGGAAAATTCGGCGTTGCCGTCAACGGCGAACGGCCAATGGCGTAACGACAATTATGGAGCCGGCCCCCGGAGCTTCAAATGGTCAGCGTGCAACTCTGTGGACGTGTCTGCGAGCTCAACCTGCACCGATCGGGCGATGGATCGACCCAATGGCAGGTCGATGGTTCAGAGCACAGAGCCAAGCGCCAAGCTAATTATGGCCCAGACAATCAACACTGTCACCGCCACCCGGTCACGCCCCGGGACGGAGGTGAGGTTACCGAGAGACATCCACTTTCCTTTTTTAGGTTAGGAAGATCCTTGGGGCGACGCGCCCGAGCGAGTGGCGGAAAAGCGACGGGTATTGCTGCACATACGATCAGGCCGAAGCCAGCTATTGTGCTGCGGTGAATGCGAGTCCAAGCACCAGGACAGTGGCACCCCATCCGGTCACGACCAGAATCTTGAAGCGCGCGAGTGTCACTTGAGAGTTCCTTTCCTGTTTATTCTGCAGCGTTCCTGAATCGAATTGATGGCCTCGTCGCGAGGTAAAATAAAATCGAAAGACTGTGTCGCCTTGATAGAGCAGGGCTATAACTCAAGGCGCGGGCGCTCAACCGATCGATTGAAGCCACCCGAGCAGGTGCTCTAAAGCAACGGGCGCGCACCGCTGTCGGATGCGCGCCCTCACGCAGTCTATCTTTGCGTGCAGCTTCTGAACTTTGGCCAAACGTCCCCGCCCGGTGGCAGATGACGCCTTCCCGGGTGAGTGGCCTTAGCAGCGGCTGGATCGATCTACCGCGCTAAGCATCGGCCAACGCCCCAGCTGGCGCTGTTACAGCCGCCTGGCCCTCGCGGGCGAGAACAGCGCCGAGCTTCGCTTCCTGCTCGGGCGAAAGTGAGGAACGAAGAATGCGCCCGCGATAGCCGGAAAGCTCCGCCAGAACTTTCTCCGGCTGCGCCTTACGGATCAGAAGGAAGATGGCGCTTGTATCGGGGGCCAGCGTGTTCCCCATGTCTTTGATGAAGTCATCGTTGATCCCGTAGTCGATCAGGCTGCCCGACAATGCGCCAGTCCCCGCACCGACGACACCGCCGATCGCCATGCCGGCGAGAGGATTGAGAAAGAGGAGCCCGACCAGGGTGCCCCAAAGGGCTCCCGATAAAGTGCCATAGCTGACAGTCCTGCCCAACACGCTGATCGACTGTTTGATGTGGACCTTGCCGTCCGGATCGCGGATCGCCACGACGGCATCTTCAAGATCGATGAGATACTCGCGGCGGAGGCGCCCAAGATCTGTGAGTACCCGATCAGCATCATTCGAATTGTCGAAACCGACCACAATCAATTCTGACATAGTTCGTCTCCAGGTTATTAAAGGGTTACAGACTAGTGATTTGATGCGAACAGCTATCGTGTCGCTGCCGCCGGGGCGGCGCTAATGGGCCATCAGCATCGGGATGGTTGAATGCGCCAGAAGGTGCCGAGTGACCCCTCCAAGTACTGCCTGCCGGAGCCGGCTGTGAGTGTACCCGCCCGTGACCAAGAGGGTTACGCCACTGTTTCCGGCAGCGGTAAGGAGGGACTCCCCGATCGAGTCTTCAGGCGAACGCGCTTCCACGACCGGCTCAATTCCGTGCCGAACGAGGTACGACCGCAGACGTTCGGCCTCGCTTGCATCGGTCTTGGCCGTAGGGAAGCTGAAAATGATCACCTCTTCCGCACTGTGCAGAATCGGGAGCGCTGCCGAGACGGCGCGGGCGCTTTCGACACTGCCGTTCCACGCGATGCCCACCCGTCGGGACAGCTTTGGCGGCACTTTCTGGGTGAGCACGAAGATCGGCCTGCCCGAATACTCCAGCGTGTCCTTCAGAAGCTCGGGTGTATCCAGCGGCTTGGCAGCCTCGGCCCGCCGGATGAACAGGATGGCATCGTGAATGGGCGCCGCTTCCTTGACCGCGGCCCAGGCATCGCCGTCGATTCGCGACAGCTCGGCGCTGGGGGGTGGGGCGGTCGCGCTGAGCACCACACCTTGCTTGCCTGAGGCATCCTGCAAGATCGACGTCACCTTTGCCTGGCGCGCGAGGCCATCATCCCGCAGCTGATCTAGCAATAGCGGGTAGTGAGACATTGCTCCAAAGTGAGGATAGACCGGGACGGTGAGCAGCACGGGATCGATCAGCAAAACCGACAAGTGAGCGTTTAAGTCGACGATCACGTCGGCAGCCTTTTCGGTCACCCACTCGTCCGTATCAGGATCGGTCAAGGGGAGAAGTATCGACTTCATCATTGGTCTCCAAAAGCGAACATGTGTCGCTCTGGAAATTTCGGCACTTCGCCCGTCAAAAGCTAATCGAAAGCCTGTGACCGAATAATAGGGGTAGCCTATCAGCCTGGTATCAGAGGACGGCTCGCAGGATGCCGTGCGCGCTGATGAGCGCGAGGATTACGCCGATCAACACAAGCAGAAGTCGTGCGGGCGCTCGCTTCGCGACGATTGCTCCCAAAGGGGCGGCCGCGATGCCACCAATTAGCAGGCCCACAGTTGCCACCGTGAAGGCAGCCCATCCCATATTGGCAAGGAACGCTAGGGAAATAGCGACCGTGAGGAAAAACTCGGCAGCGATCACCGTCCCGATCACGATGCGGGGGGTTGCGCCTTGCGCCAGCAGATTACTGGTAACGATCGGTCCCCAACCGCCACCTCCAGCCGCATCAAGAAAGCCGCCGACAAGCCCGAGCGGTGCAACGTATCGCGGCGATGCGGAGGTGTCGCGATGGCGCAGACCGCGCCAGATCAAGAATATGGCGAGAAGCCCCAGGTAACCGAGAACGAAGGGCCGGGCGAGGCTGGCATCGACATGGGTTAGGAGATAGGCGCCGGCAACGCCCCCCAGTACACCTGGAATAACCAGCCGCGCGAACAGCTGCCAGTTGATGTTGCGATGAATGAGGTGATTGGTGCCTGACGCTGCCGTCGTGAAGCTCTCAACCGCATGGACGGCCGCTGAGACCTGTGCCGGCGGCATCCCGAGAGCGACAAGCAAGGTGCTTGAGAGAACTCCGAAGGCCATGCCCAGCGCGCCGTCCACCAATTGCGCGGCGAACCCGACAGCAACGAAGGGCAGGATTTCCGCCACCGTGAACGAGGAGATATCGATCATCCGCCGATTTCAATCTCACCGTGCATCAAAGCATCCTCAATGGGACAGAAACGTCGGCAGTGCCGGATTCTCGAGCACGCCGCGGGTTGCCCCGCCGAGGATGAACTCGCGAAAGCGCGAATGGCCGTACGCTCCCATCACCAGTAGATTCGCGCCGTGCTCGATGCAGAACGTGTTGATCGCTTCCGAGATCGTCCTGTCGCCCCGCTCGGCCTGCTGATACCTCCCAGCCTCGCCGCGGCTTTTCAAAGAAGCAACCACATCTTCCCGCGCCAGACTGGACTCCATCTCCTTGTCATCGCCGAATGCCACCACGATGATCTCACGCGCCCTTCGCAGCAGGGGCAACGCATCCGTCATCGCACGACCGGCGACACGGCTGTAATCCCAGGCGACAACGATCGTCTCCAGAGATTGCATCGCCCGGTGCGATGCCGGAACGACGATGAGTGGATGTCCTGACTGGAATAGCGCGTACTCCGCGATGGCATGCTCGCTCAGCAGCCCCCGCTCATCAACACCTGTAACAGTCAGGTCGTGCAATCGGGCCTGTTCGGCGACAACCTCCGGTATGGTATAGGCAAACGATCGCTCGGTTCGGACGTCGATCTGCACGCCGGAAAGCGCGGCGGCTTCGTTCAACAACCGCGCGCGATCCTGCACATCGGAATTGCGGACCGCAAGTGACGCCTGAGCTTCAGCCGTGATGCGGCGACCATAGGCGCTCTTCGGCAGGACGACATCGAGTTCATAGATCAGTGCCGTCAACTCGGCTCCAAACGTATTGGCGAGCATGAGGGCATATCCGGCCGGCCCTGTTTCGGGGCCGCTGGTTTCAGCGGCCACATGCAACAATATGTTTTTGAACGTCATCTTAATCTCCTTATACGCGATGCATCTGCATGACATTTCAAGTCAGTGGGGCCGCTTGACTTTGCTGCTCCTGGTCCCGCGTCTTCCACAACGACCAACCAATGCCGGCCGCCAGGATCGCGAAGGTTATCGTTAGCGACGCGACTGGCGGAACCTTGCCGAGGCCGAGGGCATCGGCGATGAATATCTTAGACCCGATGAAAACAAGGAGAACCGACAGGGCGTATTTCAGGTAGTGGAACCGGTCCACCATAGCTGCGAGTGCGAAGTATAGAGCGCGAAGACCAAGTATGGCAAAGATGTTCGAGGTATAGACAATGAACGGGTCCGTCGTGATCGCAAAGATCGCGGGAACTGAGTCGACCGCGAAGAGAACATCTACGAACTCGACCATCACGAGCGCTAGAAATAGTGGCGTCATGAACCAAACCGCGCGGCCTGTCTTCGGATCGGGCAGACGGATCCAGAACTTGCGCCCATGGAGCTCGTCGGTTACCCGGAAATGACGCCGGATCCACCGCAGAAGCGGCGACGATGCGACATCGTATTCCTGGTCGGCCATCAGCCACATCTTCACGCCGGTGAAGATCAGAAACGCGGCAAATACGTAGAGAACCCAGCTGAACTGCTCGACCAGCGTCGCCCCGAGGCCGATCATGAAGCCGCGAAGGACGATGACGCCTAGGATGCCCCAGAACAAAACCCGGTGCTGGTAGACCCGAGGGACCGCAAAATAGGCGAAAATCATCGCGATTACGAAAACATTGTCCATCGCGAGACTCTTCTCGACGACGAAGCCGGTCAGGTAGTTCATCCCAGCGGTCGCACCCAAGTACCACCAGACCCACCCGCCAAATGCGAGCCCGAGCGCGATGTATATTCCGGAAGTCGCGAGGCTCTCGGCGACCCCTATTTCGCGCTGCGTGCGGTGCACGACGCCCAGGTCGACGATCAGCAGTATGGCGACAATCGCCAGAAAGCTCAGCCACAGCCACAAGGGCTGGCCCAACCAGGCGTGAAGCAGAAAATCCATGTTATCGTCCCTTCAGCGCCTCAGCGCTCACGTCGCTCCGCGGCAATGTCGTCCGCGTCGGCCACCAAGCAGGCGAGATTGAAATATGGGCCGGCGCTCGAAAGCGCCGGCGGCCCTCAGTCGAATAGGTCGTGCAGGAAGCTCTTCTTGCGCTTGGGATAGTGCGAGCGATGCTCCGCTGCGTAGCCAGGCGCGCCATCCCAAGGGCGGGAGCCGCCGATCGGCGGGGGTCCCGCCGTGACGGCGCTGCGTTCAATGATCTTGTCCAGCTCGCCGCGGTCGAGCCATACTCCGCGGCAGGAGGGACAATAGTCAATCTCGATGCCCGAGCGTTCCGACATCGTCAGATCGGTCTTGCAGGTAGGACAAAGCATGTTCAGGACTCCTGGCGCTGACCGAAGAAGGTCAGCATGAGCTGGAAGAGGTTGACGAGGTTCAGGTAGAGCGAAAGCGCGCTCATGATCGCGAGCTTTTCGGCGGTCTCGGAGCCCCCATAAGTCAGGTATTCGGACTTTGCCCGCTGAGTGTCGAAGGCGGTGAGTGCGGTGAATACGATGACGCCCGCGATGCTCAACACGAGTTGCAGCACACCTGATGCCAGGAAGATATTCACGATGCTGGCGAGAACGACGCCGATGAGGCCCATCAGCAAGAACGTCGACCATTTCGACAGGTCGCGTCCCGTAGTATATCCCCAAAGGCTCATCGCGAGGAACGTCGAGGCGGCGATAAAGAACGTGGTCGCGATGCTCTGTCCGGTGAACACCAGAAAGATGCTCGCCATCGACACACCCATCAGTGCCGCGAATGCGAAAAAGGCCGTTCTCGCGGCAGCAGTGCTCATGCGCTCAATGCGGAATGAAAACAGCATCACGAACGCAAGCGGGGCGAATATCGCCACCCATTTCAGGGGGGTATTGAAGATCGGCTCGTAGATTGCCGGGGTCGATGCGACGCCAAGCGCGACGCTGCCGGTGATACCCAAGCCGATCGCCATATTGCGATAGATGCCGAGCATGTGCCGGCGCAGACCGGCGTCGTAAACAGGAACCGCCGCGCCAGGAGCAGAGGCGCGGGCGTAACGCGTACGATTGTCCATCGCTCAGGCCCTCTTCGGCTGAAGGGCGAGGGCAACCAGCCGCTCGCGGATCGAGAGCTTCAGCCGTTTCAGGCGAAGGATCTCGAATGGGTTGGGCACGACGCGGCGCTTTTCAGCGCGGAGCGCGTCGTCGATCCGAAGATGGATCTGATTAAGGCGAAAGGCACGCCAGTTCATCACAATCTCCTCATTGCAAACCGAAGCATGATCGGAGATCCGCACACAGACTTGGCCGCCTGTGGAATCGGATCTTCCGATGCGGTCCGACATCACGCGTCATCAGCCGTAAGGCCGCTGCCGCGTCAGAGGGGCCCGGTCCGCAAGAGGCAACATCGCCGCCGCGGGCAGCTCGTTCAAATCGAAACCAGATGTTCGTACCGATAGAAGGGCTCTATCGCGGGGCGAGGACCGGCCCGCTACAATGCCGCGTTCAACCGACCTCTGGCCTCTCGCGCGGCGGCATCGGCAACAACCTGATAGCTGTCGGCATAGGCCGAGCCATCCCGCCACGCGGCCGCTATCGAGCGCGTCGCCGACCAATCCGCGATCTGCAGCCGACAGATCATGTCTTCGCCTCCTACCTCCGAGCGCAGATAGATCTCAGGCAGGATCGCGAGGCCAAGGCCTGAACCTGCCATCTGACGCAAACTGTCCAAACTGGTGCCTTCGTAATCCTGGAGCAGCTCGGCGCCGAGCTCGGCACAGATTGAGCGCGCCTGACGGTGGAAATGGTGGCGCAGATCAAGGCTGAGGACCGGCTGCCCCCGCAGATCCTCTCTCTGCAGCATCGGCGCAAGGCACAGGGGATGATCAGGCGGAGCGACGAAATGCAGAGGCTCACGAAACAGCGGTTCGATGTACAAATCCGACCCGGCAGCGGGGAGGGGCACCAACAGCATATCAAGCTCGCCCCGGCGCAACTCGGCCAATTGCTCATCCGGAATGCCTTCGCGGATATACAGGCGCAGATCGGGATTGCTCTTGTGCAACGTCGCGACGACCGTTGGCATTAGATAGGGTCCAAGAGTGGGCGTCACGCCAAGCCGGATTGTTCCCACAACGCCCTGAGCGCTTCTGCGGGCGAGACCTCGGATATCTTGGACCTGCATCAGCACCTTGCGCGCTCGCGCGGCGACCTCGCGCCCAATCGGCGTCAGTTGCACGGGGTTGCCGGTCCGCTCGACCAGCACCACGCCGAGGCGGTCTTCCAGGCTCCGCAACTGCTGGCTGAGCGTGGGCTGCGAGACATTAACTGCCGCCGATGCTCGACCGAAGTGCTTCGCATCGTCGATCGCGACAAGGTATTCCAGTTGGCGAAGCGTCGGCACTGTCCCTCTCCCATTCGATAGGTTCCATCTATCGTTTTGCACCTGACCTTTCAATTCGTCATCCCTCCTCCTCGAGAGCAAATGTCGACCGAACTGAGGAGGAATGACGTGCAGACTTATTTTGAAGAGCTGAGGCGCCGACATCGGAGATTGGACCGCCTTATCGACGGCTGCCGGGCAGCGGGACGGCAGGAAGACCTCAAGCAGCTCAAGCGCCTCCGTCTTCTCCTGAAAGACAAAATCGCTGCGATGGATCGCCGGCACCGGCCGGCCCCGGGTTGAGCGAGCTACGACGTTCTGGAAGACTCCGTAACGCCTCCCGGTGCAGTCACGCCGGTGGTTTCCCCGCGCGGCGATCGTCATACCTTCGCGCCGGCTTCCGAGCGAGAATCCGGCTTTACAGGCCTCCCGCGGTTCCGGAGGGGAAGGGTAAGTCATATGCTTTTACAAACAGAAGTCACCGATTCCCAGCAACCCGGCAGGGACTTGGCTTCTTCGAGGATCACCAGCAAATGTCCGGCCCAGGATGAGCGCTGGGCGCAACTTGACGATGACCCATCGATGCTCACCCAGATCGCTATGTCAGCATGGCTTGGCGCAGCTGTCGCCACCATACGCATGGTGGAGGCACACCGCCGCATTTGGGCGCGGAGCTTCGTGAAGCTGTGAGGGTGCTTTTCCGGGCGCGGGGCCGGCCGATCATTGATCCGGAGGCGCGGTGATGGATCAGCTTACCGCCACGCTGCTATCGGCTCCCGTCCTTTTCTTTGTCCTGGGCGGGCTCGCGGCTGCCGCACGCTCCGATCTCGCCATTCCCGAGACAATCGCCAAGGCGATGTCGATCTACCTGATGGTGGCCATCGGTCTCAAGGGGGGGGTCGAAGTTGCCAGCGCTGGAATAACTGGCGAATTGCTCAAAGCGCTTGGAGCCGGACTCGCGTTCAGCGCGCTGGTCCCCTTGGCGGTCGCACCAGTTCTGCGCGGGATCGGGAAGCTGGACCGCATCAATAGCGGGGCCATTGCCGCGCATTACGGCTCCGTCAGCGTCGTTACCTTTGTAACGGCTAGTCAGATCTTCAACAACAGCGGCTTCGCCGTTGCTGGTTTCATGATCGCTGTGCTCGCCGTGATGGAAACGCCCGCCATCCTTTCCGGGCTGTTTGTTGCCCGCAATTCGTCCACGGGCAGCGTGTTCGACAACAGCTTATTCAAAGAGGTTCTGTTTAATGGCTCGGTAGTCCTGCTAATCGGGAGCTTCATGATCGGCGTTGCGATAGGCCCGGGCGGTTATGCTCCGGTGAAGCCGGTTTTCACCACCGGATTCACCGGCATCCTTTGCCTCTTCCTGTTGGACATGGGACTCATCGCCGTCCGGCGCATACTGCAAACCCGGTCGCTAACACTTCGCCTCATCGTACTGGCGGTCGTGTTTCCGATCGTCAACGGCACGCTCGGCGTCCTTGTCGGCACTTTGATCGGTCTTGATGCCGCATCAGCTGCTGCCTTCGGCATATTGGCCGCCAGCGCGTCTTATATCGCGGTCCCAGCCGCCATGCGAATTTCGCTACCACAGGCGGATGCCGGCCTGTACCTCGCCATGTCGCTAGGGGTGACCTTTCCCTTCAACATCATCTTCGGCATTCCGCTGTTTCGATCACTGGCAGAATCGTTTGGGAGCCTGGCATGGTAGAGATGACCAAGCGCACGCGTATCGAAATCCTTGTCGATGCCCCGCTCACCGGAAGACTCGTCCGGCTTGCCGAGGAGGCGGGTATCACCGGTCACACTCTCATGCGAACAGTAAGCGGGCGCGGCAGCAGCGGTGATTGGCAGGAGGACCTCGTTTCCGGAGCGACGACGAAGTTCATCTTCCTGACCGTCGCCAATTCTGAGCGGGCCGAGCGGTTCATGCAAGCAATCTTCCCCTTGCTCGAAAGTCACGGCCTGCTTGTGCTGCAATCGGAAGTTGAAGTGGTGCGAGCTGAGAGATTTTGAGCGACCCGCCATTGCGCAACTGTGAGTGATCGAGATGCGCACACCCCAATGAGTTTACGCAATTCGGGTGACTTTTGCCGGCCGCGGCGCCCACGAATGTAGAACTGAACAAGAAGTGATCCCCGACCGGCAGCAATTTATTCGGTGGTTTGACAAGGCAACGAGACGAAAGCAGCCGGCGGCATGGAAGCACACGCACACATTCCGCATCTCCGAGAGATACTCATCTTCCTCGTCGCTGCAGGACTTGCAGTACCGCTTCTGCAGCGACGGATGGGAGCCGTCCTGGGTTACTTGGTTCTCGGCGCCATAATCGGACCGTTCGGATTGGGGCTCCTGGCCGACCAGATCCCGGTTTTGCAGATGATCGTGATTACCAAGCTGGACGGCGTTAGGGCGCTGGCCGAACTGGGAATCGTTTTCCTCCTCTTCACGATCGGACTCGAACTGTCGCTAGAGCGGGTGTGGGGAATGCGCCGACTCGTCTTCGGACTTGGAAGTGCTCAGATACTGGCCACCGCCTCGATAATCGGCTTGGTAGCATTCGCCTGGGGCAACTCGCCGACCGCGGCGATGGTGCTTGGCGCGTGTCTTGCCCTGTCGTCGACGGCGATTGTAACTCAGCTGCTGGTTGAGGGCCGGCGGCTGTCGACGCCGGTAGGTCGGACAGCGTTTTCCGTGCTGCTGATGCAGGACTTGGCGGTCGTCCCCATTCTGTTTGCGGTTGGCATCCTTGCAACCGTGGGCAACGCCGGTACGGCCACGACCTTCGGAACAGCCATTGCGCAAGCTGCTGGAGCCGCCGCATTGGTCTATACGGCAGGTCGATTGCTCCTCCGGCCGACGCTCCGCTTTGTGGCAAGCACCCAAAGCCGAGAGGCCTTTATGGGCATCGTGCTGCTGCTCGCGATCGGTACCGCAGCACTAACAAGCTACGCCGGCCTTTCGATGGCACTGGGAGCATTCCTTGCCGGCCTCTTGATCGCAGAGACCGAGTACCGACACCAGGTAGAGGTCGACATAGAGCCGTTCAAAGGGCTGATGCTGGGGCTCTTCTTCATGTCCGTGGGCATGGGCATCGACTGGCGGTTCATTGCCGAGCAGCCCATTCTGATTGCCGCGTCCGTTATCGGCTTGTTCGTCCTCAAATCCGTCATCACGATGGTATTGGGAATTCTTTGGCGATTGCCGCGGCACCAAGCGGTCGAGGTAGGTCTGCTCCTGGGCCAGGCTGGCGAATTCGCGTTCATATTGGTCGGACTTGCTACTGGATCGAACTTGATGCCCGCGCCGACAGGTCAGTTCATGCTGATCGTCGCAAGCTTGACGATGCTTCTTACACCGACGGTGGCCGGAGCTGCCCGCCACGTGAGTGGCATGCTAGAGCGGCAGCATGCCGCCCGGCATACTGATCAGACTGCCTCATCAGAGCTCGAAGATCACATTATCATCGCTGGTTATGGACGCGTCGGACGCACCATCGGCGCCGTGCTCGATGCGGAGCAACTAGAATTTGTAGCAATCGATTCAGATCCCGAGATTGCGGCGCATGCGCGTCATGTCGGAATTCCCGTCCGTTTCGGGGATGCTTCTCGTCTTGAGGTGTTGAAGGCAGCCGGAATCGACCATGCGGGTGCACTCGTGATCACGACTGGCGGCTCCGGCAAGGTAGCCGAGCATTTGACGGCCCGGTTGAGAGAAGTTGCGCCGCATGTGCCGATCTATGCGCGGGCGAGGGATTCTGGCCACGCCAAGCGACTGCTCGAAGCAGGGGCTACCGCCGCAATCCCAGAAACTGTCGAAGGGAGCTTGCAACTCGCGTCCCGTGTGTTGAGCGGCTGCGGAACGAGCGAAGACGTGATCGACCATCGAATAAAGTTGCAAAGGTGCGCCCTGGAAACCGCCTGAATCTTACGCCGGCAGCCCAATCACCGATACAGGAGCTCTACGGCATTGTGATGGAAGGTTGTTCTGACGACGAGCGATAGCGGCTGCAGAATGGGCGAGCGCGCCGGGATGCACGCTCGCCCATTAGGCGTGTGACCGACAGCCCTATTTGGTAGGTTGCGGTGAGGGGGGCGCCTCACCGCCGGCGATCGCATCGCGAACCGCATTTCGGATTGCCGTTCCGTCGACCGCCTTGTCTACCCCATTCACCAGGGCGGCCTCATCGACTAAAGCGTCGATTCCGGCGAGTTCCCCCGTGGGCAGGACCTCCCGGACCGCCTCCCGAGCGGCACCCTCGGCCTGGGCTTTAGCCGCATCGACATTTACGGCCGAAGCTACAGCGTCGACCGCTGCTTTTTCATTGATCGCAGCATCCGCTTTCGCGGATAAATCTGCGGCAGTATCGGCCACATCGCCGCAAGCCGCGAGGCTGAACGCTGCCGCGATGCAAACAAGTGCCCTCATTGCCGTCTCCTTGTGTAGACAAATGGTGCCATCGGATACTCTGCCCCTTCTACGGGCGTTATCCGTCCACATGAGCAGAACATCCGATGCGGTCCGACATCGCGAACATCTCGCCAGAGGGGCCCGGCCCGCTTTACAAAAGTGGCACCAAGCGCAGACCGCCGCCAATCGATAACGATGGACCAAAGTGATAGCTTGAGGCTATCCGCTCGACGCATCGTTTGCCACGTCAGCAAGCAAGCCAAGCAAGCATTGGTGGGTGGGTTGCAAGCGGGCTGCAGCATGATTCCCGAGCGAGGCTGTCCGCCAGGCGCAATCTGCGTTGCGAGAATCGGTGGCGCTCCGATGGCGTCCACGGCGCATGGAGCCCGCCCACGAAATATTGCGGGCAGACCTAGACAAATTAGGTGCTACCTAGGGAGCTACCTAGCGCATATCCGGCCACTTTTCCGGGGGGCTGCCCTCGTCGGCTATATTGCTGAACATTCAAGAGAATTTTGGTGGACGCACTAGGGCTCGAACCTAGGACCCGCTGATTAAGAGTCAGCTGCTCTACCAACTGAGCTATGCGTCCATTCCGACCTGGCCGGAAGCGCGAGACCGGGGAGCCGAAGCCATGTCCCGATTCGCGTGAGGCGCTGCATTTAGCGCGCCTCGATCTTATGGCAAGGGCCTTTTTCGCACGCGCGGCAAATCAGACCGCCAGACCCCTTCGCGGTGCCTCGCGGTTCCAGCGGTTGACCATCATCAGCAGGCCGATGCAGATCATGTTGGTCATCATGGAAGAGCCGCCGTGGCTCATCCATGGCAGCGGAATGCCCTTGGCCGGGGCCATGCCCATGACCATCAGCAGGTTGATCGCGATGTAGAAGAAGATCGTCGCCGTCGCGCCTGCTGCCAGCAGGGCGCAGAACCGGTCCTGGCTTTCTGCGGCGACCTTCCATCCCCATCGCAGGATGAATGTGTACATGGCGAGCACAAACAATCCCCCCATCAGCCCCCATTCTTCGGCCATCGAGGCGAAGACGAAGTCGGTGTGCGGTTCGGGCAAGTAATTGAGGTGGCTCTGCGTGCCGTTATTGAAGCCCTTGCCGAACAAGCCGCCGGACCCGATCGCGATCTTCGACTGGGCGATGTGATAGCCCGCGCCGAGCGGATCGCTCTCGGGATCGAGGAAGGTGGTGACACGAGCGCGCTGGTAATCGTGGAGGGCGAAGAAATAGATCAGGGGCAGGGCGGCAACGCCAAGGCCCCCTGCGGTGAGGAACCACCACAAGGGCAGTCCTGCAAGGAACATAACCACCACGCCCCCGAAGGCGATGGCCACCGATGTGCCGAGGTCGGGTTGCAGCAGCACCAGCGAGATCGGCAGCAGAATCAGCATCCCCGCCGGGACCACCGAGCGCCACGAACCGATCATTCCGGAAGGCAGCGTCTCGTAGAAACGCGCCATGGCGAGGACCACGGCCGGCTTCATCAGCTCCGATGGCTGGATGCGGATCGGTCCGGCCTCCAGCCAGCGCTGGCTTCCGCCGCCGACCTGCCCGACGATCTCCACCGCCAGCAGCAGCAGCAGCACCATGAGGTAGGAGGGATAGGTCAGCAGCCGCACCAGATCGCGCGGAAGCGAGGCGATGATCGCGGTCATCACGGCAAACACGCCAAAGCGGATGAAGTGGGGAAGGGCGAAAGGCTGCATCGACCCGCCGCCTGCCGAATAGAGCACCAGTCCGCCGAACGAGGTCAGCAGCACCAGCGGGATCAGCATTTCCCAGGGTTGGCGAGCGATCGGTTCGGGCACGATCCCGCTGCGGGTGGCGAGCGTGTTCATCCGGCGGTCTCCCCCGCGCCGCCCGTGGGCGGGGCTGACGGGGCGGGCGTTGCGGCAGGCGCCGGTGCGGGCGCCGCAGGACCCGGCGGCGTGGCCGAGGGGTTGGCCTCAGGCCGTGGTGCAATCACTTCGCCGGCGATGGCATCGGTCTGGGTCGCGGCGCGGCGCGCCTCCGCTTCGACACGGTCGAAGATTTCCTCGTCGCGCCGCGGTGGACGGCTGACCGTTGCGCCGCGCTCGGCAGCATAGGCCGCATAACGCCGTTCGAGGCGCTGCTGCGCGGTGCCGCCCCACCCGGCCTCAAGTGTGTTGAGCGCCTCCAGCCCCTTGGCCGGATCAAACAGGAAGGTCATGACATCGCGCGCGATCGGATAGGCCGCGCCCGACCCGCCGCCATGCTCGATCACCACCGCGCCCGCATACCGCGGGTTGTCATAGGGCGCGAAGAAGATGAACAGGCCGTGGTCGCGATACTTCCACGGGCCCGACTTGCCGTTCGAGATCGAAAGGGAGACGACCTGGGCCGTCCCCGTCTTCCCGGCCATCTGGATGCCTTCGATCGGCAGCCTCGCGCGGCCTGCGGTGCCGGGGCCGTTGACCACATCGCTCATCGCCTTCTGGACATAGGCGACCTGCTCCGGAGAGAAATCGATCTTGTCGAACCCCTGCGGTTTCGTATCGAGCGTCAGGCGCGGCATGACGTGCCGCCCCGTGGCAAGGCGCGAGGCCATCACCGCCAGCTGGAGCGGGCTGGAGAGCATGTAGCCCTGCCCGATCGTGGCGTTGACCGTGTCGAAGGCCTGCCATTCGCGCCCCCACTTCTTCATTTTCCATGCCGGATCGGGGACAGTGCCGAAGAACTGGCTGATGACAGGCAAGGGGAATTCCTGCCCCATGCCGCAGCGGCGTGCCATGGCGGCAATCGGGTCCATGCCGATGCGCTGGGCCATGGCGTAGAAATAGACGTCGCAGCTCTGGTAGATGCCCTTGGCCATGTCGACCGCGCCATGACCGCGCCGGTTCCAGCAGCCGAACACGCGGTTGCCCACACGCAGGCCGCCGCCGCAATAGACCGTCTCGTTCGGGTCGATCCCGGCCTGCATGAAGGCCATCGACACCATCGGCTTCACGGTCGAGCCGGGCGGATAGAGCCCCTTCAGCACCTTGTTGCGCAGCGGCACGCGTTCATCATCGCGCAGCATCGCGTATTCCACCCCGCCGATACCGTCCGAGAAGGAATTGGGATCGAAGCTCGGCATGGAAGCCATGCACAGCAGGTCGCCGGTGCGGCAATCCATCACCACCACCGAGCCGCTTTCTAGCCCGATGCGGCGGGCCGCGTAATCCTGAAGCGGACCATCGATGGTGAGGCGGATGGGATTGCCCTGCACATCCTCGCGCGTTTCGAGATCGCGCACAATCCGCCCGCCCGCCGTGACCTCGACCCGCCGGGCACCCGGAACGCCGCGCAGTTCCTTTTCGAACTGCTTCTCCAGCCCGTCCTTGCCGATCTTGTAGCCCGGCGTGATGAGCAGCGGGTTGGGGTCCTTCTCGTACTCCTCGGCCGAGGCGGGGCCGACATAGCCGATCAGGTGGCCTACGCTGGAGGCGGTCGGGTAGTAGCGGGTAAAACCGCGCTGCGGCACGACACCGGGCAGGTCCGGGAGGCGCACGCTGAGGGCCGCAAATTGTTCGTACCGCAGCCCGCTTGCCACTTCGACAGGCTGGAACCCGCGGGCGGTGGCAACCTTGTCCTTGATGTCGGCGATCCGCGCCGGTTCAAGCGAGAGCAATTCGCCCAGACGGTCGATGGTGGCCTGCGCATCCACGAGCCGTTCGGGGATGAGATCGACGCGGAAGTCCGCGCGGTTCGACGCCAGCGGCGCCCCGTCACGGTCAAGGATCCAGCCCCGGCGCGGCGGGATCAGCGTGAGGTTGACACGGTTGCTTTCGGATTCGAGCCGGTATTTCTCGTTCTCCGCAACCGACAGATAGCCGAGCCGCAGCGCCAGCAGCACGCCAATCCCGCCCTGCACCGCACCGATTACCACCGCGCGCCGGTCGAAAGTGGCGCGCAGGATCGATGCGTTGATCATCTTGGCAGGGCGCTGGGGGCCGCGTTGCAGAAAGGGAATTTTCATCAGTCGATTGTCCGCGCCCGGGCGAGGCGGAACCGGTCCAGTCCGGCTACAATGCGGGTGATGATCGGATAAAGCAGTATCGCAAGCAAGGCCTGCGGGGCGGCGGCACCCACCATTTCTGGGGTGAGGCTCGCGCCGGAGAACAACAGGCTGGCAAGCCAGTAGACAACCGACATGACGCTGGCGGTGAACCAGTCCTGCCAGAACCCGCGCCAGGGAAAGCGGGTCTCGATCAGTTCGATGGCGATCATCGCAAGCGACCACAGAAAGATCGCGCAGCCGAAGGGCTGGCCGCTGACCAGATCATCGAAAGCCCCGAGCGGCGCACCGGCCCATAGCGGCAGCAGCCCGGGCCGGACCATGCGCCAGGCCAGCAGCAGCAGGAAGCCGAGGGACGGCAACAGCGGCATGGTATCGGCGATCAGCAGAACCGGCAGGACAGATGCGAGCATGATCGAGGCATAAGGCACGAGCCGCACGCGCCATGGATCGGGCGCACGGTTGATGCGCCTTCCGTAAATGTCCGAGCGGGCGCGTGGATCGAGCCGCTCCATCACTCCTCCGCCGTCGCAGGCGGGACAGCCGCCGAAGCGGACGCGGCAGAGGTCGGCGCGGGGGAGGGCGTGTCCCCGACACTCTCGGGCGCCTCAAGTTCCGCGATGGCCTGAGCCTGATGCACCGGCAGGACAGACACAAAGTTGGTCGCCCCCGGCTCGGCTACCAGACGGGCGATGCCGCCGTCGGGGGTGATCTTGGCGATCACCGCAACCGCCACACCCGGCCGGTAATATCCCCCCGCGCCGCTGGTCACCATCATGTCGCCGACCTTAAGCGGATTGACGCCGAGATTGACCAGACGGATGCGCAGCAGTCCGTCACCGCGTCCTTCGGCAAAGGCGATGACATTGTCGGTCGCGCGGCGCACCGGCAGCACGCTTTCGCTATCGGTAAGCAGCAGCACGCGCGCCGAATTCCGCCCGGTCTCCAGCACCCGGCCGATCACGCCCCTTTCCGAAAGCACCGGCATCCCCGGCTGCACGCCGCTGGCCGAGCCGGCGCCGATATAGGCATGGCGCCGCCCGCTCGTCGCCGTGGAGCCGACCAGGCGCGTGACCGCCACCGGCTTGCTCTCGCCATCGCGCAGGCCAAGCAGGCCCTTCAGCCGGCGGTTTTCGGCAGCGATGGCATCGGCTTCGGCCAGCCTTATGCGCGCCAGCTCGTTCTCGCGGCGCAACTCGGCGTTCTGGGCGCCGGCGTTGAAATAGGCAGCGATGCTGGCGAAAAAACCCTGTCCGCTCGACCGCGCGACAGCCGTGCCGCTGCCGACCGGGGCGACAACCTCGCCCGCAACGCCGCGCAGAGGTGCAAAAGCTTCCGGTTGCCACAATGACAAGGCGAGCAGCACCGCGCCCAACAATGCTCCGCCACCGGCCAGCAGGTAGCCGGTGAACAGCGAAAACTGCGCTTTTTTCGAGAAGCCGGCGCGGCGCGAAGAGGGGTGCGCCATGGCTCTATAGTCCCTTCTGGATCACATCGGCGCGGATCACGCGGTCATCAGCACGCCGCGATAGACCGGATCCTCCATCGCCCGGCCAGTGCCGATGGCGACGCAGGTCAGCGGATCCTCGGCAACCGAGACGGGCAGGCCCGTTTCTTCGCGCAGGTGTTCGTCAAGCCGCCGGATCAAGGCACCGCCGCCGGTGAGCACTATCCCTTGATCGACGATGTCAGCAGCCAGTTCGGGCGCGGTGTTTTCGAGCGCGATGCGCACGCCTTCGACAATCGCACCGATCGGTTCGCTGAGCGCCTCGGCAACATGCGCCTGGTTGATGGTGATTTCCTTGGGCACCCCGTTCACGAGATCGCGGCCCTTCAGGGTGATGATTTCGCCCACGCCGTCTTCAGGGATCATGGCGATGCCGTAATCCTTCTTGATGCGCTCTGCCGTGGCATCACCGATCAGCAGGTTGTGGTGGCGGCGGACATAGCTGACGATGGCTTCGTCCATCTTGTCGCCCCCGGTGCGAACCGAGGTCGTGTAGGCGAGCCCGCGCAACGAGAGAACGGCGACTTCCGTGGTGCCTCCACCGATATCGACCACCATCGAGCCGACGGGCTCGGTCACGGGCATGTCGGCGCCGATGGCAGCGGCCATCGGCTCAAGGATCAGGTGCACGTCCGAAGCGCCTGCATTGGAGGCGGCATCGCGGATTGCGCGGCGTTCCACCGAGGTCGAGCCCGAAGGCACGCAGATCACGATTTCCGGATAGCGGAACATCGACTTCTTGCCGTGCACCTTCTGGATGAAGTGCTTGATCATCTGCTCGGCGACTTCGATGTCGGCGATCACGCCGTCGCGCAGCGGACGGATCGCCTCGATGCTGTCCGGGGTCTTGCCCATCATCATCTTTGCATCATCGCCCACCGCCTTGACGCGGCGGATGCCGTTGATGGTCTCGATCGCGACCACCGAAGGCTCGTTCAGGACGATGCCCTGATCCTGGACATAGACGAGCGTATTGGCGGTGCCGAGATCGATCGCCATGTTCTGCGAACCGAACTTGAAGAGATTGGACAAAAAGCTCATCGTGATCCCAGTGTTGATGGTGGCAGGCGCGTTGCGCAGCCTTGCGGGAACGCCCGACTGCGAGAGGCTTTCCGGCCCGTTTATGACATGATGCGTCGCGCCTAGCGAATCCGCGCGCAAAAGGCCAAAATATTTGTCCACTGCGGCGGTGATTTCGGCGCCGCTGCCCTCGAAATTACGGCGGCTCGTCGCTAGCGTCTGTGCAAATGCCCGAAATCCGCCGCCTCCCCTCTGTTCTGGTCAACCGCATCGCCGCTGGTGAGGTGGTCGAACGCCCGGCAGCGGCCCTGAAAGAACTGGTCGAGAATGCCATCGATGCAGGTGCGCGGCGAATCGGTGTCAAGCTGGCGGAAGGCGGGCTCACCCGCATCGAAGTCGTCGATGACGGCTGCGGGATGGCTCCTGACGCAATGGCATTGGCGCTTGAGCGGCATGCGACGTCCAAGCTGCCCGATTCGCTGATCGGACCCGACGGAGCGATCGAGCTTGTCACAACGCTGGGCTTCCGCGGCGAGGCCCTGCCTTCGATTGCGAGTGTGGCCCGCCTGACCATCGAAAGCCGGGAGGGCGGTGCGGCAGATGGCTGGCGCAGAGTGGTCGATCACGGCGCGCTTCTAGCCGATGAACCCGCTGCACTTCCGCACGGCACCCGTGTGCTGGTCGAAGAGCTGTTCGCCAAGGTGCCGGCGCGGCGCAAGTTCCTGCGTTCGGCCCGCAGCGAATATGCCGCCTGCCTCGATGTGGTGCGCCGCCTCGCGATGGCGCGGCCGGATATCGCCTTCACGCTTGAAACATTGGGGGAGGGTGCAAGAAGGACCGTCCTCAACCTCCAGGCGGGCGAGGAGCTTGGGACACGGGTGGCGCGGATCATCGCGCACGAACTCAAGGACAATTCGGTCGCTATCGAAATCGAACGCGACACCCCTCACGGGGTGATGCGGCTGACGGGCGTAGCGGGGCTGCCCACGTGGAACCGCGGGGTGGCCGATCACCAGTACCTGTTCGTCAACGGGCGCCCGGTGAAAGACCGCCTGCTGGTCGGCGCGGTGCGCGGCGCCTATGCCGATATGCTGGCGAGGGACCGTCACGCGGTTCTGGCGCTGTTCCTCGACCTTCCGCCGCAGGATGTCGATGTGAACGTCCACCCGGCCAAGACGGAAGTGCGCTTCCGGGATTCAGCGGGGGTGCGCGGTTTCATCGTTTCGGGGCTGAGGCAGGCGCTGGCGACCGGCGACCGGCGCAGCGCGCAGGGGCCCGACAGGGCAGCCATGCAGCGGTGGCAGACCGAAACTGCCTCGCCGCCCGCCGCTCCGATGGCGCCCTTGCTCGAAAGTGTCTTCACAGGCCGCGACTGGTCCCAAACGCAAGCCCGGCTTGGCGAAGCGCGTCCTGCATGGACTGCGCCGATCGCCCAGCCCCAGGGCCGGGCAGAGGAGGCTGCTCCCGTTCCAGCGGAAGCCCAAAGCTACCCGCTTGGCATCGCGCGCGGGCAAGTGGCGAACACGTATATCGTTGCCGAAGCGGCTGACGGTCTGGTGCTGGTCGACCAGCACGCTGCGCATGAACGCCTCGTCCTCGAACGGTTGCGCGCTGCCGGGGCGGACGAGGGTGTCCGCAGGTCGCAGGCCTTGCTGGTCCCCGACGTGGTCGAGATGGACGAAGTGGACTGCGACCGTCTGGAGGACGCGGCAGAAGGGCTCGCTCGTTATGGTCTGGTGATCGAACGCTTCGGACCAGCGGCCATGCTGGTCCGCGCCGTCCCCGCCGCCATCGGCAAGGCCGACAGTGGCAAGCTGCTGCGCGATCTGGCGGACGACATCGCCAAGCACGGCAGGCAGGAAGACAGCGGCGCATTGCTATTGGCCGAGCGGCTCGAACTGGTGCTGGCGACAATGGCCTGCCACGGATCGGTGCGCGCCGGGCGCACCTTGAGCGTTGCCGAAATGAACGCGCTGCTGCGCGAAATGGAGGCAACGCCGCGGTCGGGCCAGTGCAACCACGGGCGGCCAACCTGGGTGAAGCTGTCGATGGAAGACGTCGAGAAGCTGTTCGGGCGGCACTAACGCCGAAGCGCGGCCTTCACGTCAGCCAGGCTACCATCCGCGTCTGCATCCTCGGGCAAACCCAGCGCCGCGCGCAGCAATGCGGTCACCGCGACGTTATCGAACACTGGCAGCTGTGCGCCCTTTGCGAAGGCGGGGCCGCTGGCGATGAAGATCGCGAGCATCTCCGGATCGGCATTGTCATAACCATGGGCTCCGCCCCGCACCGGGTAGGCCGGTGTGCCCGAAAGAATGGTCCAGCCTGCCTCGGCGATGCAGATGATCGCTGCGACGCGGGGATGCTTGCCCCAGTGCAGGCGCGCGGGCAGGTCTTCCTTGCGCGAACAGGTCATGTGTTCGTGCGGGACCAGCAGCGCATCGGCCACGCGGTTGTCGGTGCCAGCCACCGGCTCGATCGCGGCATAGGGGCCAGTCTCGACCGCGATGTAGCTTGCCCGGTCGATGATCGTATCGAGCTGGATCACGCGGCTATCGTCGGTCGCGCGCATCCCGTGGTCGGCGACGATCACAAGGTTGAGCGGTACGCCCAACGCCGCCGCGCCGTCCACCAGTTCGCCGATCCGGGCGTCCACTTCCGCAAGCGCTGCGTTCACTTCCGCACTGTCGGGTCCGAAGCGGTGGCCGATGGTGTCGACCGTGTCGAAATAGATCGTCGCGAAGGCCGGACGAATGCTGGCGGGGCGGCGCAACCAGTCGAGCAGCCTGTTGACCCGCTGCACGTTGGTGACGTTCTGGTCATAGCGCAGCCAGTCCGCCGGGCGGCGGCCTTCGAAGGGTACCTCGCTTCCCGGCCAGAACATCGTCGCGGTGCGCAGACCTGCCTTTTCGGCGGTGATCCACACAGGTTCTGCCTCGTTCCACCAGAAGGGATCGAGCGCTTGCTGCGTGTTGCCCAGGCTGAACATCACACCCGGACGGCGCGGATCGATCATCGAATTGCCGACGATCCCGTTGCGGTCGGGCCGCTTGCCGGTGACCAGAGCATAGTGGTTGGGGAAGGTCTTGGTGGGGAAGGACGGGCGCATCGCCGCGCTGGTGCCTGCCTTGGCGAGTGCGGAGAGGCGGGGCGTGACGCCCCGCTCGAGATAATCGGCCCGGAACCCGTCGATTCCGACCAGCACGGTCACGGGACGCTGCACGTCCTTTGCAGCAGCGGCAAAGGGAGCGGCGAGCAGGGCGATGATCAGCAGAACGATGCGCATGGCATATGCCCTAAAGGCGTTGCGGGACAGGCTTGTGGCAGCCGGGCTCAGACGTTGAACTTGAAGAGCAGCACGTCGCCGTCCTGCACCACGTATTCCTTGCCTTCCTGCCGCAGCTTGCCCGCTTCCTTGGCGCCCGCTTCGCCGCCGAGCGTGACGTAATCGTCATAGGCAATGGTCTCGGCGCGGATGAACCCACGTTCGAAGTCCGAGTGGATCTCGCCCGCCGCCTGCGGGGCCTTGGCGCCCGCCGGGAAAGTCCAGGCGCGCGCTTCCTTGGGGCCGGCGGTGAAGAAGGTCTTGAGGCCGAGCAGCTTGTATCCGGCGCGGATCACCCGGGCGAGGCCGCTTTCGGTCAGCCCGAGGGCTTCGAGAAACTCGCCGCGGTCTTCTTCAGGCATGGCGACCAGTTCGGCCTCGATCGCGGCCGAGACCACCACCGCCTCGGCGCCCTCGGCTGCTGCCTTGGCGAAGACCTTTTCGGACAGCGCATTGCCTGTCGCTGCGTCCTCTTCGGCAACGTTGCAGACATAGAGCACAGGCTTGGCGGTGAGCAGCTGCGCCTGCTTGAAGAGCCGCGCTTCTTCCTCGTCCTTGGGTTCTGTCAGGCGCGCGGGCTTGCCATCGCGCAGCAATTCCAGCGCCTGCCCGAGCACGCTCGCCATCGCCTTGGCCTCCTTGTCGCCGGCGGCCCCGCGCTTGGCTGCAGCAGGCACGCGCTTTTCGAGGCTTTCGAGATCGGAGAGCATCAGCTCGGTCTCGACCACTTCGGCATCGGCAATGGGATCGACCTTGTTGGCGACGTGCTGGATGTCGTCATCCTCAAAGCAGCGCAGCACGTGGACGATGGCATCCACCTCGCGGATATTGCCGAGGAACTGGTTGCCGAGCCCTTCACCCTTGCTCGCGCCCTTCACGAGGCCGGCGATGTCGACGAAGCCGAGCTGGGTTTCGATGATCTTCGCGCTCTTGGCGATGGCGGCGATCTTCTGGAGGCGTTCATCAGGCACGGCGACCTGCCCGACATTGGGCTCGATCGTGCAGAAGGGATAGTTCGCCGCCTGTGCGGCCTGCGTCTCGGTGAGCGCATTGAACAGTGTGGACTTGCCGACATTCGGCAGGCCGACGATCCCGCAACGGAAACCCATGATGATTGTGCCCTGGCTAGCTGGAAAGCGCCGCCCTTAGCGGGGAGGGGGGCAGATGGCTAGAGCCTCACCGTCCGTGAACCGCGCGCATCAGCGGACCCATGACGGGCGAGCCCCCCAGCCACTCGCTCTGCACCCGCGCCGTGACTTCGTTGATCGGCACCTGCGGCTTGTTGCCGGGCGAGACCGGCAGGCGCAGCGGGCGGGTGCCGGGAGGCTGCGCGATCAAAGCCGTGATGGCGCGCGCGACATCCGCCGGATCGTTGCTCCGGCCCGATCCATCCTCCTGCCCCATGCGCGCGACCTGATCGGGATAGCCTGCGCTGTGCACCGCCATCGAACGCGCTTTCAGCGCGAGCGAATAGGCATTGCGGTTGACCCACACCTTGGTCGGATAGCCGCCGGGTTCGATGATCGATACGTCGATGCCGTGCGGCACCAGTTCGTAAGCGAGCTGTTCGCTCATGGCTTCCAGCGCGAACTTGGTGGCCGAGTAATGCCCGGACCACGGCGTGATGACGCGGCCCAGCTGGCTGGAAATCTGGATGATCAGACCGCGCTGGGCCTTGCGCATTCCCGGCAGCACGGCGCGCGCCATGCGGTGCGGGCCGAACACGTTGGTATCGAAGATCAGGCGGGTAGCGGTCATATCCTGCACCTCGACGGGCGAGGTGATACCGATCCCGGCGTTGTTCACCAGCACGTCCAAGGGCCCGCCATTGATGCGCTCGGCTTCCTTGACACCGGCATTGACCTGATCGAGTTCGGTCACGTCGATGCCGATAATATGCAGCTTGAGGTCTTCGGCCTTCGCCAGCGCGATCAGCTCGTCTGCTTCAGGGCGTGGAAGATTGCGCATTGTGGCAAAGACCCGCGCGCCCCGCCGCGCGAGCAACTCCGCCGTCAGCCGTCCGAAGCCGGACGAGCATCCGGTAATCAGCACGCTTGTGCCCTTCAAGCTGACATCGGGGCTGTAAACCGGCTCGGTCGCCTGCGCGCGCTGGGTAGCAAGAGCGGCAGTGGCGGCGGCGCCCGCAAGAAGGGTGCGGCGATCGAGGGTCATGGGAGCAGTCCTTGGCTGAACGCGATCAGTCCAGACTATTGGCTTTGCGCCATTGCGCAAGCATCGCAGGCGAGGTCAACCGCACAAGGTTGCCGGCATACCCCGCAAGCTTCGCCTCGGTGCGGGGACGCGGGCCGGTGTTCCAGTTCATCACATACCAGAAAAACGCCGCATCGAAGCGTTCCGGGCAGCCTTCAGGCATGTCGGGCCGCGACTGGCCACGCAGCGTGACGATCCGCTTGATCAGCCGCCACAGGCACAGCCGGATCGGGAAATCGAGGTAGATCACCGTATCCGCCCGTTCGAGCCGCGGGGCGAGAGTGCTGCCGTAATTGCCCTCGATCAGCCATTGGTCCTGCGCGACGGCCTCGGCAAGGCGGGCGTTCAGTTCCGCCTTGTCCGTTTCGATCCAGCCAGCGCGCCAACCCAACTGGTCCATGTGGACAAGCGGCAGGCCCATGCGCGGCGCGAGTTCGCGGGCAAGCGTGCTTTTTCCTGAACCGCAGGGTCCGATGATGAGGACGCGGTTCATCGCGGATCAGTCGGCGTGGATCGGCAGCAGCCGGGAATCGCTGATCGCTGCGGTGCGGTGGGCGGTGATGCGTTGCGCTTCGGGATCGCTGGCGAATGCGAGGAAGGCCGCCTTGCTGGCCTGTCGCACCAGCAGAACATGGTCCCAGTATTCGTCCTGCGGCCCGATCAGGAATGGCGCGCCGGTGCCCGAAAACAGCACTGCACCGCCGCTCGCCTCAAGCAATGGACGCATCTCACTCATGTAGCGGGCATAGGCCTGTGCGCCGCTGATGGCATCGGCCGGCCTAAGGTCCGGGGCGTGGGAATAGTCTGCCGTCTCGCGGAAGCGCAGGAGGTTGAGCATCACCACCGGGCCCTGATCGGGCGTACCGAAGAATGACGCTCCCTGTTCGGGCGTGACGTCGAGAAATGCGCGTTCCGTGGCCATGCCTGCTACTCCTGCATCCTGAGCGCAACATCGTTCATGAACCGCACGTCATCACCCTTGGCGAGCCATTCCGCTTCCGCACCGATCGCGCCGAGCATCGCGGCGAGATCATCCTCCTCGGCCTTGGCGAAGTTGCCGAGGACGTGGCCCGTCACGCGATCCTTGTGGCCGGGATGGCCGATCCCGAGCCGCACGCGGCGGAAATCCGGCCCGCAATGCTGGTCGATCGAGCGCAGGCCATTGTGCCCCGCATGTCCGCCGCCCTGCTTCACCTTGACCTTGAAGGGCGCAAGATCGAGCTCGTCGTGGAATACGGTCAGCGCGTCGGTGCCCAGCTTGTAGAAGCGCAGCGCCTCGCCCACGGCGCGGCCGCTTTCGTTCATGAAGGTGGCAGGCTTGAGCAGCAGCACCTTCTGCGTGCCGATCCGCCCCTCCTGCGCCCAACCGCTGAATTTCTTCTGCTCCGGGCCGAAGGAGTGCATGTCCGCGATCACGTCCACGGCCATGAAGCCGACATTGTGCCGGTGGAGCGCATAGCGCGGTCCGGGATTTCC
>VFQO010000966.1_pt1 | contig 25525 bp, 20 predicted proteins | sample 3512331 | NCBI WGS metagenome assembly VFQO01 (sample SAMN10412371, study PRJNA504923) | tailings metagenome | isolation source: Replicate 3 from Balatoc abandoned mine | place: Philippines: Itogon, Benguet | collected 2017-08-28 | reverse complement strand
CACAGGATCGATCTGACGCATCCAGATGGGAAGCGATGGTTTGAAACGGATGCGGCGCGCTAGCTCCGCAATGTCTCGTGAGAGAGCCAGTTGGTTGCCTGCGTTGCGCAGGCCAGCAATGGTCTTGTCAACCAGGTGGACGACCATGACATGGGTTCCTCCTGGTTGGCTCATGCTCGCTACTCCGCGCTCGACATCGACACGCCGTAACTCTCGGCGACATCGGCCATCAATGGGTGCAGATGATGCCGCTCGATCTCCCAGTAACTCACCGGGGGTGCATCGGCCATCAATGCGTCGAGATCGCGGAGGTATCGATTGCCGACCTCGGCTGCAAGATCGCGCATGGCAAGCGACTTTGCCGCCCACTCCATGTCCATCATGATGTTCACTCGCGTCTCTCCGTAGTGCAAGCTGGAGCAGATCTGCGAACCATTGATGAAGCGTCGGTCGAGGTTGAGCTCGCGTGCGATCTCCTGCTTCAGATCCTCGACGCAGTCCTCGATCTCGATCTCATCGTCGCTGAAGACCTGGCGCACGACGAGTTTGCAGTTCTCGGCCTTGTTCGACATGCTCCAGGCTGCGATGTAGCGAGGCACGGACATCCCGGGGGCAAAGGCGAGGGACTGAAAGTAGCGCGTCACCGCAGCCGAAGTGACCGTATGCCCTCGGCGCTCGATGTGAGCGCACGCCGCCGCGAGACGAAGCGCCTCGTTCTCGAGGATGTGCGACCAGCCTTGCGGATACGCCATGTGGTCGATCACGACACCTTTCCAGACCAGGCGCGCTTCCATGTCGAGCGACAAGCCAAAGAGGTTGGCATCCGGCGAAGCTGCCCTACTCTGGGCCGCACGAAGAAAGGAGGCCAGCGCTCGGTCTTGCCGACCCTGACCATCAGAATTTGTCATTGCGGAACTACACAGTCGCGAAGAACGATATTTTGACTCATTTGAGACAACCCCCAAGGGTACCGCTGTAAAAATCGTGAGCATTCGCACCAATGCCGTTCAGGTGTTGGCTGGCGACCGCATGTCGTCTCGCATCCGTCGCTCTGGCAACAGATGCCCGAGGGCCACATGGGTCTTGTCCTCTCCAGCAACCATCCGCCAGGTGTTGAGCGTTCCGCCATCAGCTGGCAGATCGCCTTCCCCAAACGTGTAGGCCACAACCGCTTGCGCCGCGGCGGCCACCTTGCGGTTACGTGCGAACATGGCACCAGCGCCATGGCCCACAGGCTCATGCTGCACTCTGGCTCCCTTCGCGATGGCCTCCACGACCTGGGCGAGCGTGTCCTCGCCCACGATCCGAGAGAACCTCCCGTGGTAGTAGTTGGCCGTGGCTCCAGCGGACTTGAAAGGCCCGGCAAACCGCCCATCCTGCAATGGCGCGGGCAGATACAACTCAAGCTCACTGCACCGACCATCGAGGTAGGCCCGAACAGCCAAGTGGTCCGCCCAGGCCGCGCCGCCGGAGATGAGCGTGTCGCCTGGATCGACCCACGCATACACGTCATCAACCATCGCATCCCACAAGCCGCGCGTGAGCGGATATGCGGAGCTGCGCCCGGCGGTTCCGATGAGTGCGATTCTTGCCATTTTACGTATGCGTTTATTATTTAACGACTGCGTTTAATAGTGCAGATGATGGCGCGCGCCGCCAAAGGTGAGCTTCTACAGGGACCCCCTCCCCGCTCGATCGCTGCACGCCGCCTGCACTGCTCAAAGGTGAGCCTTTACGGGGACCTTGGCCGCCGGCATCTGAGACACACGGGGCTCGGCACCACCAAAGGTGAGCTTTTACAGGGACCGTGACGACCCCGCACCATAAGCAATGGTGAGCTTCTACAGGGACCGAAGCAAGTCGAGGTAGCGCTCGCCAGGCACACCAAGCCACCTGAACGGCCCCACAGCATCTTCAAGCGCACTCCCTGGGGCCCTGATGCCCCCGAACCCCACTTCACGCCTCTGCGGTGCTACGAAGGTGAGCCTCTACAGGGACCTTGGCCCCGACCCAACCCCTGGATGTTCAGGGCCTAAGGTGAGTCTTTACGGGGACCCCCGCGGCGAAAGGTGAGCTTCTACAGGGATCTCGTGCACGAGTAAGCCAGTTCTCACTCACGTCCACGGGCTTTGATATGGGAGGTTTCGAGCAGAGCTGGGCGAATCATCAGCGCGAAAGGTGAGCCTCTACGGGGACCTCCATCGATCTCACCATGCAAAGGTGAGCTTCTACGGGGACCGCTTCAGCTACACCCTGGCCGGATGACCCTCCGCCAAGGGCCTCAGAGGGCGTCCAGGCCTTGAGAACTGTGCCGCTCTTCCCTCGACCCCTTCCCAGCAGCCTCAAGACGCTCCTGCAGGCCTGCAATGGTGAGCCTCTACGGGGACTGTCCTTCAGGGTGTGGAACACCTGCCGCCAACCAGGCTCGACACCACGCCTGGCGACGATGCGGCGGCGAAAGGTGAGCTTTTACAGGGACTGGTGACTTCCGCTGTGATTGCCCCCCCTGGCCAACGAGGGGAAGTTCTGGCGCGAAGCGTCCATGGCTCACACGTCGCTTGAGTGTTTGATAGACACAGTTGAATACTTGAATACAAATTAAGCGCCGAAATCTTCAACCGTGACAATGACTTAGAGACGACTCGGTGAGCTTCTACGGGGACCATGGTGAGCCTCTACAGGGATCAAGGTGAGCCTCCGCAGGTGGAACGTGAAAACTGGGTGAGCTGATTCAGGGACCGAGGTGAGTGGATACGGGGACCATGGTGAGCCTCTACAGGGACCATATCGACCGGCATCGAGATCGCTAAGGTGAGCCGCTACAGGGACCGTCCTCAGCCAAAGGTGAGCTTTTACAGGGACCTCGCACCCTGACCACACCAAAGGTGAGCTTCTACAGGGAGTGCGCGAAGCGGCCATGGTGAGCTTTTACAGGGACCGTCGCTCGTCCAGCAAAGGTGAGCGTGTGTTGCCTCATGGCCTCACTATCGAACATAAGGTGAAATCTGCATTCTCACCTTGGCTATGATGGTGAGGAAGCGCTACTCACCATGACCAAACCGTCTTCAAAGAAGCCCACCCTGCCAGCCAAGAAGGCGGCCGGGGCAATGGAGTTTCGCAAGACCAACGAAGCGATCGGCCTTCGCCTTCGTGAGGGCAAGCTGACCCTGCTTCCGCGCAAGCTCTTCAACGTGATGGTCTACAAGGCGCAGAACACGACACTCGGCGCGAACGCCCCCATCGAGACCGAAGTCAACAGCAAATACTACTGGATCCCCCTCAGCGATGTTGCTCGCGACGCGTCCTACGACAGCAAGGACACCGAGCTGCTCAAGCATCAGCTCGACGAGATGCTCAACATCAAGGTTGTGCGCGAGGACGAGCACGAATGGACCAGCGAGCGGCTGATCGCGTCGATCAAGTTCGTCAACCCGGATGGACTGAAGAAGCATGGCGGAGTGGTCTGGCTTGGCTACGCCTTTCCACCCGAAGTACATGACCTGGTGACCAACCCGGCCACCTACACCAAGCTCTCCATCTACTACCAGGGCATGCTGCGCTCCGGCCCTGCACTCGCGCTTTACGAGATCTGCCGCCGATATGCGACCAATCCGTCGCACCTGACCAGCGTCAACGACTACAACTACTGGCACGGCGTCCTCACGGGTAACCCCATCACAGAGGACCCGCCCGAGTACAAATACTTCAAGCGCGACGTCCTCAAGCCCGCGATCGCAGAGGTGAACTCGATGACCGACATCGAGGTCGAATTGATCGAGCACAAGGTCGGGCGCAAGGTTCAGCGGCTTCAGTTCTCGGTGCACCTCACACGTCAACCCAGCCTGGAGTTCCCGCCGCCGCCGGTCATCGACAGCGAGTTGATCGGCAAACTGCAGGCACTTGGCTTCTCTGCCGGCGATGCCCAAGACATTTGCGGCGCGCATTCCGAAGAGAAGATCCAGCAGACGCTGCAGATCGTCCAGGAACGAATGCGCGCCAAAGGCGCTGCGCCCCTGGACGCCCCGGCCGCCTACTTCCGTTGGGCTCTCAAGAACGCGCAGGCCAGCGCAATCACGCAGGCCTTGCCCGAGGTGAGCAAGGTCAAGCCCAAGGCCCAGGGAGGTCGATCGTCCGTGCTGGAGTCGTTTCTCACCGCGAGGGCGTCGGACGCAGTGGCGGCCTACAGGGAGCTGCCTGCGCAGGAGGCTGATGCCGTCATGCGCAGGTTCAAACTCAGCCCCGCCGCCAAGGACATCCGTTCAAGCAAGGGTTTGGACTCGCCGATGACCCGGTCGCTTTTCGGTCGCTGGTACGCCCAGGAGCTCTGGGGCGAGCCGACGGCGCAGGCCCTCGACGCATACCTGCAGCAGAACACGATCCCAGCTGACGGCGGTTGACGCCTCTTCAGCGCGTCAGGTAGACGATCGCGGCACCGGTGAGTACGCCAAGGATCGCAGCGCGTGCCCAGTCGAAGGCCTCACTGAGGCCGTACAGGCTGGCGACGCTGGCAGCAGCCAATGAGCCGATCCCAACGGCGATTCCGATGCGCTTCATCAACGCACTTCTCTCGGCCTTGATCTTCAGCCTGGTGAACTCGTAGTCCATGGCGGAGCCACTCATCCTGCGGTGGCAGGAGACTTCCCTGCTTTGGCTTTCATGTAGCCCTCCAGCGCCTCCACCAGGACGTTGCGCACCTCCGGCAGTTCGTCCTCTGCCAGTCCGTTCATGCTCAGGTCGATTTGACCCTTCTTGCCGAAGACCTTGACGTGGCCCTTGTAGTGCCCGAACTCAAGAGGCAGTGCCGAGGCACGCTCTCGCGTCTTCGGCCCTTCCAGCTTGGCTTTGACGAGCGAGATGATCTGGTTGCGATTGAGCTTGCGCCGCTTCACCTCCTCCACGATCTCCAGTGCGCCCTCGATGGCCGCCTCCATGGCGGCCTCATCCTGGCCTTCCACGAACATCTCGCTGACCGCATACAGAGCAGTCAGGGTTGACGTTTCGGCGGAGTCCGCCATGGCACGTTGCACCTTGTCGGGCATTCGCGCTACGCGCAAATATCGGCTCACAGCTGCTTCGGAGAGCTTGCTGCCATCGGGGCCCTTGACCTTTTCGATGATCTCGCTTCGCGCCAGCGCTTTGCGCTCGATCAGAAGGCGCAGGCTCAACGCAAAGTCCAGTGCCGTGGTCGGTGAGCGCCGCTCGTTGAAGGCCCGAGCGCGCTCGAACAACGCCAGGTCATCACCAGGCGCAGGCTCGAACTTGACCTCGAGCACCCCACGATCGGTGATTCGGGCTGCTCGCAGGCGGGTGCCACCGTCAATGAGTTTGACCCTTCCGCCGGCGACGTAGCCGGCAGCAGCCACATCCTGGCCTTCGGGCAGTGTCTCGGCGATGCGGTCGATGTCGTCGCTGCGATAGATCTGCCGCGGGCTCAGCGGGTTGGCGTCGATGTAAGAAAGGGGAACCTCCACGGTAGCGCCAACTACGCACTTCGTGATGTCGAAGGCCCCATTCGGGCCCAGGCGAGCCACCATGCCAGCAGGAAGAGCGTTCGGGCGCGCAGATGCAGGCTCGGCGGCTTGCACCGGTGAAGCGACTGGAACGGGCACAGTCGCGGCTTCACCAGGAGCCGCGTCGGCGGCGGCAAGGCCGGAGGGCCGCTGTTGCGTGACCTGCTGCGCGATCGCGAATCGGTCGACAGCGGAGGCCGTCGACTTCTCTGCCTGGCGACGCAGCGCCGTCTTCGGGTCGGTCTTGATCTTGTTGACCATGTCAGGCTCCTTTCTTCTGGGGCTTGGCCTTCAGGCCGATCAGCTTCATCACCTCGTGCGTGAGGGCGTCGACCTCAGTGATCGCGACTCGAGCGTTGGGCATCGAGTGCACCGTCGCGCCATAGGACATCGAACCGGTGATCACCGCCGCACGGCCAAGCGAGCTCTGCATCAGCGGGATCTCCTTGTCTTCCTGGAGCATCTCGAGTTCAGCTCGCTCCAGGGCGTTCATGCGTGAACGAGGGACAGCCACCGGCAGTACGCGGACCGGGAACTGTCGCCGCGCCGCCTTCCAGGCCTCCTTGGCCAGGACCTTGGCGGCGGGAAGCGCGGCCGATGCCTGTGGGCTGAGCATGGTCGGGATGATGGCCAGGTCGCTCACGAGCAGAGACGACCAGGTCCCCTTCTCGTCAATGCCGGGTCGGCAGTCGATCACGATCACCTCGTACTTCGAAGCGAACTTCTGAATCTCGCTGGAGGTGTTGGCCTGGTACTTGAAGCCGCTCCAGACACTGGCGGGGAAGTTCTCGCCTTCGTTGGTGCCGGCCCATGACGTAGAGGTCATCTGGTCGTCGAGGTCAGCAAGAAGCACGTCGAAGCCCTTGTGCCCGAGCGAGCCCGCGAGCTGGCAGGCGGATGTGGTCTTGCCCACACCGCCCTTCTGGTTGAACACGGTGATGATTTTTGCGAACTGAGCGGTCATGGGCTCTCCTTGTCTAGATAACCGAATTTTAGAAGTCACATCTTGCTAACACAAGAAACTACAAGTGATTTCTTCCTTTTCTTTTGCAAATTCGGGCTTTTGCTGCGGGGAAGCAACGTATGCGAGAGCATGTGCATCTGAAGTCGTGATCGAAGACTTATCCGCACGAACAACCGCTCCCACTTTCACTGGTGAAAGACATTGCATCTTGGGACTGTCGCTACGGCTCGGCTGTTTCGCTGTGCCCGCATGAGATGCGACGGATATACCCAAGTCGGTCTTTCACCGGTGAAAGACGCCAACCTTTACGCGCCCAGGTGACTGAAGCAATTTCACCGGTGAAAGATTCGCAAAGGGCGCCAGCCATCCGGCCATGCCCCGTGCGAGAACCGGGGCGAAGCTGGACGAGCGGAAGACTTTCACCGGTGAAAGTCTTTCCAGCCAGCCAACGAAAACGGCCCCTCGGGGCCGCTCTCTGATGTGACATCGTCGGCCCGAGTGGATCAATCCCCAAACTGATCGAACGCGGCATCCGCGGCGGAGTTGGTCCGATAGGGCAGAGGGCCGGCGGCAGTTTCGGCCCTGGCGTCACGACTTTCACCGGTGAAATCCGACGCGTCACCTGCGGGATGCGTGCCGCTATGAGCGACTGTTTGCGCCGCTTCTTGAGCCGAGGGAGGGCTACCCCGCATACGCATCACCGCCGATGCGCGCTCAAGATTGTCAGCGTCAGACAGTGACGAGGCCTCCCACGGAGGCTGAGGGGAAGATTCAATCGCCTTTGCGGTGGTCGTTACGGCGATGGCGCTATCCAGATGAGCCCGCCCCCCCTGGCTCTTCGGGACGGCAGCCGAAGCGCGTGGGCTGTGCTCGTGTGCAGCGTCGGCCGGGCGCGAGCGCCGAGGGCTCTTCGAGGCTGCGCCGTTCGCTTTCACCGGTGAAAGTCCCGAGACGGCTTTTGCAGAGGGGGGTGGCGATGCGGCCGATCGACTCGACTGGCGCGCCCAGCGACCTTCCTCCACAGCGCGCTGCAGCAGGATCTCCGCCCCCAGCTTCAGCGCTTCGATGTAGACCGTGTTCAGGTTGCGGTAACCGCCGAAGGCCCGCAGCTCCTCCAGGATCGCCATCGAAGGGTCGTCGACGGCGTACTGGATGCGCGGCTGACGAACGCCTCCGCTGGGGATGAACAGGTCGAAGCCCTCCATGGTCAGGCAGCGACCGCCGAGGCGCGCTTGAGCTGCAGGCCCAGGCCGAAGCGCAGGAAGCCTTCGGCAACGGCGTAGCGGGCGTTCGGGACGACGGAGACAAAGTCGGTCGGAATCGAGCCGCCCTGGGGCGAACTCGTCCAACGCGAAGCAAGTGCGTCACGAATCAGGGGGGCGCCACCGCCTGCCACCCGGATGCCGGAGAGCGTGCGGGCCGACTCGCCGAAGAGCTGGCTCGCCTTGTTGGCGATCGTCTCGGCCAGGGCTTCCGTCGCAGAGCGGACGTGCGCCGAGACATCGATGTGCTGCCCGAAAGAGCGCATGACCGGGTTGGCCAGGAGGTCGGTGGCTTCCGCCAGGCTGATCTTGGTCCCCAGGTTCTCCATCACGATACGGGCCAGGCTCTCGGCCGCCACCCGCATGCCGTCGCAACTGTCGAAGCCACGGTCGACGACGTGGCCCCGGTCGACAAGGGCGAAGTCGGTGGTGAACTGGCCGACCTCGACGAAGGCCCAGCTCGAGTCGTCGTAGCCGTCTTGTGGCACGCCCTTCTCGTCGAAGAGCATCGTGTAGTACGGGCCCATCGACTGCGGCACCACCTTGATCTCGGCCTGGGGGAGGAACTCGGCGATGGCCGCCTGATACGCTTTGCGCTGGCTGGAGAACAGGCGCGCGGGCAAGCCGACGACGATCAGGCTCGCGTTCGCGCCCTTCAAGCCCTTCGATTCCAGGCGCTTGAGGCCCGACAGCACCAGGGCGGCGTGCTCGGGACGACTGGCCCAGTCGTCGCTCAACCCGCCGATCAGGTCATCACGACCCTGAATCAATGCGGTGCGGCCCACGAAGTAGTCCACCTCACGAACGCGCACCGTTTCCTCTGCCGCGCGCGCGGCCGCGGAGGAGTCGGTCATCTTGAAGGCGCGGCAGAACGCCGAGGGGAAGTCCAGCTGGGTGCGCGCGCCATCCTGGCTCGAGGCCACGATCTTGACGGAGCTGCGCCCAACGTCCAGTCCAATGCAGTGTGTCACAGGGTCGTCCTTTCTGACGAAGAGGGTGTTCGAGACGGGCGACGGGGATGCAATCGCCCCCTCGCGCCGGTGTGCTTTGCGCTGTGTACATTGCACAAAGTACATTGCACAATGTACAGATCGGGCGACGATCTCGCAAATCCCTCGCTAAGGACGAACAAGCGCAGGCGAATTCTCCTGAAAAATCATGGGGTTACAGCGCTCATTCGTTATATCGCCGAATGTCCCACATAACGCGTGCAAGCTCGTTTCCTGTGCGCAACAGGACCTGAGCGAGGCACACAACCGAAGCTCCGGGGGGCTGCGACTTCGTTCTCCATGATCCTCATGGACGAATTTTCCCTTTTCAATCAATCACTTGCGCGGTGAGTTCGTTATGTGAGCGCCTGCGACATAACGAACAAGCTTGAGCACGCTGCCTGCGCGATCAGCGCAGTTCGAGATCGTCGGCACCGCCGGGCTGGGCCGCCCTCAAGTCAATGGACGGCTCATATGCGCACGGATCTGCGGGGAGGGTAGGGCGCCTGGGCTCTCGTCTTATCCGGTCGGCCTCGACCACCCGGGGGCGACAAAGAACAGGTCCAGGATGAACGCAGCAACCCCCTCCCTGCCCAGCGCGGAGGAATCGGACGAACCCCGGATCCTCAAGCCGTAGCTCCTGGTCGTGCGCCCGCATCAATGGCCCATCGGCTTGACGCCATGAGGTCGCACGCAGATGCCGGCCACCCCAGATCGAAGGGCTATCGACCAGGAGCTGGCTCTGCGGGGTCGTTAGCCCCAATCCTTGGCCGCGAAGCGCAGGAGGCGACAGAAAAACCCTTTACGAGACAGAGGGTTACGCCGCAAATTCCTTATGTCGGGCTTCGCCACATAACGAATTCGACGGCGATGCCCCGGTCGCAACATAACGATTTGCGACATTACTTGCCCCCAAACTAGAATGGCTTGAACGACGTTCGATCTCGGTTCAGCGCCGGCACTGATGAGCTTCCCTGTTCAGTTCCGGCGACCCGAGAAAAGGGCCGATACAGGCTGCTCTGAGGGCTTCTGGGACCGCAGCGGGACGCTGGAGACCCTATTCGTTAAGTGCCCGCGACGGCACCTAACGAATAGGGGGCGCCACACCACCAGAGGCACACAACAGTCCTGGCCACTTTTGTCCGAGTTCGTTATGTGGCCCCCAAAACTGTCTCACTTATTTACCCTGTGAGGAAAAGTCCTTGATTTCAACCCCCGCCCAGGCACCCCGCGCAGAGTTCGACCGCACCCCGGCCGCCCCCATCGCAGAACGCACCAAACAGGCCTATCTCAGCCTGATCCAGTCCGCGCATCACGCGTCCGTGGCCAAACGAACCACCGACTGGGAACTGCCCGCAATGGTGTCGATGACCACGGTCATCGACGACTACTTCTCGCGCGAAGACATCGCCGACACGACCCGCAAGACCATGCGGGCCGCTCTCCTCTGGTACATCAAGTCAGGACTCGCCGGCGACAACGAAGACACCCACCAGGCACGCCTCGCCCTGGAACAGTCCAAGTCACGGAGCGGCCCCAAGCCAGGCAGCAAATCCAACAAGTCGAAGGTGATCCCCCTCGAGGACCTGAACGAACTCCTCGAGGAACTCTACGGGAAAGGCTCGAAATCGGTCTGGTCCTACCGGACCGCCGTTTGGATCCGGGCCGCGCTCGCAAGCGGAGCACGACCCATCGAGTGGCTGGACGCCCAATGGCTCGACCCCGAGAAAACAACCCTGAAGCTGCGCAACGCCAAGCTCAAGATGTCCGCGCCGGCTTTCCTGCGTAACCGGCCCAACTCAACCGACGACACCGCCAAGGATCTGGTCGAGCCAAAGGCAACCCCGCCAAGGACCACTGCGGTCCAAGACGACCACGGCGAGACGTACCGTCACGTGCCGATCGCGGCCGCGCACGAGCGCGAGATCGTGGCCCGACACCTGGAGATCCTGGCCACGGTCATCCCGCCGGACCTTCCGGTCCTGGAGCGCGAGGAGGCCTTCGCCATGTACTACAACACCTGCCGCCGATACCTGAACCGGACCTGTGGCCGTCTCTGGGGGAACAAGAAGTGCTACTCGCTCTACACGATGCGGGGCCAGTTCTCGGCCAACATGAAGGCCGCCAAGGGGGCGGACTTCACCGCCGAGGTCATGGGCCACACCGCGGCCGACACGCCGTCGGCCGCCTATTACGGCAAGGCCAATCAGGCGCATCCGATGTTCCGGGGAACCCGCAAAGGCGCTGATCCCGAACGCGCGACCATGAACGAGGCAGCCGGGCACGAGGCGCAAACCGGCGCGGACCAGGTCGAGTAAGCCCAGCGATCCTGAAAGAACGAACCATGCTCGAACGCTTCACCAGAGCCGTCATCCTTGCCGCGCGCGCGCACGACGGGCAGGTCCGTAAGGGGTCAGGCCTCCCGTACATCCACCACCCGATGGCCGTGGCGAACATGGTGGCCGAGTTCGGCGGGGACGATATTCAGCAGATCGCCGCAGTCCTTCACGACGTGATCGAGGACGGCGGGCCCGAATACGCGCGCGAGATCCAGACGGAGTTCGGGCCCGAGGTCCTTCAGATCGTCCTGGACTGCACGGATTCCATCCCGGGCGCAGACGGGCGAAAAGCGCCGTGGCGCCAGCGCAAGCAGCAATACCTGGCGACACTGCCCGAGAAGAAGGCACGCAGCCTACTGGTGGTCGCGTGCGACAAGCTCTTCAACGCCCGCGCCATCAACGCTGACTTGCGCACCAGCGGGCTGGAGGTCTTCGACCGATTCGCAGGCAAGCTCGAGGGCACCCTCTGGTACTACCGCGAGCTGGGGCGCGCGCTCGGTTCAACCGACCTGCGGCCCGCGATCGCACTCAATGTCGAAGTCGAAGAAATGAAGCGCCGCGCGGCCCAGGCGGTCATCGAACATTACAGCGAAATCGGTGCAGCGAGCTGATAAAGAACAGGGGCTCCGGAACACACCCAACTGTGAAACAATCGGTCCAAGGCCACGTTTCCACTACGGGGTTTGCGCTCAACGCAAAGTGCAATAGAATCAAGCACATAGCGAGGCCCATCTCGCCCGAAACATCCAAAATCAGCGATGTTTCACGCACGTCCCGCCCAAGATCGTTATCATCTCCTCATCAGAGAATGAAGGTGATAACAAATGGCCGCCAGCAGATCAAGCTCCACCGCGCGAGGCGTCTCGCTCAACGAGTGCCTTCGGCTGATGCAGGCCGAACTCGGCGATGCTGCGCCTGCCAGGATCACCTTGCACCGGCACTCCGCCGCCGGCATGCTCAACCACCTCATCGTCAGGAAAAGCGACTCGCGGTCCTACTACGACCCGAAGCGCATGGTGGAGCACTACCTTAACCTCAAACCATCCGAGCGAGCGGAAATCAAGGTTAAACGCGCCCACCGCGGCGCCGCAGAAGAAGCCGGCCTCGATCTCGAGCAAGTCGAGAAGGCGGCCCAGCTCCAGGCCGAACTGATCGCGCAGAAGCTGCTTCCGCTCATCCAGCCCCGACTTGATGCGATCTTCAAGACCCTGGAGCAGCAACTCCCGCTGATCGCCCACGCCGCCCAGAACCTGGATGCCGTGCGGCAGGGCCTCATGCTGAAGTACGACCAGAACGCGACGCTGTTGGCTCAGCGGGCGGAACGTGCCGAGGCGGAGCTGCGCGCTTCTCGGACCGGCGATGACCCGATTCAGAGATCCCTGATGAAGCTGAGCATCTCGATCAGCCAGCTGCGAGACGACGTGGCGGCCCTGGCCAATCCCGGAGGGTAGACCCCCCTGATTTGCTTCTCCACCGTCGCGAAGATTATGCTTCGCGGACATATACAGGTGGAAAGCAGAAATGACGCTATCTCGCGCGCAGCGATTCAATTCCCAAGCCCGGCCCGCAACGCTCCCCACGGCCGCCGAGCCCCCGCGCGCCGATGCGCCTGCCGTCACACCCGTCGCCGAACATGTGGCGCAAAGTACCACGCAAACCCGTCAAGCGCCGGCAGCCACCAGGCAGCTGAACGTCACACCCCGGCCGGACGCTGGTGACGCGCGCTCGATCCTCTCTACCGTCCTGAGCGCCAACGGCGGATCGCTCGCCACGGTACTGGGTCGAAGCGTGGGTCGCCCGTCCGCAGTCCGTTCTGCGCAGGCCCCGTCCATGGCCAACGCCTCCGCGGACGATGACGACGATACCGGCCCTTCGATCGACCCCACCGATCTCGTGCCCGCCCAGCGTTTGGGCAGCAGCTCGAGCGCGACGCCGGCGTCCCAGACTCCCGGCCGCAAGGTGGGTGGTCTGCGCGTCATGAATGAACACGTGCTCGGCATCGCCACCCCCAAGCGCCCGACCGTGAACTTCACCGATCAGCAGAACACGGTGATTCACTGCCCAGCCAAGATCATCGTGGTCAAGGCCTTCGCCGGCGCTGGCAAGACCACCACCGCGGTGGGCTTTGCAGATGCCCGCCCGAACCAGCGAATCCTCTACCTGGCATTCAACAAAGGGATCCAGATGGAGGCTGAGCGCCGCTTCGGCCCGAACGTCACCTGCCGCACCACGCACTCGCTTGCCTGGCAGGCTGTTGGGCGTTTCTACAGCAAGCGAATCCCCCAGTCCTGGCGCGCAAAAATGCTCGAGACCGAAGCCGGCATCCCGAGCACGCGCGACGCCGCGGTGGTGCAGGGCATCCTCAACGCCTACTTCCACAGCGACGATGACGAGATCAAGGCTTCACACGGTGAGGAAGTCGCAGTTCAGTTCAACATCGCCGATCACGAGCTCCATGGCTGCCTGGCCCACGCTCGCAACGTGTGGCGCCGCATGCAGGATCGCAGCGACTCGATCTCGATGCCGCACGACGCCTACCTGAAGATGTGGGCGATGAGCCGCCCCAAGCTCAACTACGACTGCATCATCTTCGACGAGGCCCAGGACTCGAACCCGGTGACATCGCAGATCGTTCGGGCTCAGGCTCACGCCAACCTGCTCTACATCGGCGACCCCCACCAGTCCATCTACGGCTTTCGCGGTGCGCGCAACGCCATGGACGACTTCGCCAATTCGGCCAAGCACCTTCATCTTTCGCAGACTTGGCGCTTCGGCCCGCGGGTTGCGCACGTGGCCAACCTCATCCTGGGCGAGTTCAAGAACGAGACCATCAAGATCGAGGGCATGGGCACGGATGCCCCATACGAGAAGGGCGCCTGCATCACCAAGCTGGCCCGGACAAATGCTCAGCTCTTCAAGGACGCCGCCCAACGCCGCGGCGAGGGCATTCACTGGATCGGCAAGGCCGAGAGCTACCACCTGGATCGTCTGATCCAGGCGTTCCACCTCTACAAGGGAAACCGCTCCATGGTGAGCGACCCGCTGCTGCGCCACTTCAGCAGCTGGGCCGAAATGCAGAACTACGCCGAAGAGGCGAAGGACCCCGAGACGCGAGTGCTCTCCGAGGTCGTCGAGGAGTTCCGCAACGAAACGCCCGGCCTGGTCGAGCAGATCAAGCGCAATGAGGTTCACGACGCCAGCCAGGCTGATCTCGTGCTCACGACGGCGCACCGAGCGAAAGGCCTTGACTGGGACTACGTGCAGTTGGCCGAAGACTTCGAGATCCTCACCGAGACCGAAGCCGATCTTGCGCAAGACCCCAACGCACCGGTCAACGAGCAGGAGATCAACCTCCTCTACGTGGCGGCTACCCGCGCCAAGAAGCGCCTGGCCCTCAACGAAGAAACCATCGCCTGGATGAAGGCGCTGCCGGAGCACCGCTCAGCGCGTCAGCTCGCCATCGACAAGCTCAACCGCCGCAACGCGGTTCGCCACGAAGTTCTCGGCTGAGCCCCACGCTCGGCACATCACCCACCCCTATCGCCATTTCACCAGGAGCCTCTTCCATGTCGGTCATCTCCATCATCAAGTCCACGAACAACTACATCGCCGACCGCGTCTTCGCGGGCGTCTACGGCACGCGCCAGGAATCGCCGGCGGACGAGGAGGGTCAGCCCCCGAAGTCGATCTTCACGATCGCGCCGGAGTTTCGCGCCATCAGCCACCTCTTCACCTACCTGGACGAAGGCACTTCGCCCGTGGCCCCGGGTGAGTTCGTCGACATCGAGGTGCCCGACGAGCAGGCCGCCAGCGTGCGCAACCAACTGCTGTATGCCCTGAAGAACCGCTGGAAGGGCATGTACAAGAGCATGCTCGGCCAGCGCAGCTCGGACATGCTCACGACCATGCTCAATGCCGAGTCCCGCAACGTGGATTCGGCGATCGATGCGCGTTTCGCCACGTTCGGCCTGCGCGTGTGGTCGGTACCGGTGACGGGCACCATGCGAACCAACGAGGATGGTTATCTGTTTGCAAACGAAGCCCAGCTCATGCAAGCCCTGGGAGGTTCGCCGCGAAACCTGGCAGTAGCGAACGATGAGGAAGTCGTCACCGCCGCTGCCCGCGAAGAGACTGCAGCGCTGGCCCCGATCGGGGAGGCGGCGATGACCATGGGCGCGGTGGACCAGGAGGTGTCGCAGACTCCTCAATGGCAGGGCTATGCCGGTATCGAGGCCGACATCAAGGGTTTCATGTCGGTCGTCGCGGAGAGCCCGGAGGCTGCGAAAGCGGCCGCCCAGTCGATGATCGAGGTGGCCTCACGCAATCCCGAACTCCTGGGCCTGCAAGTCGAACCTCGTGAGATCGTGGCCACTCGCCAGATCGAGCATGCTGACCACGTGACCGAGGTGCTCGACGATGACGACACCGGCGGCGACAGCGACGACGACCAGGACAGCCTGCGCGACCACTACACGTTCTGACGCGCCCTGCGAGAGAAGAGATCTCGGGTGCGACATCCCGATTTCTCTTCTTTTGCTCTCTGCGCTATAGTACGCGCACAAACTGTAAATCTGAACTCATCAACAACCATGTCCCTGAGAGCACAGGCAAAAAAAATGGGTTGAGGCCGAAGCCGCAACCCATCGCAATTCCTCGGTACCCGACACACTTTCCAAAAAGAAGCTGGCGTAAGACCAGACCTTGCGATCTGACAGTCCAGCTCATGGAAAACATGAGCACCAAGAACTCTAGACAGTTCAAATAATAAACGACGTCGGAAAGTGTGTCAAGGCACTCAAGTGGGTATTTTGCGATAGCGGAAATTCGCCACAACCCAGTTGCGCCGTGCAACTGGAATGTCACTTTTCGACACCGACGTAGCGCCCGCCGTGGCTGAGGCCCGGCTCCTGCACCCTTCACCCAACGGGTTTTTCACCGTTGGACGCAAGGTGGGCGGGGCAGATGGCGCCTGGAAAGAAGAGCACTTCGCGCTGTCCAGCCTGGACGCCGTGAGCGCCTCGCTGCGTGGGCGCGATGACACCTACATCTCACAGGCGAGCTTTGCGACGAAGCTGCGCCGCTCCTTCAACACCAAGTCGATCCGATGCGTCTTCGTTGACCTGGACGCCTACGACGAGTCCGGCCCACAGGAGATCGAGGCCCAGGCAGCAAGCGTGATCGAGCGGGCACGTTCCCTCGGCCTCCCCAAGCCCTCCTACATCGCCAGTTCAGGGCGTGGCCTATATGCAAAATGGATGTTCGAGGCGCCCGTCAACGCCACCTTGCTGCCCCAGTGGAAGTTGCTGCAAAAGAAGCTGGTCAGCGCCTACTTGGACATGGGCTCTGACACCAAGGTTGTTGATCCGGCCCGCGTGCTTCGTCTTCAGGAGACCATCAACACCAAGAGCGGCCGCGCCGTCTCCCTGGTCGATCAGGGCCAACTCCACAGCTTTTCTGACTTGTTCAGGGCGACTGCGGAGTTGGAGATCCTGAAGCGATCGAAGGACGGCTCCATCGTTCGTGCCAGCGACAGCGTTGTTCGTAGGGGTGTCCGCCTTCGTTCACAGGACCTGCTCACCGACGAGGCATTGACAGATCTGGACGGACTGCGCCTCTTCAGCGAGCAGCGCTCCCCGGTGATGATGCAGCGCATGAGCCAGCAGTCGCTCGCCTGGTGCCGATTCCTGGATCTTCGGGACCTGGCCATCGCACGAGGTGGCATCCACAAAGGCAGTCGAGACATGATGCTTTTCTGGATGACCAACTTCCTGGCGCAAGCTGGCGTGGTCACTCCCCAAAACTTCTGGGCAGAGGTCAAGAGCCTGCTCATGAGCTTCCCCACCGGCCGGGATTTCAACCCTCTGGCCGACGGCAGTCTCGCCACCCTGCAGCGCCGAGTCGAGGCCTTCGCCAAGGGCGAGAAGGTCATCTGTGACGGCGTGGCATACGACGCGGTCTACACACCACGAAACGACACCCTGCTCAACCTGCTGCAGATCTCCGGCGAGGAAGAGCAGGGCATGCGCACGATCATCTCCTCTCAGGAGAAGCTGCGCCGAGCAGACATCTTGGTGCCGGGCCGCGCCGAGCGCCGCCAGGAGCGCCAGGACATGCGAAGCGCGGCGGTGGCCATGGCCGCCCAGGGCATGACACCCGCGGCAATCGCTCGGGAACTCGGGCGCGACAGGTCCACCATTGGCCGCTGGCTCACGCCGGTCCAGAACGTGGGGGCGCCGTATGTGGAAACACGAGGCCGCCGGCGCCGTCCAGCTCACGGGCCCGTTCGGATTCGACTCACCGGGCGTGGACCTGTTGTCGTGGGCGGCCCCCCTTCAGGCGTAGGCCAGAAACCGGCAGCACCAGGTCAGTTCACGCCTGCCGAGCTGGCTTCCAGGGTCAAGCGGCGTCAGCAAAAACCTCACCTTGCTGGTACCAGCTGCGCTTGGGATGTCGAGCGACTGAGTTCTTGGCTGCAAGCGCGTCGGGCACGCCAAGCTCAGGAGCGTGAGCTCGAGCCCGAGGATTGCATGAAAGCTGCCGCAAACGAGCAAGTCACTCATGCCGCGGCCCGGCTCACCACGCAGCTCTTTGCCAGGCTGCGCGAAGCAAGCCTGCACACGGCGACCAGGATTTCCCTTTCAGATCCTGCCTCCCTATCATCGAACCCGACCACCGGCCCGCCTTCGCATAGCTAAAGTGCGTTGCGCCGGTACATGACCGGAAAGCCAAATGGAAGTCAAAGACAGAGTTGCTGCTCGACGAGCTGCTGCCTTGCGAGAGAAGGCGGCAGGAACGGTTGCGCCTGGCACCGAACATGGCGCAACGACGGCCGTCGGCATCTCTGCGCCTGCACCGTCGATCACCTCGCGAGCGGCTCGCTTCAAGGGCCGCGGGGTGGATGAGGACCTGGAACGGGCGCAGTTCGGCAACGAAGACGCCGAGGCTGACGGAAGTGCCTTTGTTGCGCGTTCTGTCGCATCTGTCGCACAGCCCCAGGAGCGGGGCTCTGACGCCGTGGTCGACAGCTTGGCCCCGTCTGTTGCAACTTCTGTCGCTTCTGTCGCGTCGGCCGGTTCGAGCGAGGCGGTCGCACGACCAAGCCGAGCTCAACGCTTCAGTGCCCCGCCTCCTGCAACTCCCTCCGCAGTCAGCACGCGGCCTGGTGTCCAGCGTTCAGCTCCCTCGGCACCAGAAAGCTCACAGCAGATCAGCAGCACCCCCATCGATCCGCAGGCCTGGGACGACCCCAACCGACCGGCTGGTACCGGCTACACCGAAGAGGAGTGGCTCGCCGCCGAAGCTGCTCATCCTGGGTGTGTCGTTTACGAGATCCTCAAGCCGGCCGAGCGTGGCCTGGTCGCCATGCCATCGGTGGCCACCGACCCTCTACTCAAGCGCAGCCTGGTGATCCTCGAGGCGGTGGATACACCCTGGAAAGGGAACGCGACAGCGCGGATCGAGCACCACGGTGAGCTGGGTGTCTTCAACTACGTGGTGGTGCGTTGCGAGGTTGAGCGCCAGAAGAACAGTTGGGCCGACGGCAGCAAAATGGTCATTCGAGATGGCCCACCCCAAGAAGAGCAAGCGCCCAAAGAGCGGACTCGGGCCGATCGCTACCGGTCGGGTTGAGCATGATGAAAGTGCGATTCGAAGAAGGCAACGCGCCCCTTGGCAAGTGCTGTCGCCGGCATACTCTTGGAAGAAGCACAACCTCCTCGTCTTGGCCGATCGTCACCTACCGGATGGGACGCGACAGCACGTGGTGGCCGGATCCGTTGCACCAGGCCTGCAACTCTCCAACGCGGAGATCTTCGGGAACGACGATCTCGTCGCGGCTGGTGTGATCCTGCCAGGCCTTCAACTTCCCGTGAGCTGACGGAGTTCGTGCTCGACGACGGCATTCGCTGGCCGTCGCGCGAGACGATCCAGAAAAACCAAAGCCCCTGCGAGAGGGGCTTTGGCCCGACTTCGCAGGGCGGCACGAAGTCGGTAGGTAACAGGCAGAGCATGCCCGCGCCAGAGAAGCGAGCAAGCATCCCTGGCGGGGCGATTACACACCAGCCCTCCAGGGGTGTCAACGAAAAAGCACTTCCTGCTTAGGCCCCCGCGCAAAGCCAGTGCTGCTCACTCGCTCGCGAACATGCCAGTCGTGCGACATATGCGACAGAAAATGCGACAGAAAGGCTGAGCCGGGCGCCGAGCATGAGGCCAAGCTTGGCCATGCGACACAAGCAACAGAAAGCGCGACAGAAACCGGCCGCAAGGCAGCAGATTTGGCTTCTGTCGCGAGTTTTGATGCACGAAGCGACAGAACCGGTCGCTCAAGCAGCTCAGCAGCGGTCTGTTGCACTTTCTGTCGCGCACAGCGACAAAGGCCGCGCGCCCCAAACAAGGAGTGCCGCCCATCAAAAAATGGATTCCTCTTCATGAAGACAGAGCGTTGAGGAACTTGAGAAGAAACCTGTTGCAGGTTTTTCTTTAACTATGGAGGGGAGGAAGGAAGGGGGCAGTTTCTCTCCTCATCGATCCTTCAAGGCTAGACCTGAAAGATCATGATCTTTATGAGAAAACTCTATGAAATAGGGATCTTTTATGAAAAGGGGCCGCCAACTTTGCTTTTGGGCCCCGAGCGGAGCTCCGGCTGAAAGCAAACGATTTGCGTCGTGGTACAAGCGCAAAGAGAATTAAGACCCCTGCGACGCTTGGTCGCTGAATCGGCCGTCAACAGCAGGCCGCCTCTTTGAACGCGAGATCTCATCATGAGCAACACTGCCGCCCAGCCGGCCCTGAGTCGGGCTCAACGCTTTCGATCGAGCAATGCCTCCCAGCCTGCCACTGAACAGGCGGGATTGAGCAGAGCATCGCGGCCAACTGCCATGCCTGTGGTGCCGCTGACGGAAGTGGTTGGGATGCTCGAGCGTGTGACCAAGGTCAGCGAGGATTGGTCTGTCGGTTCGATGTACTCCGATGAGCGCAAAGAGGTGAAAGTCATCGGCGCGGGCTTGCGCGACCTGGTGGAAGGGAACGAATACACGTTCAAGGGGCGCTTCGTGACGCACCCGAAGTACGGCGAGCAGCTCGATGTGGTGATCGCCTTGCCATACGTGCGACCCGACCGCAACTCGATCGTTCGCTACATCTCGAAGAACTACAAGGGTGTGGGCCCGACCACGGCCGAGAAATACATCAACACGCGCCTGGCCACAGCAGCGGATCAAGGCGTCGAGCTCGAAGAGATCCGCCAGCAGCTGATCAACGCGCCCTGGACGCTGGATTTCTCGTCCATCACCAAGCGGGCCAGCTTCAAGGGCGATGAAGAGAACTCCCCGGTACTGAACTTCGTCCACCGCGACCTGGCGACGCGGCTGGGTGCTCATGGTGTGAAGGACCGCGTGCTTCACCTGCTGGCCCAGTACCTCCTCAAGCTCAACAGCCCTGAAGACTCTGCAAAGAGCAAGACAACCCTGGATCCCCAGATCGTTCAGAAGTGCTGGGCTTCGCTCGTGAAGGACCCCTACGAGCCCACCAGGGTGGTGCCAGGCTATTCCTTTGCGACGGCAGACATGATCGGAGCGAGCGTGAACATCCCTCGGGATGCGCCCGTGCGCTTGAAGGCTCTTGTGGCTCATGCCCTGGAGTTGGGCTGCCAGCGCGGCGGCCACGTCTTCCTTGGTGCTGAACAGCTCAAGGGCGCCCTGGCAGCCGTTGATTCGCGCGTGGACGCGGACCAGGCGATCAATTTCGGCCTGGAGGCGGACATGATCATCCTGGATGAGAGCTTTGGCTCCGCTCGGTACTACACGCCCAAGTTGCATGAGGCCGAGGTGAAGCTGTCCGAAGGGCTGGCCAAGTTGTGCAGCCCTGCAGCGCCACTGAGCAAACTCAGCGAGGAGGCACTTGCCGAGAAGATCCAGGAGACCGCAAAGCGTCTGTCACCTGCGCTGAAGGCCGGTCTGGATCAGTCGCAGGTTGACGCCCTGGTGGGAATCCTGACCTCGCCGACGCGCCTTCATACCCTCACGGCTGGCCCCGGCTGCGGCAAGACGCAGCTGATGGAGGTGCTCTCCGAGGTCCTCAAGCACAAGGACTTCGTGTTCTGCGGGCCAACGGGCAAGTCGGCGAAGGTGCTTAGCAATCGGCTGTCCAAGCATGGGCGCGATGCGAGCACCATCCACTCGACGCTGCTCGGCTCCGGTCGTGGCAGCTTCAAGTTCAATGCGGACAACCCGCTCGATGGAGATGTCCTGGTCTCCGATGAGTCGTCCATGAACGACGTCGAGCTGGGCGAGTCGATCGTGGCCGCGGCAAACGGCCAGATGCACATGATCCTGCTTGGCGATGACCAGCAGCTGCCTTCCATTGGTGCGGGTTCCTTTCTGAAGGACGTGTTGGCGATCGAGGCTGCCGATCACCATCGGCTGACGACGACGCACCGCAACAGCGGCGGCATCCTGGAGGTCATCCAGCAGATCAGCAACGGGCAGATCGACTGTGTGGACAGACCAGGCGTGCGTTTCTCGCACGGTCTGGGAGAGGCCGCAACCGAGTTCAGCGGCGTCGCCCGAAAGTACATCGATGCGGTCGGTAAGTACGGGTTTGAGAACGTCGTGCTACTCATGAGCATGCGTGCAGGTGAGGCGAACGTGCCTGGATGGAACACCACCTACGCGAACGCGGTCTTGCGCGATCTGTGCAACGCTCATGCGGAGAAGATTCCTGGGACTCGCCTGCACGTTGGCGATCGCATCATCATCAAAGACAACATGAATGTCCCGCTCGCGGGATCTGGTGCAGCGCAGCGCTCTCGCGGTGCAGATGATGAAGACGAGGGTCCGGCCGAGGGTGAAACCCGCGTGGTCAACGGGGACACGGGGTCGATCCTCTCGTACACGCGCGACCCGAGCAAGCCCAACAGCCTGGTGCCGCTGCATGTGACGATGCAGCTCGATGATGGCAGAAGGGTGGATTTTCCAGGCAATGCCTGCGACCTGCTTCAGCATTCGTATGCGCTGACCGTGCATTCGGCCCAGGGCAGTGAGTACAAGAAGGTGATTGCCGTGGCCACCCCTGGGCACAGCTCGTTCATCAACCGTGCGATGCTCTTCACAGGCTTGAGCCGCGCGCGTGAGGACCTGGAGATCTACGCCGAAGATCACGTTCTTCGCAAGATCGCAGCGACGCCGCTTCCTGCTCGCAACTCCGCACTTGTGCGCCGTGTTCGAGCTGAACTGACCAAGGTCATGGCCGACAAGCCGCAGCCCCCGAAAGCGAGTGAAGCCGCTCCGGCCAAGCGAATGGAGCCTCCCAAGATGCCCCGCACTCCTGAAATGGTTCGAGCCGCCTCTGCGCAGCGCGCACCTCGCATGGATCTGCGCGCGGAAGCGATGTCTCGCGCACAACGATTCAGTGCTTTCCGGCGCCCAGGCTCGGTTTCTGCGCCAGCAGCGGACGAAGGCGAGTCTGGGCGTCGTGAGGAGCGTCAACGTGGGTGAAGGCTTCCAGATCGTTCGAAGGCTGCCGCTCAACGAACATGGCCGTGATTTTGTGATTGGCGATGTGCACGGCGCCTATGACCTCGTCAAGAAGGGCATGCGAGCGGTCTCGTTTGATCGCTCGCGTGACAGGCTCTTCGTTGTGGGCGACTTGATCGATCGTGGACCAGGCTCGGATCGGGTCGTTGAATTCCTTGCGCAGCCATATGTGTATGCAGTGCGAGGCAATCACGACCACTTCTTCTGCGATCTGACCCTGGAAGAAGTCCGCACACTCGCAAACGTGAACTTCAGTGGGATGCGGTGGGCGGCGGAGCAGGAAGACGACAGAGTTCTGGCCGTACAGAGCGCCTTGCGGCAACTACCGGTGGCCATCGAAGTGCAGACGGCGCGAGGCCTGGTGGGTCTTGTTCACGCCGATGTGCCCCCGGGAATGTCGTGGCAAGAGTTCGTGGCCAGGTTGGAGCGGGGCGATGATGACGCGCTGCAATGCGCGGTTGAGTCTCGTGATCGCATCCAGTCACGCAATGACAGTGGTGTCAGCGGGATCGGTCGTGTGTTCGTTGGACACACCGTCCAATGGGATGGCCCGCGGCGCTTGGGAAACGTGTTCGCGATCGACACCGGCGCTGTCTTCCAAGAGCTTGACACGGGCCGAGGCGCGCTCACTATTGCCAGCTTGGTTTTCAGCACCAAGTCGCTTGGAGAGGGCACGGCCGGAGCAGTGCATGCGCTCACGGTTGAGGGCAGCGGTGAGTTCGGGGTGTATGCCCGTGAGCGCGGGGGTTGATCTGTGATCTTGTGGGTTGGCAGCGTGGCTCGTGATGACGAGCAGTGGGAGATCTTCCGGTCGCTTCTTCAGGTTCTGCCGCTTGAGCCGCGCAGGAGCGGGCAGGGCGGGCGCCTGCACCCAGAGTCGTTCCTGGAAAGTGCGGGAGAGCTTTTGATTCGCCCGAGAGCTCGTGCAGGCGCGAAGGAGTCCCCTGCCGATTTCTTTACTTTCCGAGTCGTCTGTGCCTCGTACGTGACTGCCATCGGCCGTATTCACCATGACGCAAGCGAACAGATCGAGGAGTTCCTCGATGTCGTTGGGGCTGCGCTGGAGAGTGACCTGACGCAAGCCTTGAAGCGCAAGTGGATGCTTCATGCGCAGACAAAGCGCTTGAGGAACGAGGGCGCAGATCCGGCTCTCGTGCAACGCACGCTGGAAGCCAGCGTATACCAGGAGCGCCTGGCTGAGATCTACATCGAGAAGGCACGCGCGAGCCTGCTGAACAAGGCCGGGTTTGCTGATTCAGAGCTGTTCAAGGTGGTTCGCAACGACGATCTCGTCGAAGAACTCCGTCTGCTTGGGCAGTCCATGCTGCAGGAGGATCTTGAGCCGATGCGTGCAGGCCAGCATGCGTCCGCGCGTGTGGGATAAACCTGAAGGGTAGGGCGTCAAGCGATTTGAGTTTCGGCGCAGCGAACTCTACACTTTGCGCCGTCATGTATTTGCAGAATGAAAAATCGGCGCAGGTCGACCTTCTCGAGCAGCGCATTGAAGATGCAGTCCAGGCTGGTGACGTGAACGACCTGAGATCTGCCCAGTTTGAGCTCTACAACCTCGGACAGACCTCACAACTTGCTCCGTTGAGCCCGCAGCGGCATGACCACTTGCGCTCCATCTATCGGCATTTCCCTGGCTCAAGCGATCTTGGCGGCGGCTTTGATGAGTTCGTGCTCAGCCTTGCTCGCTCTGAACGCCTGTTTGACGAGGATGGCCGGCTGCAACCTGTTGTTCGAGAGGCCATCCAGGTCGCGATGCGGTTCTGGATGGCGCATCGCTGCGAGCGAGAGGAACTTGAGATCAACATCGCCAAGAACTTTGGCGTTCACCCGCTGCACATGGGCGCTGTCCGTGACTTCCTCGATCAGTGCATAGCACGGCAGCTCGAGACCATGGTTGGAAGATCTCGCTGGGTGCTTCGGGTTGTGGACGATCAGCGCATGAGCGCTCCCGAAACAACCGATGAACCGGTGTTCGAGGAGGAGATTGAAACCCCTGCTTTTGCTCGCCCGTCGTTTGCCTGAATGGACAATGGAGCCTACCTTGACCCACGAACCCAGCACCGCAGCTGAGCAGATCTTCGATGTCGACGTGTGCAGAACCGGATTCGGTTTTGCGACGATCCAGATTCGAGCCTCCAGCGAGTTTGAAGCGCAGCAAGCAGCTCTTGACCAGGCGGGCGACCACTTGTTCAGCGAGAAAGACAGTGAATACACGCTGGTCCACCCTGTGAAAGAGCATCGTGAGGTTGTGCTCGAACAGAGCCTGGAACTGGTGCTCGACGTTCACTGTGAGGCCCGCACCTCGTTGATCGCGCTGAGGGTGAAACTGGAGGGGCCTGATTTGCAGCGTCTGGGTGATTTGCAAAAGCAGCTCAAGTGCCTTTCGCTGTCTGAGGCTCGCCACCTTCATGCCTATGAGTCACTGCACGGCGAGGAATCAAAGCAGCGTGACGAGCTCGGTCTGTTGGAGCTGGTTCACCAGCCAGGGAGCCTGTTCATGTGCGGCAGTCGATCGGATGATGTGGAGATCGCCAGTTCGGTGGTTTCCTTGCCTGACATCGAGGCGGCGCTTTCTGACGGGGTCAAGACACTGCTCGTGTCAAACATAGACGCCCTGGATCTGGCGATGTCGATCGGGCTCGATGCGCAGGACGGCTCCGTTCGACTCATTGGTCCGTATGGTGTCGTCGAGCCAGGAGCGCCCGATCGTCCGCAGGGCAGGAGCAGCGACCGGCTGTAAGCGACATTTCGGGGAATGGGTTCTCGGATGGTTGCGATCGCCTGGCTGTGCGCACTTGGAGCGCTCACGGCCGCCTTCGCCCCGTTTCATCATCTCGCATCTGTTTTGCACCCCGTCGCTCCCTGGCTGCTTGGACTGGCCTCGCACTGGCAGTGGGCGTACCTGGCGATCGGTCTAG
>VFQO010000964.1_pt1 | contig 25696 bp, 32 predicted proteins | sample 3512331 | NCBI WGS metagenome assembly VFQO01 (sample SAMN10412371, study PRJNA504923) | tailings metagenome | isolation source: Replicate 3 from Balatoc abandoned mine | place: Philippines: Itogon, Benguet | collected 2017-08-28 | reverse complement strand
GAGGTTTGACGGAACAACGGCATAGCCGATCCGACCTGCATAGGATCTATTACGATTCCAATGTCGAATACGGTTCCGAAGATCCCGCTGATGCAGCCATGACCACGCGCGTGCTCACCATAATGCTGCCGGAAGACTATTGAAATTCCCGTCCCGCAGCCACGCAGTTGCGACAAAACACCACACCACATGAGCCGCCGCCTCGCGCTTTTCCGGCGTCACAGACGGCACCGCCTGGCGCTCGACGAGACCTGCGGCCGCCAAGCCCGACGGGCCTCAAGACTAACAAACCGAAAGATCCCAGGCGTCTGAAAATGGCGTCCGACAAGGAGATTATGTCATGTCCGCCCAAACCATCTACAACAACGCGTTACTCGGCTCCCTCATTCGCTACACGGACGGCCAGCCTCGCCCGCCCGAGCGCTTCAGGAAGAAGCTCGCATCCTGGAAACAGAACAATGGATCAGGTCGCCTGATTCAGAAAATGCCGGCTATGGAGCGTCCGACCTACGCGATGCCCGCCACCTTCAAGCTCCATGAAGGGGACTTTGGCGCGAACGGCACCATCGTCCTCGTTGTCCACCGGACCTATTCCGTCCAGAGTTCACTCGAGTTCGAAATCGTCGAACCGCCAGCCCCGGGGTCGGTGCTTGTGCTCACCAGCTTCCAGGGGGTCGACGAACTTCGCCACGTCGCTCGCGACATGGAATCCGCAGAGCTCTGGCTGGCAAGCCACCATTATTCCGGAGCCCGCTTCGAGACCGTCGCCGGCCCCGCCGCCGCCACTATCGCAACGGATCAGGCTGCATGAGAGGCTCGCACGAAAGCCATATCAACGCCCGGCGAGATTGCGATCTGCGGGCAACGATAGTCCCTGGCATGTGGATACGCACCGAAGAGAATGAGAAGCTGCTCTTCCGCCGCTACTCGACGACGCATGCCTGGGGCTTCTTCTCCGAACATGCCCATCAAGGCGGCATCGAGTTCAAATTACCGCTCGCAGGCCTCAAACCGTGGAGCGAGCCATGAAATCCCAGCCTCTCACAACGGGCTTGCGGATTTCGCTGTCCAAAACCGAACTGCAGACGCTGCTCGCGCTGGCGGAGCATGCCGTCTCCGACCACCGATGCTACCTGTCGGATAAGCAACAGGCCATCGCTTCCAATCTGGTTGACGATCTGCGATCGGGACTTGCCGCGCTTCGTTTCAGGCAAGCCGAAGCCAAAGCCAGGCGCGATGCGCCGCGCCGAGAAGCCGAGCGCCGCGCAGCGCGCGAGCACCATGCCGAGATCGATGGCTACAGGGTGTGGGGCATGCTCGGCGACTGGACCGATATCTCCGAACACCCCGATCGACGCCAATGGGCCGACATGTTCAATCCCGAAACCCAACCGCGCGACCAAGGGGAAATTCGTCGCAACGTGTGGCGTGTCTTCATCAGCAAAGGCAGCGCGAGCGCAGACGACCTCATCGTTCTGCCCGGTGATTGCACGATGACGTCAGACCGCGGCGAAATTGCGGACCTCGCACGGCGCATCATCGCAAACGGCATGCGCTGATCGCGATCGATTGCCCGGTGCCCGCCCGGTCTTCTTTGCCCCCGCCAAACCCATCACCCGCTACCTAAGGTGCGATCCATGACCCTTTCGCCAAAACCTCACAAAATGATCGACGGCATTGCGTCCCATGAGCAGATGTTCAAGCTGCTCAACGACATTCCGGAATGCTCCCTCGAAGACCGGATCTCCGGGAAAGCCTATGAGAACCAATGGTTCGAAATCGAGCGCGATTCCTACGATTACATGCTCGAGATTCTTCCGCCGCTCTTCATGCGCGCCGGCGCCTTCGCGCTGTCCGAACTCAAGGCCGGGAGCGTTGCCTCCCATTTTCTCGAAGTCGAAATCAATGGCCGGAACCGATGGTTTCACTGTTACTGCGATTTGCGTTACCCTGGTCGCATCGAGGTCCTTCGGACTGCGATCCGCGAGCAGGCCAACGCCGATCGTGCCGACATGGCGCGTGCCGCGAAGCTCGATCTGATCTGGTCGCGAACCCATGATGACTTCCGCGGCATCGCTGGTCAGGCAAATCCCGATGCATGGCCCGCGGAGCACCATGGCAAGCGCTCGATCCTCATCTATGAACCGGGCGTTGGAACCGTCTGCAAACTCCTGGAGCAGCTGACAGACGCCGAAATCGACGAAAAGTTGCCCCGCACTGTGTCCACCTAGAGGCTCGCTCACGGGTCGATGCCGACCCTGGCTTTTCACACAGAGCGCAAGCCCATTCGCAATGCCCAGCCGGCAGCACAGACAATGAACCCGTATCACGCACGTCGTGCGCGGCGATCCTGCGCCTGTCGTCTTGCGCCATTCCACCGGGAGAACAAGATGCAACCCCATCTCGATATGATGAAGGTAGTGCGAGCAAACATTGCTCGCCACAGCCAGCACATTTTCTTCATCGTACCAGAGGACGAGGAACCCGCCTTTGCCTACACGATCGGAAACGCCGTCTTTGGATTTCCCGAACTCCTCCTTGTCGGAAATTTCAGCACCGCCACGAGCGGCGGCATATTGAATGACCTGGGCCTGAAGATGCGGTCCTCAGGTCAACCACTTGCCGGGGAGATAAGCCTCGGTGGCATCTACCCAGTCCGCATTCGCGCGGCCAGCTCTTCGGCAACGCAACGCTATACGATTCAGGCTGGCCGGTTCCTCGGCCACGATCACTACCGTGTGCTACAGATCCTGCTCTGCGATCCCAACGGGCACTATCCTGGCGAGCCGGGATGCGATTCTGCGTACTATGTTCCGCTCGCGTAACCTGTTGGGACACGCAAGGAGAGCGCCATAGCGCCCTCCATTTGGTTCCTGACCTCAAACCTTGCCGCGAGGCTAGTCCCGGATAGCAAATTCGGCACAAAGGCCGACCGTTGCACGAATGCTGCGCGCGAGGTCATAAATCGGACCCGGATTGCGCGCTCGTAGCTTATCCCGCTTTTCACGGCGTGCATCAGTGTTATTCTCAATAGTGCGGCAGGCAGAATGAAACCTGCTCACCCGGCGCTTTCAGCGCAAGCGTTATGCCAGCGTGGCCAGAACGCGCCTCTTAATAGCCACCACTGAGATCTGATCTACCAGAAGGACGAACGATGCACGTTCACCTGTTATCCGGAGTTAGCGTCCTGTCCCTCTCGGTCATCATACCGGCACTCGTTGGCGCTTTGGCGGCGCTGGCGGCAAAGTCATCCATCGAACACCGCATCTCCCGTGCTGCCGATACACGCATTTTTCATTCGCGTTTTGCCAACTGGATACGGCATTTCCGCGAGAGTATCGCCGTTTTGGATGCGATCACTGTTCTGCGCCGAGACGCATTCCCGATCGATGCCCATATCACCAAGCTCGAGGTATCGCTGGACCTGCCTCCCTTAAACCTGAATCGGAAGCATCAGGCGAGTTTTGCGCGGACGAGGCTCCTGCTGGAAGACTTTTCCAAAGACCTGAAATCGATCAATGCCTCGAAAGCTGCTAACAACGCCGACGCATACTACGTCCAGATTGACGAGATTTCCCAAAAGATGAGAAACATGGTCGCCTCGTGGACGAGCGAGTTTCCACACCTTCGAGCACAAAGCGTGAAGCCGAAGGAAATCCTTTTTGAAGACGGCCAGAAGCTGAGAGGCGCCGCGTTCGACGTTGAAGCGCCCAAAGATCCGCCGCGCAATTGATTGCGCGTGGACGAGGCGTATCGATCGGAGCCGGGTGCGGCTTCCCGATCACCTGCGTCCCCCCAGTCTGGCAGGTCGCCCGTCAACGCGAATGCCGCAGCGCGTGGTGTCACCCATGTTGTTGTCGGTAATCGCCCATACGGGCTTAGGCGCTTGGCAATTTACAATAATTCGAATATCGTCGAAATATGGAAATGAAGATTGCCGTCGCAGCATTGTCAGCACTCGCTCACGAAGGACGCCTTGCTGTCTTCCGAATGCTTGTGGAAGCCGGTCCCCACGGCATCGCTGCAGGCCAAATGGCCAAGCAGCTCGGAACGCCTGCGAGCAGCCTTTCGGCGAACCTCAACGTGCTCGCTAACGCGGCCCTGATAGAATCGACCCGAAGCGGCCGATCGATAATCTATACGGCCCGATACGACCGCATGGCCGAACTGCTTGGCTTCCTGATAGAAGACTGTTGTCAGGGTTCGCCCGCGATCTGCGCGCCGCTCGCGACAGTTATCGATCGCGCGACCTACTGCACGACGAAACCGGCCTGCGAGCAACCATGATCCATCATACACCGGACTTGCCGCGTCGTCTCGTAGCTGAGGCTCTCGGGACGAGCTTTCTGCTCGCGATCGTCGTGGGCTCGGGCATCATGGGAGAGCAGCTGGCCGGGGGGAAACATCGCCATCGCGCTCATGGCCAATGCGATAGCTACCGGCGCAGGATTAGCCGTGCTGATCGCACTTTTGGGTCCCATCTCAGGCGGGCACTTCAACCCGGCCGTCACCCTGGCTTTCGCCGCCCGACGAGAGATGTCCCCTTCCGACGCACTCGGCTACCTCGGCGCTCAGTTTCTCGGTGCGATGACCGGCGTCATCGCCGCACATATCATGTTCGGAGAAGCCTTGATCCAGATCTCGGCCACAGATCGCAGCGGCCCTGCACAGGCGTTTTCAGAAGGCGTCGCGACGTTCGGATTGCTCGCCACGATATTCGGAGCAATCAAAGTACGACCAGGTGCGACCCCGTTTCTGGTCGCGCTCTATATAACTTCCGCATACTGGTTCACCGCATCGACCTCCTTCGCCAACCCGGCGGTGACACTCGCTCGCTCCGCAACCGACACTTTTGCCGGCATCGCGCTCTCGTCGGTCCCGACCTTCATCATAGCGCAGTTGGCCGGCGCCGCGATCGCCGCTGCGTTCATCCCATGGCTGTTCAAAGAGGAGCGCATCGCGTGAGCGACTTTCCAATCACAATCTATCACAATCCAGACTGCGGGACGTCCCGCAACACGCTCGGTATCATTCTCGCCGCCGGATACGATCCGACCGTGATTGAGTATCTTCATACAGGCTGGTCCCGATCTCAACTGGAAGGCATTCTCGCGGCAACAAACCTCCGTCCTCGCGACCTCCTGCGCGAAAAGGGTACTCCTGCGGTTAGCCTCGGCCTGCTGGAGGCGACCGCGACCGATGCCGAGATCCTTGACGCCATGGTCGCCCACCCCATTCTGGTGAACAGACCGATCGTCATCACGCCTCTGGGTGCCAAACTCTCCCGCCCGTCAGAAGCCGTTCTCTCCCTTCTCGAGCGCGAACCTGCCAATTTCACGAAGGAAGACGGTAGGGCCGTACCTTTGTGACATACATTCGAACTGAACTTATAAGATCGGCACATCACCCCGCCGGTCGAGAAATCGCGAATCTGGGCGCTAAGGCTTTCCGTAGGCGACGTGCGGCATCACCGCTTTAGACCTCACCTGTGTAACCGGCGGTTCGGTCCGGATGTACGCCCAATAGGCCAGCATGCGATGAGACCAGTTTCGCTGATTTTCGGAATTATGTTGATACTGGCCGGCTGCTCAGCATCGCCGCCTATGCACCCGGATGACAAAGTGACGATGCTTTGCGACGACAAAGCATTCGCCTTAAAGGTCAATGACTTCTGGCCAAGACATGGGCCTACGCTCTGGTTTGAAGTTACGCCAAACGGTCCGCGAACGGGGCAATGCGACGACAATAATCCAAGATGTGTCCGAGCCTATATGCAAGACGGGGCCGGCGTAAGCCGGCTAAGCATGTTTGAAGCGTCTTCCCCACATGATGCCATGCCTTTCCGACACGGACTTCGTCTTGATCAGCCGCCCGCAAATCGGCTGACAGGAGGTTATAACAGAAATTACATCCCCGTAGCACCATACCGTGAGAGCATATTCTGGTGCATCGTGAACAAGTTCGGAGAGAACAACTGTTCGGGCGAAGCGTTTCACGGTGGCTTGCGTTACAGTTTCGATTTCGACCGCACCTTACTGCCCCAATGGCGAATGATTGTGGATCAGTCTGCCGAGCTTCTGGAGCGTCACCGCCTTCCGGGCGTGCCGACCGGTCTGCCTCCCTTCCCGACGGGGTATCGACCTTTTTCCGGTTCGATGTGTGAGCTTTTCCACGAGCGGCTTGGCCATATCCATGGTCGGGCAAGGTAGACGCCCCCGCCATCCCTTCTCCATCGGCCACTTGATCCGCCCCTAACTTCCAGCATGCCTGATACCGGCCTCGTTACCGGGCAAAAAACATTCAGCTGCTGAAAGAAGGGGAGGGGGAAAGGGAGTGATGGGCGCGCTGGGCACTCTGCGCGACGGCGCTCTCCATCACAAGGGAATCCTCCATGGCCAACCACTACCTGAAGCTGGCGTTCATCCTCAAGCCGATGGCTGAAGAGATAATGCTTCTCGACGAATGCTACGCGTTGTCGCTCGAACTCGACGAGCTCGATGAGTCCGATCTCACCTCCCGATACGAACAGATGTCGGAAGCATTCAAGTCGACATTTCCCTCCACTCCCGATCAATCCACGAACCCATTTCATGCGTTCCTCGACCTCTTCGGCGATCGGGACTTTCCGACCTTCGATTGCGAGCATTTCGGCGTCACTGACGGCAACGGCTATCTGATCTCCGGCACTCAGGCCGACCCCCATGCCATCGCATCCCTCATCCAGAAATGCGCCCCGAGCATCCTTCCGTTCGGCTTCGAGTGGTCACAGGATTGTGATCGCCTTCGTCCAGGGGATCTGGGCGGTGGTTATTACGTCGTCACACCCGATGAAATCATCGGCGGCAGCACACACTGGCTTATGCAGGCTCAGCTGAAGGACCTCGAAACCCCTCCCGACAAAAGCGTAGCGTCGAGACCCGAATCCGATCCTGACTCCACGTCGTTCAACGAGGCCCTCGAAATTGAAACATGCCTCGTTCTGACAACCGGCCACCTGTCTCCCCAGACCGCAGATATTCTCAACGCATGGGTTTCAGCCGAGCGCTCCGACTGCCCCATAACCGTTGGCGGCACGCCCTACGGCTGGTTCGTACCAGCACGTCAACTGAATCGGGCTGACGTCACGCCGCTTCCCGAAGATCTGGTCGCCGTGCTGCGCTTCGCATCCGACAAAGGATGCGACCATGTCCTCTTCGATCGCGACGGTCCCACACTCGATGGGCTCCAGCATCATGAATGGTAACCTCGCGGCCGCCAACCATCTGAACTTGCGCGCGACGTCCGTACGATGAACATTCGGACCGTCATGACAATCACTCCGTCCGACATCGCCGAACTCAAAAGCCGTCATCGGCTGAGCGACATTGTTGCCCGGCATGTCAAACTTCGCCGTTCCGGTCGTGAGTATGTCGGCCTCTGCCCGTTTCACGAAGAGTCTTCCGCGAGCTTCTACGTGAACGATGCCAAAGGCCTGTACCATTGCTTCGCATGTGCCGCATCCGGCGATGCGATCGATTTCGTTCGCGAAATCGAGGGCAAAACCTTTGTCGAGACGCTCGAGTGGCTCGGGGCGACCGATCTCTCCACTGGGCTCGACCCAGCCTGGCAGGAGATGGAGCAACGTCGGGAGACCGCAAGGAAACTGGCGTCAGTCGCGAGAGCGCACGAGCAATGGGCCGCCGTCCGGCCGATCGCCGGCACCCTGGGCGCCCGCTACATGCGCTCGCGCGGGATAGTCGGGCCTATCCCACCCGATATCGGCTTCGCGTGGGTTCCGCTCTGGTACAACCGCAAGACCGGTCGGCCCGGACCAGCGCGGCCAGCAGTCCTTTGCGCCTGCCGCGACGTTCACGGTGATATCACCGGGTTGCAACGCATCTTTCTCGACCGGTCCGGCAACAAGGCCGCCATGAAAAAGCCCAAGCTCAGCCTTGGGCACGTCCGAGGGAGCGCCGTCCGGCTAGGCCCACCAGCTAGGCGGATCATCCTTTGCGAAGGACCGGAGGACGGATTGACGCTCTGGATGCGGTATCCAACCACCTCTGTCTGGGTGACCCTCGGAACCGGCTCACTGCCCCACGTCATCCTGCCCTCAGTCGTTCAGGACGTTGTTCTTGGCGGTGACAATAATATCCCAGGACGCGCCGCCGTCGCGACCGCACACGAAACCTACACCGCGCAAGGGCGCAATGTCCGGGACCTGTTCCCTGCCGCCGAGTTCGAAGACTTCAACGACGAACATCTCGGTATCCACATGGCATCCGCCGGCTGAAAACCCCGAAACCCCGTTTCCCTCGACAGCTTCTGCGCTGGGCTGACTGGTGATGGCGGCACAAAAGCTCAGACCGCTGTTCGGCCGAGCGATCACCTTCCCGATCCAACCCGATGAAATGCTGCCACGCCGCATCACATCCACATGACGGCCTCTCGGCCGACCGAAAAGCGAAGGGGGAGGGGAAACGGCGGTCCATCTCAAAGGAGTTCTCCATGTTCGACCCCGCCTCTCGCTACGCCGCAGCTCTCGCACCCGACGCCCTCACGACCCTCGCGACGTCGCTGGGTGCATTGGTCAAGGCAATCGACGAGTGCGAACGAACCCGCACCGACATCGAACATGACCCGGCGGTCCTCCTCATTGCACGCCATCTTGGGCAAGTTGCCTCGACAAATCGTCCGGAGCCCGCACCTCTCCGCCGAGCCTGCATCGAAGCCGCCGCCGCAGCGGCCCGAACGCCTCTGCTCGAGGTCCTCGCCCGGCGCGGTGTCGGATATGATGTCGAAGCCAAAGCCGCTTTCCATGCGGAGGCACGCAAGGCGATGAAACGCCTCGCCGCCTCGCTTGATCTTGCCCGCGGCGATCATGAGGTGCGGATTTGCGCCGGCGGCATCGCCGTTTCGGGCGAGATCATCCTGCATAGCGACGATGTTTACGTCCAACTCAGCCTCGGCTGCATGGGGCCAGGACGAGAGGTCATGTTTCGGCGGGTCTCCGGCCGCCGCGACTACACCGGCGGCACCAACCATTGGGCATCGCTCGCCGAGCTCCTCGACCATGAGCGCTTCGCTGATCGGGTGCGCCGTGAGCTTGGACTGGCGCCTGCGACCGCACCTATCGGGCGACTTCGGATATCGGCCTGACGCGCCATTCCATGCCCTTGATCAGCGAAACTACAGTATCGGCATCTAACGTCGACTAGCCGCAATCCGCCCAACCAGTCTTTCGGTTCACGAGCCGGACGCTCTTGAACATTCGGCGTCAAGGCTCGTGCCAGCCATGGAATCAGAGAGCCACTATCCCAACGGGCCCGGTCTAGCACGAACACGCGATCAGCCACCCCGTAATCTGGAATCCGTCCCGCACCCGCGGAATCGGCAATCCTGATCGTCAGTGCCAACGCTTCGCGCTCCTGCCCTCGCGCCGAGATTGCGATGTCGCCCGCTATGCCGTCGATACTGTCGCCGAGCGGCATTTTCCGCTCGACCGCGCAGTCGACGCCGAAGGCGTCCAGCCGAACCTGAAGGTGACCGATGGCGCGCAGCACGTCGCGCTCAAGCTCCGACCAAACCGGAACAAAGCACTGGCCAGCCAGTATCGGCTGCGCGAATGCGTTCACAGCCCGAGCCCGACCATTGCCTTCCAGACGGCACGCGATCAGCACCAGATATGGGCCGGCAGCCTGGCCTGCCACCGGGATTTCTCCCTCAACCCTGATCGGTGACATGCCTTTCCCCAAGACGACGCCCGATCGCACCTCATCGGCATAGGCGAGCACAAAGCCCGGCATGTCACCACTGCCCGCCGCTCCGAGCCCCCGCGCGACGTCACCGCGGCGGAGCGCGTCGGCATGCCGCCATAGTCTGTCGGCCAGCATGATTGTTCCGTTCAGCCGTATGGTGCCTGCCGCCGCCAGAAGCGCGTCAAACTCGTTCGCAATGGCCGGCGGATCCAGAGTCTCAACCAGCGGCGGCAGGACGTTCCGCCCCGCCGCGGTCAGCAGCGACCAAAGCAATGTCGCAAGAAACGGCGGTTGCTTCGCCCCAGTTATCCCGTCGATCGGGGGCAACTGATCCAAATCCCACATCGGCGGGATCGTGATCGACCGGAACACCTCAGGATCCCGCCCGGTTTTTGCATGCCTATTCACCTCAAGCGCGACTCCACCTGTCCGAACCGGGTCCCACTCTCCCAATCCGCGCACCACAAGGCGAGCCCCTTTTACACGTCAGCAACTCCAATTCACGCAGCCGGCCTCAAAGGCGAAGCGAAGGGGGAGGGGATGAGTCGCCGCACATGTCGCGGTTTGCACATGGAGATACAATATGCCCACCCAGATGATGAACATCGGACCAGTTCCTTGCGAAGAGACCTGCGCATCGCTGGGGTTTACCCCGAATTTCGAGGACGTCGCGCGCGCCGAATGTCGCGCCTATCGGGCTGCCCTGATCGCGGTCTACGGCATTCCGCCTGAAGGCGCGCGACTAAGCATCACGGGAAACCCGCACGACTTCGGAACCTATTATGAAGTTGATGTCGTCTACGATACCGAGGTCCCCGCCGCCGTCGACTATGCCCTGATCGTCGAACAAGGCCTCGCCCGCTGGGATGACGCGGGACTATCCGCTCCCTACACCTACGGCGAGCGCGGCAGCATCATCGAACGGAATTTCGACAGCCTCGACCATCTGATCGCGAAAGCCATATCCGACCTGCGGACCACAAATGAATCCGCGCCCATCGGCCTCGATCGCCTCATCCTTGCATATCCCGAAGCCGCCGCTCTGGCGGACGTCGAAGCGTCCGCACATTGAGCTAGCCCTGGTCCCGGTCGGCGCGGACCCTCAATTGTCGCGCCGGCCAACCGGCTCCACCAGGCCCGCTTGATCGCGGACGATACGCGCCCACTGATCGAGCAGGAGCGCCGCGCTCAAGTCCTGCGACGCGATGCCTTGACCATAGTCTTCCATCGCGCGCGCAATCGCGTTGACGCAATGTGGTCCATCGTCTTTCGCGGCACGCTCGACAATGGCCGCCATCATCCCGATCGCACGAGCGAAGGCTCCGCCACGTACCTCGATGTTCGCGGGCTGATTGCCCCGATATGGCGGCATACCGTCCTCAAGCACCGCCAAGGCCGCCTGAACATGATGCAACGCGGCCCCTTCATCGTCATCAAGCAGAGACAGTGCCTCACGAACCAGTTCTGCGGCCCGCTGGCGCGAACCGCTCGCTTTCACCCCCGCATTTCTACGCATTTGTCCCCCACCACCATCGGGATACCATCCGTAACCGCATCACACCCGGACAGCCGAAAGCGCTCACCCTATCGGGCGGCGCCAGCCCGGAACCGGACATTGGAAACCTGAGAAGAATCAGGCGCGAACACCTTTGGGCCTGGGCCTTGGACATACGTGTCCGCTGCCCGGTCGCCTTAGCTGCCGGCTTTCTTCTCGGAAGGTTTCCACGCCTTCACACGCATCTCTGCACGCGGCGCCGAACTACGAGGAATCTTCTCCAAATACAATCGGACATGACGAGCGCTCGTCCCGTTCATGAACAGGCCGGTCGATATCCCATCGAAAGCCAAAAGATCCCCACACGAGCACGACCGCAGGCCCAGGCCATGTCGCCGCGCACCCAGAACGTCATTCCGCCCCCGACCACCGCCTCACTTATACGATAGAGGCGTTCGAAACTCATGATGACCTCATCGTCTCGGCGTTCGATTTACAGGCCGCCCTCAATGGCGACTTGGAAGTCCATCTGATGTTGCGGGTGAAGCCAGGCCATTGACATGGCCCTGTCGATCGTCACGGTCATTCCGACCAGCCTGGACCTCCTGCAGGACGCGCCCGAACCATGAATGTCACACCCATGATCCCGCCAGACGTGAGAAGCGCGGTCGACCGCCTGCTCGATCTCGCAAGAAGCGATACCGGACAAGCCCGCCGCACCGCAAATTTCCTCATGGCATGGTGGAATGCCGGTGACCTTGGCGGCTTCGACATTGCCGACCTCTTCTCGCTCGACACTGCAATCAGCAGCGACATGGCCACCATCTTCACGTTCCTCGGCCGACATCCCGGCGGGATCTATCTGGATGCGTTCGGGCGGAAAGACGAGATGGAGGCGCTCGTCGCGCTCTGGCGGCCGCAGGTGGTGGCGGGCGATTAAATGATCGGCGGCAAGAAGAAGCAGAAGAGGGAGGGGCGGGCGTCTCCCGATCTGCGATCGGGCCGGGCTCTATTGCGCTAGGCTCCCACGGCCGCTGCGCGGCCGCGCTCGCCAAGCTCCACGGAACCTCGTCCTACGGCCGAGTTTCCGCCCCTTCGGGGTGACGATCCCTGACGTGGCTGGCTCCGCCGCCTGACAGGAAGGCCCTGGTGGGCCAGCGTCAGTTACCAGACCGGACGGTTCGAGGGCGAACCGCCCGGTATCTGCCTCGCACCAGGTCGTTCATCACACCCTGCGCCAACCCCGCCAGTGTCCCGGCGTTGCAGACCCGCCCACCGGGGTCGGCGGCAAAGGGGAATCGGCCGCAAGCGGCCGATGTTTTTGTTTGTCTGGAAGCCGCCTCAACAGAAATACCGGGCCGCAAGCGGCCCTACGGTTTCCACCGCTGCGCGGCGGAGCCTCCGTCATTTCTGTTGCCCCCGGCGAACGTGCCTGCGCCTTGGGACACAGGCGAAGGTGGCTCCGGGTGCGATGAACGACGAACCCCCCGCTTGTGTTCGTCAGATCAGGATGGAGTTGCCCTAGCGGGCAACAGTTTTCCCGTGGGCCGCTGCGCGGCCGGTGCAGGCTCAGGTTCACCAGGCACGATGAAATGTGTCAAGAAAACAATGCGTTATGCCTAGTTCGCTCCATTTGCTAAAAGGAAATCACCGGACGGGGGCGGTCCCCGGAAGGCTCAACCACCCGGCGCGGGAACGCCGGACAACTTGGAGTGAAGACTATGAACCTCGGTAATCTCAAGCAGAACGCCAGCGGCATCTATACCGGCCGCATCGCCACCCTTGCCGTCGCCATGACCATCGCGCTCCGGCCGTGGGAAGCCCGCAAGGAGAACAGCCCCCGCTTCGAAATCCTCGCACTGACCCCCGCGCGGTCATGGATTCGCGTCGGTTTCCTCTTCGAGCATGGTTCAAAGAGCACCGGCGAGGCTTTCTTGCAGGGCAGCATTGACGATCCGTCGATGAACAAGCCGCTCTATATCGCCTGTTTCCGCGAGGAAGACGGCAGCTACAACGTCGCATGGAGCCGCCCGCGCCGTCCGCGCAACGAACTCGCCCCCGCTGGCGACAACATGGACGGCCCCGCCGACGAAGGCGATGGCCTTGGCGACAGCACCGCCCCGAGCGGCAATGACGGACTGCCCCCGGTTGAACCGGCGAGCCGTCGCGGTCGCCGCGCCGATCAGGCGCAGCAGCAGGAGGAAGCGCCCGTCGCATAAGAAACGGTTGGGCCGGGGCGCGGGAACGCTCCGGCCCGATCCATGCGAGCCATTCAACTTGGAGTGTCAAAAATGACCAGCACGAACGAAAAGCGGGTTAGCAGCTTCGCCGATTTTGCGGAAGCCTATGCCGCTATGACCAGCGCGCGGGAGTTTCCCGCCAGCTTCACCGAAACCATCATCGAATCCCGTCTTTCCGTCACGGACGATCCGACGCAGGAGCCCATGCCCGACCCCGACCTTGCGCGCGGATGCGTCGAGGATATGACCGCGCGAATCTTCCACTTGCTCGCCGGAACGCGCATGGAAGCCTTCGCGCAGCCGATCGCTTGGGGCATCGTCAACAGCTTTCACCACGTCGCCACCCGCACCGAACGGCAGGAGGATGACGCGGCCAGCGAACTGGGCGAATTGGTCCGCGTGTTCGACCCGAGCGAAGTCTATCAATCGCGCATGGAAGAACTGCAACAGCGTTGCCAGTCTCTTGCCGAGGCACGCGCCGCCCTTGAAGCCATGCGCGACCATGCCGCCAACGTCTATCACGTCGAAACAGGCCGACCGTTCAACACCATCAAGGGCACCCGAGCGTCGACCGGACTCACCGCCTCGCAGATCGACGGCCTCGACTATCTCAAGGCCCGCGAAGCCGAGCGCAACGAAAAGCACTATCCCCAAAAGCCCGCCGTTCTCATTTCCGGCGGCGCGGATTGGGATGACGCCGAATTGCTCTATGCCCGCCTCGACATGATCCGCGCGCGCATCCCGCACATGATCCTGTTTACCGGCAAACGCCACAAGGGCGCGGAACAGATCGGCGCTTGCTGGGCAGCGGATCGCGGAATCCCCATCGTCGGCTTTGGCCTCAACAAGCGCATGGGCAACCGCGCCGGATACCATCGCAACAAGGTATGGAACGGCATTGACGAAGTAGTCGAAGCCGTCATTTGCGAGCAATCCAACGTGCAGGTTGACCTTGCCCGCACCCTTCGCGCCAAGGGCATCCCGCTCCACATCTTCCGCCTTGCCGAGCAGAACGGCGGCACCGGCCCGGCCAATGTTGCCGAGCTTCGCGAACAGGCGAAGCGCCGCGCCATAGCCTGATACGGAACGCCCGCGCGCATGAGCGCCGGGCCTTCCCCCTCATTCACAATATGCGCGCGCCACCCAGCGCCAAGAGCCCCCGCGCGCGCCACCAAGGAACCCGAACCATGCTCGAACTCACCCACGAAACCGCCGAAACCCTCAAAGACCTGTTGGGCGATGAATGTCCCTTGCTTGTCGAACAACGCGCCGGAGAAGGCTGGACCGATCACGACTGGCTGGCCCTCTATCGCGATCAGGGTTTTGAAATCTGAACCACAGGCGCGCGCCGAGCGCGCGCCTTCCACCCAAGGAGCGGCCGCCATGATCGACTTCAAACGCCTTGGCGGAATGACCGCCGAAGACCGCGCGGCGCGCGAAGCAAAGCGCGTGCAGGACGAGAAAGACGCCGACGCCAAACGTCGCGCCGAATGGTCGCAAACGACCATCGACGCACAGCTAACCGATGATGCCGAATTGCGCGCCAGCCATAGCGGCGACACCGTCGCGACCTTGCGATTGACCGCCGACAATGGCGACGCCTTCAACGCTATCTATTGGCTTCCGCCGCATCGACCAGACGCCGCCGAACGCCTCGCCCATACATTTCGCGCGGGGCTTTGCGTCCGCCTTGCCGGTTACTGGAAGCGCCGACAATGGACCGACAGCGACGGCAAACCCCGGCAGGTCCGCGAGTTTCAGGCGCAGTATGTCGCACCCGTCAGGCAGGGGAGCGATTGACGAGCAGCCAGCGCCGCCCAGGGGCGGCGCTGGAGTGTCGGGCCAGGCCGGAAAGGTCGCGCCCAGGTGCAAGGGTCTCGGAGATTTTTGCGGCCCGCTGCGCGGGCCGCGTTGGCGCGCGCGGGCTATCGCGCTCATAACCTGACACCGTAAGCGTCCCGTCCACAACCGATAGCCCAATCGAAAAGGGGTGCATGGCAGCAATGCTATGCACCCCTTTTTCATGCAGTGGGCCGCCAGTCAGGCAAGCCGCTTCATAGCCTCCGCAACGCCGAGCGTTCCGATCCTTTGCGCCAGTTTCGCGAATTCCGTCCTGCTCAGATCGGCCAGACCCGACGACACCAGCGCGCCGCCAAGCTCGCCGGCAATGCGCGACAGCATCGCTTTTTCGCGCGCTTCCAGCGCCGCTTTCTCATCCGCCAGCGCGCGCAATTGCTCCGACGGCTTCAGGGATTTTCGTGCCATTTTGCATTTCTCCATTTTGCAAGATGGCGTTTGCTGATTCATTCCATAGCTCACTTCGAGAGGATGCGGAACAGCGCGTCCGAGGCATCGCCGAGCAGAGGCCCATAGCGCGCGCGTCAGCGCCGGTTGAGCGGCGGGCATATCAAGGCCAAGAAGGCCCGGAATTGCCCCCACGAAGGCGGAATGCCGCCCCTTGGGGAAGGTCGAGCCATGACCTACCATGACGGGACGGGGATAGCTGAGTGAAGAAGCACACCGAACGCCGCTTCGCAGCAAGGGAAGGGGCGTAATATCATAGCGTTACGACCCTCCCCGCCTGTATCCCGCTGCATCCCGAATGTAATTCGTTGGGATGTATGGCCTGAAACTCCAGCTTTTCCGCGCTTTTCAAGCGGTCACAATGCAGTGCAACGGGATACGCGATCCGGGATGCAAATTCATTGTCGGAGCCGAAAAGATCGCCTACTATAAGCCGCTTTCTCAGCCCCCGCCGGCCTCTGCGCGAAGAGGCTGGCATGAACAATATTGACCCCCAGATTACACTTCGTCTCGATCACGCGCTTTGTGATCGGATCGACCGCCTGGCGGCCCGGAACGGGCTAAACCGGTCCGCCATGATCCGCCATGCGCTGCGGACATTCGCTCATGATGCGGACGCAGCGGGCGCGAGTCAGAAGCGCATGGCACGCACCGTAGAATATACCCAGCTCGCCCTCGACGTAATCATCCGCGACCAATATCCGGACGTGCGCGAGAAGCTTCTGGCCGAAACCGACAAGCGCGTGGAGCAGTATCATGCGGCGCGCTGATATCCGCTTCAGCGGTTCGCCCGTCCACGTGCGCCATCACTCGGCGCGCGGTAAGGTCCAGCGCAACAGCGGCGCCTTCACGCGCGGCAGTCAGCTGCTCACCCATGAGGTGCTGATGTGGACGTCGGGTGCAAAGCTTCCGATCATTGCCTGGCTGTTCTTTTTCGCTGTAGCCTATTCCTTCATTCTCGTGGTGACGCTGCGCGAACATGAGATCCAGCTCATCGGCATGAAGCTCTATTCGCTGCTGTGGTCTTTCATGGAATTCGACCCGATGAAGCGGGTCAATGTCACTTTGCCCGATGGCTCGATCCGTCCGATCGTGATGGCGCAGGTTGGCGATGTGCCGGCGGTAATTGCCGCCTGGGCCAAAGCCATGCGAGGCCTCGGCGGCGCAATCTTGCTCTCGCTTTCTGCTGGAATACCGCTTGCCATGTGGTTCATCAGCATATCGCGAAAGCGGGGCCATGCGATCCTGCAGGAACGTCACGAGCGCGGCGCGATGCTGGTCGAACGCGACGTTCTTCTGGCTGAAGTCCTTGCCCACAATCTGCGCGAATTCGAAACCGAGGCCGCCCAGATCTTCCCGAATGCGACACCGGCTCAGGTGCGGGCCATGCCCTTCGCCCAGCGCAAGGATGCGGGTATCCATCACCCCTATCTGCTCGCTGACATTCCGTGGCCGCATCGGCTCGAGCAGTCGCACACGATGCTGATCGGCACGACCGGATCGGGCAAGACGACTGCGCTTAGAAGCCTCGTTGCCCAGATGCGCCAGCGCCAGGACAGCGCCGTCGTCTTCGATCTCACCGGCACCTATGTCGAGAACTTTTACGACCCCGAGAGAGACGTCATCCTCAACCCGATGGACCAGCGCTGCCCGGCCTGGTCGATCTTTAATGACTGTTCGAGCTATAGCAATTTCACGTCCGCTGCTGCGGCACTCATCCCGTCCGATGGCGGCTCCTCCGAACCTTTCTGGGCACTCGCAGCGCGCACGCTTTTTATCGAAATGTGCGTGCGCCTTCAGGAGAGGGGACTGACAACCAATCTCGCGCTTTCAGAGAATTTGATGACTGCCGACCTGAAGCGCGTCCATCGCTATCTTGCAAATACGATCGCGGATCCACTCACAGCACCTGAGGCCGCCCGCATGGCAGAATCGATCCGTGCGGTGTTCAACACCAACGCGCAGATATTGCGCTTCCTTCCCGACGAAGGCGAGCCGTTCTCGATCCGGCGCTGGATGACGACCGACAAGAAGCCAGGATCGATCCTGTTCGTGACCTCGGACTATGACGACCTTGAGATGAACAGGGCGATCCTTACGCTGTGGATGAATCTGGCAATTACCAGCCTGATGAAACTCCCCCGGACACGCGCGCTGCGGACCTGGTTCATGTTCGACGAGGTCGGCGCGCTCCACCGCTTGCCGGCGATCGAAAAGGGTCTTCAGACCGCGCGCAATTTCGGCGGTGCGATGATCCTCGGGCTGCACAGCTTCCAGAAGCTTGTTGAGGTCTATGGCGAGCAGGGGGCGAAGAATCTTACCTCGCTCGCGCGCACCAAGCTCATGCTCGCAACCGCCGATCATGACACAGCCGAAGAGTGCGCCCGGTTCATCGGTAACCGCGAGGTCCGCCAGATGGATGAGGCCTATAGCTATGGTTATAACCAGACCCGCGACGCCTCGACGCTCACGCCGCGCAAGCAGGTCGAGCCGCTGGTGATCGCCGACGACATCACCAATCTGCCCTCGATGCACGGGTTCATCAAGCTGCCGGATGGCTTTCCGGCGGCGCGCATCAAGCTGGAGTGGAAAGACTATCCCAAGGTCGCGGAGGGCTTCTTGATCCGCGAGAATATCTCCCCGGTTCGCCGCCGGCGGACCGAGGATCTGGTTGGCGAGGAACAGGGTGAGGGCGGCGGCAGGGACGGGGGCTCGCAGGTTACCGATGAGGCCGAACGCGCTAACCCAGCGCGTGATCTGGCTGCGGGTATTCTGTCTGTGCCGCCCGAGGACGTCGACAGGGACGAGATCCAGGCGGACAGAAGTGACAGCGATCGCGGCGCCGCGACAGCTCGCGATAGCAACGACAAGCAGGGTGACGGCGATGCGGCCGATGAGCGCGTTCATGGACCGCGCGATCCGGGTCCGAAGAGCGATCCCCGGTCTCCCAACGATCCCGGCGCGCGAGACGCGCAAAACCAGCGCGCCGACGGCAAGGGTGATACGAGCCGTCCCCGATCCTCCGAGATCGAGGACCAGACCTTGCGGGAATTGCGCGAGGATTATGGACCTGATCATTCGGCCGGTCAGGATGATCCCGACATGGGGATATAGCCCATGCTCTCGATCGCATCGGTGCGCTCCGCCGGTGGCGCCGCCAACTATTTCGCCAAGGACAATTACTACACGCAGGAGGAATCGTCAGAGGCCAGCAGCTGGGCAGGTGAGGGGAGCACCGACCTTGGCCTGTCCGGCGATGTCGGCAAGGATAGTTTCGAGAATATCCTGAACGGCGAGCTTCCCGATGGCGAGAAGGTCGGGCAGGTGGAGAACCGTCGGCCCGGTCTCGACATGACCTTCTCCATGCCCAAGTCAGCCTCCGTCATGGCCTATATCGGGGGCGACAAGCGTATCCTCGCCGCGCATATGGGCGCGGTGAAGGCGACGATGAGCTGGGTCGAGAAGAACCTGGCGGAAGGCCGCAAGGAGATCGACGGGCGCCGGGTGCCGGTGCGTACCGGTAATCTTGTCTATGCACTCTTTCAGCATGACACGAGCCGCGCGCTGGACCCGCAGGGTCATATCCATGCCGTGATCGCCAATTTGACGAAGATGCCTGATGGAAAGTGGCAGGCGCTCCACAATGGGGAACTTTGGAAAAACAACAGCGTCATCGGTTCGATCTATCACGCCTTCTTCCGTGAGCGGATCGAGGCATTGGGCTACGATGTTGTCCCTTCGGGAAAGCATGGCACGTTCGAGATTGCGGGCGTCGCAAAGGAAGTGCTCGAACTCTTCAGCCAGCGCCGGGCGGTCATCCTGGGCAAGGCGCTCGAGCTTGGGATCCGCAGCACCGAGGGTTTGCGGGAAATCACCAAGAACAGCCGAGACCCCAAACTGGGCGTGGCCGACCGTGAAGCTCTGCGTGTCGGGTGGATCGACAAGGCGGCAACAGTCGGGTTTGACGGCAAAGAGATGCTGGCGGCAGCGCTCGCGCGCGTTACGCGCGATCCAGGCCGCGGCATCATGGCGCGTGGCTATGAAGCGGTCAGTGATGCTGTCCGTTCAGCGCAGGGCATCGTGGCGGCCTTTTTGCGGCCAAATGATGCGCTGGTCGACCGCGGGCTTGTTCGGCTGGTGCAATCTCCCGTTGATGCCCGGGCGCAGCTGGCTGTGGCTTCGGCCGTGCGCATTCTCTCTCAACGTGAAGCGGCATGGCAACTCAATACGCTTTCGAAGACGGCGCTCGACCTCGGCTTGAAAGGTGTCACCATCGGCCATGTCGAGGCACGGATCGGGACGCTTCTGGAACGCGGTGCGCTCGTGCCGGGCAAATCGCATCGTCACGACGGTATCGTCACGATGGCCACGACACCCGAGGCGATCCGGACCGAGGAAGCGATCATCTCCGAAATGGAGAAGGGCAAGGGAACTGTCTCACCGATCGTCGCTGCGGCCGATGCCCCGGAGCGCTTGCAGGCGGCCTCGAAGGTAACTCTCAATGCCGGGCAGATCGCGGCCGGTGCGATGATCGTGTCATCGCGCGACCGCATTGTCGCGGTTCAGGGAATCGCGGGCGCCGGCAAGTCGACAATGCTCCAGGCGGTGGTCGAGGTAGCGCATGCTGCGGCGAACGTAGCAAGGGCAGAGGGGCACCATGTCCTGGGACTTGCCTTTCAGACCAAGATGGTGCGCGATCTCCAGGAAGGCACCGGTGCCCCCAGTCGTACGATCGCCTCCTTTTTACTGCGCCACCAGCATGTTCTGCACCGGCAGGAGGGACCGCGATACGAGGCGGCGCGTGAGGCGCTGAAGAACACCGTCATACTGGTCGACGAAAGCTCGATGGTGTCGAGTGAGCAGACGCTGAAACTCGAGCAGATCGCCAACATCCTCGGCGTGGAAAAGCTCGCCCTGATCGGCGATCGGCAGCAGATATCCTCGATCGATGCCGGCAAAGCCTTCGCGCTGGTCCAGGCGGCGGGTGTGACCATGGCCCGGATGGACGAAAATCTTCGCCAGCAGGGCGAGATACTGCCTGTCGTGGCCGCTCTGGCCGATCGCGGTCAATCGGGTCAGGCGATCAGAACGCTCGGTGAGAACGTCATAGAGGACAAGGACCATATCGACCGCGCGGCCGATATGTGGCTGGCGCTGGCGCCTGAGGACCGGGAACAGACAGCGATCTTCGCGTCGGGCCGCGACGCGCGCGAGCATATCAATATGCGCATCCAGGAAGGGCTGGCTGCCGAGGGGACGCTCGGCAAGGATGGTCTTGCGCTCACCATATTCGAACGGGTGAACCTTACTCGTGAAGAGCTGCGCTACAGCCATAACTGGCGGGCTGGCCTCAAGCTCGATGTAATGTTCAGGACCGACGAGCTCGGGCTGGGCAAAGGCATGTATGACGTCGTCAAGGTCCACAAGAATGGCAAAGTCGAGCTTTCCGATGGAAAGCGGCGGTTCCGGATCGATCCGCAAAAGCTCTCGCCGCATGCTACTGAGGATCGGCTCGGTCTCGCGGAGCCCAAAAGTATCGCGATCCACGAGGGAGAGCAGATTCGCTGGACCGCCAATGACAACGCCCGGGCCCTTGATAACAGTGCGCTCGCGCAGGTTGTTGGGATCGACGCGGGCGGGGTTACTGTCGAAACGGCGGCGCGCGAGCAACTTGTCCTGCCTCATGGCGACCCGATGCTCTCGCGCCTCGATCTCGCATACTCGCTGAACATGCACATGGCTCAGGGAATTACCGTGGACAAGGCGATCGCGGTGATGTCGTCGTTCGAGCGGTTCCTGTCGAACCAGCGATTGTTCAACGTCGCGGTGACGCGCGTGCGGCAGGAGCTCACGCTTGTTGTCGATGACGCCAAGCGGCTGATCGAGCAGATCGAGCGCACACCGGGCGACAAGACCTCCGCTCTTGAAACCATCGGCAGGATCGACGTTGACGGCCGCAAGGAGCAATCGGCGGAGATGCTGGCAGGCATGCTCGGCGAGACGGTGGAGTTTGATCCGGGTGATATTCCGTCCGACGATCTCGCCGCCCCAATTGAAGGCTGGTCGCCGGACAATCCCAAGAGCGATAAGCCAGCAACCGAAGGGCAGGGGAGCGATACGAAACCGGGGAGCGATCTTCGGGCGCCCGATCTTGACCCCATCGATCTCGACAGCCTGCCACCGCTGCCCGAGCGGACATTGGGGCTCGACCTGTGAGGGTTAAGGCTGGTCCAGTCTGCAGGGCTGTCGCGCTCTTGTTCTTTGTGGCGGCCGTGCTGAGCGGCTGCGGCAACAATCCGGAGCTTCCGGAAGCTGTGACCGTCCCTTGTGTGCGGCCGTACGTCCACGATGGCGACTATATCCGGTGCGACCCGTTCGGCCGATCACGGCTCTACGGCATCGATGCACCAGAGATGCCTGGCTCCTGCCGCCCAGGCAGGTCCTGCGTTCCCGGAGACCCATATGACAGCCGCGACAACCTGCGGGCGCTCGTTGCGAAGGGCGGGATCCTGTGCCGTCAGCGCGACACCGACCGCTATGGCAGACCGGTCCTTCAATGCTGGAACGAGGATGGGGATCTTTCCTGCCAGCAGGTCGAGGCTGGTCAAGCCGTCCCACGCTATGGACCCTTGACGTGTCCGTCGCGCTAATGCGTTCGCGCGTCGCCAACCTCGGGCGGGAGATCCGGTTTGATGGGCGGCATAGCCTTGAAACGTGCCGAACCCTGATTGAGCTCGTAGTGGGAAATCACGACTATTGCGCGTCAGTTTCCGGTGCCGGTACGAAGGCGGGCTTGAGCACGGCACGCGACACACGCCGTGCTTTCGGCTTGTCGCTATCCTCGGCAGCCCCGCCCACGGCTGCCCGCTTTCTCGTCTTGAGTTCTGGAACGGGCGCCGCTTTGGGTTTGCGGCCAAGCCCTATCTTTTTGGCAAGCGCGCGACGCTTTTCAGCATAGCTTGGAGCGACCATCGGGTAATCCGAGGGGAGATTCCATTTGGCGCGATATTCCGCTGGCGTCAGCTGATAATGCGTCATGAGGTGCCGCTTGAGCATCTTGAGCTTTTTGCCGTCTTCCAGGCAGACGATATAGTCCGGCTTCACCGAAGACCGGATTGACACCGCAGGCTCGAGCTTTGCTTCCGGCGGTGTGTCGGCATTGCCGAGGTTGCTCAGCGCGGCATGCACGTTCTGGATCAACGACGGCAAATCACCCAGAGCAACGCTGTTGTTCGTCACGTGTGCAGCCACGATGTCAGCGGTGAGAGTGACAAGCGTGCTGTCATATTCGCTTGCTTCGGTCATGCGTTGCTGGCTTTCCAGGGTAGTCTGGGAGGAACGGCGAAAAGGCTGGCTAGCCTGTTGCAGAATGCACGGCAACCAGCACTCGATGACATCTACGTCACTTTACCCCTCGCTCGGTAAAGTGACGTAGGCGGCAATAGCGTCTCTGCCACTCTGTATGAGCAATTGGGGGATTCACAAGAGTCCTTGTTTGTGCTTGATTCGTTCCATGTTCCAGCCCGATCTTTTCTCGCCCGCAAATCCTTCTCCGGCGGCGGTCGCAACGACCGGCCTGCCGGACATCGTGCGCGTTATAGCGGAGCATTCTGCACGGCCGCGCTATACTTTCATGGTTCTCGATCTCATCGCCCGGGTCGCCCGGCCAAATGGGGAGGCGGGGCCGCTTATTCGCGACGATCATGCCCTCGTCCCGATCCGCGAGTGGCTGGCCGCGACGGTTGCTCTGAGCAGTACCCGACGTCACCAGCGCCGTGACACCGTCGCCAAAGTCCGGGCAAGTCTTGCTGCCGCGGGGGAGCTCCCGGCCGACCCCGCTGAAGCCGAACGCGTCGTGGCAGCGCAAGTCAGCGAACGCATTCGCGATACCGGCATGACAGCCATCAGCCGGGCGGTGTCCGAGTTGGTGTGTGCGGGTCTTATCGAACGCCACTATCAGGGTTTCCTGGTGGATCATGAGAACCGTGGGGCGCAGCGCCATGCGGTCTATACGATAACGCCCGCTGTCCGGGCCGCACTTCACCCGGACGCCGCCACCAGCGAGCATCAGCGTGAGTTTTACGTTCGCGGAATGCACGGTCAGCCTCGGGCGGCGGCTGTTGGATAGAATTTTCGCGAGAAGCTATGCGAGCGAACGGAGCCGAGTGTTTCGTTGCTTTCGGTCCGTATTTCTCACTTGTGGAGCATTCGCCAAATGCCGCCGGAAATGACATTGAACTTTTAACGCCACAATCGTAGATGCGGCAAAGGCCACGGCGTGATCCGTGTCCAATTCCGGAGCCCGCATAATTCCGTGTGCGGGCTTCCGCGTTTTTGCAGCGCTCCGATTTCTCGACGCGTATCGCCATTCCGACCTTTTATTGAAGCGGGCACATGCTCAAGGAGTGGTGAGGGAATACGGCTCGGCCCGCGCCGAACGGCTCCCCGCGCCCGTGCTGCAATCCGGGTTAGGCGGGAAGTGAAGCCTTTAAAATTCGGCGTGTGATCACCTGCGCGTCGGCGACTAGATGGGCGTTCTTCTCCCGGTAAAGCAGCTGGCCGATCACCGCATTGACGGCTCTAGGCTCGACCCTCTCTACGACATCCAGCGCCTTGCGGCATCGGTCGTGACCGCATTCACGCAATGCCGCAACGACATAGTCGTCTCCATGATGCTCAGCGATCGCTGCCAGATCGAACATGTCGCGTGGTTGCAAGTTCCAGCCCCGGAAGTAGACCTTCTTGGCTGCGATTTCGGCCGGGGTCTCCAGGTCGACGATCTGTCCTCGCACATCGTGACGCTCGCTGGGGACATCAAGGATGGCAGACGAACATATGAAGTCGATCTCGCCCAGCCCGTCAAAGGCTAGCTTAAGGGCCTGCGTCCCGTCGGTCTTATATTCGTCCGGCTGACGGGTCATGGCGAAATCCTGGTTCTGCGGATTGAGAAAGGGCAGGATTTGCGGATCATCGACAAAGATATCGATGTCGTGGCTTTCGCGATGGTCGATCTGGAGCATGAGAGCGGTCCCGCCGCCAAAGCTCCACGAAGGCGCAAAGCCTACGGTTTTCTCTAACTGGCCGAAGATTTCCATCGCGAGGTCGAACAGGACTGGCCACTGGCTCGGGCCCCGCTCGACCATACGTTACGCTGCCAGCGGGAGCGCGTAGCCCGACAGGTTGGAAAACTGGACTGCGACGGCGCAGACCTTATCGGCATCGACACCCATTTCCTGGACGAACTGCAACTGTAGAGCCGGGCTCACTTCCGAGAAAAAGGAGAACACGGGCGCGTTGAAGTCGCTCGCGCTCTTGGGGTCGGTGATCAGCGCGGCGAGTTGATGCGCGGAGAGGTTCGCCCCATAAGGAGCGTTCACGGTCGCCAACACCAAGCTTGCAGCCTTTGCCATCTCAAAACCTGTACCATGATCCCATCGATCACTCCGTTATATAGCTCTGGGGCGTTATCAAAACAAGAACGGGTCAATCTGCCGTACAGCCGTTGAGGGTGTGTCATCGCAATTTTGGCCTGAATCCGCCCTCCCCGAGCGATTTTCTCACTTACCATAATGAGAGGTTATGGTAAGTATATAGCCGCAAGACCGGCAGGGAAGGGGCAAAATGACGATGGCAAAGATGTCAGCGAAACCACGCGGCACATCTGTGCCGCGCTTTGTGCCGCATTGTCGCAACGTCCAGCGCGCGAGTTCGTAACAAGCGATGGTCGAGAAATCCGCCACTGCCTCCGACGCGGAAATCATCGTCGTCAGGACCGACAACGCGGCACTGCCGACGCGCTCGCAGAACGCCGACTCCGAAACCGTCGACATGCGCTTGCTCCGCACGATCGGTGGCATCGTCCCAACCGATCTGCCGCCGATCAGCCAGCTCGGGCTCGAGACGACGCTGGCGGCCATGGC
>VFQO010000963.1_pt1 | contig 25771 bp, 31 predicted proteins | sample 3512331 | NCBI WGS metagenome assembly VFQO01 (sample SAMN10412371, study PRJNA504923) | tailings metagenome | isolation source: Replicate 3 from Balatoc abandoned mine | place: Philippines: Itogon, Benguet | collected 2017-08-28 | reverse complement strand
AACAGAAGGAACCGTTCAATGCGATCTTGACAAGGCCCGGATCATACAAGTCGTCTTTCGCGAAGTAGTTCGCCGCGCCCCCTGCAGAGCTTACGGATGCAACCGACAGCATATCAGCGCCTTGCGTCCTCGACGCTTCTTGACGTCTTATTTCTTATGGGAATGTCTGAGCGAAAGATTGAAGGACGCACTTCTCCGGCTACAATCCAGTAATAGTCCAGATCGTACAACGATATGAAGCTCGCCAGTTTCGTTAGGGGGGGCAAGGCGTTGTCGCTTTCAATTAAAAGAATTTCCAATCGGGTGAGGCCTATCTTTTCTCCGATTTGCTCTTCGGTCAGCTTGAGGGTTTCGCGTGCAATACGAAATCGCTTCCCGAATGTGCTCGCTAAGGTGGTCACCGGCCCATCTCCTGGTCGTCGTCGATCCCGTGATCGTCGCGCTGCACTTTTTCGGCGCCGAAGCCGCGCATGTTCTCGCGGGCCAGCTCGCTCTCCTGATTGTCCGCTCGTGCGCGCTGGTCGCGAAGGGCATCTTGTCCGTGCTTCCCGTGCGCAGCGCGTTCCTCGATATCGCGTTGCGCATAGCGTTGACGCTCTCGCTGATCCCGCTGACCCGAAGGTTTCCAGGTGAGAGTCTCTTTCGGATCTCGCTGTTCACTGGCAGCTTCCTCTGCCTCTTTCATGATATTCGTCTTGTCGATCTGGGAACGCGCCTCCTCCGTCTGGCGAGCGAGTGATCCCTCCACCTGTTCGCGCAACCTCTCGGCTTCACGCTCCGCCTCGCTCAGCTCGAGATTGGCTTCTTCGCGGCTCTCGGTAGGCTGGAAGAGCGGCCCATCCCCCTCGCGCCCCTCGACACCCATTTCCGCGGCTTCCTCGGTGCTCGGGATATATTCGGCCGCGCGCATGTCGGTGACGCGCTGGAACCCTTCGGCGCAGACCGGATAGTCTTTCCATGACAGGCGGATTCGCGCGGCGGGAAACCCATCCGGAAACTTGATGAAGCCGTGCATACTCGGCAGGTTTCCGATGTCGTCCGGCATCACCAGCTCTTCGACGTTGGTGCGCGGCGTGATGGTCGAGGCGTCGCGGCTGTTGTTGTAGCCATAGGAGTAGGCCTCATCCATCTGCCGTACCTGCCGGTTGCCAATGAATTCGGAGCAGCGGCGCGAGGTCTCCGGGTCGGCCGTCTTGAGGATTAGCTTGGTCCCCGCGAGAGAGGCGAGATTGGTCGCCCCGTGCTCCCCGTAGGTTTCCTCGAGCTTGTCGAAGGAGTGCATCCCCAGAACGAAAGCACCGCCGAACGCTCGCGCGGTCTGGAGACCGTGATCGATCGCCGGCAGCCGATGGAGCGCATGGACCTCGTCGATCAGGAACCAGGTACGCAGCGACCGGCTCCGGCCCATCTGAAACAAAGCGTTGACCGCGAGGTCCATCCAGAGCGTCAGCAGCGGTCGATTGAGGGTGAGATCGGGATGTGTGGAGGTGATGAACAGGATCGACCCCTCCTTCACGTCAGTGGTCATCCAGCGCTTGATCGAGAAGCCTTCCTCTCCGGGCTTCGGGTCTGGCAGAAAGCGGAACGCGTTCGCATTCGCGATAAAGGTGGTGCGGATCGATTCCGCCATCTTTGCGGCCGACGGCGACATCATGGGTCCGGCGACCGTTCCTTCGAGCTGCGCGTGGATCGTCTTGAGGTCGGATTGCATCAGATAATAGGCGAGCCCACCATTCGTGCGCACACCCATCTGGACCAGCTTGACGCACATTTCGACCATCAGCGTGCGGGCTGACTTCTGCCAGAAATCGTCCTCGACATTTTGTCCGCTCGGCACGAGCGCGGTGGCCGCGCTCATGAACTCCGCATAGTTGTCGCAATCGTTGAAGATCGACCACGGCTCGCAACGCCGGTCCATTGGGTTCAGGATGACGTCGGTCTCGGCGTTGAAGAAGTTCTCGACGAAGGTTCCGGTGAGATCGAAAATGACACAACGATGGCCCCGGGCGCGGGCCTGCGTGACGAGCTTCTTTAGCTCTGTCGTCTTACCTGCGCCGGTCGTGCCGATGAACATCGCGTGGCTCTGTTCGAGGCGCCACGGGACGGGCAGTCCGGCAAGCATGTAGGGGTGATGAATTCCGCGCCGGACGCGGCTCTTCAGGTCTTCCTTGAGGACGGCTTTCGGATCCTCCGCCGGCTTGCGTTGCAGGCATTCTTTTTCATGCTCGCGCCAGTTGTGCGCACGGATCGCGTCGGCGAGGGTTTGCCGGTCGACCATGACAGCGCCGCGCTCGTGTCTTTCGGTCAGGATTGCCGAGCCGCGACGGCGCGAAAAGTCGACGAACCATACCGTGAGCGGGACGCAGATGAACGCCGCCCCCAGCATCGAGGAAACGGTGACGCGGACGGCCGTTGCCCATGCTGCCTGGACCGCAGGATGATAGGGCACCATGGCCATGTGTCCCTGCACGATCTGGCCATTTGGAAGCGTGAGATTGACCGCCTTTTCCGGGTTCAGTGACACCCAGTTCCAGAGGGTCGCCAGACCGCGCATAATCACGAGGTGAACCTCGTGGGTCTTGAAGGTGAAGAACCCGAGCATGAAGAGCAGTACGGTGGTGGTTGCGAGCCACGTGTAGAGGGGCAGCTTGACGCCCGCCCAGGTCATCAAAACCTCGTGGTGGAAGAGCTGCGATCCGCGGGTGAAGTTGCCCGCGTTTCGCTTCACCTTTCCACGTGCAGAGTCGTGCGTCAGCGTCGCCGCTCGCTTGCTGAAGCGGATGTCCTCACGCATGGTGCTCTCGCACGTTGCGCATGGCGATCTCGATGAGTTCGTCGCTGTCTTCGGGGTATTGTTTTTGGACGAGTAGTGAGAGCGCGAGCTGAGTATGCTCGAGGATCGTCAGCGCGCGTTGGCCGTTGATCGCAATGCCAAGGTGTAGGAGAGGAACACCAAGTTCCAGCGAAACCCGAATAGCCTCGGAGCGGGATACTCCCCTGCTCGAAGCCAAATGGTCGAGTTTGTCGACCATTTGAGGACTGAGCGTCACGCCGACGCTTTGTAGTTTTCGTTCCATGCAAACTCACCTGAGTTATGCATGGTCCGGTTATCGCGACCGCCAGTATATCCGGCTGCAGCGGAAAAGAAAGGCTTTTTGCGGATGCAGCGCGCTGCAGTTCTAACTTGCTGATATCGCTTGCGTTCGTATCAATCCGCAGATGGATGCACCGGGCTGCAGTTCCGTAGAAAGCGGGCAAGTTGGATATAAGCTACTGAATTGACAACGCATCTTCGATGCAGAAGACCGCGGCGCAGCCGCATAGGGTGTGCAAAAAATCAGGGACTGGTGGTCCTGTCCCTGCCTGTCCGTTCTTGGGGATTCGTAGAGGAGCTGGATTTCCAGCGGTGAGCGGTGGCCGAACGGCCGCAAGCGTTAAGCAGACTGTGCCCCAGGATGCGGAGCTGCTGATCTTCGGGCGGACAAGAGTGGCGCGTGAAGCGCGCCACGTCGATCGTCACCCGCAGGGCCGAGACGGACTGCAAGGCCGGCTCGGTGGAGCTTGGTGACGAAGCTGCCCTAGCGTAGCCAGGGCAGCGAGGAACCTAGCGCAATAGAGCGCGGGCCTGAGCGGCTGAAGGCCGCGAAGGATGGCCCAGACCTTTCCGTCAACATCAACAGATGACGCAAAAGCATCAGGCAAAAAAACGTCTCGAATCCGATCGCCGTTTGGTCCATCAAACGGCGATCGGAATGAGACGCAAGGAGCGATGAAATGGTATCGAAGGTGGAACGCGAACGCGCTGCCCTCGAAGCAGCCGAACAGGATCTGGCGGATCGCCGGAAGAGGCTTGCCGAGATGGAGAAGGAAGAGGCTGAAAAGGAGGTCGCGCGGCTCGTGAAAAAGATCGGTCACGAGCGTGCGATCAGGCTGCTAGACCTGGCGGTCAAGGTGAAGCCGAAGAGCGCCATCGAAGCGCTCGAAAAGATCGCGCCGAAGGCACCCGGCCAGGGTGCCTGAGGGCGGCGCGCTGCGCCGCCCGAAGCCGGGTCAGTATTCGTCGTCCATTTTGCCGGTAGCGGTGTAGACGATGTCGTCGATGAGGTGCATCGGAATCTCGCCGTAATCGCCTTCCTCGATGAGGATGTAGCCGTCTTCGGTCTGGACCACGTGGACGTCGAAGAATGTGTGGTAGGAGCGGCGTTCCGCTTCGAGCGTCTTTTCGTCGAGCGCGATCGTGTCGCTGTTGATCTGGCGGATGAGTGAGGTGTCAGCTTCGATCGTTTCCGTGGTGTAGCACATGGTAGCCTCCTGTCGTTGGCGGCTCGTCCGCCATGCCATGAACCAGCGCTCCGGAGCTGCGCGGGTCACCGGAGCGAAGCGGAGGCTTGATGAAAAATTGATCGAGTGGTGCGGAAGCCGCTTGCGGCTTCACGGTCGGTCCATTTTTCATTGACCCGTGCATGGCCGGAGTGCTCATGGCGATGGTGGCGGACGGGCCATCGGCGGGAGGCGGAAGTCCGGTCTGCACCGCATGGTCGAGGCGTTGCCATTGTCCGCCAGGCGCACGCGATTCCCTGCACGAAAAAGGGTGCCGCGGCACGTGGCCGGGCACCCTTCCCCGTGTCACCGATCCGGCGGGAGGCTAGTCGCCGGTCGATGCGATCTTGGTCGAATCCGCGCCGTCCTGCAAAGGGCAACAGGCGCTTCAATATGGCGCACCGGTGACCGGGTGCTGCTGCAGTGTATGACCCTGTCCGCTTGCGCAGTTGGCGGGCATCCCCTCATCGATCGCGGACCCGACCGATAGGCCGGTGGCGATGTCGATGCGCTCGAACAGTTCATCGCCGTCACGCTCGCATCCGATGCAGGTCTCGCTGTCGTAGACTCCGCCCAGCTCCCAGCGCTGGTTGGTCTCGTCCCATGCTGCCCAGGCGTCCTTGCAGATGGCTTCCGAACCGCAATGCGGGCAGCGCATCCGGATCCGTGGACGCGGTGTCGCCGCCGGTGTCGTGGGCGCTTTCACTGTGCCCATTCCAGCACCGGTGCCTGCTCGCCGCAATCGGTGAATGCGAGGTAGGTTAGGGAGTCGTAGAGTGGTGCGATCTTCGCCGCGGCGAACGCATCGTAGATGTGCGGCTCCTGCAGCAATTCGCGCAAGGTTTCGAGCGCGATCTCGCCGTTCTCCGCATTGTCTCGGCCGAGCGCAAAGAGCAGCTTGGCGGCAAGGTCGGGCCCCATCATGAGGTCACGCGCGAGCGCGATATGCTCGGAGACCTCGATCGTCATTGGGGACAGCCGACCGAGGTGCGTCACGCGCAGCGTGCGCCCGAGGAACTGGGCTTCCTCGACAACCTCGATGATCTCCGCGCGGTGATCGAAGCAGGCGGTAAACGAGGCCATCGACATGGCGTTGGCGTTAATCTCGAAGTTGAGCGGGGCCACCCCGAATTCGCCTTCGTCAACCTCCAGCGTGGCGTTGTTCGAGTGGAGCTGGCGCGTCAGCGCGGCGAGCTCGAGCGCGGTGATTTCGGCAGGGCGCGAATGCAGCCTGGTGTGCGTGTCCTTGACGCGGAAGGTGACGAGCATCTTTGCCTCCTATGATGGCTCGTCTCTCCCTTCCCCCTCCCCTTTGATGCGCGACGGTTCCGGGCGGCGGAAGTGTTATGGTCTGGCACTGTGCTCGGCATTCAGCGGGCGCAGGCCCGCTCCGGCAAGGGGCCGCGTTCCGAGAAGGATTGCCGGCGATGCGCGGGCGACCGCAGGGTCGCCAGCGAGCCGGATCGTCCCGTTCCTCATCTTCGATGCTTGCCCGTCGTAGGCGGACCTTGCGATGCGCAGGCGGACGGATGTCCGCCAGCGAGTATGGGTCCGCCGCGACTGCCACGGTTGCGGTTCGCACGCGGCCGACTTCGGCCGCTCCGACGTCTCGGACCGAGGCTCCGGTAGGGCCGCCGCGCGATGCTCCGCCAGGCGCGTCCAGCGCCGCTGCGGGAGCGAGCAAGGTGGCCCGGCTCCGGGCGCACGGCAGACCGCGCGACGCGCAGGCGGACGCATGTCCGCCAGCGAGCAAGGGACTGCCGGCGCCCGCGCGCGACCGCTGACGCTTATCCGGCCGACGTCGGCCGGTCCTGCCTTACGTCAATCGGAGCGGGAGCTGCGGCGGCGAAGCGGGCGTCAGTCGCGAATGCGACGAGCCCGCGAGCAGCGCCGCAGCGGGAGGTTGAGCGATGATTTGGAAAACGGGGCCGAAGCCCCGCGGTCAGTGAATTACCGAAGCGACGTAGCCGCCGATGCCTGCGGAAATCGTGGTGACGATCGCGAGGAAGCCCAGGGCCCAGCGCTGGATGCGAAGCTCTGTGACGAGCTGCTGGTTGGCTTCGGTGATCTTCACGGCGATGTGTCCTTCGAGCTCTTCAACGACCGCCTGCGCGTCGTCGTTCCCGACCTTAGCATTTCGCAGCGCCCGAAACAACGTGACCTGCATCCCCATGATAACCTCCTTCGTGTTGACGATGAGACTGCGCAGCCATGTCGCCCGCAGGGGTCGGGACCCGCTTGCGGCCGCGTAGCGGGCGAGCGGGGGAGCCGATTTTCGAGGTACGAGAAAATTGGGGGGACCGCCGCGTCTCGACGCCGATCGCGGGCGATGTGGCAAAGCCGGGATCGAGGAGACCGAGGAGGTTTGGGGATGCGTAGGCTATTTCGTCTGCGGGTTGTCAGAGCGGGTGAGCCGGGAGTTAGTAACTTGCGCACCGATGCCTTTGGGCTAGAGCCTTGGACATGCGCATCGGTCTCCCGGCCGCTCGGTGGTTGAGCAGCGCTTGATAGGGGGTTTCCTGGTTATTCGGAACTTGGATTATGGTCCTAAGTTTCGAAATGTTGAGGCTGGACGGGCTTAGTGCACTGAGGGATTGGCGGTTGAGTACAGTAAGTTGATGTCCACTTCCGCCTTTTGAGAATAGATAATCATAAACCGCCAAGCAATATCGACCTTGGCTGCTTGTTGTTCGCGCTGCTTACTGAATCCGATGTCGATTGAGTTCGTGTGGTTTTCGATCTCAACAGCCGTCCAATTCCAGCCATTTTCAAGCTCCTCTAAGACACTCTTGCGGCCCGTCATCTTCAACATGTTCTCGACTGCCTGGGTGACATCTATGGAATTGATAAATCGATCTATATCGCCTTCCGCCTCCAATTCTTGCTCCCATTTAGCCAGCCTAAGGTTCTTCGCATTTTCGCGCATCGATTCTTCATCTACGAGATCATCCATGTCGTCGTCGATCGATAGCGAATTTTCGGCGACCAGAGAGGTTATATCGACCGCATTGGTAAGGTCTGGAGGGGTAATGAGGCGGCGGCCTTTTGTGGTTACCTGCTCCATTGGGTAATGCTCTGCATCGATAAAGTGGAACTTGTATGATCCCATCCCATGCATATTTCGCACTCGACCAACGGTTTTATCGAAGAAGGGCCATTCGGGCGTATACTCGTATTCGGTAACTACCACGCCGGAGATCTCTTCTCCGTTGATACTGAGTGTTGCCGCTACATCAAGATATCCGCTGAAAGCGTAGTATTCATCGCTATGTATCCCGTTTTCAGGCTCGCCCAGCATCTTCTTGGTATAACGACCGGATTTGGCTTCCTCGATGTCGATGCCGAGTGCGTTCATGATGTCGACGAGCCGGCTTTTCGTCAGTGAGTTGATCTCCGAAAGACTGGATACATGTTCCAAGATCGCTGGGTTGCTTCGAAGAGCCCAGCGAATGTTTTGACGTTCTTCTGACGAGAATGAATGAGCCATTGGTGCCTCCTAGATGTGCCTTCTGTCCAAGCATGTCCAAATATGTCCAGCTTGTCCAGAAAAAGTCATCCCCCCCTCTCCCGGTCACAAGACCGGGCGTCCCGCACGGGCGACGGGGGCTCGATGCCCCCCGAGCCCGTCTTGCCGAGACGGAAAAGGAAGGGAGGCTCCGGCGACTGCCGGAGCCTCCCGAGAGGCGCTCACCCGAAGGTGGAAGCGCCGACCCGCTGCGTTTGCGGCCGCTGATCGGCGATCCGGCGGATGTGAACGGGCACCCCAGCCTGACGGAGCCGCTGTGCGAGGTTCGCCTGGATGCCGGAGCCTTCGCCGACGATCGCTTCCACCGGGCCGAGCTTGACCATGTTCTCGTTGCGCAGGAACGGAGCGCGGTTGCCGTGACGTCCGTCGGGCATGAAGAGGATCGTCTGCACGCCGTTCTTCTGGGCCCAGGCGTTCGCCATCGCGTCGACACCCTTGCGCATTCCGGTCGTGCCGAGGACCATGTTGGGGACGCGCTCCTTGATGTCGTCGAGGATGCCCCAGATCATCTCGAAGTCGTGCCATTCCTTCATGCCGCCCGAGACCACGACCAGCGGCCCTTCAGGCTGGAACTGGGCCCTGCGATCCTTCGCCCGGGCTGCGAGGAAGTCGCGTGCCTGGATCTGCGAGGCGGTGACGCCGTTCTTGCTGACCTGCGATCCGCGCGTCGCGGTGAACGGCCGCCCGGTCTCGACCCGGTAGACGTCCGAGGCATGGTCGCGCATCGCCTCCAGCGCTTCGCGGCAACCTTGAAGCGTCTGGACCAGAAGCTGGGTCTCTTCGAGCTCGACGGCATAGATCTCGGAAGGATCGAAGTGACGGGCAAGTTCGCCGAGCTTCTTCGCCGCATCGTCCTCGCGTCCCTCGACCAGTCGGGCGGTCATGTGGAAGGAGTTGACCATCCCCCAGGCGAGCTGCTGGGCGAATTCCTCCATGCGGGTGTCCTTCAGGACGTCGAAGATCGTGCCGATCGCCATCTCCACCGCGCGCCGGGCCATGTCGGCGTCGGGCATGTCGGCGGTGATCGGTTCGTCGACGACGCTGAGCTTCGCCATGTCGCTGTGCTCGAGGAATGCGCCGTCGTATGCTTCGGTAACCGGGCCGCGGCTGTCGGCCAGCTCGATCCGGGCGTTGGCGAGATCGGCGAAAGAGTTGAAAGTCTGCATTGGAAGCCTCCATTGGTTTGATCGCGTCATCTCGTGATGACGGGTCCAATGGTGCGCAGCGGGCAAACGAGGTCAGGGACGTTAACCGGGAAGCCGGCACGTCAGGGCCGGACCCCGGTTAACGCCTACGGGCTGCGGGGGAGCCGATTTTTTCCCGTCTGCTGCAAGCAGACAAAAGCCGGGAAAAAATTGGGGGGACCGCAGATCCTTGACCGGATCTTTGCCGCAAGTATCCTTCGGACCCCATCACACGAGGATGCAATCAAACCCACCCTCCCCCCTCTTTTCTTCTTCACAGACATCGGGCTCCCGCAGGAGCCGCGGCAAGACAGGCCGGCGCGTCTCGCGCGCGCGGCAACGCCAGGGGTCGTTGCCCTCGCGCGGCCGTCCGGACGCGAGCGGCGGGACCGAGAGCCCGCGGGGCCAATGAAAAAGGCGGAGGCCCGACCGAAGGCTGGCGCGCCGCTGAAGGGATGCGGTGAATCTGCCAGCCATGCGTCAGCGAAGACCTTGTCTGCCGAAGGTCGAGCCGATTCAGACAGCCCCGCTCTTCAGGCCGCAGCGCGATAGCGCGGTGCGCGGCTATCCCGCCAGGGGATCGTCACCCGAATGGGCCGAGACCCGTCAGGGGCTCGGTGGAGCTTGGCGACGCCGCGCGCCCTAGCGAAGCGAGGGCCGCAAGGAGCCTAGCGCAATAGAGCCCGGTCCCGGCCGGAGGACGGGAGGCGGCAGAACCCTTCTTCCAGGGATTGACAATAAAAGTTCGGCAACTCATAAATTGTGAGTGCCATCGAACAATGGCCAGGCATCTGCCTTTACCGAAGCTGCAAGCAGCATGTTCGAAGTTTAACCGAGTTTCGGTCTTGTCCTCTCCGGACCCATGTTTGGCAGATGATGTGATATGTCCGGTCGGAGACTCGACATGGAACTGGTGAAAGCAAACATCTCAATTGAGAATATCAAGCGGCGAGCGAAGGCGCTCACCAAGGAAACCGGCGTACAGCACAGCGAGGCACTCGATCAGCTCGCGCGAGACAACGGTTTCGACGGCTTCAAGGATCTGCAACGGTCTGGCGGTAAGAGGCGCAAAGCCATTCCTGGCGTCAGGCGTTCGAAGAAAATTCAACACTACGCGTTGGTTAGTGTCGATCTGCTCGACGTTCCCGTAGTGATTTCACGACACATTCTGGTGCCCGTTACGGTCAATCTCGAACAGCTACATGGCGTGATACAGATCGCCATGGGTTGGGAAAACGGACACCTGTTCTCCGTCGAAGTCCAGAATATGCCGCAATTCGAGTTCGTCGGGCGGTTCGATGAGAAAAGCTCTAATGATGATGTTCAGATCGTCAAAGCCGACGCTATGCGGCTCCGGGATCTTCTCGAAGGGGAGAACTCGGAACTGATTTACACGTACGACCTGGGGGATAACTGGCGCCATCGGGTCATCATCGAGTCCGTGGAAGCTGAATGGGCAGGCGAAGAGCGTTGCCTGCTGCTTGAGGCCAAGGGGATGTGCCCCCCCGAGGACTGTGGGGGTGTTTATGGGTATGTCGGACTTCTCGAAACCTTCGGCATTGTCGAGAGCTCGGAAGATTTCATGCAACGCAATCGCGATTGGACGAAGAAGCAGGTCTGGGAATGGCTTGGTCGCGGCTATCGCCCCGACATGGATATGCCAGAAAGTGAAACTCAGTCGCGTCTCAGAAGCTTTGCAGAGGAGTATTTCGATCTCGACTACCTCTACAAGTATGAGCCGACATGGCGATACGGCGGATTGAACCCCAACCGCCATTATCGCCAAGGCTGAGATGTCCTCGGGCGGCTTGCTAGGCAGCGCGGGGCAGTGCCGCCGCGATCTCGGCGCGTTGTGCCTCGAGCGTCGCGAGATGATGGACGTAGATTGGCCCGAAGGCGAGCGTCTTTGCCAGGTCTTCATCTGTTTCGAGGATGTCAAATGCGGCGTTCCGGTCGAGGGCGTCGAGGTCGATGGTCTCGAGCATGATTTCGCGCCGGGCAGCGAAGCGGGTGAGTTCGCTGAGCTTGCGTTCCGCACGTGCGGCGTCGCGCTCGGCGAAGAGGCCGAAGTCCTTCATGGCAATTCTCCTGGGTGAGATGGTGAAAGGGCGGCGCTTGCGCGCCGCCCGATCCGGGTGGGTCAGAGGAATTCGACGTTTTCGGCGATGATCTCGCAGCCGTAGCGGTCGTTGCCGTCGGCATCCTGCCAGCGGGTGTAGTGGATGCGTCCGGTGACCGCGAGCTGGTCGCCCTTCGCCTTGTGATCGCGGAGCGGAAGACCCATGCCGTTGAAGACGATGATCTTGTGGAACTCGGCGTCGGTCTTCGTGTAGCCGGTCTCCGGATCCTTCTGGACGCGGCCGTCGCGGATGACGGGGCGTTCGGTGACCAGGAGCAGCTCGGTGACCTTGGTCTTGCTGCCGTCGCGGGCGATCGGGTCCTTGGCCAGTCGGCCGACGAGGTTGACGGTGTTCATTTCAAAAGCCTCCTTCTGAGCCGACGGCTTGTCCGCCGGTGCCCTTATCGAGCCCCGGAGGGAGGGATGGGACACCGCGCATTCGTGCGCGGGAAACCTCGAAAATCGAGGTGGAGCGGGCAGCTCGCGAAGCGAGCAACACGGCTCGTATTTTCGCAGGTTGGCCCTAAGCCCGACCGGAGGGGCAGGGGCACTGGACGGCGGACATGCACTCGGTTTGGAGGGGCCCAGAACTACTGAACACCGTCTCGGAGGCCACGCCGAGCCGATTGTCCGCGGAAGCGGGATGGTTCTTGCTGCCTGGTGTCGACCCCGTTTTCGCCATTGGCCGGTGGCGAGATCCTTGCCTCTACGATCCCTCGCCTTCCACGTTCGTCGCGAGGCATTTCCGCCCGGGCAGGCGGGCGTCCCGCGCATCCGGACGATTTACGCCGTGGGCGTGCTGTGCGCTGCTCGTGTCAGGGAGACCGGAAAACGATAGTCGTGGTTCGCCCGACCATGGCGGCGCCGATTGCCGCGGTCAGCTTCCTCGATGCGGGGTTTGCCCGCATCAGGGATCCGTCCGATTGTGGGACGATGTCGGGACCCGACCACTGGAACACGTTCATCTCCTCGATCACGACGTCGCAGTCGTCGGGAAGCCCCAGCGCTGCGCGTTCGCGTGGATGAACGGGCACGCGCGCGCCGGTCGACGAGCTCGATATGGCCATGACGGAGACGATGTAGAGCCCGTCGATGGGCTTGACGCCGCAGATGTAGCACGGCCGCGTCTTGGTGGCGTTCTCCTGGCCCTTCGCGTCTTCGCGGGCCCAGAGATAGCCGTAATCGATGATGGCGCCGGGTTCAGGCGGTCGCGGTCTCGCGTTCTGCCCGCTTGCGGGATTGGCGGGGGCGCTCGGCGCCGGCGTGGGGCTCGTCTTCGTAGCTGTCCGGGGCGTCAGGGTGGAACGCCGGCTGCGCGGTGGTGATTTCTCCGATGACATCCTTCAGCTGCTCCGATTGCAGGGCACGCGCGAACAGCTTTCGAAGCGAGTTGTACTCGTCGACCGGCACCATGACGACGCGGACCTCTCCGTGGCGCTCGAGACCGATGGGTCTGCGGATCGCCTCGTCGTAATAGTAGCCGACCTTCTTCGAGAAAGCGGTCGTGGTGACGGTTTCTCCGTAAGCTTCTTTCATGTTCGTCTCCGCCTTCATCATCGCCAAGTTACCAGCGGGTCACGCCCGTCATTATCGTCGTCGTCATTACCGTCATGCGGATAACAATCCGTATAATCCGGATTGTCCGGACTTTCAAGCGACGCTGGCGAGATCGATGCGCGCTGCAAAGCCGATGGCGTTGGCATCAGGCAGCAGCACGGCATTGATATCGTGCACGCTCCACACCGTCAGATCTTCGCCAAGGGCGATCGAGAGGCAGCGATGGGTTTCAACCAGCAGCGTGTTCCATATTTGAGGGTCGGCGATCGGTGCTCCGTTGATTGCGGAGATGCAATCGAGTTCGCCGTCGCGGATTCGCCTGATGATGATGAAGTTCGGCAGGCGTTGCGTCCTGGGTTGCTGGGGCATGGTCTGGCTCCTCCACTGGTCTGCTGCAACCCCACCCCCTTTTCCTTCGCTGGCGGTGTCGGGGCGCAGGAGCAGACGGCAGTAAAAAGGCCCGCCCGCGGGGGTCGCGCGGACGGGCCTCGTGAGTGGCCGGTGCGGGAGGGGTCGCACCGGCCCAGGGGACGCTGTCGTCAGGCGTCGGCGGTCTCCTTCGCCTTGGCCTTGCCCTTCGGGGCGGGCGCGGTGCTCTCGCCGAGGCCGTCGCCGCCGGTGGTGACACCGGCCTGCTCGGGCTCGCCGCCGGTTGCGGTCGCGGTCAGCGGCGGCAGCTCGCCATCGCTCTCGCTGACCATGCCGGGCAGGGTGCGCTTGCGCTGCGGGCGGCGCCAGGCGACGTTGTAGCTGTCGTCGTTCTGGCGGAAGAGCGCGACGTCAATCGGCTTGTCGAGGCTCGGATCGTCGATCCGGCCCGAGAGGAACACCTCGCCGGTCTCGTTCGACGTGTATTCCCAGAGGGCGCCGACCTTCACCCAGCTGCGGCGGTCGGCCGAGAGCGCCATAACGTCGAAGGCGGGGGCCCGCTCGTTGGTCGAGACGAACTCGCGCAGGGCGATGGTCGCGGCGAATGCCATCGTCACGATGCGGCCGATGTGGACGCCGTCGCTGTTGGCCTTGAGGGTACCGATGTTCATGGGAAGTCTCCTGATGCTTGCCCGAACCCCTTGTCCGGACCACTTCCCTTCATCCCTCCCTCCCCCCGGGCGCAGCCCGGCAGCGCGCGCACGCGCGCCAGTCCGCACGAAGCCCCGGCAGGGGCACGTGCGTCAGGTGCTCAGCGGATTTTCGAGGTTATTCGGAGCGTGAGCTCCGAGCTTCGAGCCGTGCTAGGAAGGCCTTCGCTTCCTGCTGGTTCGGCCCATCGATCGTCGCCAGCGTCTTCATCCGGTCGACCTCGAGTGAGACGGCAATCTCGGCGGGTATGTCGCAGTAGGGTTCGAGGAGCCTGATGGCGTCGACCGGCCTCGGGAGTTCTCGCTCGCTTGTGCCGCGCCAGAGGAGTTCGACCTCTTCGTCCGGGTCCGCGGGATCGGTGACGAAGACCTGCGCGAAGAAAGTCAGAAGCGGCCTGTCCCAACCGATCCAGGCGGATGTGGCTTCGACGCCCTCGCGCAGCGGGAGCTGATGCCGGCTCATGCTGCGCCTCGCGTCATGCGATGGTCGGCGTGGCGCAGCGCCCCTTGCGTGCTTGTCAGCGCGGATCGCACCTTCGCGAGCGACCTCGGGCAATCGGCCTCGCGCAATGCGCTGCGGGCGCGTTGAAGATGGGATATGGCGGTCTCGATACTTTCTCGGGTCGAGGGCCCTGCAGGTCGAATATCCATTTTAGTAATCCTCCGGTCTCATGATCGTGATGACTCGCCGCGTTTCGGCCGCGTTGGCCGGATCTTCCGATCCCCATTCGAATTCGGCGTCGAAATAGTCGATCTTCATCATCATGCGAATACCGTCCACCTCGAACCAGGCCATGTCGCGCTCCGGAGAGTCGCCGCTGAAATCGCATTCGCGCATGGCTTTCATGATCCGCGCCTGTGCGAGTATGTCACTGGCTCGCGAGCGGTCGCTCAATTCGTCAAGGAGCCCGATCGTGAAGACCGTGCGGGCGGTCCGATCGAGCCCGTGCCTGGCGCGGTCGTTGAGTTCGGCGATCCGCTCCGTCCTCGTCTTCGGTGACGTCGTCGTGAGTGCGTCAGGCATTGTGGGTTTCTCCTGCGTGGAAGCGCTCGAGCCAGCTCGCCATCGGCGTTCGCTCTTCGAGCGGCTGCGAAGCTGCGCGGGTTTGGAACGCGACGAGATCCGGCGGCGCGCTTTCGATTATGCGAGTGATCTCATCGTCGGGCAGCAAACCTTCGTCGCGGATGAAATCCGTCATCCGCCCCGGCCTCGTGCGCGTCGAGCGCCGCCAGAGTCCCTCGACCGTCTTGAGGCGCGGAGCCGCGCGGGCCTCGATCAGCACAATCGTCCTCAGCCATTCGGGTGAGAGCGCCCTGACCTCGTCGGGTTTCATCGCCGTGCAGAAGACGCAGGACGACTTGGGTGGGACAGGCAGGCCGGCCTCGACGATGCGGGCCTTGCAGCGCTCGCGATCCCATCCCCAGTCGCGCAGGGGATAGCGATTGTCGAAGAGAGGATCGTCGATCGTCCTTGCGTGAGCATAGCGCTGCCCGTCACGCGGCGATGCATCGTAGCCGATGTAGCGTATGACCTTTTCGCCTGACGCCCAGGCCTCGATCGCTGGTTGCCACGCCTTCAGGAACGCCTCTTGGGGCGCCGCCTTGTATTTGAGCGAACAGCTGTGGCGTCCGAATGCGATGGACGGGAGGCACCCGTTGGTGAGCAGCGATTCGGTCAGGTCCCGGTAGGGCGGCCAGTTCTTGAAGCGCTTCGCTTCGTAGCGGACGACTTCGTAGGGAATGGAGCGCTCCTCCATCCATGCGCGCATCAGCCGCTGGAACTCGTAGGTTTCGGTCTTCTCGGCGCCCGTGTCGGCAGTCAGTACGAGGTCCGGCGCTTCTTCCCGGGCTTCCAGCTCGACAAGCAAGGCTGTGCTGTCGACACCGACCCCGTAACACAGGACCCGCGGCGGCATCAGTCGGTCTCCGGCAGGTCAGAGACCTCGACTTCGATCGGACTGTCGCGGGTGAATGCGATCTCGACGCGTTTGCCCTTGGGCAGCGCCCACATGATCCGTGCGACCGCGTCTCGGAATTGGGACGCGATCGCGGCGTTCTCGTCGATCAGGATGCGATAGGCGAGCTCGCGGGCATCGCGCAGGAACCGGTCGTGTTGGGTGTCCCAGCTGTCGGCCTCGCTGTCGCTCCACGGTGAGAAGCACGCGTTGTCGAGGATGTCGACCAGCTTCTCGGGGGTGAGCGCCTCTGTACGAACGAATGCGATCGTGACATCGTCGAGCCCGTCCGAGCAGCACCCGTCGGGGAAGGTGAAGACGAGGTCCGCAGCCACGCTTTCCCGCTCGGCTGTTCGGCCTCCCTGTTCGTCGATTGCGAATTCGAGATGGATGGTCTCGGCTTCGGTCACTGTCGCGAGAGGCGGATCGGCTGCGACTGCGTCGACGCGATGTGTGATCCCGCCGGTTTTCACCAGGAAGATCGGTTCGCTGAATTCTCTCAGCTGGTCGTACCAGCTGTAGCCTTCGAACCCGCGTTTCCGCGACACGAGCTTCCCGCGGATCGGATTTTCGCCCAATGCACGCGCGATTGCCTGACCGAAGTGCGCGTCGTGATCGTCCATCAGGAATTCGTCCCCGGTGATCTCCCGGCACTCTCCGGCCTCGGCTCCGGTTTCGCCATCGGCGATGTCGGGCTCCCAGCCATTGAGGCAGGCCTCTGCCTCGGGCAGCTCGACACCGAGTCTGCGGGCCCGTTCGTAATCCTCGAAGGCGAGGCTGTGTTTGCCCTCGCGCGCGAGGGCTCGGTAGCACCCGATCTCGCAGGCGTTTTTCAAGGCCGCCAGGCCTGCATTGTCGACGAATTCCTTGCGCGCGGGCAGCACGAGCTGGAGCTCGGGTGAGCTCCCGATGTCGACCTTGGCGTGGAGCTGTTCGCCGCCGATCTGCGAGACGATGAACAGTTTGGCGAAAAGCGTCAGTCCGTGGAAGTTGACGGTCGGGGTCCGGTGATAGGGGCGACCCTTGAAGATGCCGATCCGACTGCCGTTCCAGGTCTCGATGTGATGGGCGCCCGCGAGGAAGTCCTGCCGGGGCTTTTCTTTGCCCCGGAATCGGACCGGCAACGGAAAGAACTTCGCCGCTTCGGTAAGCTCATGCTCCAGCGTGCCGTCGTGGATTCCCTCGACGTCGAACTGGATGGAGGTTCCGCGCGCGATCTCTCTGGTCCGAACGGCGATATCGCGTTTGCCGGTCCAGGCGTCTGCCGGGATTTCGATCGACCAACCTGTGACCGCATTCTCTGTCCGACTTTCGATTGTCGCCGGCTTGCCTGCCAGGCTGAAGATGCCCATCCCGGCAGGGTCCTCGCCGTTCGCCACGGCCGCGTCCCATCGCGATGCGCCCAGGGCAAGCACGCGGGCCGGATCATCGATCCCGCAGCCGTCGTCGGCGATGGTAACCCGCAAGCCGTTCTCGACGGGCATCGCGTCGACGTCGACTCCGCTCGCGCCAGCGCGACGGGCGTTCTGCAGGAGCTCGTTCAAGATGTCGCCGATCGTCCCGTTGAACAGGCGCGTCACCTTCGAAATCGTTTCCGGGCTGACGGTCGCCCTGATCATGTCGTGTTTCACCGGTGTCCTCCTTCATGGATCTGTTCCCGGTTTCCCTTCCCCCTCCCCTTTCCAGTGCGAGAATGTCGCGGAGTGTCGGCGGTTGTTCGAGGCGCGCACGGCGCCCGAATTGAAAGTCGCGGTTCGTCGCGAATTTCGACACTGACATGGCCTTTCGGCCCAGCGCCACAGCAACGTCGGCAATCGCGATATCGCAGCGATATGCAATCTCGAGCGCAGCCAGTTCCAGCTCGCTCCACGGCCTGATGTAGCCGTGGACCAGGCCCAGGACATTCGCGCGGGTAGAGACCGCGAGTTTGCTTCGGCCCAGCTTTTTCGCCAGCTTTGCGTTAGGCATGGACCCATAGTGTTCTCGGAGATAGGCGATGTCGGCCTCGCTCCAGTCAGGCCCGCCGCGAAATCCGTTCTCGTTCTTGTGGGTGCCGTTAAGGCCGAGGTGCTCGGCGCGCCATTTGATCGAGTGGCGGGTTCGGCCGAGGCGGGTTCGGAGTGGCGTGAGGCTGCTTCCGCGCTCGTAGGCCTTGCGAAGAAGTGCGTCTTCTTCCGGCAGCCACGCTCTCCCCCAGCCTCTGGTATAGCCCGCAGCGCGGATCTTCGGACCGAAGCCGGCCTTGGATCGGCGCGGAAATCCCTCGGTAGCGAGGATATCGATCGCCTCGGTGTAGAGGATACCCGTTTCGAGCAATTCGAGGGCGCGGCAGATCTCCTTGTCGGTCCATCCATCGGGATTGTTTGGATGCCGTAGCCCGAGTTTCGAGGCGCGGGACGCGGTTCCGCTGACGGGGCGGCCGATGATGGCGGCGATGCGCGCGACGTCGATCGCTTCGGCGTAGCCTGCGCGAAGCTGCGCGTCTTCCCAGGCGGTCCATTCAGGAGGATTGGGTTCGGTGAGATCGAGATATTGTGCGCGGGCGTAGATAGCGCTGCAGCTGCGGCCGAGATCTCCGGCGATCGAGGCGGTGGCGTCGGTCCCGTAACGTCGGGCAAGCTCGGCGTCATCGAGCGGCGTCCATTCGCGAACGGAGTTCCGCCTCAGGCCGAGCTCGTGAATCTTCGAGCGAACGGCGTGCAGCTTTCGGTCGAGGTGCTCTCCGATGTCCGCGATGGCTGCATCATCCGCGAACATTCGTGCGAGATCGGCCAGTTCCTCAGGTGACCAGGCGTCTTGCCTGAAGGGCATTTCGCGAAGCGGCCTTCCCTGTTGCCGGCAGGCCTCGGGCACGTGGCGGGTGAGCTGGACGACGTCGAAGCCATCAGGCGAGTGCGACGAGATCGACATGGGCGTTCTTCTGCCGAAGTCGGGCGGACAGTCGTGCGATCCGCGTGTCCTCGCGGTGCGTTGTCTCGATCGCGCCGATCGCGGTCAGGGTATCAAGCGCGTCGTGAATATCGGTGCGCTCCCGCCCGGTGTGTGCGGAGAGCTCGCTGCAGGTGGTGGCGTTTGGCGAAATGCGAGCGAGCGCCTGGACCGTTGCGATTGCGAGCGTCGCACTGGGATCGAGGAGGAATGCATCGAGTGCGCGGGTCCCCTTGACAGTCAGCCGCCCCCGGTCGGGCTGCGGCAGCGCCCGCATCGCATCGAGCGCCAGGAGGGCTTCGGCTTCCGCCGCTGTGTGGTCGGCCGAACCGATGAGTTCGGGTGTGGCGCCGATGTGTCGCGTGATCGTCGGATCGATCTTGGCCAGGGTAGCCCCGCTCTCGAGCGCCGGGCCCATCGCGTAGAATTCCCCGGGGGCGAGCGTCCGTAGCTTCTCGGCATCCTTCGCACAGAAGCCGAGAAAATCGGCGGCGCGCTTCACGTCGCGGTCGAAGACGTTGAGCCCGACGAGGAAGTTCAGCAGCTCGCTTGTTACCGACGCGCTGAGTTTCGCCAGTCTCTGGGTGGCGACTATGGTGGCGAGGCCTCGCTTCCGGCCTCGGCTGCACAGGTCGGTCAGGGTCGCTACGCCCAGCCGCCTGGTTTCGGCGTCCTGAGCGCGGCCCGCGAGGTGCGGCGCGAGCAAGTGACCTTCGTCGATGCAGACGAGCATCGTGTTGGCCCATAGCTCGGCAGGCGCGCTCATCAGCCCTGAAAAGAAGGCCGCGGCCTTGATGATTCGTTGCTCGGGATCGAGATCGGAGAGGTCGATATGCAGCGGAATCCTGTGTTCGCGCGCGCGCAGGGCCGCCGCACTGAGCCCGTCGGCGGTGATTTCGGTCGCCTTGATGGTCGTCGCGCCGATGTGTGCCGCCAGATTGGCGAATTCCGCCTCGGGATCGACGATCACCGTCGTCATGTACTCGAAGGCTTCTTCGATGATGCGGCGAAGCGTTGCGCTCTTGCCGGCACCGCTCGTTCCCTGGATCAGGAGACGGCCTGCGAGCAGTTTGTCGAGATCGAGGTTGAGGGGTCCGGCATAGTGGCGGCCGATCGGGACGCAGTTCCGTTCGTTCGGGGTCTCGATGTCCATGAGGATCTCCTTTCGTGAAGATCTGAAGCCGCTTGCGCGGTGTGGATTTCGGCGAATCTTCGCCGAAAAAGGTCGCCAATGGCTGGCGGTGGCGTGCCAGCGTCACGCGGCCCTGGCTGCGTGCAGCTCGGCAAATCGATCGCGCACCGCGCGGGCGGTTGGCCACCGGTTCGGTATGCGAAGTCTCGATGTGAGTGTTCCCCGCACGCTGCAGATCCGTTCGGCCTCGTCATGCGCCGGTATCCGCGGAGGCCAGCCCTTTGTGAATCGCAGGTCGGCGGGAAGGCTGCTTTCCAAGGTGCGACGCTCGACCGCGAGCCGTTTTGCTGCGGCCAGACTTCGCCTCTGGCCGTTCCCGAGAATTTCCGGTCGGACGTCGCCGAGCCACCGGCCTGGTTGGAACGAAAATCCGGAGTTGATCTCGATCCCCACGATCGACCGGTAGGCCGGATGGTTTCCATCGCATTGCGCGGAAACCATGAGGTTGTTGAGGCCCGCGAGGACGCAGTAGCTGCAGCTGAGGCGATCGGCGCCACGATCGTAGGCTTCATGGAGCGGTATGGCGTGAGCTGCATGGTAGGCGAAGACCTGCGCAGCCGACCAATCGACGATTGGATGCCACGTCAGCATCCGGGTTCCTGCACGATTGCCCTCTGGCGCAAATCGCGTGTCGCGTTTGCTGACGGGTGCCGCGGCGCGCGATAGGCTTTCTTCCCGGCGTATCCCGACAACCGATATGACCGTCTCTCCGGCCAGGCTGGCGCGCAGGAACGATCCGATCGGCTGTACCTTTGTCTCGCCGGTGCAGAAGCGGAGGCGGGCAGACGAGAAGGGTGACACGAGCTGGTAGGTCTCGAGGTTCTCGTAACGACGCAGCGAGCTCTCCCAGCGCTGTTCCCAGCGTTCGATGAGCCCTCCGGCCTTGCGCCGCACCACCGTCAGTTCAACAGCAAGCATGGCCGCGATCCGCTCGACCATCGCCGGCGTGGAGAGCCATTCGATAATGCCCAGGTCGGCGTGGATTGCGTGGCGCCTGTCTCTGGGGTGACCGATCATGTCGAGGTGGGCGTTGACGGCGAATGCGGCCGCGCTGGAGTCCTTCCCGCCCGAGAGGCTGAAAACGACGTGGGCCCCGTGCCGGAGCGCCGTGGTCACTTCCGGGTCGAGCGCGATCGGCGGCTCGAAGCTGCTCATGCGATCCTCTTGGGCCGGATGCTTTCCGGGGGATCGATGATCGTGTGCGCTATCGCCGACAGGACAGTCACCTCGCCCCGTTCGCGATAGGCGTCCTTGTCGACGAGCGCGCAGAGTTCGTCGTCCGCATAGGTGGGCCGACCGAGGTGGTTCACGGAGACGACCTTGCGGGCGATCACACCCACCTTTCCTTCGGGAACCCAGTCGGCCCAGTCACCCCAGGCCGTGGTGGTGCAGAATTCGCCGATGGCCGCGCGGTAGGCCTCGCGCGTGCGCAAAACGGACGACTGATTGGGTGCTACGCTCTCGCCTGTATGAGCGGCGTAGCGGTCCGGGTGCCAGCAGCGGACTGTGTCTCGGGCGAGCTGGAGAAAACCTGCAGTGGAGGTTTTCTGGAGGGCAAGTTCGCTCTCGAAGGCGAGGTAGACCAGCGACCAGTCGCAATCCTCCTCGTAGGCGTCGCCCGACAAGCGCAGGGCGTCCGGCATGGCTGCGGATCTGGCCTCGGAGAGGAGCAATCCGCCGTGCGAGGCGGTTGTTACCGACCAGATTCCAGGGGCAATCTGATCGGCCTGCTGGACTGCGCCCCAAGGCGATTGATCCGGACGGGGTGAAAGCGGAAAGCTGGGCATGAGCGATACCTCCTGATGGTTCGCTCCACCCCTCCCTCTTCCCTTCAGCCAATCACCGACAGCGCTCTTTCCGTGATCGCCTTGGCGGTGACCTCTGGGATCGGCAAGGCGAACACGGGTCCGATCTCGCGTAGCCGTTCGTATTCGATCGCACGGAGTTCGAGATATCCAGGATCGTTCGACTGGAGCACCTGCAGGGCGAAGACCACCTGCTGCTGGGTTTGTGTGTCCTTCACGGCGATGAGGAAATCGGGGCGCGCCGAACCGTGCTCGGTCTCTATATCGAAGAGGATCTTCTTGACCGACATCCGAACATGGGCGCGGCGCAGCGCATACTGTGCGCCCTGCAGCTCCTGGAGGATTGTTCGATCATGGTCGCGTTCGGCCGGAACGAACTGGTTGCCGCTGAAGACGGGCTGAGCATAGGCGCGAAGCGCGCGATAGCCTTCCCGTTTGCTGTGTTCGCCAACAACGGCGAGAACAAGAAAGGGAGGTTGGACCTCCGCCCGGATGATGCCGGTGTGCTGGATGCGGTTGCGGACCTGAACGGTGCCAAGCCCGGTGACGATCTCGCTCCCGGTGATTTCGCTGGCCTCAAGCAGCAGGAAGGCCTGCGGCGCAAACTCGGCAGGCCACGATCCTTCAGCCTCGCGCAGGCGGGCCTGAACGCGTTTTGTCTCATAGTCGATTGCGGTGGTGTAGAAATGCCGCGCGAGCGAGATGCCCGGCGCAATTTCGAACTGGCTTGCGATGTTGCGCAGACGCTTCATCTCGGCGCTGATCGAGCCTTCGCGCGGCCCTTCGGGCGGCAGCTCGCGCAGTATGTTGGAGCGCGCCCGCTCCAGTAGCAGCCAGAGCAGTTTGCCGAGCCGCGGAATGGCGACTCCGCGGGAGCGATCGTCCGGATCGGTCGCGTCGGGTTTCTGTGCGAGCTTCTCAGGGGCCTTCTGATGGGCGTTGAACAATCCTTTGGGCACATCGATCTCGTAGAGCGTGTCCTTGCTTGTCTCGCGGATTCGCTGTGGCGCCTGGGGCATGTAGAAGGGGCATTTCGGGTCGTGGCTCGGCCGCGACGTCAGGCGTCTCAGGTAGTACGTCTCTTGGAAGCTGAGGTACGCGGGACTCATCAACGGCGGCGGGCGATCATCGCCCAGGCAATCGCAGGCGAGCCATTTCGTGTTTTCCCGGGAGGTCACCACCAGCGACACGGATGCCCGATGATCGGCATCGCTGCCCTTGCCCGTGTACCAGCGAACCAGGGCATCCCTGAGGCCGCCGCTGACGGCAACCCTGCCGGTCTGGCCGGTGGTATCCTTGGGTATGAGCCACATGATCGTACCTGTTGACGCGCCTTTTTGTTCACTCTATGTTCATCACATAAGGGAGTTTTGCAGCATGAACAAGGTTTTCGCCGTCGGCCAGTTCGATCTCGACATTGCGCTTCGCGATGCCGGCGTGGACGAGATGAATCGCGCTACCCGCCGATCGCTGGCGAATGCCTCGATCGGCGTCGAGGCTTTCGATGCCTATCATTCCGCTCGCGAGTTGTTCGAGACGCTGGAAGCGCTTCACGAGGGCGAACGCGGTGCGAAGCGTAAACTCACGCAGGTACTGTCCTGCGGCTGCGACGATTACCAGCGCTGCCTGTATTATACGCTCGCTGGTCGCGGTGTGCTGCAGATGCTGGACGATCTCGAATGGCTGCTCGACTTGCTCAAGGCGCGGTGCGAGATCTCGGCATCATTGTTCCGGGCAGGCGCGCTCCCGCAGGTTCAGGTCAATCCCTATGTCTCGGCCGAGCCAGATGGTCCGGTGCCTGCGCGCGGAAGCGATTTCGAGCAGGGTGCGTCGTGGTTTCTCGATCCGGCGCTTGGCGGCCACATCGACGAGTAGCCGGTGCGTTAGCTCACAGAAGCACTACCTGGAGTTCGACGTCCGCCGGACGCCCTTCTGCGGCAGGGATGACGCGATAGGGTTGGAGCTCGCTGTCGGTTCGGATGACGGCATGGTCCTCGCCGGTGATTTCACTCAACCTGATTGCTAAGCGTTCCGCGTTCATTCGTCCGCACAGCTGTTGGCGTCGGCGGTCTAGCGATGTGCCCGACATAAATGGTCCAATCTATCAGGCTGCCGGAAAGAAGGTCCTAGCGACTTTGGGTTGACGGATGATCTCGAAGCGTCGTTCGAGCAGGCGGGATATCTTGAAGCGGCCTCGGCCGTCGGGCAAGGTTAGCGTCAGTTTCCGGCCTTCGCGTCGAACCTTGAAATCGGCGTGCCTGCTTCCATCGGTGAACTGCATCGGTTCGGGGAAACGGATGAGGTCGCCATCTGCGATCGTGCGTTCGGTGAGTTCAAGTAGCCGGTAGCAGCGTCGGCGCCAGTCGAGGGCATGGGGATGGCTGCTGCTGGTCAGGAGCTCGAGGACACTACGAGGACACGCGGCCTCGCATGGGCCCATATCCTCATCCATGTCCTTGTATCCGAAGATGTGCCCGTCGGCGGCTTTTGGATTCCAACGCACCAGGCAGATGATGGCGGTGACGTAGAGCCGGGCGCCGCGTTCATCGTATCGTTCGACGGCGGCATAGTAGGTGCTACCGGAGTAGACGCTTTTCAGTACCCGCAGTGCCTGGAACGGCGTTTCTGCGGTGGCTGGGCGCTCGTAGGTCAGCTGGGCGTCCAGATAGGCCTTCGGCGTCTCGTAAGGCGCCATGCCGAGGCGCGTCATCGTAAGCCATCCCATGATCGTTTCCTTCAGATGAGGCCGGGCTGTGCCGGCGAAGGCAGTTTGAGTTCGCGCGCGATCCGTGCGGCGAGCGCCGGAATGTCGCGCAGCACGGTGATCGACGCCTTGCGCATGGTGGCCCCCGGGGGCTTCCAGTGGGGGTTTCGCCAGGCGACGCCGGGCTCGCCGTAGCGCTCGGGAGAGATACGCAGGTACAGCTGCTTCGCTTCGAGCGTGTGATCGCCGGCGAGGGATTCCTGCGGGGTCGTATAGCCGAGCCGGTAATCGGTGTGTTCGAGGCCGAGCTGGAATGCAATCGCGCGCAGGGCCCGGCTCCCTTCGCGGCGATAATGCCTTAGCTCCTGCGGGCGGTAATCGAGACCGCGCCGAACGAGGGCGACGATCGCGGGCGCCCGGTTCAGTTCGGCGATCCGCTCGATGCATTGATGACGCAGTTCGTCGTCGAGTGCGGTGTGACAGAGGGGTTCGCCGTGCGATACACGCCCGAGATGGCGGGTGAGCAGTTTGATCGCCGGACAGACTGCGGGATCGAGCGCGGCCAGCCTTGCGTCTTCGACAGCCTCGTTGAGCGCGCGCAACGCGTTCTCGAATGTTGTCAGACCATCGGGCTCGAGCGCCCGCCGGTAGCGGTAATCGATGTCGCAGGTCATGGGCCTCGTCTCCATTGATGATACAACGGACACCTTCCCCCTCCCCTCAATGCAGGAGGCGCGATGGCGGCGGCAGTGGCCCACCGGTAACCGGCTCGTAGTTGATCGGCCGACGCATAGCCTCCGGCGCAACCTGTTCGATGATCCGGACGATCGCGGACAGCGCGGCGCCTTCCGGCCTGGTGACGATCGTCAGCACTTCGCTGCCGCCATCGCTGCCAACGATATCCCAGCTCGGGAGGCCCTTGCCGAGAAGGGCGTCCAGAACGGCTTCCGGCCTCCGGCGCGGGAATGTCAGCGTGATCCGTTCACGCAGCGCCGGACCGATCAACACCCGCTTTCCATCGACCAGGTCGGTCGCGTACTGGTGGAGCTGGGCGAGGCGCACCACCCCTTCCAGCCCCGGCTCAAGCGCAAGCCTGAAGTTCGACCGTATCATGGTCTGCCTCCTGCGCTTCGCTGTCGTACCCGGAGAATGCGGCGAGATAGGTGAATGCTTGGTCCGCCTTGGCCGCTGCGGTGATGATCGCACTTTTGTCCGATTTCAGGATGTCGAGCCAGTGGCCGATGTAGCTCGCGTGGCTCTCGTGGAGATCCGCGGGCAGGCCCAGCTCGTAGCAGATGCGTGCCGAGATCTGCTCCGCGACGAGCTCTTCGAAGGCATAGGCCTTGTCTCCAAAGCGCTTTCCGAACTCGCGCGCGAGGCGCGTCGGATGGCCGGTCCAGTG
>VFQO010005977.1_pt1 | contig 25816 bp, 47 predicted proteins | sample 3512331 | NCBI WGS metagenome assembly VFQO01 (sample SAMN10412371, study PRJNA504923) | tailings metagenome | isolation source: Replicate 3 from Balatoc abandoned mine | place: Philippines: Itogon, Benguet | collected 2017-08-28 | reverse complement strand
CCATCCAGGGCTCCCCGCACTTGCCCCAGGCCGCCTGCTGCTGGCAGGTGAAGCCCTCGGGGGTGGGGCGGTCAGCGCAGGCGGAGCCGTCGGCGGCGGGAGCTGCGCGCAAGGGCGGGCGGCGGCAGCGGCTGCGGGTCAGTCAGTGGTTACACACAGCAGCTGTGCGGCTCCTAAGGCAAGTGCAGATCCTTGAATCGCAGGGAAGCCGTGGCAGCGGGCAGGGGCAAGCTGGCGGCGCGGCAAAGGCGCCGTCAGACGGGCGGCGCTCAAACGGCAGCGGCGGCGGTGCTCGCACCTGCCCAGGCGGCGCCCGCCGCGGCCAGCAGGCCGGCGATCAGGGCCAGGCGCGAGGCTCGCATGGCGGGTGGCGGGCGGCGGGGCGGCGGGCGGGAGGGGGCGGGCTGGTGTGGGGCGGGGCGGGTGGGGCTCGCACGGGCCGCCTGATGCGCCAGAGAGGACCTGGAAGGAGCAAGAAGAGAGCACGAATGGCCGCAGTGGGGCGGCGAGCCCCTTTTGAGCCGCCGCGCCGCGCCGATTCCTTTCCAAATCGCTCATGGGGGCGGCAGCCGCCGACAGCTGCTTGGCTCCGGCCCTGGCAATGAGCCATCGTGCAATGAGAAGCTAGGGGGATGCAGAGCGCTGCCATCCAAGATGCACCCTTGCCGTGGTCCCCGCCACCGCTGGCGCCCGCCGCTGCCGCCCATGCCTTGCATGAATTGCAGACGAGTGCTGCGTTTCTTAACAGGCTCAAAACAATGACACACGGCTGGTATTACAACCTTGCAGCACAGCTGAATACCTGTCGTGATCACCTGCAATATGGCTGCTCTGCTGCTGTAGCGGGAGAAGGCAAGCGGGCATGACCGCCCGAAAGAGGGCCTTCCCATGTCTCATGCTGTTTGGCACGCGCAAGCACGCTCGGTTACAGTGCAGCTACAGAGCTCTATCAAGCCAGACCAACCATACAGTCATAGAGCTTCACTGCCGCCCCCGGCCGCGTCCCCTGCCGCCGCCGCTGCCCCTGCCGCCGCCGCCAAAATCGCCGTCGCCATACCGGCCGCGGCCGCGCCCGCCCCGCCCACGCCCGCCTGCTGCAGGGGGGGCCTCGCTGTGCGTGCGCTTCACACCTGCCTGCTGCTGCTGCTGCTGCTGGTACTGGGGCTGTTGGGGGCCGCGCCCGCGGCCGCCTCTGCCGCCTTGCTGGAACTGCTGCTGCTGCCAGCTCAGCGCCTCTGAGCGCTGCGCCGGCGGCTGGTAATAGGCCTGCTCTCCCCCACCGCCACGGCCGCCGCCGCGCCCCCTGCCGCCGCCTCTGCCGCCCTGGAACTGCTGCTGCTGTAGGGGCTGGTAGCTGCTGCCGCTGCCGTTGTACCTGCCGCCGCCACGGCCGCCATAGCTGCTGCTGCGCCCGCCCAGACCGGGTGGCGGCGGCGTGCCATAGCGCCCGCCGAAGCGGCCACGGCCGCGGCCACGCCCGCCAAAGCTGCCGCCGCCGCCGCCCAGCCGAGCAAAGCTGCCTGCCTGCATGCCGGCGCCTGGAGGCGCATAAGAGCTGCCCAGGAAGACGTCCCCCCTGAGCGCCGCCTCGCTCTCGTTCAAAAACAGCTGCGCCGCCGCTGCCAGCGCGGCCTCCAGCGCCGGCGGCAGCGGCGCCAGCGGGTGGCGCACGCGTGCCGCAAACCCGGCGGCCAGGCGCAGGCGCAGGCACATGAGGTGGGCCACTGCCGGCAGGGGCACCCGGAACTTGAGCCAGCGGTCGACCACCAGCAGAGCGGTGGCCTGCTCCAGCCGGCCTGCGAGTACGTAGGTGGATGGCAGGTGGGCGGGCAGGTGGGTGGGCGGGTGGGCGCCAGATGATGCAATGAGCAGGTGGCGAGGCAGTTGAGACAGAGTGGTGCCGTGTCCACCCTCCCTGCTCCCAGACCCAGCAAGCTGACATGTTGTGTGCACACAGCGCCCTGTGAGCCAATGCCCCAACTCCTCTGCTCGTCTCACCGCACGGCCCCGGCAGGCTGCTGCCGCCGCCGCCCCGCCCGCCGTCGCTGAGCTGCACGCCCTCCATGGCTGAGGCCACGCCGCCATCGCCATCGTCGCCCTCCCCCTCCTCAATGTCCTGCAAGGGCATGGAAATCGTCCTGTCATGGTTGGCATGGCCATTGATGGCACCTCACCAACAGGCGGTGTGCCTTTGTGATGCCGCACCCGGCATCTGTGCACACCCCCAAACAACTGAGCAATGCTATGCCCACCTCCACGCACCTGAGCGATGCAGACGTGCGCCGCCACCAGCAGCAGCGGGTGCGGGTGCATCGCCGTGCAGCTCTTCATGTCTGCACAGTCATAACGGGAGACAGACAGAGGAGCAGTCCTGTGAGTCACACGAGTGCTGAGACAGAGGAGTCAACTCACGACAGCTCAGCAGGCAGGCGCCAGATGAAGCGGCAGCACGTCTGAAACTAGCAGATCAGCAGCAGCGCCACTCACACATGAAGGCGTCTCCCCGCGTGATTTCGTCGTAGAACAGCATGGCCGCAAACTCGGGCTCCCCCTCCTCAACCGCCGGCACCTCCAGCCTGGCAGGCAGGGCGGAGCAGGGCGAGGTGGGAAGGGGATTTGGGTGAGCAGGCAGGGCCATGAAGGTGAGGGGGCACAGTCCAGGCAGGACTGGCGGGCTATGCAGCAGAACACCCCCACCTTCAACCAGCAGCGGCGACAGCAGCAGCTTTGCAGCCCGGCCCCAGCCCCTTCATGCAAGCACTGCTGCGGCCTCACTTGGCGTTGACGGAGGCGGGGTGGACACGCACTCGCTCATCCTTGCGGGTCACCACGGATGTCTTGGCCTGCGGGACAGTTAAGATTAGAGTAAGTCGCCTGGCCCATGCAGCGTTGAACTCTTGCCCCTGCTCATGTTCCTGAGCAGGAAGCAGTAGCTTGTAGAGCGCACAGGCGCGTGCCATGGCATGCAAGCTGCGAAACGGCGTGCCCACCTTGGCGTCGTTGGGTGGGCGCGGCAGCACGCGGCCGACCTGGGGGTAGAAGCCGCAGGCCTGCATGGGGTTTTTGGGTGAAACAGGGATGTATGCCATGGAAGGATGTAAGGCATGCCCAGGCTTGCAGAAGAGTCCCCACTGCATGCTGGTACGGCATGCTGCGCCTATCATGCACTCGCCACCTTCCAACTGCCGCCTACAGCCTGCCCACACAATGCAATGCTAGGCCCCAGCCCATGCTGGCTCACCAGCACTGCCCGCACGAGGTCGGAGCGCTGCGCATTGGCGCTGGACCCCTCCAGCGACTGCACAAAGCCGCGGGACGTGAGCTCTGCAGTGGGCAATGCATTCAGGGCGGGAGTCGGTGGTGAGCGCATGGGCAGCAAAAAACGCCCTGGATAGGTGGCAGAGGCACAGCACACCCTGACCAGCACTGGCTGGACACGGTTCCACCAAAGCCCTTGCCAATGTGCTGCTCCACCGGCCATGTGTACTGCCTCGCACACACCCGACAGCAGCTGGCCACGCATGCCGTCAATCATGTTCATGGTGGCGGGGCTCAAGAAGTTGTGGGTGCAGAAGCCGCGGTGCGTGCCGCGCTGCGGGGAGGGATCGCAGGGAGCGAAACAGTCGAGAGGCTGCTGTGCCGGGAGGTTGATCCTGCAGCACGGCTGCAGTTTGCAGGGCGGTGTGGATCGGAAAGCCACTGCGTGTCCTCAGCTGATGTCCCACTCCTCTGCCCGTGCAGCCTCCGTCACCCAGCATGTACGCACCGACTGCGCGCCCTTCCACTGGTTGAAGGCCTTGATGGTGGCCAGGTGGTCCGAGGCGCCGCCCGCATCGCTGCAACCAGAGACAGGCGCGGCAGGGCGCAAGGAAATGCAAATTAGGGCTAGCACAGGCAGACGGGTGGGACATTAGACCTTGCACAGCACCCTTTATCCTGCACAGCGCCCTCACCTGGAGAGGCGGGCGCGGATGAGCGCTGCCTGGCGGCGTGCGTCGGTGGCGGCGGGTAGCACCCAGGGGTCCCTGGCAGGAGGGCCAAACACAAGAGACATGCTAAATGCAGCTGACGGTGTCTGTGGGAATGACTAGCATGCGTACTCTGCTCAAATCCCTGCCTGCCTGCCTCACACAAGCACGCAGCAGCCGTAACGAAAGCTTGGCTGTGCCAGCCGGGCGCACCTGTAGGCCATGCAGCAGGCCACAGTCAGCACCGGGTCCAGGCACGAGAACAGGACGCCGTACAGCAGCATCTTGCCTGCGGCAGGATGCAAGGCATGCGTGGGGGTGACATGGTCGTGAGAGATGTGACGAGGCAGGGTGGTGTGCGGCAGCTGCATTGCTTGCAGCAGCACGAATATACCAAAGCGCAGCCTGCGCGACCGAGGCAGCTAGGCGACCGTGCCATCAAGCGTTCCTCTTCTGCCATCTCCCCTTTTGCCTGCCATCGCGCTCACCCAGGGCGGGGGGCAGGGGCAGGGCGGCCAGGTGCCGCCCCAGGCTGGTCAGGTGCTCCCGCTCATCCAGTGCGCCAATGTCCTCCAGCAGCTGTGAGGCGAGGCGGGGGGAGAAAGGGGCATGGCTGAACACGCCGCAAGCTTGGACAGATTGGTGTATATCTACCTCACATGCACCAGCACCAGCAGACTCGCTCCCCACTGGCTCGCTGCTATGGCGATGCCGTGGCACACCCAACCATTCAAAGCGATTGCTTCAAACCAGGGGACCGCCCAACCCCACCCACCTGTATCGCGCTGGTCACGCTCTGCTGTAGCGGCGGCTCCACCGCCTTGCCCAGGAACTGAGCGATGCTGATGGCCTGCTGCCCCGGCTGCTCCAGCAGCTTGACCTGCGGGCGGTGGCAGGCAGAGCACCAGGCGTCAGACAGCAGCCACACTGGCACGAGTGCATAGCATCAAGAGATGTGCACACCTTGGTGTTTCGAGCACCTGCATTGTTCTGGCCAAAATCCCCTCCGCATGTGACAGCAACAGCATGCGGCCCCACCCCCACGCTGCCACCAGCCCACCTGCAGGCACATCTCGTCCAGGGGCGAGCGGCGCAGCTCGGGCAGCTGGAAGTCGGCCAGCGACTCGGAGCGCTGGCGGCTGTACATGTGGAAGCACACGCCCGGCTGCGGTACAAGTAAGGAGAGATGAAACTGTTTGTTGAACGGAATTTGAATGCACGTGTGAAGGGCGCCGTGTGGAAGCACACGCCCGGCTGCGGCGCGAAAGAGCAAGGGGAGAGAAGGAGAGCGCATGGATCATGCGGAATCTGCCATCTGAAATGCGCTTATGAGATGCAACCGCCATGTGGCATGCTAGAGTGGGCAGTGCGGTGCATCGAATGCATGTCATGCTCCGCTTGGGCGGTTACTAAGCAGGCAGCCCTGGGTGTGCCGCTGGTGGATCTGCATGCAAGCTGCTGCCCACCTGGCAGCGCCCCGCGCGGCCGCGACGCTGCTTCTCCGATGCCCGGCTGATCCAGGTGGACTGCGGGAAGAACAGGATCGATGTTTGAGACGGCAGCAGAGGGGTTGATGGATGCCGGTGGCACACGGAAAGCACGCTAATAGGCAGACCGCATCTGTGCATGCTTCACAGCATTGCACTAGCGAACAAGCACAGGTGCTCCAAAACTGCCTCACTATGAGCGTGGAGACGTTGGTGTACGGGTCGTAGCTCTGTAGAGCTTTCACAACCAGCACCAAATACATCAAACAATCATTTCAAAGGGCCCTCACCATGAGCGTGGACACATTGGTGTACGGGTCGTAGCTCTTCTCCTTGAGCCGCCCGCTGTTCACCACGCACACCACGTCGTCAATGGTGATGGCCGTTTCGGCTGCAGGGAGTTGGCACATCAGGTTACGGTTGGTAGGTGGCATGCAGGACAGGAGCGATCATAAAGGCGCAACGATGGCCGTCTCGGCTGCATGGGGCCGTGATGGGGGCATGAGGAGAGGGTTGAGTGGTGGCACCGGGCATGATGAGGCAGTGGTGACTAGAGGCACACGAGGTGCACACACAAACCAAGCAGAACAGCGATGTTCTGCGCCCCACCCAGCGCAAACAACCATGGCAGAAGCGCTCACCAATGTTGGTGGCCAGCACGATTTTGCGCACCCCCGCCGGCGGGCGCACAAACACACGGCGCTGCTCCGCGGGCGCCACCATCGAGTGCAGCGGCAGCAGCTGGTACCTGCGGGGCAGGGAAAAGTGGAGGGCAGTGGCAAGGTCAACTGGGTGGGGATGTCGTCAGGGATCCAAGTGGCGGGTGGGATCCGAGCCGCCGAGCGCCAATGCCTAGGAGGCAAGGGTAGGGCGGCGCGCCCTTTCATACCAGCACACCGCCCGCACAATGCCACACCCATGCGCAAACGCAGTATGCCCACCTGCTGCTGCCAAAGGCGGGGCTGCCCTCCAGCTTGTCTTTCAGCCGAACAATTTCGTCCCAGCCGGGCAGGAAAACCAGGATGGCGCCCATGATCTGGGGGCCGCCCGCCGCTGCTGCCGCATCCGCTGGCTTCTTGAAGGGCCCCTCCTGCAAGGTAGAAGGGGCAGCTGAAAGAGCTATTAGGCAGCAGGCGTGCAGACGTGCAGGAGGGGCAGCAGGCGTGCAGAGGGGGCGGGGAGGCTGCCCAGCATGTACAGACGCCGCCCAGCGTAGCAGCTGAACCGTCCAGCATGGCAGCACCGCACCTCGCAGATGTAGGCCAGCAGGCTCTCAATGAGGTCCAGGTCCACCTCGTCCGCGTCCGTGGCCGCCTGGTAGTGGCTCAGCACCAGCGCAGCATTGGCCAGCTCCTCCGCCGCCTGGGCCTGCAAGAATGCCGAGGGGTGTGAAAAGGCAAGCATCAGATGGGGAGCATGTTCAACGCCAGCGCAGCATTGGCCAGCTCCTCCGCCGCCTGGGCCTGCAAGACATGAACGCATGCAACAATTTCGATCGGTGGAGGATCGATGAACCTGTGCTCCGGCACAGCACGGCGTTACAGAGCTCCCTGGCCGCCTGGGCCGGCGGAAATACGCAGAATGAGTTGTTTGTTTTGCAAACAGGGCAAACAGCACGGTACACACCTGCTCCTGGTATTCGTCCAGCACGTCCAGCACAGCACCGTGGGCCAGGATTCGGGCCCAGTATGCAGCAAATACAGCGAGCAAATGCAAACAAGGCACTGTACCTGCTCCTGGTATTCATCCAGCACCTCCAGCACAGCGGCGTGCCCGTACATCTCAGCCAGGTCACGAGCCGTCTTGTCGGCACCGGGCAGCGTCACCGCGGGGTCGGCCTGCGCAAGGGAAAACAAGCACCGACATTTCGGAAACAGGAATGGACAGGTAGCCAGGATTGACACCTACCTCATGCCACGCCACCTGGAACACCCGCATGCCGCAGCGTGCATGAGAGAATCACCAGCTGCACACACACATCCAAACACGCACCCCATTGGACAGCAGGGTCGACACCACATCGTCCCGGCCGTGCACCGCAGCCGCCATCAGCGGCGTGGCGCCCTTGCCTGCAGAAAGGCGGATCAGGAGGCAAAGAGGGAGGGATATGCGGTGGGCTGCGTGTGGGCAGCAGCTCTGCGACAGACGGCCATGCTTGAACAATGAAGACACGCCACTTTGCTGCAACGCCCCACAACACACGCACTCTCAGATGGCTGATCACAGTTCACAGCCCAAAGCATGCACAACACCCACCCGAGTGCTGCACGTTCACGCCAGGCGCCCCCGCCGCCATGTCCTCGGCACCCGCTGCGCCTGTCACTTCCAACAGCAGCTCAAACGCATCATCTGCGGCCGGGCGATGCAGAAGAAGAGTCAGAGTCATGGGTGTGCAGTCATGGGTGTGCAGCCATGGGTGTGCAAGTGGAATGTTCGCTCGCAAGCTGCAGTCGAGGCGCCCATCGCTGCGCCCGCGCCGCCGCCCCACCTGCACCACTCCCTGCTGGTCCCCACCTGATCCAGTCGTGAATGCCGCCTCTATTGCCTCCTCTATCCGCGCCCGCTCTGCCTGCGGCAGCGCCGCCGCAGCTGCCGCGCCATTGCTGCCTGCAGCGCCGCCGCTGGCGCCAGTGAGGCCGCCCACCGCTTGCACTGCTGCCTCTTGGTACCCTGCACGTGAAGGTGGGTTGAGGTGGGGTAAGGCAAGTTTTGTTTCTGCCTGAGCAGTGCAGTGTGAATCTGACTCCAGTGCCACCTCAGCCCTGCCGTCAGCTGCAGGATGTTCCTCAAGCAAAGACAACCCCGCTCTGCTCCAGTCAGTCCAACTCCCTCGCTCCCATCTTGTCTCAGCACCACCCCACTCGCACCCGTCAGCTGCAGGATGTTCTCCAGATAAAAGTCTTCCACAGGGTGCGTGAAGCCGGGCACACGCACCACGGGGCACCCGCCAAAGTAGCCTGGGCAGGCGGGAGGAGGGGGCGAGGGGCAGGCAGCAGGGCGTGAGGGTGGCTGAAGCGGGGAAGCCACACCAGGACACAAGCTGCCAGCTGGCAGGCTCAGGCATGTGCATGCCAACTAAACAGGGAAACGCGAGCTCAGTCGGCCATGCAGTGGCAACAAACAAGGGAAGAGCCGTTTTTGCTCATCAGGTCCGCAGCCTCAATAATGCCCTCATCGCCCTCGTGGCCCCCTTTTTGTGGCCCTCTCGTGGCACATAATCTGAAGCACATCCCTCACCCGAGAACAGGTCGACGTGCAGGGTGGCGCTCATCAGCACCACACGCAGGTGCGGGTGCGCGGGCAGCAGGTCCCGCACCTGCGCGGCAAGCAGGCAAGTGACAGGTTGCTTTCACTGGAGGCAGCTGGGATTGAACACAGGCATTGCAAGGGTCGTGGGGCTGCGAGCTCACGCACACGCACACGACTTGCAAGGGCTTGCACAGGAGCCACAGCATCATGAGGCTCTCAATCGGCTGCCACACGACTGGCCGACCAAAGCCAGCAGCTGCAGTAGTGCACCAGCAAAGTGCAGCGCACCAGGATGAGCAAAAAGTCGGCGAAGCGGTCGCGCTCGTGGATCTCGTCCACCACCTGTTGGATGCAGGATTCGATTGTGGGGAAGGGACTTGTTATCCCAGGGAGAGAGCCGGAGGAGGTGCAGAGTTGGAGAAGGCATGCCATCATATAGTTGGACAGGGCACGCTGGGCTCTGCATGAGGGGCCCTGTGTACCAGGCAAGCACACCAGGCATGTGAGCTAAGCAGTGCAATTCCATGATTTCACTTGCCCTTGCCCCCATTCTCTCACGCACCAGGTGTGTGACTTGTGCCAGCGGCGTGCGCCCCGCCCCCGTCAGCATGCGCAGCAGCACGCCGTTGGTACAGAACATGAGAGAGGAGGCTGGGCAAAGGGGAGAGGGAATGAGAGAGAGTAAGGGAGTGAGGGGTGAGACAAAGTTGGGAGGCGTGCTGCAATCAAGGGCGCCGGCAATGCGAGAGGGAAGGAGGGATGACGAGACAACATACCAGGCCAGGGTCAGAGGCCAGGCGCAAGCCTGTGGAACTTTAGAACCCCAGCAGAGTTCCAACGACTTCCACGGAATTCCACCGACTTCCCTCAGAGCTCCACCGACTTCCACAGAATTCCACCGCCTTCCCTCAGAATTCCACCGCCTTCCACCCACTTCCACCGACTTCCCTCAGAACTGCACAGACTTTCCTCAAAAGCAGACCTGTCAACTGCAACTGCAAGTGCAATAAAGGGACTCACCCGGCCCGCCCCGCGACTCCAGGCGGATGGTGTACCCCACATTCTCTCCCACGCCCTCGCCCCGCTCCACAGCCACGCGCTCCGCCACTGCGGGAGCAGCCGTAAGGTGGCAGTGGGCGGCAGGTGCGCGTGTCAACGAGCGGGGCAGGCAATCAGCTGCAGCTGCTCAAGCGAGGTCAGCTGTTCAAGCGAGGTTGCACGCCCTTCAGTCGCCTTACACCTTTCTCCCATTGCAAGCCCCCCAATACATACACTCCAGCCTCCAACGACTGAATTTCATCCCTCAATGTCGCACCCGACACAGCGGAGATGCGGCGGGGCTGGGTGCACACCACACGGCAGCCCTTGCCGCGGTACCAGGCGTCCTCCAGAATGAACTGGGGCACCTGTGAGCAGAACAAGGATTGATGAAGTTGCGATTGATAAAAATGCAAATGAGGGGCTACAACAGACTTGCCGAGGTACCACGCGTCCAGATAGAACTGAGGCAAGTGCAACAGAACAGATGTGATCCCAACTTCACTAGTACAGTGAACAAACTTGCTGCGGTGCAGCCAAGGTGAAGTGCGGCAGCACTGACGCTACATAGGCACGCCCCCGTCGACCAGCACAGTGCAGTGAGTCTGCTTGCACTGTTGAGGCACACTGCACAGGGCCTGAGCAAACACGACTTACCTGGGTGGTCTTGCCGCAGCCCGTCTCGCCCGCAATCAGCACCACCTGGGCGGGGGCAAGCAGCAGGGCAGGGCAACAGACTGAGCACGTGACAGCGGCGCTTGCAAAGCAGCGTCGGCGCGCGCCGACCCGATCGGCACATGCCAGCAGCAGCAAACCCGGCGGGGTAAGCACCAGCGGCAGATCCTGCCTGCCGCATGGCGACCTGGCGGCTGCACAAACAGCCTGCAGCACAGAACTGCTGAATTCGAAAGCGAACATCCAGGCCTGCGTCCCACCTGGTGGCTGTCCAGCGCCTGCACAATCTGCTCGCGGTAGGCGGCGATGGGTAGAGCCTCCCTTCCGGCAATCAAGCTCTGCAAGCAGAGGTGAGTGGTGGCAGCAGGCAGGTGAAGTATGTGCAAGGCTGCTTGCCACGCTTGCCACTCATTTGCATGCTGCACACTCCTCAGAACTGCTCGCAGAGATGGCAGCACAATAACAGCCAACCTTCCCCCACCCACACACACCTGCATCTCTGGCCGCCCAATGCGCTGCTCCCATAGACCCCGCCGCCGCTCAATCTCAGCCGCACCAAACTGGGCAGCATGCGGCCCGCCGCCGCCGCGCCGCCGCCGCCCCTGCTTCCCGTCCGCCGCCTGCTCCTCCTGCTGCTGCGAGACATCCGCCGCTGCTGCTGCGGCGCTCTGGTCGCCTGCTGTGGCACCCTCCTCGCCTCCATCCTCCTCATCCTCCTCGCTGCTGCCTGGCTCGCCTTTGCCGTATGCCTCCTGCAAGTCAACATCCTGCCCTAGGCCAGCAGTGCCGGCTAGCTCGGCCTCCGTGGGCGGGTGCGCCTGAGGGTGGGTGGAACGGTTGGGCCGGGCGACTGTGTGTGCTGCACTGCAGTGCACACAGCAGCCCTCGTGCAGCGCAGACAGCTGGAGCAAGGCGATGTCGCCTGCATTTTGCCAAGGTGCTTAATGGCAGAGCAAAGCTGCCAGGCATGCCGCCCGCAGTGCGTCGCAAAGCGACAGTATAGCAGGCAACACATAATGCCTAGCACCACCCCCCTTGCCTCACCGCAAAATAGGCCTCCATGGCCTGCAGGGAAGCGGGTCCCAGCGGCAGCTCGAAGCGAGGGTCGCCCCGCTGCCGCTGCTGCCGCTTGTACACACACACGCGCCGGTCGTCGCCCTTGCTGTGGCACCAGGGCGGCGGCAGCAAGAGCATGAAGAAGTGAGTGATGCAGATGAAGTGAGGTAAGATCAGCTGCAGTGCAAGCAGACTCGGCCGCCTTGGCTGCCCTGTTCCCAACAGTGCTTGCCACCAATGCAACAGGACCCTCACCCGTGCGACTTGCTGGAGAAGCCATACTTCTTGCACTCGGCATGCACCACCGCTCGGTCATGGTTTGACAGCCCAGGCGGAAAGGCATACTCTGCAGGGCCGGAGAAGGGAGCGAATGTGGCGGCAGCAGGGGCGGCGGCGGCGGCGCTGGCGGCCGCTGCTGTTCCCAGCGCCTGGGCGTGACGATCAGCGGACCCACCTTGCGCATCGGATCGCTGGAATATCTCCAGCTGCTCCTGGATGCTCAGGCGCTGCGTCTCGCTCACAGGGCGCTGGCCTGGGCGCAGGCGGCCGCCTCCGCGGCCGCCACGGCCTCCCCGGCCACCGCGCCCTCCCTCCGACATGCTTCAAGTATCTGGCTGCAATCAGAGAGGGCAGGAGTCCACCAGCTGCCGGCCGCTACGGTCGCTCCTTGGGGTGCGCGCCTTTGGGAGCTTTGACTAGCCCGAGATATTCTCCTGATTGGTTAGATGTCGGTGATTGGATCGAGAGCAGCGATGGCCACTGTTCCGACACAAAAGTCGTGCATGGGGACGGCTGCGCCCCTGAGCGGCTGCCATGCCGATCATAGGCGACAATTGAGCGGCCCACTGCCCTAGTAGCCTTGCCAGCCCACCCCACGCACACGTGGCTCCGAACCTGAACCGCCCTCGCAGCCTGCCGCTCCTTGCCTCCCTTTAGCCCACTGCCCGTGGCCTGAGCAGCTGAACAAGCCGGTCGAGGCCAGCAGCCGAGGCAACCGCTCTACTTTCCAGCCTCGCGGTGACCGCTCAGCCGCCGCCGCCGCCGCTGCCATCGCCCATGCTCCTCTGAAGCCAGCCATGCCGCGCGAGCTGATAACTGTTTCGGTTGGCCAGGCTGGCAATCAGATTGGCCATCGCTTCTTCGAGCTGGCGGTGAAGGAGCATGCCGCCTTCAACACCGACGGCCTCTTCTCCAAGTCCATGAGCAGGTGGGCATGCTCCTCATGCACACATGTTGCAGGTGACACTCTGCATGATCATGATGGCTCCTCATTGATGCTGCATACCATCCCACAATCTTCCTGCATGGCCTTATCCATCTATCTCCATCCACATCCCGCACCCAGCTTCTTCCGCAATGTGGACGGCGGCGCCGACCTGCCGCTGAGCGCGCCTGCAGGCAAGGGCGGCGAGCGGCGGCCGCTGCCCATCAACGACCTGCGGGCGCGGGCGGTGCTGGTTGACATGGCAAGTTGCTGCGGCTGGCCACCTGCGCGTGTGCAAACCGCTGCTGCAAGTTGTATTGCACAGCCTGTCAGGATATGCATGCCTTCCGCCAGAAGACAAGTGCAGACGCACCATGCTGCTGGCATTGCATGGGAGCGCATTCAAGCCACCTGCATGCTGCCCTCTCCATCTCTCGCCATGCTTGCCAAGCCGATATCCCTCCTTGCCGCAGGAGGAGGGCGTGGTCGACGGCATCCTGCGGGGGCCGCTGGCCGAGCTGTTCGACAGCCGCCAGCTGCTCACCGACGTGAGCGGCGCCGGCAATAACTGGGCGGTGGGCCACTGCGTGTATGGGCCAGAGTACCGAGACAGCCTGTCCAACGTGGTCCGCTTGCAGGCAAGGCGGCTGAGGGGCAATGGATGCTCGGTGGTGGGGCAGTGGATGCTACAGTTACTGATGTGCCGGGCTGCCATGCCTGACGTGCTGCTGCTGGGCTTGGCATGAAAGCCAGTTGGCAGGCATGACGGTTGTTCTGCTCTGCCGTGCATGCTTGCCTGCCTGCACATGCCATCCCACTGCTGCTGCTGCTGCTGCTGCTGCTGCTGCTGCTGCTGCTGCTTGTGGTGCTTCTGCTGCAAGTTCTGCTGCTAACATCCTCTCCTCCCTGCAACCCCTGTGCACTGCTGCAGGCCGAGGCGTGCGACAGCCTCCAGGGCTTCATGCTCCTGCACTCGCTGGGCGGCGGCACCGGCAGCGGGCTGGGCAGCCACATCATCGAGCAGCTGGCGGTGAGCTGTGCAAGTTGACAGGGCAGCAGGCTTGCTTCGCTGCACTTGATGCCTGCAACCGTTTGTTGGCCAAGAATGAACTCCTGGCACTATGAACAGCGAATGGCCGCCAACAGCGCCTGCACGATACTTAAATGCCTAAGCCAAACTTTGCGTGTCGTGCCTTGTTCCACCCGCAGGACGAGTATGCCGAGGTGGAGCGCTTCAGCACCTGCGTGCTGCCCTCCCCCGAGCACGATGATGTCGTGACCTCGCCCTTCAACGCCTGCCTCTCCCTGGCGAGCAGCGCTTTATGGTTTGCAAGCAGGAAGACATGATGTGCAAGCTGCACATCCCTGGGAATGCCTGCTGGCCAGCCGAGACGTCTCTTCTGCAGCTTGGCCAGTATGAGCTGCCGGCCTGCCTAGGACTGCATCACCTCTCCCCGCCTGTCCTCACCCTCCCTGCAGGCAAAGCTGGCTGAGCACGCCGACTGTGTGCTTCCAGTGGACAACCAGGCACTGGCCGACATCTGCGCAGCCGCAGAGCGCAGCAGGGCGCCGTGGCGGGGTGCGGCGGCACCAGGTTGGTGTGGCTGACTACCTGAGTGTGCTTGCGCGTGCTGGTTCGCGCCTGGCATGCATGCATCGCGTTAAGGTGCTGCTTGATCTGCCAGCCACCTCTTCTTGATGATTGGCTATTTGGGCTCCATCCAACCCAACCATGCAGCCGCGGGCAACGGGGAGCAGCCGTTTGACGCCATGAACAGCATCGCCGCCAACCTGCTGCTGCACCTCACCGCCTCGGGTGCGTCTTGGCGGAGCCTGATCAGGGACAGCTGCACCCTCGTTCCACACGCAGTGCGCTTACGGTAGTGTGCAGCTTCGTACTGCTTCGTGACGGCCATCTGCCTGCATGCTGCACTCCGCCACCTCACCTTTGCTGCCACAACAGAGCCGCACCATTACAATCTCTTTTCTGCAGTGCGGTTTGAGGGGCAGCTCAACCTGGACCTGAATGAGGTGACCACCAATCTAGTGCCCTACCCCCGCCTGCACTTTTTGCTGGCCGGCATGACGCCGCTGGGGGCAGCCACAACGGCAGCAGCTGCGGCGAGCAGGCAGGCAGGCGCGCGCTCCATCGACCAGGCAAGCCAATGGGGTTGGGGCTGCATGAGGTTGCGCTGCTGTGCCGTGCCGCAGAAGCAGTGCCCGGGCTGCATTGCTTCTGCAGCAAGAATCTCTCTGCCACAGCATTACTGTTTTACACCTGGCCATGCTGCAGGCGTTCCTGGATGTGCTTTCCCCAGCCCACCAGCTTGTGAAGGTCCAGCCCAAGCAGGCAAGCCCTTCGACTTACGGCCTTCTGGATAGGCAATGCATGTCGACTTGTTCTGTTGCAGATGTGGGCGCCATGCTCGTCTGACCGTATCGCTGCATCATCGTCCCCACCCGCCTCGCAGCACACCTACCTCGCATGCGGCCTGATTGCCCGCGGCGGCGTGGGCCCTTCAGACTTCAACCGGGGGATCGGCCGCCTGCGGCAGCAGATGCGCATGGCGCCCTGGGCGGAGGAGGCTTTCAAGACGGGGCTCTGCTCCTGCCCGCCTGTCGGTGAGTGGCAGGTGCAGCTGGTGTAGGCAGCCACTGGACATGGGAGGCTCGACAGCCTGCCGCCCTAGCGGCCGCATCTTGGATCAGGCGGCTCCCAGTATGTGGCTGCCATCTAAAGCAATAGTGGAGGGACTCACATGGCAGTGACGCAGCTCCTTTCCATGCTCTACTCGCCTCCTCAGGCTCGCCCTTCTCGCTGCTCAGCCTGGCCAACAACTGCGGCATGGCGGCTGCGCTGGCGGGAGTGCAGCAGCGCTTTGAGCAGCTGTACCGCCGCCGCCTGTGTGAGCCTTTCGGCGGTGGCTGGGTGATGGGCGGCTGGCTGGCTGCTGTGCGAGCTGGACGGTGTCGATTCACCTGCTCGCTGCTGCGCCATAACAGGGCTGCGCTCATTGCACACACACCTGCGCATCTTCCCAATTCCCCATCCCAACCACCCCGCAGACGTGCACCATTACACCGCCCACCTGGACGCTGCGGAGCTGGAGGCGGCAGCAGCGGCAGTGGGCTGGCTGGCTGAGTCATACCGGCAGCTGGATGATGCCTCCCGGCCGCCAGACCTGGCTCGCCTGCGGCCGCAGGAATTTGGCCGCAGCGCCGCCGGCCAGCTGAGCCTGCGATAATGCATGCTGCTGTTTCAAGTTGAACAGTTCTCTGGATAGCATTGAAACGTGGCCTGGCTAGGGATATGGAGTGCGAAGCAAGCAGGGCTGCAGGATGGGGCACGGATGGCGCCGATGGACGAGCGCCGGGCATGGCAAGCTGGCGGCGAGACTTTGGGCTGACCTTGGCGCCATCTGCAATGCTCACCGATTACTTTAGCCGCATCTGATCGCTTCTACGGCTCAACAGCGCAGCCGGGACCCTCCGAGCAGCGGGGTTGGCGTCGAGCTTCGGCCTCCTGGCGTGCTAGCAGCGCTGCGCAACTAGAGAGGCCGCAGGGGCCGTCCCACAGCGAGCCGCCATGGGGCGGAGCGACGACGGGGAGGGTGAGAGGCTCCTCGAACGGGTGTGCTCCAGGAGCAGCTCCTGCTTTGTCGGCCGTGCTGGTGTAGGGAAGACCGCGGCATTCATGTGCGTGGGCAGGCCCGGTGGGCCAGCCGAGGCGCGCTACCTAGCCGTCGCCGCTGCCGCTCACTTCCGCCGCCGCCGCTGCTCCTGCCACCCCTCAGCAGATGTAGTGCCGGAAGCTCTGTTTTGTGCGCATTGCGGCACCGACATCAATCTGAAGAAGGAAGAGTACATCAAAGGTAGGCTTTTTAGCGGCAGGAGGCCGGCCAAGGGTTTGCCTGTTTGCGAATCGCGCTGCCCTGCAGCACACCCGCCTGCAACGGATGCGCATGCCCTTTGCACCTCACCCCTTACCCCCTGCCCCCACGCCTGCCTGCCCCTGCAGTGAGCTGCACCGTAGAAACCTGCCGACAGAATTACCATGTTGAGTGCGTTACCGACGTTCTGCTGACCCACGCTGCCAAGCTGGAGAGCTGGCGCAGCCGCGAAAAGTACGAGGTGCGATTGGCTGGTGGCTGGCTGCTGCTTACTCATGAGCTTCCCGCAACAGGCTTGTTTAGCTGCAGTCTCGGCCTTGCACTGCATCTACCCTTGCATCGAATGGAGTAGAAGGCCCGCTTGCTGCGATTGATGTTGGGAGTGTGATTCCTACGCACGCCTGCATGCAAGGTGTTTCTGTTTTTGCGCCAGCCGCCGCTTCCGCAGACGCCTGCCGGGCAAACGCCCGCTGAGCCGCTGCTCCTGCCTTGCTGTGAGCGCAGGTCAGCGCCAAGAAGCGGCCCGCGATGCTGCTGCAGCAGCACTGGAAATGCCCCTGTACTTTCGTGGCGCCTGGCCAGAAGGCAGAGCAGCCTTGCATTGGCTTCACCCTAAGTGAGCCGCCTTGGTGGGCGTAAGCAGCCATGCATGGGCGTTTCGCAATGGAGTGCCGCCGACGGTTGTGAGCGGCAGCATTGAGACTGCATGCAGCTTCCCTGTCAAGCTGCTCAAGCCTCACATGCAATGCTCATGCTCGTGGCCCCTGCACAGCCTCAGCACGCTCTGCAGACAGCCTGACTGGCCACCTGCAGCCATCCCTGCACACCCTGACTCACCTCCCCCTCCTCAATCTGCCCGCCCAACCCACCTGCGCAGGCGGCGACCTGATAAAGCCAGCCAAAAACATTGCGCCGCCGCCGGCCACCGCCGCGCCGCGGGCAGCTGCTCAGAAGCAGCAGCAGCAGCTGCCCAGCCTGCGCGCCACCAAAAAGCCGGTGCGGAAGCAGCTGAGTGGCTCCACGCACTTCACAGCTCACGTGGCCACGCCTGACACCGGCCCTGGAGCCAGCAGGGCCCTGCTGGGAGACTCGTTAGGAGTGGGCGGCGGTGGCAGCGCCAAAACGTTCGCCCAGGAGCAGGCAAGAGCTGTTGCAGCGTGGTTGACATGTTAGTTTTGAAACCACGCTGCGGCGTTGCACAGGTGGGTGTACATGTGTGACCTACATCATTCTGGCATGCCTGCAGGCTCCGGCTCGGCTCTGCCTGGTTGCCCACATTAGTCAAGAGCTCTACTTGCTTCCCTTTCACACCACCCATCGTGCAGGAGGAGGCTCGCAAGGCTGCTGAGAAGAAGAAGCGGCGGAAGGGCTCCGCCACTGCAGCAGCAGCTGCCACTGCAGCAGGTGCCACTCCAGATGGCCCCGCCAGCGGCACTCCGCCCGAGCCCACCAGTCTAAGTGCATCTTCAACCCCCTCTGCTGAGGCAAGGCGGGGCTGCTTGGTGGCTTGCGGGGCAGTTGCTAAGGCGTGTGCAAGGGAGGTTTTGCAAAGCCGGGCAGGAACAAGCAGTTGCAGCTGAGGCGCAGCGCAGGTTGCACCAAGTCTTGGGGCATCAGTTGAGCTTAACGTGCCCGCCCGCCACCCAGCAGCCCTCCATGCACCCACCAATCGCTCTTGCCCTGCCGCAGACGCTGCCCATGCCGGTGTCTCTTTCTGTGGACCCCGCCCAGCGCGCCGCCTGCGTCAGCTCCCTCACTGAAATGGGCTTCAGCTTAGGAGACGCTGAGGCAGCCGCGGACGCTGCCGGCAGCGAGCTTGAGACCGCCCTGCAGCTGCTGACATCTGGGGCAGTAGGCGGCCATTCATATTCAGATTGGCATGCGCCAGAGGAGGTCAGCCAGCCCGGCAGCTGGGATTGGGCGGACAGCGGCACCAGCTTGAAGGCTCAGGCCAGCGACTGGGGCCAGCAGTACGCTGCTGCGCCTGCTGAGCCCGCTGCGGTCGCCGAGACAGGTGCAGAAGGGGATGCGGCTTGGCAGTACGAGTATGTGCCTCCTCAGGACAGAGGCGTGGCAGATGATCAGGAGGTTGATGAGCTGATGGCCATGCTTGGCATAGCCTGCTGAGCTGCTGCTGTGCATGATATGCATCTGCTGCACACGCTTGAGCACCCTCCATCCCTTCATCAGCCTGCCTGTTTGAGCCCTCCATGTACCATTGCTACAGTTGCCGCCTGCTGGAATGTATACCAGCTGCTTCCCTTGCATGCTGGCTCTGGCACATGCCAGCCTGCTTAGGCGGCATCTCCCCCACACCGGAGGTCCTTTCCAAACCCTTGTGCCCGTGCATTTCAGCGCTGACATCAGCCTGATGCTTTGAGAGATTCCTCTGCTGCAACCTTGCATGCACCACAGGCCCTTGTAACGAGTCCATCCATGCCAGGTCAGCTCTCCCGTCAAGCTTTACTACAGTCAGTGCTGCCATACGTCAAAACTGGCCCAGGGAGCAACAAGCGTGCTAGCTATGTGTCTTGACATACACACATCGGTGGTTTCGTGGAAGGCGGGTCATGCATTTCTCTATTGGCTGCCCGCCCCGGCAGCCCCCTTGGCAGCCCGCGCGCGGCTGGCTGGCTCTCGATGGCTCCAGCCGGCGGGCGGAACTCGGAAATTGCTACGCTGCTCATGTACCAGCACACATGGGTGGTGCCACGCTGCCGTGGCAAGCCAGACATGGTATTCCTCTCCGCTGGCCAGGCGCACTGGCATGGCTCGCCTCTCCGCTGGCTGATGATTGAGAGGGGCGCTCTTCAGATGACCAGGCGCTTGAGGCGCAGGTCGCGGAAGCCGCCCTCCTGCGCCTGCCGCTTCTCGCCCACCTGGCACAGCGCGGCAAAGCAGGGCGACAGGTGTGAGTGAGAAGGTGCGAGTGACCGCGGAGAATGGTCGCAGGCGGCGGCGGAGCGGTGTGCAGGATGAGGCATGCTGTGTTAGAAATGAGCGAGCTGCACAGAGTCGTCCTGCTTCAGACACTGCTGCACTGCACTGCAACACAAGCCATGCTACGGGCAGCCTTAGGAGCGCATCGAAAGACCCCTGCCCACCTCGTCAAGGTCCTCAGCAAACGCTGAGCGGTACACTGCAGTGTGAGGGCAGGGATGCAAGCAGCTTGTTAGCAATACGACTTACTGCAGGCCACAAACAGAGCGCAGCCCAATGTAGGCAAAAGCACAGCGTAGCACAGTGCCGCACAGCACAGCGCAGCGCACCATCGATGTGCGTGATGCGGGAGCGGTCGTGGTTGAAGCGGAAGCAGTTGGCGCCCTCAAAGTTGCTGGCGTGGCCCGTGGCCTGCGGAGTAATGGGGAGCAATGGAGGCAGGGAGGCATCAGCTTTGCGGCATGCAGAAACAGCGGTGAGTGCGCATAGGGGCCACGTTAGAGCAACAGTTCAACACGGGAGCTGAATACATCACCAAGAGCCATGATGGGGTGCACACAGCAGTGCTAGCAGTAGCAGCAGCGGCAGCTGATCAGCCCACCTTGTGGTGGTGGTACTCTCCCAGGTTGGTGGCGCTGCACAGAGCGGAGTGAGGGGCAGCACAGATAGGGTGAGAGGGCAGGCATGCAGCGGGTGCAACCCTTTCAACAGACGGGCCATGCAGCGCAGCGGCGGCGGCAGCAGCTGACTCTCAAGTTATACACGTGCGGAGCTGCTGCCCCCTCACCTGCCCTTGTACGTAACCATTATTGAGTTGGTGTCGACTGTCGCATACTGGTCAATCTGCAGGGTAGTTTGGCAGGTGCACCTTTGCTGCTTTGATGTGCAAATGCACCGAGCGGGCCCAAAAAACTGCACTGCGTGGGCGCTGGCTGCAGCCCACGCCTGCATCATTTGACAGCACAACCGCAGCACACGGCAGGCACAAGAATGCAGCATAGCCAACGACAGCACAGCACAGCGCAACATAGCGCAGCGCGCACCTCCACCCAAAAGTCTGGGAATGCGGTGCTCAGGTCCTGCAGGTAGTGGCGCATGCCCTCGATGCCCACGGTGGGATGGGTGGGGTCCCACACCTGCAAAGGACGGGTAGCAGCAGCACAATGCGGTGTGTGCGGCAGCCACTGGGCAACCAGTTGGCTGGAGGCTCACAACGCAAGGCGGTCAGCACGTGAGTTCATCGCTCGCCTTGCCGACTCCGCATGTATTGCAGGCTCAAGCATCCCGCAGTACCAAAAGTCCAAACAATGGATTCCCAGCAGCCAAGAGCCACCCACCACGTCCTTGTGCACCACGCCCTCGTCAAACAGCTGGTCCGCCAGCTCAGCGCGCTTGTTGGTCAGGTACTCAATCAGGTAGTCGTGCGCCAGCTGCACCATCTGCTGCACCCGCCTGCACGCATTGCATATATCGGAGGCCAGCCCAAGCCCAGAGGAGCGGCGGTGGGCGCAGGGCGGCGCACGGCACAGCAAGGGGCGCAACATGCAGTAGGCGCAGCCACGGCCTTGGCGCCGTTTCGGTTGTCATGCGTGGCTGCTTTCGGGGGACATCAGCTCACCAGTCCTGCAACAAGGGAGGGGGCAAGCCGTGCAAGAGTGGGTTGGCGGCGGCGACGACGGACTGTGGCCGGGACAGCGCGTGGCCCTGCTCAGGCGTTTCGACTCACTTGGATCTTCTCGCTGGCCTTGAGATCGCGTGGATCCCACCGGAAGGCCAGCACCGACAGGGAACGGCGCCCCTGGCTCGCTGCCGTGGCGCCTGCTGCTGCCGACGCACTCCTACGGCACTGCATTCCAGGTATAAAGCTTGACGACCGCAGGCGGGCCGCCCGCTGCTTGCAGCCGGCCGCTGCCGACACGGAAGCGCACGCTGTCGCCGGCATGCCGCTCTAGCTGCTTAATCTGTATCTCTGAGGTTGTCGAAGTGTCGATGAACTGCGATGGCGCTGCTCGGAGCTGGGTCCATGGCATCAGCCGCGATCGCGCTGCCGCCGATTTGCCGGTGGCCGCTCTGCACCAGACGAAGAACTCCTTGACAGGTGCTTATCGTCGGGCATTACAGGCATGCATGTTTACTAACATACAAGGCATGGCGCAGTCGGCGCACATGGCGTGGCGTGCGCAAAAAGCCAGGGTGAAAAAACTCCGATGCTCAAAAACTGGTGGTCCGAGCCGGAAAATCGCAAGAGAAAGCCTGTGTAGAGTGTGCAGAGTGCAGTGTCGACCGTCCCATGGGACGTGGACGGATAAGAGGATCGAAAAACCATCCGCCATCGAGACTAGATCGTAATAATCGTCGGTTTCGGCTCCCATCTCTGCCTGTGCAAGAAACGCAATAGAAGCCATTGCATTGCCAGCCGCAGCCAACATGAAACCCATTTTTGATTCTGGGTCGTATTCACCTATTTGCAGACCAAATATCTTCCCGGCAAATGCACTGCACACAATGTGCGTAATGTTTATTCCCGAAACAACATATCTGTATTCAGTACCCTCAATCAATTCTTTTCTTATCTCGCGGTATTTCTCAGACACTCTCATTGAAGCCCTGATGAAAGCACGCGAAATTAAACCGATGTCGTCACAATCTCCGTCCAGCTCGATAAGTGTGTCGTGCGCTATGTTTGCGAGCTGTCTGCATACAACGTCGCGCTGTGATTCAGACATTTCAAATCCGTTTTTCATGCAATCTCCCTGAAAGCCTCACCCACCCTGCGGCCCGCCTGGATCATGGCCGCCTCGAACATCGCCTCGCTGATGCGCATGAGGCGCGGAATCTTCTTCGCCGGCCAGCCGTCGACGTAGCGCAGGCAGATCACCCGGCGCTCGCGCGTGTCGAGCTGCGTCAGGTACACCCGATGCACGACCTCGGCCCGATCGCGGTTCGGCCTGATTCGCGGCTGCTCGGGCTCGTCGCCAAGGTCGGACGGCGGCAGGTAACGCCCTTCTGCTGACGCGGCCCGGTCGTGCGGCCTCGGTCCGGGGAACTCGCCAGACCAGCACCAGGCGGCCCAATTGCGCAGCTCGGCGTCGATCCAGTTGGCGATCATGGCTCGATCTCCGCAATGCGAACGACAGCTGCGCCGCCCGGAGTGGTCGACGCGCGCATGACGATCAGCACGTCGACCTGGTCGTCATCCATCCAGACGCCGCCCTTCGTGCAGGCATCCAGGCAGGCCTTGACGCGGTTGTCGATGTCGCCGCGGGCGCGGCGCAACGGCGGGTACAGCATCACCTCGACGGCTACCCGGCCAAGGAAGCGCCGTCCGGCGCGCTGCGCGGCGATCGTGATGGCGGTGGCATCGAAGTACGCCCGGGCCTCGTCGGAGAGCCTGGCGCCGCGTTTCTGGGTTCGCCAGATGTGATTCACCGACGGCGGCCACTCGATGCGCAGCTCGAGCAGGCCGGGGTCGTTCAGGATCGGATTCATGGAATATTCGCCGACATGTTGGTGACAGCGTGTCCCCGCAAATAAACAAGCACAGATGCGGGTTTCCGAATTGTTGGAAAAAAAACCCCCCTGTCTCCCTTTAAACGGATTCTTAGGGACGAACTACCCCCCGTCCCGTTGTCGGCAACAATTCGCAAACCCGCATTGGAGCTTGATTTAATTCGGTGACGCATCTGTCGGCGCTTTGTCGGCGTTGTCGGCGTTATTAACCAGCTTGGCGTCGAGGTAGGCCAGGCGCTTGCGTCCGCGGCCTCCGGCCGTCGTCACGTTGGCCTGTACCAGGTCTTCCCGACGCTGCAGGTAGGCGAGCGCGTCGATGCGCATGCGCGCCGCAGCGCCCCGCCATGTCCTGCTCGCCTTGTCCAGGTCGCGCTCGGTCATCCCACGCGCGCCGGTGCCGCGCACCAGACGCAGAACCTCCTTGCACAACTGGTCGAACGGACCGTCTGAGAGACGCTCGCGCAGCATCTGCAGGTTTCGCTCGCCGTGGTGGCCGACGTAGGCGCAGGCCCACTCGGCGGCGATCCGGTCGATCGTGTCCTGCTCGAGCGAAACGGCCACGATCAGCGCGAGGCGCATCGCCATCTCGGTGGCGCGCGTGAGCATCTCGGACAGGCCTTCGTCGTCGAGCTCGTTCATCCTCTCGTGCTGGGCGCGCTCGAAGCGCCTGAACTCGGCCAGTGCGCCGGCATCGAACGCCACGACGATCGGCGTTGGCTCCATGTCATGTGACATGGCCAGCGGCGCAAGGTTGCCCTCGCGCGCGGGCCCGGCGTGGGCATGCTGGATCCATGCGATCAGCCGCTCCGGCGGCTCGATCGTCTCCACTGTGCGAGCCATCTGGCGCCCGCGGTCGGCGTGGACGGTGAGAAAGCGGTTCAGGAACCCGTCGGCCACGGCCGCACTGGTCAGACCGCCGAAGATGGTATCCGGGGTCGTCATGGCCAGGAGCGTGAGGCTCGGCTTTCGCACCAGGCGTTTGGCGAGCTCCTCGGCCTGCCTGCTGGACATCCCGGCGGTGCTGTATGCCACAGGCCGCAGGACACCGTCGGCGCGCCCCCAGACCTCCATCAGCGCCTTGAGCGTGTTGCGGTCGGCGTAGTTCTGGGCGACGGAGGCGGCCTGCAGCATCTTGCCGAACTCGTCCAGCACGGAAAACTGTGCCGGGCGCTCGATGAGGGACGACAGCACGCCGGATTCGGATGCGAAACGCCCGGCACCGATCAGGTTCGGCAGCTTTGCAGCCTCGAGCAGCGTCTCGACGGCGTGCTTGGCGTGCTCCTTGCCAGCCCCGGACTGCGCGACATTGAGCAGGTAGAGCATCGACCAGTTGCCGTTGACGGTGCGGTAGCGTCGGCCGGTGACGGCCGAGCCGAGCGCGATCGCGGCCTGTACGGCGAGCAGCGGCTGCGGCTTCCTGGCCGTAGCGTTGATCCATGCGACCGCATCGCCAAGGCGCCCCGGGATTGTCATCAGCCGCGCCGGCGTCTCGGTCATGGGTTCGGCGACCGTGTCCGGCGGCTCTTGCACCTGCAGCTCGACCTCGATCACCGCCTGGCGCATGGCGCCCGAGCGCGGATTGACCCACCCGGCGCGCTGGGCCTGCGAGAAGATCCACGCCGGGGACAGCCCGTCGAGGCCTCGGGACTTGAACGATCGCCAGACCCGCATCTGGTCGACGGGGTCGAACTTCTCCGACTGGCGCGACCACTCGGTCCAGATCCCGTAGGCCTGCTGCCCGGCACCCGTGGCATGCATCGCCATGCCGGCCGACAGCCAGTTGTCTCGCGAGTCCGGATCGATGCAAAAGAGCGCGCTCTGCAGCTCGAGCACTTCGGCCGCGGTGAGCGTGCGTGAGGCCCGCTCCTGCGGCAACTGGTCGCTGCGCACCGAGCGAAGCCAGTCGGGCAGCGGACTGGGAAGCACGCCCTCGAGCGGATCGGACGACGCCTCCCAGCAGTAGGACCCGCCCGAGATGTGATTCGATGGCTCGACGACGATGTAGCCGTTGAACTTCACGTCGATCCCGGGCCCGAGCTTGCCCGGGATCTGGGCGGTCATGCCCTGCGGCACCGAGAAAACGCGGTGCTCGCCCCCGCCGCCGGTGAACGCCAGGACGTCGGAGCGCAATAGGCCGTGCCGCGCCTCGACGTCCTCGATCGAGTGGTCGCCGCCGTTTCTCGGGTCGATGTCGATCGCGACAAGGCCCGACGCGGCGAGCACGACCCCGATGTTGGCCTTGGGGTACTGGGCCCACCACTGCTCGATGCGCGAAGTGTCAGTGCTCGCCTGGTTCAAACCCTGGGGCACCAATCTGGAAATCGGATGCTTGGCCGGCGTCCTGCAGGCCTCGGAACCGCACGCGCAGCGCCAGGCCTTCGTGCCATCTTCGCCGGTAACCTCCTCGGCCCACCACAGCGGAATGACGTGCCAGCCGATGCGCGCGTAGCGCCGCGCATACGACAGCGGCGAGCGAGCGGCATCGATCGGCGTCACCGACATCACGCCCCTATCCCTCGACCGGATTGAGCCGCTGCACCGCGATCAAGTCCCGCGGGTTCGTTGCAGCGCTGCTCGAATCAGGCCGGCAATACCACGCACTAGTCGACTCCACGAGCGAGGCGGACCCACTCGGCGCACCGCTGAATCAGGCGCTGGCGGCCTCATGGGAGGCTGCTCACCTGACGCTTTCCGAGATTCAGCGAGAAGCTGCGTTCTTGCTCGACGCTTGGCCTCCTGGATCGCCTCTTCGACAGCGCGGCGACTGATCGTCGTCATCTCAGGCCACCTCCTTCGACT